>Ga0247827_10000247_pt1 | contig 26142 bp, 27 predicted proteins | sample 12C_Control_Day2_FD_194414 | JGI IMG/M metagenome (GOLD analysis project Ga0247827, IMG submission 194414) | Soil microbial communities from agricultural site in Penn Yan, New York, United States - 12C_Control_Day2 | ecosystem: Environmental > Terrestrial > Soil > Agricultural land | place... | reverse complement strand
CCCTTTAGCGGAAAAATCCTGGGGGGCTGGGGGGGCTGTTCAGGATCCGGGACTTTTCCGAACTCCAACGGGCCGATGTTGCCTTTCTGAAGGGTCTTCCAGGCGAGCGAAGGGCCGAATGGCGTTCTTTTCGTGTCCGAAACGCACGGTTTTTGTTCAGGGCGCTGCCGTGCCCATCAACGCGGTGCTGCGCTCAAGCAGCGAGCGACCGCGTCGCGAGCGTTAGCGCATCTTCCTTCTTAGAAAGGAAGAATGTTGCGCTGGCGGCTGTAGCTCATGGTGCCGACGTTGGCGCCCAGGCGCAGGCCGACGCCGGTGCGGATGGGGGCCAGGACGATGCCGTCGGCGCGCTGATAGTTCACGCCCAGGCCGGCGACCAGATAGGCCGAGCCCTCGACGCCGGGATAGCGGCGGTAGAGCATGTCGGGGTGGTAGAGGCCGTAGACCAGGGTGAAGACGCGGCTGGCGTTGCCGCCGACATCCCAGCCGATCGAAATGCCCTGCCAGAAGACTTCCTGAGAAGCCGACAGGTCCTTCATGTGCAGGGCGCCGCGGCCGTAACGCACGCCGACGGCGGCGGCCCCGGCGGCTTCTTCACCGGCGATATAGGCGGTCGGGCGGTCGCCCTGCTCGGCGAAGATGCGCTCGATCGCCGCGCCCATGGCTTCGGCGGCTATGCCCATTTCGCGCGAGCCGGCGGCGACCAGTTCCTCGAAGGTATAGGCCTGGGCGTTCTGATCCGATGCGATGGGATAGTTGGGATCGGTCGGCTGGCGCGTCGAGGCGCAGGCGCCGAGGCCTGCGGGCAGGGCGCCGGCGGCGGCGAGGCCAAGGCTGGTGCGGATCAGTTGGCGGCGATGCATGGTCAGGCTCCTGACAGGGGACGGTGCGCCCATCGTCGCGGGCTTGGCCTAACGTCCGTGTCTTTTGCGGCAGCCTTGGGGCTTTAAGGTTAACCGAACCTTGCTTGGCCGTATTCGAGGACGCCCCACGCGATCAAGGCTTCGTCAGCAGCCCCAGCATCGCTGGCCTCAAGCAGCGCGAAGCGCGATAGGCCCAGAAGAAAGAAGCCGGAGCGAAGGCTCCGGCTTCGCCCTAGTGCTTGTCCGTCTTGGCCGCGACCCAGTCCATGACCGCGAGCAGGACGCCCGAGGCCACGAAGGTCAGGTGGATGATCACCGCCCACATCAGCCCGGCCTCGTCCAGGGGATGGCCGGGCTTGCCGATGTTCATGAAGCTCTTGAGCAGATAGATGGCCGAGATCGCCACGATGGAGGCGATCAGCTTCATCTTCAGGCCCGAGAAGTCGACCGAGCCCATCCACGGCGGCCGGTCCACGTGGTTCTCGTCCAGATCCAGCTTGGAGACGAAGTTCTCGTAGCCGGAGTAGAGGACGATCAGCAGCAGGTTGCCCGCCAGCGACAGGTCCACCAGGCTGAGGATGGCCAGGATGGCGCCGTCGGACCCCATATGGCCTTCGCCGATGATGAAAGCCTGGGGCACGTAGTAGATCAGTTCGCGCACGAAGACGACGAGCAGCATGACCAGGGCCGCCACCAGGCCCAGGTAGAAGGGGGCCATCAGCCAGCGGGCGCGGAACAGGTTGCGCTCGAAGGTGGTCTCGGCCCAGGGCTTCTTCTCGGCCATGATCAGCTCCGCAGGACTGCGCCGGCCTTGGCGGCGGCGGCGACGACCTTGGCGGTCAGGGCTTCGATCTCGGCCTCGGCCTGGGTGGCGCCGCGCGGCTGGATCTCGACCTCGATCGCCACGGATTTCTGGCCCTCGGGCACGCCCTGGCCGCGATAGACGTCGAAGACGCGCACGTCGGCGATCAGGGCCTTGTCGGCGCCGACGACCGCGCGGGTCAGGTCGCCCACCGCCTTGGCCTCATCCAGCAGGAAGGCGAAGTCGCGCGACAGCGGCATCAGGTTCGGCAGGTCCGCCGCGCCCCGGGCCTTGCCTGCCTTGCCTCGCGGTTCCGGCACGGAATCGAGAATGATCTCGAAGGCCAGCATGGGCGCGTCGGCGTCCAGGGCCTTGAGGGCGCGCGGGTGCAGTTCGCCGAACTCGACGATGACGTTCTTGGGGCCCAGTTGCAGGCGAGCCGAACGGCCGGGGTGCCACCAGGCCTGATTGGAGCCTTGCGCCAGTTGCAGCGAGGCGACCGGGGCGCCGATCTCCTCCAGCAGGGCGAACAGGTCGCCCTTGAGGCCGAACAGGGCGTCCTCTCCCGCCCCGCCCCAGTGGCGGTCGGGATGGGGGGCGATCAGACCGGCGATGACGGTGCGCTGGCCGTTCGGCTGATCGTTCAGATAGACCGGGCCGACTTCGAACAGGGCCGTATCGGCATGGCCGCGCGCGGCGTTGCGCGCCGCCGCCTGGATCAGGTTGGGCAGGACCGACGGGCGCATGCAGTCGAGGTCCGCCGCGATGGGGTTCTCCAGCACCAGACGCTCATCGCCGCCGCCGAACAGGACGGCGGTGGACTGTTTGGTGAAGGACCAGGTCACGGCCTCGGCGTAGCCCAGGGCGGCCAGGGCGCGACGAGCGACGCGGACGCGGGCCTGACGCGGGCTGAGCACGCCGCCGGGCGCGCGGGGCGCTTCGGGCAGGGGCGTGTTCGGCAGGGCGTCGAAGCCCTCGATGCGGGCGACTTCCTCGACCAGGTCGGCCGGGCCTTCGACGTCGCGGCGCCACGACGGCGGCACCACGGTCCAGGGCGAGCCGCGCATGACGGTGAAGCCCAGGGCGGTCAGGATCTCGAAGATGCGGTCGTCGCTCAGGCTGAGGCCCGACAGACGCTTCACATAGGCGGGATCGAAGACGAAGCCTTCCGGCGCCGCGGGGGCTTGTCCTGTCACCGTGATCTCGGACGGCTCGCCGCCGCACAGGTCGAGGATCATCTGGGTTGCCAGTTCCAGGCCCGGCACGACCGAGGCCGTGTCCACGCCGCGCGCGAAGCGATACTGCGCGTCCGAGCTGATGCCCAGCGAACGCCCCGTCTGGGCGATGACCAGGGGCTCGAACCAGGCGCTCTCGACAAAGACGTCGACCGTCTCGTCCGAACAGCCGGTCGACTCGCCGCCCATGACGCCGCCCAGGCCGATGGGGCGTTCGCCCTCGGCGTCGGCGATCACGCAGTCGGCGGACGAGGCGGCGTAGGTCTTGCCGTCCAGGGCGATCAGGTGCTCGTGTTCGTCGGTATCCGCCGCCGCCGCCAGACCGGCGCGCACGATGATCGTCTGTCCCGACAGCTTGGCCAGGTCATAGACGTGCAGGGGGCGAGCGCGGTCGTAGGAGATCAGGTTGGTGATATCGACCAGCCTGTTGATCGAACGCAGGCCGACAGCCGTCAGGCGGTGCTGCAGCCAGGCCGGCGACGGACCGTTCTGCACGCCCCGAATGACGCGCCCGGCGAAGATCGGGCACAGGTCGGGCGTGTCGATCCGCACCGTGACCGGCGAGGCGAAGCCGCCTGCGACCGGCTTGATTTCCGGCGTCGTCAGCTGACCCAGGCCCGTGGCGGCCAGGTCACGGGCGATGCCCGCCACCCCCAGCCAGTCGGGACGGTTGGGCGTCACCTCGAAGTCGATCACCGGCTCGGCGCCGAAGACCCCGGCGGCCGGCTGACCGACCTGCAGGTCGTCGCTCAGCTCCAGGATGCCGGCGCTGTCGTCCGCCAGTTCCAGTTCGGCGCCCGAGCACAGCATGCCGTGAGACACCACGCCGCGCACCGGCTTCTCGACGAGGGTCACGCCCAGCCCCGGCACATAGGCGCCGATCGGGGCGTAGATGGTGGTCAGACCCGCCCGTGCATTCGGCGCGCCGCAGACGATCTCCTTGCGGCCGTCCACTGTATCCACCTGACAGACCTGCAGCCGGTCGGCGTTGGGGTGGCGCTCGGCCGAGACGATCCTGGCGACCGTGAAGGGAGCCAGGGCCGCGATCGGATCATGAACCTCCTCGACCTCCAGCCCGGCCATGGTCATGGCGGCCGCGACCTGATCGACCTCGGCCGTGGTGTCGAGGTGTTCCTTCAGCCAGGAAAGGGTGAACTTCATGCCTGGCCCGTCGCGTCGCCGCGCCCAAGCTGCTCGATCAGCAGGTTGATGAAGTTCTCGTGGCCAGTGAAGCCGACGCCCCGGAACTGGCACCGCTCGAACACGCAGTCGGCCATCGGAATGGCTCCGATCGCCTTGTTGGGCGAGGCAGGACGCAGAAGCACGGTGCGGATGTCGTTGTCAGCGGCGCCGAAGCTGGTTTCCGAGAAGCGGGTGCCGGGCATGACCAGGACCACGGCCGGACCCACCAGGATGCAGTTGCGGAAGGTTCGGCCGGCCATCAGCGGCGAACCGCCGGCTTCGATATGGCCGCGATAGAGGTCGTACAGGCTGATCTCGACGTTCTCGATGACGGCCTGGGTGGGGTCGAACACAGCGGGTGCGGAAGAAGGGGAGGTCATCAGGAAAGTCCGCTTGCAGAATTAGGAGCTTGGAAGGCCGAGAAACCGTAGTGCGCCAGCCAGCGCGTATCGGCCTCGAACATGGGGCGCAGGTCGGAGACGCCGTACTTCAGCATGGCCAGGCGATCGACGCCCATGCCGAAGGCGAAGCCCTGATACTCGTCCGGGTCGATGCCGCAGTTGCGCAGCACATTGGGGTGAACCATGCCGCAGCCGAGGATCTCCAGCCAGTCCTCGCCCTCGTTCAGGGTCAGCTTGCCGCCGGAACGGTCGCAGCGGATGTCCATCTCGGCCGAGGGTTCGGTGAAGGGGAAGTGGTGCGGGCGGAAGCGGGCGTTGACGTCGTCCAGCTCGAAGAAGCGGGCGATGAAGGTCTCAAGCGTCGTCTTCAGGTGGCCCATGTGGATGTCGCGATCGATCACCAGGCCCTCGATCTGGTGGAACATCGGCGTGTGGGTGGCGTCCGAATCCTTACGGAAGGTGCGCCCCGGCGCGATGATGCGGATCGGCGGCTTCTGCGACATCATGGTGCGGACCTGCACCGGGCTGGTGTGGGTGCGCAGCACCTTGCGCTCGCCCGTTTCCGGGTCGGGCTTCAGGAAGAAGGTGTCGTGCATCTCCCGCGCCGGGTGCTTGGGCGGGAAGTTCAGGGCGGTGAAGTTGTGGAAGTCGTCCTCGATGTCCGGGCCTTCGGCCACGGCGAAGCCCATCTCGGCGAAGAGGGCGATCATTTCGTCCATGACCTGCATGGTGGGGTGCACCCCGCCCTTGCGGCGCGGACGGCTGGGCAGGGTCAGGTCAATGCGCTCGGCCAGCAGGCGGGCGTCCAGCTCGGCGGCTTCAAGCTCGGCCTTCTTCGCGGCGATGGCGGCGGTCACGCGGTCGCGCAGGCCGTTGATGATCGGCCCCTGTTCGCGGCGTTCGTCGGGGCTGAGCGCGCCCATCCCCTTGAGAAGGGCCGAGACGGTCCCTGTCTTGCCGAGGGCGGCGACGCGCACTTCCTCGATCGCAGCGACGCTGGAGGCCGCTCCGATGGCGTTGATCAGGTCGAGTTCTAGCTGGGCGAGATCGGTCATGGTCCGCAGCGTCTAGCCCGACATGGCCGTCACGCAAAGCCTTCAGCGTCGATCAGGCTCAGTCGGACCCTCAATCCGCCAGGACGAAGCTGATCTTCATGTTGACCCGATACTCCGCGACCTTGCCGTCGCGGACCACGACCTTCTGCTCCTGTATCCAGGCGCCTTCGACGTGACGCAGGGTCTTGTCGGCGCGCGCGATGCCCTGGGCGATGGCGTCGTCGAAGCTGACAGTGGACGACGCGGTGATTTCAGTGACGCGAGCGATGGACATCGGCCAAGCCTCCTCAGTCGCCGGTTCGCCAGTCGAACCGGCTGTCGAACCCCAACGCTCGACCGGCCGAAAAGGTCAGGCTCCGCCATGAAAAACGCCCGCCCCGGCGACCGGGACGGGCGTTTGTTTCGTTTTGCGCCAGCGCTCGGCCGGCGAGGCCTCGCTGCTTGAGCGCGGTCGCGAGACTTAGGCGGCCAGAGCGGCGCGGACCTTGTCGGCGATGGCCTTGAAGCTGGCTTCGTCGGCGGCGATCGTCGACAGGACCTTGCGGTCCAGCACGATGCCGGCCTTGTCCAGGCCGTGGATGAACTGCGAGTAGGTGAAGCCTTCCAGACGGGCGGCGGCGTTGATGCGCTGGATCCACAGGGCGCGGAACGAACGCTTCTTGTTGCGACGGTCGCGGTAGGCGTACTGGCCGGCGCGATCGACGGCGGCCTTGGCGGTGCGGATGGTGTTCTTGCGGCGGCCGTAGAAGCCCTTGGCCTGCTTCAGAACCTTCTTGTGCTTGGCGTGGGACGTAACGCCCCGAGTGACGCGAGCCATTTTGTTTTTCCCTTCGGGAAGCCTCTAGCGTTCGCCGCGCGGCGGCTCACTGCTTCAGAGGCTAGTGTTCAAATTCAGTGTGACAGGATGATCAGGTATGCGGCGCGCCGATCAGGCGTACGGCATGTAGGACTTGATCTTCTTGGCGTCGGCGTCGGCCATGACCGAAGTGCCGCGGTTCTGGCGGATGTACTTCGAGTTGTGGCTGATCAGGCGGTGGCGCTTGCCGGCGACGCCAGCCTTGACCTTGCCCGTGGCCGTGAATTTGAAGCGCTTCTTGGCGCCCGACTTCGTCTTCAGCTTCGGCATTTTTCTCTCTCTAATATTGAGGGACGGGCGTTCCTCGGGCTGCGTAGAGCCCCAGGTTCGATCGTCCGTTGACGAACCGCCCAGGCATGCCTGTTCGCCCGGCGGTCCGGTACGCGAAGGGGCGGCTTGTAAGGCGCCGCCCCTTCGAAATCAAGCCGATGAATCAGTCAGCCGGATTGTGCTTCTCGAGGAAACGCACCGCCGCGGTGAAGACGGCTTCACGACCCGAACGACGCGAGAGCCAGTGATCCTCGCCATGCAGTTCGACCAGTTCGACCGGCTTGCCGGCCCGTTCCATGGCGCGGCGGAACAGATCGGACTGTTCAAAGGGAACGACGCTGTCGTCCGTGCCGTGGATCAGAAGGACCGGGGCCTGGACGCGATCGACGAGGCGGGCCGGAGAGACCGTGGCGATGGAGTTGTCGTTGATCCGGTCGGCGCCCATGAAGCGCTTCCAGTAACGCATCACCGGCGTGTCGCGACCGCCGGTCTGATCGCGTTCCCAGGCCAGCATGCGCGGCAGATCGGACACGCCCGCGCCGGCGATGGCGCAACGATAGGTGTCGGCGTCCAGGGTGGCGCCGGCCATGGCGGCGTAGCCGCCGTAGCTCCAGCCGAAGATGCAGACGCGGGCGGGGTCGATCACGCCGTCGGTCGACAGCCAGCGCACGCCGTCGGTCAGGTCCGACTGCATCTTGCGGCCCCATTCGCCGTAGCCGGCTTCCAGGTGGGCGACGCCGAAGCCCGTCGAACCGCGGAACTGCGGCTGCAGCACGGCGTAGCCGCGCGACGCCAGCAGTTGCGCCCAGTAGTCGAAGCCCGGTTCGTCACGCGCCTGGGGGCCGCCGTGCGGCAGCACCACCAGAGGCAGGCCCTTGGCCTCGCGGCCGGGCGGCAGGGTCAGGTAGGCGGGGATCGAAAGGCCGTCGGCGGCCGGATAGGTGACGTATTTCACCGTGCCCATGGCGGCGGCGGGGACGCCCGGATAGCGGCTGCCGATACGCGTGGCCCGACCTTCGCCCAGATCGACCAGGGTGTAGGAGCCGGGGTTGGCGGCGCCGTCGGTCTGGACGATGGCCTTCTGATAGGCCGGCGTCGCCGAGACGATGCGCAGATTCTGGTCGGGGAAGGCGGCTTCGAGCGCCGCCCAGCGCGCAGCCATGGCGTCGTCGGTGAAGACGAACTCCGCCCGTTCTTCACCGGCGGCGGCGAAGCCGAGCATGGCGCCGGTCAGGGGGTGATAGATCGGCGACGGTTCGATCAGGCCGTCGACGCGGATGCGTCGGGCCTCTCCGCCGGCCAGGGGCACTTCGTAGAGAGCGACCTCGGTGGCTTCGGGCACGGAAATCAGCACCGTGTCTTCGCGGGTGCCCCGGCCGAGCAGGCTGGGCGAGTCGATCATGAAGCCCGAGCCGCTCCAGATCTCGGTCCAGCCCACGTTCGCCTTGGCCTGAAGCCACCAGCGGCCGGTGTCGCGGTTCCATTGGGCGCGTGCGATCGACTTGCCGTTGGGGCCGACAACGCCTTCGAAGTCAGGGCGCAGGGTGCCTTCGCCCGTATCGAGATCGACCTCGAAGGTGGCCATGCCGTCGTCACGCGAGAAGCTGCGGACGAAGGTCGAGATCTTGCCGTTCACTTCGCGCTGGAAGGGAGGGCCGGCGATGAAGTTGAACATCCCGGTGCCGCGCGTCTGGCGCGATCCGACGCTGTTGCTGCCCCGGTTGTTGGAGGAGTTCATGAGGGTGGTGAAGCGGCGCGACCGCACGTCATAGGACTGGGCCGTGTAGAATTCGGCGCGGTCGGAGACAAAGGCGATGTCGGTGTACTGCGAGGTCGTTACGACGACGTGGTCGTTGTCGGCCCAGAAGATGTCGCGGACCTTCTGATCGCCGAGGTCCACCGCGCCGAGCGCTTCGCCCGCCAGCGAACGCACGCCCATGCGGCGTTGTCCCTGCGGGGTGACGCCGATGAAGGCCAGCTTCAGACCGTCGGGCGAAATGGAGACCTGATCGAGCGCCGGCAGCGAAGCATAGGCCTCGATCGGCGGCGCTTCGGGCGCGGCGGCCTGAGCCGTGCCCGACAGCAGGACCGCCGCGGACATGGTGGCGAGTAGTAGCGATTTCATGGAGCCCCCTCCTTGGAAACACGCCCGGATTTTCGATGCGGGCGTCAGCGTCACGCCGAAACGTGACGCCTGAACAGCCTGGCGTCGCCCTAGCGCGGCGCCAGAATCATGATCATTTGACGGCCTTCCATACGCGGCGCGTATTCGACCTTGGCGACTTCGTCGAAGTCGGCCTGCACCTTGTTGAGCAGCTTCATGCCCAGCTCCGGGTGCGCCATTTCACGGCCGCGGAAGCGCAGGGTCACCTTGACCTTGTCGCCCTCCTCGAAGAAGCGGTGCATCGACTTGGCCTTGACCTCATAGTCATGGGTGTCGATGTTCGGGCGGAGCTTGATTTCCTTGAGCTCGACGATCTTCTGACGCTTGCGCGCCTCGGCCTTCTTCTTCTGCTCCTGGAAACGATGCTTGCCGTAATCCAGGATCTTGCAGACCGGCGTCTCGGCGTTGCCGACGATCTGGACCAGATCCAGGCCGGCCTCTTCGGCGGCTTCCAGGGCGGCGGACAGCGGCATGACGCCTTGCTTTTCACCGTTCTGATCGATCAGCAGAACGCGGGTAGCGCGGATTTCCTGGTTGATGGGCGGCCCGTCCTTGACGGGCGGCGCTTGCATGGGACGGCGAATGGGCGTCGTTTCCTTATGTGATCAGAAGACAGGCGATAAATCTCGCAAGGATCAGCGCGCGACAGAGCGGCGCGTTCCCGGCGGCGGGAATATGACGATAGAAGCCCTGTAATTCAAGGCTGGTCGGGGTTTGCGCCGTCGATGAAGGCGTCGTGCAGCGCCAGGACCGCCTCGACCGTCTGGTCGACGGTCAAATCCGTAATCGGCCTGAACTCGCCACGTGTCGGGCTGGAGGCCAGAACCTGGCCCTTGGGACCCCAGGGCGCCTTGTGCCACCACTCGCTGGGGCCGAAGAGGCCGAGCGTCGGCGTTCCGGTCGCAGCGGCCACGTGCATCAGGCCGGAATCATTGCCGACAAACAGGCGCGCGCGAGCGATGGCCGCAGCCGAGGCCAGGATGTCGCCGCGACCCACGCAGTCGATTCCGCGATCGCCCGCCGCCGTCAGGGCGGGGGCCGCCGCCGGGTGATCGCCCGGGCCGCCGACCAGCATGAAGCGCCAGCCGTCGAAACGGGGCTCGGCCTTCAGTCGTTCGACCAGGGCGGCCCAGCGGTCGGCGGGCCAGCTGCGGTCCGCCGCCGTCGAAATCGGCGCCAGGGCCAGAACGGGCGCCGGATTCTCGCCGATGATCGCCGCCGCCTGGGAACGGGCCTGATCGTCGAGGAATATCTCGGGGTCCATGACCGCTCCGGCCTTCATCATGCGCGAGAAGGTCTCGACCTTGGCCAGGCCGGTCTCCCATGAGCGGTTGTAGATACGGCGCTGGCCCGCGCGCAGCAGATAGGCCAGGCCCGAGCCGCGCACATCGACCACCATGGCCCAGCGCGTGCCGACCGTGGCCCGCCACAGGGCGCGCCAGTGACCGGCCGCCTTCTGCTTGCGCCAGGGGATGACCTGGACCACGCCGGGCGCGGCGCGGAACAGGGCCGCCGCCGTCGGGCCGCAGGCCACGGTGATTTCGGCCCCTGGAACCTGGCGTCCGATTTCGCGGATGGCGCCGGAGGACATGACGCAGTCGCCGATCCGGTCGGAGGTGACGAACAGGACCTGCGGCGCTGATCCGCTCATGCCGAGGCGTCCGACGGCTGAGCGACATAGGCGTCGTAAAGGTCCAGCGTCGCCGCGAAGACCGCCTCGACCGTCAGGTCCTCGATGGGGGCGAACTGGCCGCGCGTGTTGTTGGAGGCGACGGTGCGGGTTTTCGGGCCGCGCGGTCCGTACAGCCACCATTCCGTCGGCCCGAACAGGCCCAGGGTCGGGGTTCCCGCAGCGGCGGCCACATGCATCAGGCCGGAATCATTGCCGACGAACAGGGCCGATCGGCTGATGGCGGCGGCCGAGGCCAGGATGTCGCCCTTGCCGACAAAATCGATGCCCCGGTCGCCGGCGGCGGACAGGGCCGGGGCCGCGGGCGGCTGGTCGCCGGGGCCGCCGACCAGCATGAAGCGCCAGTCGTCGAAACGGGGCTCGGCCTTCAGTTTCTCGACCAGGGCGCCCCAGCGGTCTGCGGGCCAGCTCTTGCCCTTCTGGTGGGCGATGGGGGCCAGGGCGATGATGGGGCCGGGTCCGGCGCCCAGGGCCAGTTGCGGGTCGATGACGGCGGCGGCTTCGGCGCGGGCGCGGTCGTCGATGTAGTGCTCCGGCTCCAGCGAATGCCGAGCCTGCATCAGGCGGGACACCACCTCGACCTTGGGGACGCCGGTCTCCCAGCTGCGATTATAGATGCGCCGCGTTCCGGCGCGGACAAGCCAGCCCAGGGCCGAACCGCGCGTGTCGATGACCACGTCCCACGGTTGCCTCACCACCTCGGTCCACAGGCGGAACCAGTGCGAGGCCCATCTGCCCTTGTTGACGACGATGACCCGCTCGACGCCGGGCGCGGCGCGGAAGAAGGGCGCGGGAGGGCCGCCGGCCGCGACGGTGATGCGGGCGCCGGGCCACTGGCGGTTGATCTCGCGCACCACGCCCGAGGCGATGACGCTGTCGCCGATACGGTTGGGGCTGACGAACAGCACCCGGGCGCCGGACGCGGATGCTTGCTGGTTGTCGGACACGCGGATCAGCCTTCACTTCCCTGAGGTTTTTTCGTTACCAGTCCAGGGAGCGTTGCGCGAGAGAGGAAGCCATGTCCGACATCCAGACCCTGAGCCGTCCCGACGGCGAGACCCTGGCCTGCAAGACGGTCAAGGGCGACGGCCCGACGGTCGTCTGGATCGGCGGCTTCCGCTCGGACATGGAGGGGACCAAGGCCCTGGCCCTGGAAGCGGCGGCGCGGGAGCGCGGCTGGAGCTATGTGCGCTACGACCACTTCGCCCACGGCCAGTCGTCCGGCGACTGGAGGCAGGCCACTATCGGCCGCTGGCGCGAGGACGCGATCGCCCTGATCGACAGCCTTCAGGGGCCGGTGATCCCGGTCGGCTCGTCCATGGGCGGCTGGGTCGCCCTGCTGGCGACCCTGGCGCGGCCGGATCGGATCAAGGGCCTGGTCCTGGTCAATCCGGCGCAGGACTTCACCGAGAAACTGATGTGGCCCGGTCTGGCCGACCACGAACGCCAGGCCATTCTGCGTGAGGGCGAGGCCGTCATCACCGAGGAGGGGTTGGGGTCTTACGTCCTGACCCGACGCATGTTCGAGGAGGCGCGCGACTGGCTGCTGCTGGACGGCGTCATCGACATCCGCGCCCCGGTTCACGTGCTGCAGGGCCGCGCCGACGACGTGGTGCCGTGGCGCCATCAGGTCGAACTGGCCGAGCGCCTGACGGGCGGCGACCTGCGCCTGGACCTGATCGAGGGCGGCGATCACCGGCTGTCCAGCCCAGCGGAGCTGGAGCGGTTGGTCGCTGCGGTTGAGGCGATGCGAGGCTGATTTCCTCCCCATGCAATGGGGAGGTGGATCAACGGCGCAGCCGACGAGACGGAGGGGCGGCTTGGTTCTGCTGCCCTTACCCCTCCACCACTTCGTGGTCCCCCTCCCCACATCGTGGGGAGGAAAGGCTTCAGCCGATCACAGGATGAACCGGCTCAGGTCCACGTTCTTCGCCAGGTCGCCGACCTTTTCGCGCACCTTGTCGCCGTCGAAGGTCAGGGTCTGGCCCGACAGGTCCGAGGCCTTGAAGCTGGTCTCTTCCAGCACCCGCTCCAGCACGGTCTGCAGCCGGCGCGCGCCGATGTTCTCGACGGTGGAGTTGGCGGCCACGGCGGCGTCGGCCATGGCCTCGACCGCGTCATCGGTGAAGACCAGATCGACCCCTTCGGTCGCCAGCAGGGCCTGGTTCTGACGGATCAGATTGGCCTCGGGCTCGGTCAGGATGCGCTTGAAGTCGTCGCGGGTCAGGGCCTTCAGCTCGACCCGGATCGGCAGGCGGCCCTGCAGTTCGGGCAGCAGGTCCGAGGGCTTGGCCACATGGAAGGCGCCCGAGGCGATGAACAGGACGTGGTCGGTCTTCACCGGCCCGTACTTGGTCGAGACGGTCGTGCCCTCGATCAGGGGCAGCAGGTCGCGCTGCACGCCTTCACGTGAAACATCGGCCCCGGACGCGCCCTGACGCGCCGCCACCTTGTCGATCTCGTCGAGGAAGACGATGCCCTCGTTCTCGGCCAGCAGCAGGGCTTCCTTGGTCAGGCTTTCCTGATCCAGCAGCTTGTCGCTTTCCTCGGTGACCAGGGGCGCCAGGGCGTCGCGAACCGTCAGCTTGACCGTCTTGGTGCGGCCGCCGCCCATCTTGCCCAGCATCTCGGACAGGTTCAGCAGGCCGACGTTGCCGCCGCCCGGCATGTCCAGCCCCTGCAGGGGCGAGGCCGTATCGGCCAGGGCGATCTCGATCTCCTTGTCGTCCAGTTCCCCGGCGCGCAGCTTCTTGCGGAAGGCGTCACGGGTGGCGGGCTGCGAACCCGGCCCCACCAGGGCGTCCAGGATGCGTTCCTCGGCCTGGCCCTCGGCGCGGGCCTTGACCCCGGCGCGGCGCTTGTCGCGCACCATGACCAGGGCGCTCTCGACCAGGTCGCGCATGATCTGATCGACGTCGCGGCCGACATAGCCGACCTCGGTGAACTTGGTCGCCTCGACCTTGAGGAAGGGCGAGCCGGCCAGCTTGGCCAGGCGCCGGGCGATCTCGGTCTTGCCCACGCCTGTCGGGCCGATCATCAGGATGTTCTTGGGCGTGACCTCGTCGCGCAGGTCCTCGGGCACGCGCTTGCGGCGCCAGCGGTTCCTCAGGGCCACGGCCACGGCGCGCTTGGCGTCGTCCTGGCCGACGATGAAGCGATCCAGTTCGGAGACGATTTCGCGGGGGGATAGGTCGGTCATGATCGCCAGATAGGGGGTCTCAGCCGCCGGCGGGAGGGGGTGCGACGACAGGGGCGGCGGAAACCGGCGGCGCCGCGATCAACTGGGCGAACATCAGGGCCCATCCATCCGTCTCCTTGCGCCATAGCCGCACATAGTGGCCGCGCCGCTCGGCGCCGTCCCGGCTCCAGCGCGCCGGGCCCCAGGTCCAGGCCAGATCGCCCGCGCGGGAGGCTCCGCCGCCCTCGGTGGGACCGAAGTCGAAGGTCGCGGGCCAGGCGTCGAGCGCCGCCGCCATGGTCGTTCGGCTAATCGCGGGCGGACGCGGCGCGACATAGAGGCGGCCGTCCTCGGCCAGGACCGCCAGGTGGGCCGCCTTCTGATCCGTGCGCGCCGCCTCGGCCATCCTCGCCTCGGCGGCCCGCACCTCGACCATGGCCGCCGCGGGAGAGGTGGTGACGCCGTCGCCGGTCGCCATCAGGTCGGGTTCGCTGTCCGGACCGGGGACCTCGGCCGCCGTCGCCCCCGACCCGCCGTCATAGACCCAGCGCCAACGGCCGTCGGGCTGGCAGGCCCAGATGGTGAAATAGTGTCCTGCGCGCGCGCCGTTCACCGACACCCCGCCGGTGGTGAAGCCCAGGTCGCCGGAGCGGGCGATCCCGGCCCAGTTGGGCCACCATTCCAGTTTCGGTTCGTCGGCCGGGCGCGCCGCCTCGGGCGGATAGACCTCGCGCACCGTCTGGGCTCGGCCCTGGGCGATGACCACGGCGTCGGGGAGGGCCCATTTGTTGAAGCTGCCGCCGATGCCCAGACCGGGCGCGTCGGCGGCGAAGGCCCGCTCGGCGGCGATCACAGGGGCGGGAGAGGCGGCGGGACAGGACGCTGCTTCAGCGGACATCAGGGCGGCGGCGAACATCAGGGCGTGAAGCGGCATGGCGGCGATCCTCCGCCGCGCATTGATCGCCCGAAACTCCCGTCTGTCGCCTTAATTCGCCGAAAGCCGACGCTCAGACGACCAAACGCCCAATGCCGAGCAAGGTGCGCTCAAGCAGGCCTCTACAAACTCTCAATGGTCAGGTTGCCGTTGGTGTAGACGCAGATGTCGGCGGCGATCTTCATGGCCTTGCGAGCGATCTGTTCGGCGTCCAGCTCAGAATTCTCGTCGATCAGGGCGCGGGCGGCGGCCAGGGCGTAGTTGCCGCCCGAGCCGACGGCGGCGACGCCGTACTCCGGCTCCAGCACGTCGCCGACGCCGGTGACGGTCAGAATGGTGTCCTTGTCGGCCACCAGCAGCATGGCCTCCAGCCGGCGCAGGTAGCGGTCGGTGCGCCAGTCCTTGGCCAGCTCGACGCAGGCGCGGGCCAGTTGGTCGGGATACTGCTCCAGCTTGGCCTCCAGCCGCTCGATCAGGGTCAGGGCGTCGGCCGTGGCCCCGGCGAAGCCCGCCAGAACCTTGCCGCCCGCCAGGGTGCGCACCTTGCGCGCCGCGCCCTTGACGATGGTCGGCCCCATCGAGACCTGGCCGTCGCCGGCGATGACGGTGCGGCCGTTCTTGCGCACCGCCAGGATGGTGGTGCCGTGCCAGTCGGGGAAGCTTGAGGTCTGGGTCATGGTCGCTCAGATGGCGAGGAACGGAAGCTCTCGCAAGACGTGCTCGCGTCGCAGGATGCGTGCGGCGCCGCTTGCCTGTCGTCCCCGTCCGTGACACGGAACCCGCCCAGTCGCGTCGCCTTCGCGTTCAGTTCGAGTACCGTCTTGCCTCTGCACCGCGCCATCTATGTCAGCGACGCCGTCGGCGGCGCGGCGACCAGCCTTCTGGTCCTGGCCGAAATCCTCGGCGCCTCGGACCGAAACAACCGCCGCGACGGATTGACCGGGGTTCTGATGCGTCACGGCGGGCGGTTCATGCAGGCCATCGAGGGGCGTCGCGCGGATGTGGATCGGTTGATGGATCGGTTGCGCGCTGACAGTCGGCACCGGAACATCCGTCTGATTTCGGATCAGGATGTGCCGGAACGCCTGTTCCGCCAATGGCCCATGACCCTGGTCGAGATGACGCCCGAAGCGCGTCTGATCCTGAACGGCGCGACGCTGGATCAGTTGGGCGCGGACCGAGCGCAGGCGGTTCTGGCCGTCGCGGCGGGCGCCTTGCCCCTGCCGGCCTGATCGTCCGCGACGTCGGCGTTCGACTGCGGTAGACAGGGGCGTGCCCCAGTCCCCTCCCCCTTCCCCGGTCCGATTTTCCGACGAGGAGGTCGACCGCTACACCCGTCAGCTGGTCCTGTCCGAAATCGGCGGTCCGGGTCAGCAGGCCCTGAAGCGCGCCCGCGTCCTGATCGTCGGCCTGGGCGGGGTCGGCGCGCCTGCCGCCCTCTATCTGGCCGCCGCCGGGGTCGGGACCCTGGGCCTGATCGACCATGACGCTGTGGCCCTGTCGAATCTGCAGCGGCAGATCATCTTCACCACGGCCGACGCCGAACGCCCCAAGGTCGAAGCCGGGATGGCGCATCTGGTCGCCCTCAACCCACATGTCGCGGTCGAGCCCCTTGTCGAGCGGCTGACGCCTGACAACGCCCGCAGCATCATCGAGCGTTTCGACGTGGTTCTGGACGGCACCGACGACTTCGGGACCCGTTTCGCGGTCAACGCCGCCTGCGTGGCCACAGGCAAGCCCCTGGTGTCCGGCGCCCTGGGCCGCTGGAACGGTCAGGTCGGGGTCTTCACGGGGCGCCCCTGTTATCAGTGCCTGGTGCCGGAAAGTCCGCCGGACGCCGAGACCTGCGCCCGCGTCGGCGTGGTCGGCGCCCTCGCCGGGGTTATCGGCGCCATGGCGGCGCTGGAGGCCATCAAACTGATCACCGGGTCGGGCCAGCCCCTGACCGGCCGCCTGATGCTCTATGACGGCCTGGCCGGAAGCAGCCGGGTCGTGAAGATCGCCGCCGACCCCGCCTGCCCGGTCTGCGGATCAGCTCTCGCCTAGAGCATGGCCGGGATGACCCGGTCGGGCGGGCGGTGGCCGTTCTGGTAGGTCATGATGTTGGCGATGACGCGGTCGCCCATGTCCTGACGCGCCTCTATGGTGGCCGAGCCGAGGTGGGGCAGCAGGACCACGTTCGCGCGCCCCATCAGACCCGGATGCACAGCCGGCTCGTGCTCGAACACGTCCAGACCGACGCCGAACAGGGCGCGGCGGTCCAGGGCCTCCACCAGGGCCGCCTCGTCGATCAGTTCGCCGCGCGCGGTGTTGACCAGGATGGCGTGCGGCTGCAGGCGGGCGATGCGTTCGGCCGACAGGATGTGGCGGGTGTCCTTCGTCGCCGGGCAGTTCAGCGAGATGACGTCCATCCGCGCCAGCATCTGATCCAGATCATCCCACCAGGTCGCGCCCAGCTCTTCGGCGATCATGTCGGAGACGGGTTTGCGGTTGTGATAGTGGACCTGCATGCCGAAGGCCCGGGCCCGGCGGGCCAGGGCCTGACCGATGCGGCCCATGCCGACGATGCCCAGGCGCTTGCCCCACAGCTTGCGGCCGCACATCCAGGTCGGGCTCCAGCCCTGATACTGGCCCGCCGCCACGACATTGGCGCCTTCGACGATACGGCGGCTGACAGCCATGATCAGGCTCATGGTCAGGTCGGCGGTGTCCTCGGTCAGGACGCCCGGCGTGTTGGTGACGATGATCCCGCGGCCCACGGCGGCGTCGATGTCGATGTGATCCACGCCCGCGCCGAAGTTGGCGATCATCTTCAGCTGCTCGCCCGCCCCTGCGATCAGGTCGGCGTCCAGATGGTCGGTGATGGTCGGGACCAGGACCTCGGCGCGCTGCAGGGCGGCGGCCAGGTCGTCGCGCGACATGGGCCGGTCGGTCAGGTTCAGCTCGGCGTCGAACAGTTCGCGCAGGCGCGTCTCCACCGTGTCGGGCAGGCGTCTGGTTAATACGACCTTAAGCTTGCGAGCGGACATAGGGAGCCTGGGTTTCGACGGGCGGAAGCGCCTGTGCGGGACGTGTCGATCCGGTGTCTAGCAAAGCTGTGGTCAGGTTCAAAAGTTTCCGGCGTATCGCCGTCATCGTCGCCGTTCTCGGATCCGGCGTCTTCGCGGGCGCCAGCGCCCGCATGCCTGACGGGCGGCCGACCCCGACCGGACTGGAAGTGCCGCGCTGGGTCACGCTGAAATCCTCTCAGGTGCGCGCCCGTCAGGGGCCGGGCCTCGACTATCGCATCATGTGGGAATACCGCGCCGCGGGCCTGCCCGTACAGGTGATCGCCGAGACCAGGGAGTGGCGCAAGATCTGCGATCCGGACGGTTCGGTCGCCTGGATTCACCGCACCGTGGCGTCGGGCCGACGCAGCGTGTTCAATCGCTCGGCCGAAGAGATCATGATCCATTCGGGCCGATCCGCGACCTCCTCGGTGCGCGCCCGGCTGTCGCCGCGCTCCATCGTCTCGCTGGACGAGTGCGAGGAGGGCTGGTGCCGGGTCCGTGCGCGCAAGATTCGCGGATGGGTGCCCGAACGGGCGGTGTTCGGAACCCAGGAACGCGCCCTGTGCAATGCCGCCCGTCCGGCTGGCGCGGGCAGAAGCTAGACTTCACAACAGTTGAGCGGGCGCGCCGGGTCGTGTAACCCGCCCGCAACACTTCCGGAGCGTCAGCCTTGAGCCAGTCCCAATATCCCTCGTCGTTCGATCATGAAGGCCTGCTGGCCTCGGGCCGTGGCGAGCTGTTCGGTCCGGGCAACGCCCAGCTGCCGGCCCCGCCCATGCTGATGTTCGATCGCATCAAGACCATCACCGCCGACGGCGGCGACTACGGCAAGGGCTATGTCGAGGCGGAACTCGACATCAACCCGGACCTCTGGTTCTTCCAGTGCCACTTCATCGGCGATCCGGTCATGCCGGGCTGCCTGGGCCTGGACGCCATGTGGCAGCTGGTCGGCTTCTACCTCGGCTGGATCGGCGGCCCCGGCAAGGGCCGGGCCCTGGGCGTCGGCGAGGTCAAGTTCACCGGCCAGGTGACGCCGGACGTCAAGAAGGTGGTCTACAAGGTCCACCTGAAGCGCGTCATCAACCGCAAGCTGGTCATGGGCATCGCCGACGGCGTGCTCGAGGCCGACGGCGAGGTTATCTACACCTGCGCTGACATGCGCGTCGGCCTGTTCGGCGGTGCGGCCACGGTGGCGTCCACGGACGCCTGACCCCATTTAACGCAGACCGCGGCCAACGCGGCGCCTGAAGACTGAATGTTAGGAAACACCATGCGGCGTGTCGTCGTCACCGGATTGGGCATCGTCTCCTCCATCGGCACTGGCCAGGACGAGGTCGCGGCCTCCCTGCGCGAAGCTAGGTCGGGCGTCCAGCACGCCGCCGATCACGCCAAATACGGCTTCCGCTCCCAGGTCTGGGCCCCGCCGGCGCTCGGTGTCACCGCCGAAGACTGGGCGCCCCTGGTGGACCGTCGCGCCGCCCGCTTCCTGGCCAACGGCACGGCCTGGGCCCACATCGCCTTTGAAGAGGCCCTGAAGGACAGCGGCCTGAGCGCCGACGAAATCAAGGACGAGCGCATCGGCCTGATCGTCGGCGAGGGCGGCCCCTCGACCCAGGTCATCCTGCAGGCGGCCCAGACCACCGTCGAAAAAGGCTCGCCCAAGCGGGTCGGTCCCTTCGCCGTGCCCAAGGCCATGGCGTCCGGCCCCTCGGCGGTGCTGGCCACCTGGTTCGAGCTCAAGGGCATCAACTATTCGATCAGCTCGGCCTGCGCGACCTCGGCCCACTGCATCGGCGCGGCCGCCGAGCAGATCGCCTGGGGCAAGCAGGACGTGGTCTTCGCCGGCGGTTGCGAGGACATCGACTGGTCCATGTCGAACATGTTCGACGCCATGGGCGCCATGTCCTCCAACTTCAACGAGACGCCCTCGGTCGCCTCGCGCGCCTATGACAAGGACCGCGACGGCTTCGTCATCGCCGGCGGCGCCGGCATCGTGGTGCTGGAAGAATACGAACGCGCCGTGGCGCGCGGCGCGACCATCTACGCCGAGGTCACCGGCTACGCCGCCAACTCGGACGGTTACGACATGGTGGCCCCCTCGGGCGAGGGCGCCGAGCGCTGCATGAAGCTGGCCCTGAAGATGGCGGGCGATCCGCGCATCGACTACCTGAATCCGCACGGCACCTCGACCCCGGTCGGCGACGCCAAGGAAATGGGCGCGGTGCGCAATGTCTTCGGCGACGACCTGCCGATGATCTCCTCGACCAAGTCGCTGACGGGCCACTCGCTCGGCGCGGCGGGGGCTCAGGAAGCCATCTACTGCCTGCTGATGATGAAGCACGGCTTCGCCGCCGAAAGCGCCCACATTGAGAACCTCGACCCCGAGTTCGAGGGCATGCCGATCCTGCGCCAGCGCCACGACGGCGAACTGAAGCACGTCATGTCCAACAGCTTCGGCTTCGGCGGCACCAACGGCACCCTGATCCTGTCCAAGGTTCAGGCCTAGACGATCAGGGCCTCCAGCCCCTCGCGCCAGCTCGGATAGCGGGGCCGCCAGCCCAGTTCGGCCTTGGCGCGGGCGTTCGAGAGTCGCTTTGAGTCGTTGTAGAAGCGCCGCATGGCGTCCGACACCGACGGGTCGTCCAGCGACACCTCGGGCGGCAGGGGCAGGCCGAGGCGCGCCGCCGCCCCCCTGATCACCACATCCGCCGCCGCCGGCTCGTCGTCGGCCAGGGTGTAGGCGCGACCCGGATGCGGGCGGGCCATGGAGGCGAAGAAGCCGGCCACGGCGTCCTCGACATGGATGCGGTTGAAGACCTGACCGGGTTTCTTCACCAGCCGGGCGGTCCCGTCGCGCAGGCGGTCCAGCGGCGAGCGGCCCGGCCCGTAGATGGCGGGCAGGCGGAAGATCTGCACCGTCAGCCCCATGCCGCGGCCGGCGTCCAGCCAGTCCTGCTCGGCCCGGACGCGGCGCGCCCCCTCGAGACTGGCGGCGTTCAGTTCGTCGTCCTCGAAGGCCCAGCCGCCGGCCCGGTCGCCATAGACGGCGGTCGAGGAGACATAGCCGATCCAGTCGGGATAGGCGCCCGAGGCGGCGATGGCCGGAACCAGGGCCTTCAGTCCGGGGCAGCCGGCGCCGTCGGGCGCGGCGGTGATGAGGATGGCCGAAGCCTCGGCGACGGCGGCCTGGAGGGCCGCGGCGTCGCCGGGATCGACCGCGACGACGCCCGCCGACGTCAGCTCGGCGCGCCGCCCCGGATCGCGCGAGGTGGCCAGGGCGCGACCACCCCTGCGGATCGCCTCGCGCGCCGCCTCAAGCCCCAGATAGCCGCCGCCGAAGACCAGAAGCGAAGGGACGGCGGGGGCAGGCTGGGTCATGGCGGTCCGGTCAGGCGATGCGATCAGGCGGTCTTGGCGACGGCGGGGGCTGTATCCGCCTCCCGAGAGTGCAGCGCCTGGGCGCGCTTGCCGTTCCAGCTGGAGACGCAGGGAATCTTGGCGCGGTCGGCGCGGTCGGCGTAGCGGCGGGCGATGTCGGTGACGTCGGCCATCAGGCCCTCGGCCAGGGTGATGGGCTTCAGGCCCAGGTCTCGGAACTGGTCGTTGGCGACGACCAGTTCGTTCTCGTCCGCCTCTTGACGCGGGTTGGGCACGTTGTGGACCTCGGCCCCGGTCATGTCGGCGACCATCTGGGCCAGGTCGCGGACGCGGCGGCTCTCGGTCATCTGATTGAGGATCTTGACCCGGTCGCCCGATTTCGGCGGGTTCTTCAGCGCCAGCTCGACGCAGCGCACCGTGTCCTGGATGTGGATGAAGGCGCGGGTCTGGCCGCCCGAGCCGTGGACCGTCAGCGGATAGCCGAGCGCGCCCTGCATCAGGAAGCGGTTCAGCACCGTGCCGTAGTCGCCGTCATAGTCGAAGCGGTTGATCAGGCGCTCGTCCTGCTTCGTCTCCTCGGTCTGGGCGCCCCAGACGATGCCCTGGTGCAGGTCGGTGATCCGCAGGCCGTCGTTCTTGGCGTAGAACTGGAACAGCAGGGCGTCCTGGGTCTTGGTCATATGATAGATGCTGCCCGGATTGGGCGGGAACAGGATCTCCTGTTCGGTCGGGCCGTGGTCGGTGTCGACCGTGACCTTCAGATAGCCCTCGGGAATGCGCAGACCCGCCGTGGTGTAGCCATAGACCCCCATGGTCCCCAGATGGGCCAGGTGCACGTCCCGCCCGCTTTCCACGATGGCGGCCAGCAGGTGGTTGGTGGCGTTCAGATTGTTGTCGACGGTGTAGAGTTTGTGTCGGGCCGACTTCATCGAATAGGGGGCGGCCCGCTGTTCGGCGAAGTGGACGACGCTGTCGGGCGCCCAGTCCCTGATCAGGGCGACCAGGCGGTCGAACTCCTTGCCGACCGTCAGATTGACGAAGTCGATGGTGCGGCCGCTGACCTCGTTCCACGCCTTGAGCCGTTCGCCCATGGTGCGGATGGGGGTCAGGGACTGGACCTCCAGCTCATTGTCGATGTTGCGGCGGCTGAGGTTGTCGACGATCAACACCTCCCAGCCGCGCGCCGACAGGTGCAGGGCCGTGGGCCAGCCGCAGAAGCCGTCGCCGCCCAGGATCATCACGCGCATCAGTCGAACCCTCGTATCAACGTCCTGTAATGCCTAGCCGAACCCGCGCGGGGGTGAAAGCGCGGCGCTTGGGCGCGGACCGACGGCGGGCGGAAAAAACAGAGTCCAATTCGTCTGAATCGTCTGAAATCGCGATCCGGCCGTCGGCGATGCAGCCAGTATAGGGCAGGCTGAGGAGAGGGGCGCCAAACAGCCTCGAGCCGATCCGGGCCCCTTGAAAGAAAAGCCCTATTCCGGATCAGCCAGACTATCGATGCGACGGGCCGGTCGCCGGCGGTTCAGCCCAGGGCCATGAGGATCAGCGGATAGGGCCGACCCGCGTCGTCGGTCTCGGCCCGGCCCACGGCCCGGAAGCCCTGGCGTTCGTAGAAGGCGCGGGCGCCGGGGTTGTCCTCGTTGACGCTGAGGCGACGGGCGCCCAGCGACAGGGCGTGATCGACCAGCCGCCGCCCGACGCCGGAGCGGTGCAGGCGAGGGTCCACGAAGAGGGCCGCCAGCTCGTCGCCGGACAGGCCGAGGAAGGCGACCAGCCTTCCGTCCTGGTCCCAGGCCCAGAGGTTCGGGGCGCCGCTGTTCAGCCAGGCGGCGACATCGGTCTCGATGGCGTCCACCGCGTCGGGTGTCAGGAAATGGTGCGTCGCCTCGACCGCGCGCCGCCAGACCCTTGTCAGGGCCGGGGCGTCGGCAGGCGTCGCGGGTCGGATCACAGCAGGCTTTCGAGCGCCGAGCGGGCGGCGTCCTTCAGGTCGGGCCGCTTCAGGGCCAGAGCCATGTTGGCGCGCAGCAGGCCGATCTTGTCGCCGCAGTCGTGGGTCACGCCTTCATACTCATAGGCGGTGAAGGTCTGGGACTTCATCAGACGATCCATGGCGTCGGTCAGCTGGATCTCGCCGCCGGCGCCGCTTTCCTGGGTCGCCAGCAGGTCGAAGATTTCCGGCTGCAGGATGTAGCGGCCCGAGATCGACATGTTGGACGGGGCCGTGCCCTGCTTCGGCTTCTCGACCATGCCCTTCATGGCGAAGCGGCGGCCGTCATGGGAGGACGGATCGATGATGCCGTACTTGTGGGTCTCGGACTCGGGCACGGCCTCTACGCCGATGACGTTCCCGCCGACCTCGGCGTAAAGGTCCGCCAGCTGCTTCAGGGCGCCCGGCTGCGAATCGACGATGACGTCGGGCAGGATGACGGCGAAGGGCTCGTGGCCGATGATGTCGCGGGCGCACCAGACGGCGTGACCCAGGCCCTTGGGCTGCATCTGGCGGGTGAAGCTCATCTCGCCGGCGGTGGCCAGTTCGGCGTTCATGGCCGCCAGGATCTCGGTCTTGCCCTTGGCCGCCAGCTGGGCCTCCAGCTCGATCTGGTGGTCGAAATAGTCCTCGATGGCCTGTTTGGCGCGGCCGGTGACGAAGACGATATGCTCGATCCCCGCCTCGCGCGCTTCTTCGACGATGTAGGACAGGATCGGCCGGTCGACGACGTTCAGCAGCTCCTTGGGCGTGGTCTTGGTGCCAGGCAGGACACGGGTGCCCAGGCCGGCCACGGGAAGAACCGCCTTGCGAAGGCGCGCGGGGGAAGTCGTCATCAGTCGTCCTGAAACAGCCGTTGGGCGCCTGTCATAGGCGCAAACCGCAGCCGTTCCAAACGAGGGTCGGGCTGGCAGGTTTCAATTTTCCTCCCTGTCGCGAAGCGATGGGGAGGTGGCGCGGCGCCGAAGGCGGCGTGACGGAGGGGGCGGCTCGACGATTAACGGCGGCGTCGCCCCCTCCACCACTTCGTGGTCCCCCTCCCCATGAAATGGGGGGGAAAGAAGGTCACTCCACCGTCACCGACTTGGCCAGGTTGCGGGGCTGGTCGACGTCCGTGCCCTTCTGGACCGCGGTGTAATAGGCCAGCAGCTGCACCGGCACGGCATAGACCAGGGGCGCGATCAGCGGGTGGCAGTCGGGGGCGTCGACGCGGCGGATGCCGGCGCCGTGCGGGGCGGGCGCGGCCGCCGGGGCGATCATGACCACGGGGCCGCCGCGCGCGGCGACTTCCTGCAGGTTGGAGGCGGTCTTTTCGTAGACCTCGTCCAGCGGAGCCAGGGCGATGATCGGGGTCTTTTCGTCCACCAGGGCGATGGGGCCGTGCTTCAGCTCGCCGGCGGCGTAGCCCTCGGCGTGGATGTAGCTGATCTCCTTCAGCTTCAGCGCGCCCTCCATGGCCAAGGGGAACATGGCGCCCCGGCCCAGGAAGAGGACGTCGGTCGCCTTGGCCAGGTCCAGGGAGACCGCGCGGATCTGGCCGTCCATCTGCAGGGCCTCGGCGATCAGGCGCGGGGCCTCGAACAGGGCCTTGACCAGTTCGGCTTCCTGCGTGGCGTCGATGCGGCCGCGCGCGACGCCGGCGGCGACGGCCAGGGCCAGCAGGGCCGAGACCTGGGCGGTGAAGGCCTTGGTCGAGGCGACGCCGATTTCCGGCCCGGCGTGGGTCGGCCACAGGATGTCGGCCTCGCGCGCCATGGAGGAGGTGTGGACGTTGACGACGGCGGCGGTCTTGAGCCCCTGCGTCTTGCACCAGGTCAGGCTGGCCAGGGTGTCGGCGGTCTCGCCCGACTGGCTGACGGCCACCGCCACCGTGCCGGGCGTCAGGGCCGGCGAGCGGTAGCGGAACTCCGAGGCGATCTCGACGTCGCAGGGCAGGCCCGCATACTTCTCGAAGGCGTACTTGCCGATCTGACCGGCGTAGAAGGCGGTGCCGCAGGCGATGATCTGGATGCGGTCGATGGCGGCGAAATCGACGGCTTGCGTCTTGGCCGCGCCGGTCACCAGGTCGAGGTATTCCGACAGGGTGTGCTGGACGCTGTCGGGCTGCTCGTGGACTTCCTTCTCCATGAAGTGGCGATAGGCGCCCTTCTCGACCATGGCCGAGGAGGCCGAGACCTGGACGACGGCGCGGTCGGCCGGATGGCCCGAGGCGTCGAACATGCGCGCGCCGCGGCGGGTCATGGCGACATAGTCGCCTTCTTCCAGATAGCTGATCTTCTGGGTGAAGGGGCCGACGGCCAGGGCGTCCGAGCCCAGATACATCTCGCCCTCGCCCCAGCCGACGACCAGGGGGCTGCCGCGACGGGCGCCCAGAATCAGGTCGTCCTCGCCCTCGATCAGGACGGCGAGGGCGTAGGCGCCGGTCAGGCGGTCGAGCGTCGCCTTGAAGGCGTCCAGCGGGGCCAGGCCCGCCGCCAGCTTGTGATCCAGCAGGTGGGCCACGACCTCGGTGTCGGTCTGGCTCTCGAAGACGCGGCCCTCGGCCTCCAGCTCGGCCTTGAGCTCGGCGAAGTTCTCGATGATGCCGTTGTGGACCAGGCAGACGCGGCCGGCCTTGTGCGGGTGGGCGTTGGTCGTGGTCGGGGCGCCGTGGGTGGCCCAGCGGGTGTGGCCGATGCCGATGGTCCCGGCCAGGGGATCGGCGGCCAGGACGGCCTCCAGTTCGCGGATCTTGCCCTTGGCGCGGCGGCGTTCGATGCGGCCGTCAACGACGGCGGCGATGCCCGCGGAATCATAGCCGCGGTATTCCAGCCGCTTCAGGCTGTCGATCAGGCGGGGAACGACGGCGCCTGCGCCCGTGATGCCGATGATGCCGCACATAGGATCTGCTCCGGTGAAGGGGCCGGGCGGTCGCGCTTTGCGCGAGGCCGCCGTAAGAGGTAAGCGAGAGGGTTCCGCCCGTCCCGCCCTTTGAGTTTCGTCTAGGGGAAGCTTGGACCGGCGACATCAAAAAATGGGTTTCGGAAGGTTTCTTTGCAAACCCGACGGGCCGCCAGCGAAGGACGACGCCCTTGGGCGAGAGAAAATACTT
>Ga0247827_10000240_pt1 | contig 26636 bp, 20 predicted proteins | sample 12C_Control_Day2_FD_194414 | JGI IMG/M metagenome (GOLD analysis project Ga0247827, IMG submission 194414) | Soil microbial communities from agricultural site in Penn Yan, New York, United States - 12C_Control_Day2 | ecosystem: Environmental > Terrestrial > Soil > Agricultural land | place... | reverse complement strand
GCTTGAACAAGCGCTCGATCGGCAAGGTCAGCATGGCGCCCAATGAAGGTCTGGTCGGCCTGGTCGGCACGCGTGAAGAACCCCTGAACCTCGAAAACGCCGCGGACCACCCGCGCTACCGCTACTTCGCCGAGACCGGTGAAGAGCGTTACGCCTCGTTCCTCGGTGCACCGATCATTCACCACCGCCGCGTCGTCGGCGTGTTGGTCATCCAGCAAAAAGAGCGTCGCCAGTTCGACGAAGGTGAAGAAGCCTTCCTCGTGACCATGAGCGCGCAGCTTGCCGGCGTTATTGCCCACGCTGAAGCCACCGGCTCGATCCGTGGCCTGGGTCGTCAGGGCAAGGGCATTCAGGAAGCCAAGTTCGTCGGCGTGCCGGGCTCACCGGGGGCGGCAGTCGGTACCGCGGTGGTCATGTTGCCACCGGCCGATCTGGACGTGGTCCCCGACAAGACCATCACCGACATCGACGCTGAACTCGGGCTGTTCAAAACCGCCATCGAAGGCGTGCGCGCCGACATGCGTACGTTGTCGGCCAAGCTCGCCACCCAGTTGCGCCCGGAAGAGCGGGCGTTGTTCGACGTCTACCTGATGATGCTCGACGATGCCGCGCTGGGCAGCGAAGTCACCACCGTGATCAAGACTGGTCAGTGGGCGCAGGGCGCCTTGCGTCAGGTGGTCACCGATCACGTCAACCGTTTCGAACTGATGGACGATGCGTACCTGCGTGAGCGTGCGTCGGACGTCAAAGACCTCGGTCGCCGCTTGCTCGCCTACTTGCAGGAAGAGCGCCAGCAAACGCTGGTCTACCCCGACAACACCATTCTGGTCAGCGAGGAACTGACGCCGGCGATGCTCGGCGAGGTGCCCGAAGACAAGTTGGTGGGTCTGGTGTCAGTACTGGGTTCGGGTAACTCCCACGTCGCGATCCTGGCCCGGGCCATGGGCATTCCGACGGTGATGGGCCTGGTCGACCTGCCGTATTCCAAGGTCGACGGCATCGGCATGATCGTTGACGGTCATCGCGGCGAGGTCTACACCAACCCCAGCGACGTGCTGCGCAAGCAGTTCGCCGAAGTGGTGGAAGAAGAGAAACAGCTGGCCCTGGGCCTCGATGCGCTGCGTGATCTGCCGTGTATCACGGTCGATGGTCACCGCATGCCACTGTGGGTCAACACCGGCCTGCTCGCGGATGTGGCGCGCGCGCAGAAGCGCGGTGCCGAAGGCGTTGGTCTGTACCGCACCGAAGTGCCGTTCATGATCAACCAGCGTTTCCCGAGCGAAAAGGAACAACTGGCGATCTACCGCGAGCAACTCGCCGCGTTCCACCCGCAACCGGTGACCATGCGCAGCCTGGACATCGGCGGCGACAAGGCGCTGTCGTACTTCCCGATCAAGGAAGACAACCCGTTCCTCGGCTGGCGCGGTATTCGCGTCACTCTCGACCACCCGGAAATCTTTCTGGTGCAGACCCGCGCCATGCTCAAGGCCAGCGAAGGCTTGAACAACTTGCGCATTCTGCTGCCGATGATCTCCGGCACTCACGAGCTCGAAGAAGCTTTGCACCTGATCCACCGGGCCTGGGGTGAAGTGCGCGACGAAGGCACCGATGTGCCGATGCCACCAATTGGCGTGATGATCGAGATTCCGGCCGCTGTTTATCAAACCAAGGAACTGGCGCGGCAGGTGGATTTCCTCTCGGTTGGTTCCAATGACCTGACCCAGTACCTGTTGGCCGTTGACCGCAACAACCCGCGAGTGGCCGACCTCTACGACTACCTGCACCCGGCGGTGCTCCAGGCCCTGCAGAACGTGGTGCGTGACGCCCATGCCGAAGGCAAGCCAGTGAGTATCTGCGGCGAGATGGCCGGTGATCCGGCGGCGGCAGTGCTGTTGATGGCGATGGGCTTCGACAGCCTGTCGATGAACGCCACCAACCTGCCGAAAGTGAAGTGGATGCTGCGCCAGATCAACCTGAGCAAGGCCAAAGAGTTGCTCGCCGAGCTGATGACCATCGACAACCCGCAAGTTATCCACAGCTCGCTGCAATTGGCGCTGAAAAACCTTGGGTTGGCGCGGATGATCAATCCGGCGGCGGTCAAGCCCCTTTAAAAAGATCGCAGCCTGCGGCGGCTCCTACAGAATGACGCATACATCTGTAGGCGCTACCGCAGGCTGCGATCTTTAGATTTTGATTTCCACTTCCCCAAGATGCCCGCCATACGGCCCGAAACTCCTTTCGACCATGTGCCGCGTGCCATCCGCCTGCACAATCAGCGCCGTACTCGCCCGCGTCCCATAACTCTGGCTGGCAATGAACACGCTCGACAACAGCGTCTCGGTCGCCAATCCCACGCCGGTGTCCGGCAATTCGGCAAACGGCGCGGTCTGCGGATCACTCAGTAGCGCCAGCAGCGCCTGAGGCTGTGGATCGTCCAGGACTTCACTCAAGGCAGCCCTGGCCTTGAGCAATTTCGGCCACGGCGTATCTAGCCCTGCGTTCGAAAGCCCATAAACCCCCGGTGGCAGCATCACCGCTTCCGATTCCCGGGCATTGAAGTGCCACAGTTCATTTTTGTTGCCAACCAGTAGGTTAAACCCGCCATATTCCGGCGAACGCGCGACAATGTCGGGCAAATAGTCATCAATTGAAACCGCACCGGTGAGAAACTGCGCCACCAGTTCGCCCCGGGACTTTCGACCTGGCGGCCGGTGGGGGTCGCGAATATTGGTCAGCGCTGCAAAGCGCCCGTGGGCACCGACACCGAGCCAAGTGCCGCCTGCCTCAAGGTCGCGCCCGGCATGGACGTGCGGTGCCTCGGGCCATGATGCCAGCGGCAGGCTCGGGCGGGCATAGAACTCGTCGCGGTTGGCTGCGACGATCAGCGGCTGGGCATGGTCCGGTCGCCAGGCAAAGACAATCAGGCACATAAGGTGATCCTTGTGTGTTTTTTTGCCCACTCTACGCAGTCAACGTGCGGGTATCCATCGCCATCCAGTGGAGCCCGATGCCATGCATCCGTTACCATGCCGCTCCGGTTTTGGGGTTGGGTGGGGAAGCAACATGGAATTTCTGCTCTATCTGGCGCTCGGCGCCTGTGCCGGGGTGTTGGCCGGGTTGTTCGGCGTGGGCGGCGGCATCATCATTGTTCCGGTGCTGGTGTTCAGCTTTACCTTGCAAGGTTTCGACGCGTCGATCCTGACCCACCTCGCCGTGGGGACATCGCTGGCCACGATCATTTTCACGTCGGTCAATGCGGTGCGCGAGCATCACCGTCGCGGCGCCGTGCGCTGGCCGATTTTCGTCTGGATGACGGTCGGTATCCTGATCGGTGCCGGTTTCGGGGCACTGACCGCCGAGGCGATCTCCGGGCCTAACCTGCAAAAGATCATCGGTGTGTTTGCCCTGGTGATTGCCGTGCAACTGGCGCTGGACGTCAAACCCAAGGCCAGCCGAACGGTGCCGGGTAAGTTCGGTCTGACCGTGGCCGGCAGTGTGATCGGTTGGGCTTCAGCGATTTTCGGCATCGGCGGCGGCTCGTTGACCGTGCCGTTCTTGACCTGGCGCAGCGTTCCAATGCAGCAGGCCGTGGCCACGTCGTCGGCCTGCGGCCTGCCGATCGCTTTGGCAAGTGCATTAAGTTTCATGATTCTGGGCTGGCACGATCCGTTGTTACCGGCCCATAGTCTCGGTTTTATTTATTTACCGGCGCTGCTGGGCATTGCCCTGACCAGCATGGTTTTTGCCCGCCTCGGCGCGCGACTGGCCCACAGGCTGTCGCCAAAGTTGCTGAAAAGGCTGTTTGCCGCTTTGCTGTTCTGCGTTGGCCTCAGTTTCCTGCTCTGACGTGCGGCACAATCCTGGCTTAATCCTGAGGTGGCAGCGTCGCCCGGGAATTGATTTGAACTCATGAGGAGTCGCAATGCTGCCTTACCCGCAGATCGACCCGGTGGCCCTGGCCATCGGTCCGCTGAAAATCCACTGGTACGGTCTGATGTACCTGATCGGCATCGGCGGCGCCTGGCTGCTGGCGTCCCGCCGGTTGAACCGCTTCGACCCGACCTGGACCAAGGAGAAACTCTCCGACATGGTGTTCTGGATGTCGATGGGGGTGATTGTCGGTGGTCGCCTGGGTTACGTGTTGTTCTACGATCTGAGCGCCTATATCGCCAACCCGCTGCTGATCTTTGAGGTGTGGAAGGGTGGCATGTCGTTCCACGGTGGTTTCATCGGCGTGATGCTGGCAGCCTTGTGGTTCGGAAAGAAAAACAACAAGTCGTTCTTCCAGCTGATGGACTTTGTTGCACCGATGGTGCCGATCGGCCTGGGTGCGGGGCGCATCGGCAACTTCATCAATGCCGAGTTGTGGGGCAAGGCGACCGACGTTCCGTGGGCGATGGTCTTCCCGACCGACCCGGCGCAACTGGCGCGTCATCCGTCGCAGTTGTATCAGTTCGCCCTCGAAGGCGTGGCGCTGTTCCTGATCCTCTGGCTGTTCTCGCGCAAGCCGCGGCCAACCATGGCGGTATCGGGGATGTTCGCGCTCTTCTACGGCATCTTCCGCTTCATCGTCGAATTCGTCCGCGTGCCGGACGCACAACTGGGCTATCTGGCCTGGAACTGGCTGACCATGGGTCAGGTGCTGTGCGTGCCGATGATCCTCGGCGGGCTGTTCCTGATCTGGCTGGCGTATCACCGCGCCCCGGCGACTCCAGCGGCAGCTGTATAAAATTCGAACCCCGCAGCGATGGCTGCGGGTTCAAGGACACAGGTAACTCATGAAGCAATATCTCGAACTGGTCGCCCACGTCATCAAGAATGGCACCAAGCAAGCCAACCGCACCGGCGTAAACACCATCAGCTTTCCCGGCGCGATGCTGCGGTATGACCTGCAGGAAGGTTTCCCGGCGATCACCACGCGCAAAATGGCGTTCAAATCGGCCATCGGCGAGATGTGCGGATTTCTGCGCGGCGTGAACAACGCGGCCGAATTCCGTGCCTTGGGCTGCAAGGTCTGGGACCAGAACGCCAACGAAAACGCCCAGTGGCTGGCTAACCCGTTTCGCCAGGGTGAAGACGATCTCGGTGAGATCTACGGCGTGCAATGGCGCAAATGGCCGGCGTACAAGCAGATCCCGCTCAGCAACCCGGCCGCCATCGAGCAAACCCTGAAGCAAGGCTACCGCCAGATCGCCGAAGGTGAAGAAAACGGCCAGGCCTACGTGGTGCTGTACAAAGCCATCGACCAGGTTCGCCAGTGCATCGACACCATCGTCAAGGACCCGGGCAGCCGCCGCATCCTGTTCCACGGCTGGAACTGCGCTCAGCTTGATGAAATGGCCCTGCCGCCGTGCCATTTGTTGTACCAGTTCCACCCGAATGTCGAGACCAAGGAAATCTCCCTGACCCTCTACATCCGTTCCAACGACCTGGGCCTGGGCACGCCATTCAACCTCACCGTAGGCGCCGCGCTGCTGAGCCTGATTGGTCGCCTGACCGGCTACACGCCGCGCTGGTTCACCTATTTCATCGGTGACGCCCATGTCTACGAAAACCACCTGGACATGCTCAACGAACAGCTCAAGCGCGAGCCGTTCCCGATGCCGAAACTGAAGATTTCAGATCGCGTACCGGAATTTGCCAAGACTGGGGTGTATCAGCCGGAATGGCTGGAACTGGTTGAGCCGAGCGACTTCTCGCTGGAAGGCTACGAACACCATGCGCCAATGACCGCGCCGATGGCGGTGTGACAATCTGCACGCAATACCCTGTGGGAGCTAGCCTGCTAGCGATAACGACGGCACATCCAACAATGATGTGACTGAAAAACCGCTATCGCCAGCAGGCTGGCTCCCACATTGGTTTCTGCGGTGGGGTCAGTGGCCGTGACTTCTCCCGACATGGGAATGCTCAACCTCCGTCGCCACAACCCCGCCACTCACTTCCAAGCGCTGCAAAATCCCGCATTGATCGACATCCGGCCCTTCGCCACAGCGTTGGCGCAGGTCGAGCAGTTGCGCCTGCAAGGCCAGTAACCCGTCGATCCGCGCTTTCACGTGGTGGATGTGCTCGTCGATCAGCGCATTGACGCTTTCGCATTGGTCCTGCGGGCTGTCACGAAGCGCCAGCAGGCTGCGGATTTCTTCGAGGGTCATGTCCAGGGTGCGGCAATTGCGGATGAAGGTCAGGCGTTCGGCGTGGGCCTGGGTGTAGACGCGGTAGTTGCCGTCGCTGCGGGCTGGCTCCGGCAGCAGGTTTTCGCGCTCGTAGTATCGGATGGTTTCTACGGCGCAATCGGTGAGTTTCGCCAGTTCTCCGATCTTCATGACGATAATCTCCAAAAGGGTGCTTGACCCTATAGTGGCTACAGGGTCTTTACTTGGCAACAGGTACTCTTATGGACGCGACCAATGAGCGATTCCCTGCACACCCACAAATCCGACGACGCTTGCTGCAGCAGCAAGCTCAAACCCGTGACGAAACACGTACATGCGGGTCATGGTGATGCCTGCTGTTCGTCGAAGGCGGCAGCGCCGGCGCTGGTCCAATTGAGCGAAGCACCGAGTGCCGATGCGCGGGTGAGCCTTTTCCGTATTGAGGCAATGGATTGTCCGACTGAGCAAACGCTGATTCAGAACAAACTAAGCAAACTGACCGGTGTGCAGCAGCTGGAGTTCAATCTGATCAACCGTGTGCTGGGCGTGACCCACAACCTGCCGGGCACGGCGCCGATCATCGAGGCCATCAAATCCCTCGGCATGCAGGCCGAGCCGCTGGAGCAGGGCGCTGAAGCACCGGCGTCCGCTCCCGAGAAAAAACCATGGTGGCCACTGGCGCTTTCCGGCGTCGGTGCGTTGGTGGCCGAAGTGATTCACTTCACCAGCGCTGCGCCGAACTGGGTGGTGGCGGTGATCGCACTGGTGTCGATTCTCAGCGGTGGCCTTGGCACTTATAAAAAGGGCTGGATCGCCCTGAAAAACCGCAACCTGAACATCAATGCCCTGATGAGCATTGCGGTGACCGGTGCGATTCTGATCGGCCAGTGGCCGGAAGCGGCCATGGTGATGTTCCTGTTCACCGTCGCGGAGTTGATCGAAGCCAAATCGCTCGATCGTGCACGCAACGCCATCAGTGGCTTGATGCAGATGTCGCCGGAACAAGCGACCGTGTTGCAGGCTGATGGCAGCTGGGTCACGCAGGACGTGAAGGCCATCGAGCTCGGTGCCCGGGTGCGCGTTCGCCCCGGTGAGCGCATTGCCCTGGACGGTGAAGTGTTGGCGGGTAACTCGACCATCGATCAGGCGCCGATCACCGGCGAAAGCCTGCCCGTGGAAAAAACCATGGGTGACAAGGTGTTCGCCGGCACCATCAATCAGGCCGGTTCGCTGGAGTACGCGGTGACAGCGGCAGCCAACAATTCGACCCTGGCGCGGATCATCCACGCGGTCGAGCAAGCCCAGGGCGCACGGGCACCGACCCAGCGCTTTGTCGACAGTTTCTCGACAATCTACACGCCGGCGGTATTCATCCTGGCGTTGGCCGTCGCCGTCATCCCGCCGTTGTTCATGAATGCGCTGTGGTTTGACTGGATCTACCGCGCCTTGGTGTTGCTGGTCGTCGCCTGCCCTTGTGCCTTGGTGATTTCCACGCCGGTGACCATCGTCAGCGGCCTGGCCGCGGCGGCACGCAAAGGGATTCTGGTGAAGGGCGGCGTCTATCTGGAAGGCGGCTATAAGCTCGATTACCTGGCGCTGGATAAAACCGGGACGATCACCCACGGCAAACCGGTACAGACCGATTACCTGTCGCTGGACCCCACCGCCGATGCCTCAGCCCCGGCGATTGCCGCGGCGCTGGCCGGGCGTTCGGATCACCCGGTATCGCTGGCCATCGCCCTTGCGGCTGTGGATAAACAATACGCACCACTCGCTGTGGATAACTTCGAAGCCCTTGGCGGGCGCGGAGTGCGCGGCGAAATCAACGGGCAGCTCTACCATCTGGGCAACCATCGTCTGGTTGAAGAGCTGGGTCTGTGCTCGCCGGCGCTGGAAGAGAAGCTGTTTGCCCTGGAGAAACAAGGCAAGTCAGTGGTGCTGCTGCTCGACTCGTCCGGTCCGCTGGCGCTGTTCGCCGTGGCGGACACAGTAAAAGAGTCCAGCCGCGAAGCGATCCAGCAGTTGCACGAGTTGGGCATCAAGACCCTGATGCTCACCGGCGATAACGTTCACACCGCCCAAGCGATTGCCGCGCAAGTCGGGATCGACGAAGCCAAGGGCGATTTGTTGCCCACCGACAAATTGCAGGCCATTGAAGCCCTGTATGCGAAGGGGCATATCGTCGGGATGGTCGGTGACGGCATCAACGATGCGCCGGCGCTGGCCCGTTCCGAAATCGGTTTCGCCATGGCCGCCGCCGGCACCGACACCGCCATTGAAACTGCCGATGTCGCCTTGATGGACGACGATCTGCGCAAAATCCCGGCATTCATTCGCCTGTCGCGCCAGACGTCGAGCATTCTCAAGCAGAACATTGCCTTGGCATTGGTCATCAAGGCGATCTTTCTTGGGGTAACCTTCGCCGGGCTCGCTACCATGTGGATGGCGGTGTTCGCCGACATGGGCGTGAGCTTGCTGGTGGTGTTCAACGGTTTGCGCCTTTTGCGCAAGTAAGGATGAGGGACGGTTGTGCTGAGTGCCGAGCTGAAGGCGTTTTACATGGTGGCCCGCCTGGGCAGCATTACCCAGGCTGCCAAGAAGCTTGGCCTGAGCCAGCCGACGGTGACGACCCAGATCCGGAACCTCGAAAGCCAGTATTCGGTGGAGCTGTTTTACCGTGGCGGTCGGCGTCTTAATGTCAGTGATGAAGGGGCGCGGCTGTTGCCGATGGTAAAGGCGCTGATGCAGCAGGAAGCCGACATCGAGTTTTTTCTGCGTAACAGCGGTCAGGTCCAAGGCACATTGCGCATTGCCGCGACGGCGCCGTATTACATTCTCGACCTGGTAAAAACCTTTCGCGAGCGTCTGCCGCAGGTTGAGGTGTCGGTGGAAATCGGCAACTCCCAGCAAGTGCTCGAAGCGCTGGAGGAGTACCGCGTGGATGTCGCGGCGTCCTCGCAGCTACTCGATGATGCCCGGCTGATCCGCCGGGTGCTTGGCAGCGATCCGCTGGTGCTGGCGGTGCATCGCAACCATCCGCTGGCTGTGCATGATCATGTGCCGTTGAGCGCGCTCGCCGGGCATACCTTGTTGATGCGCGAATCGGGCTCGACCACCCGACGTTTGACCGAAGAACTGCTGGCCAGCGCTGGGGTGAGTTTCGGTCCGTTGCTGGAGATCGGCAGTCGCGAGTCGATCCGCGAAGCGGTGCTGCGCAACATTGGCATCAGCCTCATTGCCCGTCAGGAAGTGCCGCACGATCCGCAGCTGCGGGTGCTGACCATCGAGAATGCGCCGTTGCTGCCGGAGTATCTGTATTGCCTCAAAGAGCGCAAGAACGCGCGGCTGCCGGCGGCGTTTCTGGGGTTGGCGCAGGAGATGTCTCCGGCTTGAAGATCAAAAGATCGCAGCCTTCGGCAGCTCCTACAAGTGAACGCCATGCCAATGTAGGCGCTGCCGAAGGCTGCGATCTTTTTCGCGGGCAACGCAAATCCTTGAATACCACTATCGGCAGTTTTTGCCTTACTGCCATATGACGGACTCATTACAACCCTAGGATGGCTTCATCTGCCAGATGAGGTCCGTCCATGAACAATTCGATCGCAACTGCCCTGACCAACCCCGGCGCGCCGATGAAGGTGCGCGGCGTGCAGAAACGCTTTGGGGCGTTCACTGCGCTGGACAACGTTTCCCTTGATGTGGCGGCTGGCGAGCTGGTGTGCCTGCTCGGCCCGTCGGGCTGCGGCAAAACCACGTTGCTGCGTTGCATCGCTGGCCTGGAAAAACAGGACAGCGGCGAGTTGTTCCTGGGGGACCGGGACGTTTCCCACTTGGCCCCGCAGGCGCGGGACTACGGCATTCTGTTTCAGTCCTACGCGCTGTTTCCCAATCTCACCGTCGAAGCGAACATTGCCTACGGCCTGGCCGGCAGTGGCCGCGATCAAGTGCGTCAGCGGGTCGGGCAGATGCTGGAACTGGTCGGCCTGAGCGGCAGCGAGAAAAAGTATCCGGGCCAGTTATCCGGCGGCCAGCAACAGCGTGTGGCACTGGCTCGCGCGTTGGCACCGGCACCCTCGCTGTTGTTGCTCGACGAACCGATGTCGGCCCTCGACGCTCGTGTCCGCGAGCATCTGTGCACTGAACTGCGTCAACTGCAACGCAGCCTCGGTATCACTACCCTGATGGTCACCCACAATCAGGACGAGGCCATGCTGATGGCCGACCGCATCGCCGTGATGAACAACGGCAAGGTCGAGCAGTACGCCACGCCGCAGGAAATCTACAACCGCCCGGCCACGCCGTTCGTGGCGGAGTTTGTCGGCCAGGGGAACTGGCTGCCCTTCCAGCGCAGCAGCGACAGCCACGCCCAGGTCGGCGGGATGAACGTGCGCCTGGCCGATGGCAGCGCCAAGACCGCATCGGGCCGGCTGTTCTGCCGCCCTGAAGCGATCAACGTCAATCCTGTGGTGCACGAGGAAAACCTGTTCCCGGCCAAGGTTCGCGAAATCACCTTCCTCGGCAACCGCTGCCGCATGAGCTTCGAACTCGATCACCTGCCAGGTCACGCCTTGTTGGCCGAACTGGCACCGGAAGCCATGCCGCGCCTTGGCGCGCAGCAGATCATGGTCGCCTTGCCGCCGCGCAGCCTGCAGGTGTTTGCCTGATGAGCGCGAACATCGCGCTGCCGATACCGCACAAGCAGGCTCGGCAGGTTTCCCGCGCCGAGATTGGTGATCGGATCTTCGTGGTCGGCGGCAAAGTCCTCTTGCTGGTGTTGCTCGGCGTTGCCGTGTTAATGCCGTTGCTGGCGATTTTCTGGCGTGGCTTCAGCGCTGAGGCCGGGCAGGGTGGTGGTTGGCTCGCTGCGAAAGAGTTGGTGAGCAGCGAGAACTTCCACTGGTTGCTGGGTAACAGCCTGAAGGTTTCCCTCAGCGTCGCGGCCATCGTCGTACCGCTGGCCTACCTGTTTGCCTACGCACTGCAACGCACGTTGATTCCCGGTAAAGGCATCTGGCGTGGCATCTCGCTGCTGCCACTGATGGCTCCATCGATGTTGCCGGGGATTGCACTGGTTTACCTGTTCGGCAATCAGGGCCTGTTGCGCGGCCTGCTTTCGGACAACATCTATGGTTTCTGGGGCATTGTGCTCGGTGAGGTGATCTACACCTTCCCACACGCCTTGATGATCTTGCTGTCGGCATTGTCCCTGGCGGATGCGCGTCTGTTCGATGCGGCTTCCAGCATGGGCGCGAGTCCGGCCAAGGCGTTTCGCAGCATCACCTGGCCGGCGACCCGTCAGGCTGTTTTCGCTGCGTTCTGTCTGGTGTTCACCCTGACCATCACCGACTTTGGTGTGCCCGTGGTGGTCGGTGGCGACTACCAAGTGCTGGCGCTGGAAGCCTACAAAGCGGTGGTCGGCCAGCAACAGTTCGGTCGCGGTGCGTTGATCGGCATGGTGTTGCTGCTGCCGGCGCTGTTCAGCTTCGGGGTCGATGCCTGGCTGCGTCGCCGTCATGGCGATTCCATGAGTGGGCGGGCCCAAGTGTTCAAGCCGTTGCCGTCGAAGCTGCGCGACGGCTGCTACCTGACCATCGTGCTGCTGATTTGCGCCACCTTGCTGATGGTGTTCGGGATGGCGGTGTTCTCGTCTCTGGTGAAGTTCTGGCCGTACAACCTGTCGCTGTCGCTCAACCATTACCAGTTCAACGATACCGCCGGCGGTGGCTGGCTGGCCTACGGCAACAGCGTGAAGATGGCGTTGTGCACGGCGCTGATCGGCAGTGTGCTGATTTTCACCGGCGCTTACCTGATGGAAAAAACCAAGGGCCAGCGCGGCTTGAATCTGACGCTGCGCATGCTCAGTTTCGTGCCGATGGCGGTGCCGGGTCTGGTGCTGGGCCTGGGTTACGTCTTCTTCTTTAACCTCACCGGCAACCCGCTGCATGTGCTCTACGGGACCATGACCCTGCTGGTGGTCTGCACCATTGCGCACTATTTGACCACTGCGCAAATGACCGCCACCACTGCGCTGCGCCAACTCGACGCCGAGTTCGAAGCCGCTGCGCTGTCGCTCAAGGCGCCGCTGTACCGCCACTACTTGCGCGTCACCGTGCCGATTTGCCTGCCGGCGCTGCTGGACATCGTGCGTTACCTGTTCGTCTCGGCCATGACCACCGTTTCGGCGGCGATCTTTCTCTACAGCCCCGACACCATCCTCGCGGCGGTGGCGGTGTTGAACATGGATGACGCCGGCAACGTTGGCGGCGCGGCGGCGATGTCGACCCTGATTCTGTTCACCTCGGCGGGCGTGTCCCTGCTGCTGGCCTGGGCCTCGCGCGGTTTGCTGCGCCGCTCGCAGGCTTGGCGGCAGACCGCGCCCGGTCATTGAAACCGCACAACCCCTCAACTCATAAAACAGGAAAAGATCATGTTCAAGCCTATGGCCCTGGCCGCTGCTGTCCTCACCGCTTTCAGCCTGAACGCCTTCGCGGCGAAAACCGAGTTGACGGTGTACACCGCCCTCGAAGCCGAACAACTGAAGACCTACAAAGAGGCTTTCGAAAAAGCCAACCCGGACGTCGAGATCAAGTGGGTGCGTGATTCCACCGGTATCATCACGGCCAAACTGCTGGCCGAAAAAGCCCGTCCGCAGGCTGATGCCGTGTGGGGCCTGGCGGCGTCCAGCCTGGCGATCCTCGATCAGCAAGGCATGCTGCAAAGCTACGCACCGAAGGACCTGGGCAAGATCGGCGCTAACTACCGCGACGCCGCCAACCCGCCAGCCTGGGTCGGCATGGACGTTTGGGCTGCGACCATTTGCTTCAACACCGTCGAAGCCGAGAAGCAAGGCCTGAGCAAACCCGTGAGCTGGCAAGACCTGACCAAGCCTGAGTACAAAGGCAAGATCGTCATGCCGAACCCGGCGTCGTCCGGCACCGGTTTTCTCGATGTCAGCGCCTGGCTGCAAACCTTCGGCGAGAAACAGGGCTGGGCGTATATGGACGGCTTGCACCAGAACATCGGCCAGTACGTTCACTCCGGCTCCAAGCCTTGCAAACTGGCGGCGGCTGGCGAATTCCCGATTGGTATTTCTTTCGAATACCCGGCCGTTCAGCTGAAACGCCAGGGCGCACCGCTGGACATCATCCTGCCGAAGGAAGGCCTGGGCTGGGAGATTGAAGCAACGGCTGTGATCAAAGGCACCCAGCACGAAGACGCGGCGAAGAAACTGGCTGACTTCTCGGCCAGCCCTGAGGCGATGGAGCTCTACAAAGAAAACTTCGCTGTGCTTGCACAGCCTGGCATTGCCAAGCCGCAGACCGAGTTGCCGGCGGACTATGAGCAGCGTTTGATCAAGAACGACTTTGCCTGGGCGTCGAAGAACCGCGACGAGATCCTGACCGAATGGCGCAAGCGCTATGACGGCAAGTCCGAGAAAGTGGCGGCCAAGTAAGACCTTCATTGGCTGACAGGGCCTCATCGCTGGCAAGCCAGCTCCCACAATGGACGAGGTTAAACGCAAAATGTGTGAACACCAGTGAGCCCTGTGGGAGCTGGCTTGCCAGCGATAGCGGTCTACCCTTCACCACAAATTTCACTGATTGGGGGATTTTCGATGGGCCGCAACGAACAAGTGATCGCCGAGGTATTCGCCCTGTACGAACGCTTTGGCGCCAGCGACTACATCGGCGAGCCGGTGTCGCAGATCGAGCACATGTCCCAGGCTGCACAATTGGCCATGGCTGAAGGCTTCGATGACGAAGTGGTACTCGCCGCGTTCTTTCACGACATCGGGCACATCTGTGCCGAGAGTGCCGAGAACATGGGCGGCTTCGGTGTGGTCAGTCATGAGCGGCTTGGCGCGGACTTTCTGCGTCGCGCGGGTTTCAGCGAACGCCTGGCGCGGCTGGTGGAATATCACGTTCAGGCCAAGCGTTATCTGACGCTGCGGGAATCCGGGTACTACGAGCGCTTGAGTGAAGCCAGCCGGCGCACGCTGGAGTATCAGGGCGGCGTAATGAGCGAAGCCGAAGCTGACGCGTTCGAGCAGGACCCGTTGTGCGAGGTCAGTTTGCGCATGCGACAGTGGGATGAGCTGGCCAAGGAGATGCACGTGCCAGTGATCGATCTTGAGGTGTTGAAGCGTAAGGCGGTCACCGTCCTGTCCCGCGAGGTCTGCTGAAGCGTCTGACGGTAGATAGAGAAAACACGCATGGTTTGCCTTGTTGGCAGAGTTCAAGCTGAGCTTTTCCCGAGGAGGCGAATGGATGCGTTTTTTGAAAGTGGTTGCACAGGATCGAAGTGAGAATGGGGCCGCCGACACGCTGCGGTTCCATTTTTTTGAAGATGAACAGTGGCTGCGTGACGCGACGGACGACGAAGTTCTGCGGCTGAAAACCTTTGGCGCTCACTACTTCAAGTGCCGATGGTTCAACGACGGTGAAGGTGAGGAACGGCATCTGCGCCTGTTCACGCTAAACCCCACCGCCGACGGAACGCCGGACTCGGTGCACCTGCATTTCCATGAAGGCCCTAACGTTGCCTACAAGGCGGCTGTTCATGACCTCGACAACGATGACGCCTTCGAGATTGTACTGTGCTCCGATGTGGACAACGACGGACGTGCCAATCGCACGGATCGGACGCGGGTCAATGCGTTGGTCCGCGAATACCTGAAGTTGGATTGGCTGTGATCAACGTTCGAAACCGCATCACGGCCATCGCGATGGCGTCAGTCCAGGCATGCCTCTACAGCTGCTGCGCCAACACCTCAACCTGCTCCTGCCGCTCTGCCTGATTCACCTTCGCCTGCGGGTTCAGCGACGACCACTGCGGATGCGCCCGCGCTTTATTCAGGGCCTCGGGCAGCTTGCCTTCGCGCCAGGTTTTATCTTGGGGCGTGGCCACCTGGATGCTGTCCATCGCCGCATGCCCACGGGCATTCAGCGCTTGCAGCAATTGCCGTTGACGCAACGCCAGCAGGCGCAACACGTTGTCATCGACAGTCAATTCACGCTGGCCCTTGAGCTTGCCCAGCAAGCGGCTGCCATAACTGCGCGCGGTTTGCAGGGCGCCGCCGGCGATGGCTCCGGCCAGCGCCGCCGCGCCGAGGGTGATACCGCCGACCAGCAAATCGACCCCGGCGCCGGCAGCGGCGCCGGCAGCGATACCGCCACCGACCCGTACGCCCAGTTGCTTGAGGGTTTCGGGATTGAACAAATCGTCGCCCCAACGGCCATCCAGCAGCGGCAGATCACTGGCAGCGGCGTCCTGCGGACGGAAGGCGTAGAGCTTGAGCAGCGACTCGACGCAGCGCTGCTCCCGTTGACGCACGGCTTTGCGCAATTCACTGATGGCTTGTTGTTCCTGCTCGGCATCGGCGACCACACTGCGCCGGCAAGCCGCACAATCGATCAATAACTCGGCAATCAATCGCGTGGCACTTTGCTCGCGTGCCAGGCGTTGAGCGTGCTGATCGGCGATCAAACGCTCCAGTTGCGGCCGCGCGGACTCCAGCAGCAGGGCGAGGCTTTCATAGAGTCGGCGTTCGCCATCCTCCGGCGGCGCGACGCTGTCGAAGCGCACCAGCGCATGCAGGCCCAGCCGCGCCAGCGCTTCACGCCACGCCGGTTCACGATGGCTGGCGCTGCTGACGAAGTTCAGCACCGGCAGCAGCGGTTTGCCGCAACTGGCCAGCACTTCCAGCTCATCGCGGTACTTGGCCAACACCGGTTCCCGAGCGTCGATCACATAGAGGCCGGCATCCGAGGCCAGCAGCTGGCGCAGCACCTTGGCCTCCTGTTCGAAACGCTGGCGGGCTTCGCTGCCATCGAGGAAGCGGGCCAGGCGCGCCGGGCCGTCCAGTCTTTCGCCGGGCCGTTCCAGGCGTTCGAGGTAGTCGAGCAGGGCAATGGCGTCTTCCAGCCCGGGCGTATCGTAGAGGTCGAGCAGCGGCTCGCCATCCACCGACAACCGCGCACCTTCGACATGCCGCGTGGTGCTGGGGCGGTGCGACACTTCGCCGAAACCGACATCGCGGGTCAGCGTGCGCAACAGCGAGGTTTTGCCGACGTTGGTGTGGCCGACGACGGCGAGCTTCAGGGGCTGCTTGCTGGTGTCAGTCATGACCCGTCTCCAGCCAGTTCATCGGTGCGCAATCGGCGAAGGGCAGCTCCAGTTGTTGCAACGCCGCATGCCAGTCGCCAAGGCGTTCGGCATCCAGCGCTTCGCCGGGCGGTGCTTGCAGCAACCACACGCGGGTGGCGCTGGCGCTGCGGGCCAGTTCGGCAATCAGCGCCAGGCTGCCGCGATCCGGCGAGCGCCGTGGATCGCAAGCAATCGCTAATCGCGCCGGGGGAAAGCGGCTCAACTGTTCGAGAAGTTTGTGCCGTGATTCGCGGCTGTCGAGGATGCCGGCGTTGCTCACGTTGTTTGGCAATGGCGGTGGCCATGGGCGGTCGTCGTCCAGTTCGATGGCGACCAACAGCGCGCCATCGCTTTGTTGATCACTGACGCCGCTTTCGACCCGATGCAGTTGTTCCGGCGCCGCATCGCTGATGCCGAGACGTTCGCTGGTGGGCATCAACCGTTCACGCAGTTGCGCGTAGCCAGGCAGGTTCAAATCCAGGCGCAGCACCGCTTGCCCGGATTTCCAGCGCCACAGGCAAAACAGCGCCAGCAACAAGCGCGGTACCACGCCGTACACCAGCAACACGCCGACCAGCCATGCGGCCCAGGCCTGGCGCGCGCTTTCGATGTTGAGGGCGGCGTCGCCACTGGCGCGGATCATCTCCTCGGTCGGCACGCTGAAGCCGAGCAGGGCCGGCAGCGCTCCGAGGGCTTGGGTCACGGCAATAAAAGTATCGGCGCTGAGGATGGTGGTTTCCCAGACAAAGCCGTAGCGCCGGGTGGCCATCAACGTCAGCAGGATCACCAGTGCGCTGACCATCGCCAGCAACCACAGGCTGTTGACCAACACGCCGATGGCCCAGCGATTGAGCTTCTGACGTTGCAGCAACAGCAGCAGGGCCGGCGCCAGTTGTGCGGCTTTGGAATCCCGGGCGAGTTTTTCACTGAGCCACAGCCACACGCGCCCGAGGCTGGCGCCGTGTTCACCGGCAAACACCAGACCTACGATCCAGCTCAGCAACAGAATCAGATTGAGCCCGAGCAGGCTGCCCAACGCCCAGAACACATTGACCGGGTGCAGACCGTCGCCCATCGCGGCAAAAGCCAGACCGGCGCCGCTGACCACAGCGAGCACCGCCATGACGATCAGCGCCAGGCGTGCGCCTTGCAGCCAGTGTTTCAGCGCTGCGCTCAGACCATCGCGCTCGGCCAGCCACAAGGCACGGCATTGAATGCGCGACGGCAAATCGCCGCCCGCGCTGCGGGCCAGTCGGTTGGCTTCCAGATCTTCCAGGGGACCTGCGTGTTCTTCGCGCAGGCGAATGGTTTCTGTCAGCCAGAGGTTATTCAGTTCAGTCACGCGGCATCCCGTCGCTTAAATGAGCTGTGAGCATAACCGTTGTGGCGCTTATCGGCGAAAGCGCGGCTCTGGTATCCTCGCCGACATGACTAAATCACTCCCCCTCAGCCTGATCGCAGCCCTCGGTGAAAACCGCGTGATCGGCGTCGACAACAGCATGCCCTGGCACTTGCCGGGGGACTTCAAATACTTCAAGGCCACCACCCTCGGCAAGCCGATCATCATGGGTCGCAAGACCTGGGATTCCCTTGGTCGGCCATTGCCGGGCCGCCTGAACATCGTGGTCAGCCGTCAGGCGGATCTGGTGCTCGAAGGCGCGGAGGTTTATCCGTCGCTGGAAGCAGCCGTCGTTCGCGCTGAGGAATGGGCGAAGGAGCAGGGCGTCGATGAGCTGATGCTGATTGGCGGGGCGCAGTTGTATGCGCAAGGGCTGGCGCAGGCTGATCGCTTGTACCTGACCCGCGTGGCATTGAGCCCGGAAGGGGATGCGTGGTTTCCGGAGTTTGATTTGAACGAATGGATACTGGTGTCGAATGTGCCGAACCCGGCCGAAGGCGACAAGCCGGCGTACAACTTCGAAGTCTGGGAAAAAGCTTAAAAGCATCGCTGGCAAGCCAGCTCCCACAGGGACCACGGTGAAACACAACATGTGTGAACACCGCTAAACCTTGTGGGAGCTGGCTTGCCAGCGATAGCGGTCTATCAGGCACCGATCAAGCGTGCGCCAACTCCGAATGCTCATCGGCATCCAGCAACGCTTTATCCGTTTGCTGCATCACCTGGCTGGTAATTGCCCCCGCCGTCATCGACCCACTGACGTTCAACGCCGTACGCCCCATATCAATCAGCGGCTCGACCGAAATCAGCAACGCCACCAATGACACCGGCAAGCCCATCGCCGGCAGCACGATCAACGCGGCAAACGTCGCACCGCCACCCACCCCGGCCACCCCGGCCGAACTCAGCGTGACAATCGCCACCAGCGTCGCGATCCACAGCGGGTCCAGCGGATTGATGCCCACGGTCGGCGCCACCATCACGGCCAACATCGCGGGGTACAGACCCGCACAACCGTTCTGGCCGATGGTCGCGCCAAACGACGCTGCAAAACTGGCGATGGATTGTGGAATGCCCAGACGGCTGGTCTGCGCTTCGATGCTCAACGGAATCGTTGCAGCGCTCGAACGGCTGGTGAACGCGAACGTCAGCACCGGCCAGATCTTGCGGAAGAAGCGCAGCGGATTGATCCCCGCCGCCGACACCAGCACACCGTGCACTACAAACATCAGGCCCAGGCCGATGTACGACACCACTACAAAACTGCCGAGCTTGATGATGTCTTGCAGGTTGGAACCAGCGACCACTTTGGTCATCAGCGCCAGTACGCCGTACGGGGTCAGCTTCATCACCAGACGCACCAGACGCATCACCCAGGCTTGCAGGGTGTCGATGGCGTTGATCACTTTCTGACCTTTCTCTACGTCATCCTTGAGCAATTGCAGCGCCGCGACACCGAGGAATGCGGCGAAAATCACCACGCTGATGATCGACGTCGGCTTGGCCCGCGCCAGATCGGCGAACGGGTTTTGCGGGATGAACGACAGCAGCAGTTGCGGCACATTCAGGTCGGCGACCTTGCCCGCGTAATCGGTCTGGATGGTTTGCAGGCGCGCCATTTCCTGAGTCCCGGCTACCAAACCCTCGGCGGTCAGGCCGAACAGGTTGGTCAGGCCGATACCGATCAGCGCCGCGATGGCCGTAGTGAACAGCAGCGTGCCGATGGTCAGGAAGCTGATCTTGCCCAGCGATGATGCGTTGTGCAGGCGAGCCACAGCGCTGAGGATTGAGGCGAACACCAGCGGGATCACGATCATTTGCAGTAACTGCACGTAACCGTTGCCCACCAGATCGAACCAGCCGATCGACGCTTTCAGCACCGGGTTGCCTGCACCATAAACGGTGTGCAGCGAAACACCGAAGACCACGCCGAGTACCAGCGCGAGCAGGACTTTTTTCGCCAGGCTCCACGTGGTGTGACGGGTTTGCGCCAAGCCCACGAGCAGGGCGAGGAACACCAGCAGATTGAGAATCAGCGGCAGATTCATTGGAACTCCCATTAGACATGTGCCAACTGCCTTCCGGGGCAGCTGCGAACCGGCAAGCCTAACAGCTTGATATCTAATGAATTAATACCAAAAACATCTGGCAACTGTCGTTTTTGGAATAAGCCGGCGTCGCTCTCGGGGATGCACTTGGCGCAATGGGTACGTTCGCGGTCGCTGACAGACGAGGACTGTCACCGTTATTTGTTAGCGTCAATGTCTTTCAATCAGGGAAGCATGCCGATGAAGTTCGCACCGAAATTATTGGTCGCCGCACTTTGCCTGGGCCTCGCCGGTCAGGTACTCGCCACGGATCTGAAGCACTGGCCCGCCGATCAGGCCAAGGCACTGGATGCGATGATCGCGGCCAACGCCAACAAAGGTAACTACGCGGTGTTCGACATGGACAACACCAGTTACCGTTACGACCTCGAAGAGTCGTTGCTGCCGTTCATGGAGAACAAGGGCCTGATCACTCGCGACAAGCTCGATCCTTCCCTGAAACTGATGCCGTTCAAAGACACCGCCGACCACAAGGAAAGCCTGTTCAGCTACTACTACCGCCTCTGTGAAGTTGACGACATGGTTTGCTACCCATGGGTGGCCCAAGTGTTCTCCGGCTTCACGCTCAAGGAACTCAAGGGCTATGTCGACGAGCTGATGGCATCCGGCAAACCGGTGCCGGCCACTTACTACGAAGGCGACGTGGTCAAGAAGCTCGACGTCAACCCGCCGAAAATCTTCACCGGCCAGCAAGAGCTGTACAACAAACTGATGGAGAACGGCATCGAGGTCTACGTGATGACCGCCGCCTCCGAAGAACTGGTGCGCATGGTCGCGGCCGATCCGAAGTACGGCTACAACGTCAAACCGCAGAACGTGATCGGCGTGTCGCTGCTGCTCAAGGATCAAAAAACCGGCGAGCTGACCACCGCGCGCAAACAGATCACCGCCGGCAAGTATGACGAGACGGCCAACCTCGGCCTCGAACTGACCCCGTACCTGTGGACCCCGGCGACCTGGATGGCCGGCAAGCACGCGGCGATCCTGACCTACATCGATGAGTGGAAAAAACCGGTACTGGTCGGCGGCGATACCCCCACCAGCGATGGCTACATGCTGTTCCACGATGTCGACGTGGCCAAGGGCGGCATCCATTTGTGGATCAATCGCAAAGACAAATACATGACCCAGATCCAAGGCATGATGGCCAAACACGCTGCGGCCCAGGCCAAGGAAGGGCTACCGGTGACGGCGGACAAGAATTGGGTGATCGTTACCCCGCAAGAGATCCAGTAACCCCGGGTTTCAACTGTAGGAGCTGCCGAAGGCTGCGATCTTTTGATTTTGTTTTTTAGGATCAATGTCAAAAGATCGCAGCCTTCGGCAGCTCCTACAGGGATCTGTGAAAAAAATACCCCGCTCTTGGCGGGGTATTTTTTTGTTCGACGGTCACCGATTTCGCTGTGATCGGGCTTGGTTGGAAATCACGCAGCGCAACGCAGTAATTGACCGTGATCATGCTGCGCAAGCTGGCGTGTACAGGTCCGCAGGCGGAATGGTTAAGGGGTGTTTAAAAAGCATCTCAAAATACTCTCGCTGCCTACACTGCCTTGTGTTGGTGAACTACGGCTACCTCAGAAACCGCTGACTTGTAGAGTTGGGGGACAGGTTTTATTGTTCTACGTATTGCTGTACATCAGCAGTCTGATTTTGAAAGTACGGGTTTAACCGCACACGCTTCTAATCTTGCAAGGTATCGATCTCAGTATTGTGATGGTGGCGCGTAGCTTTAACACAATACGCTTCGTTGGGCTGTTCTGAGTTGCATGGCCGCTTTGCATGCAAGAATTCAGGGTAGGCTCAAGAGCATTGAGTAAAAATTATTTAGCTCATGAGTGGGTGAATAAACTCGGGAATAAATTTACGGTATTTAAAGTATGAGGTTTATTTTTGGGTGGGATCTATAAGTAGCGGTTCGCTCCGTGTGCCAGGTATTGCATGCGACTTCGTATGAGCTCACCACTCTGCCACGCTTCGTATTTAAGTTGAGTTTATTGGTAACGGAGAAAGCTCTTGAATCCTATAATTTTATTCGCGCCTGCAAAAATTCTACTTCAGCATTCTGAAGCAGAGTGGTTAAGTGTGCTGTACGGAAAGTGCTTAATTTATAGCGACTTGTCAGCGAAGGAATTGCTGATACAACATTTTCCCACGCTGAGCTCCGCATTGCGACTTTATGAGAACTTCAATGAGTCGGGAGTGGTTGAACTGGATGCGCTGGCTGCCGCAAAAGAATTAGGAACTACCACCGTTTTGGCTCTGGCTGAAGTCGATCTGTTGCGTGTTGCGCGCATCAAAGACCGACTTAGCAACTCAACAACGCGGTACGAAGAGATGACTTTGCTCTATCGCGACAAATTCCTGATGAAACAAAGGCTCTCGGAGCATGGTATACGCATCAATCCCATGGCCGTCGTACGATCTGCATGCGAACTTAATGACTTCGTTGAGAAATATGGTTTTCCAATTGTAGTGAAGCCTCGAGATGGGCGCGGCTCCGGCGGTGTTCGTGTGTTGAAAGGTGATGCGGAGCTTCGTGACTACCTACGCGAACAACACGGTACAACTCTGCAAAACCTGATGGTAGAAAAATACATCAATGCATCGATGTTGAACGTCAATGGCCTCTATATTGGAGGTAGACCAGTGATAATCTCACCGGTGCGGTCAACAGTAACCTGTCTCGATTTCCTTAGCGGAGAAAGTCTCGGTTTTCAGATGCTGTCTGAACACAATCCACTTCACCAACAGTGCGTGAGAATCACTCGACAGATTGTGGAGCAGGCACTGCCGCAACTCGGCACATTGCTGTTTCACCTCGAGATTTTTCTTGATGGACAGGATCTGGTCGTATGTGAAATCGCTTGCCGTCTTGGCGGTTGCAGCGTTAACCAGGAGTTGACCGACGCTTACGGATTGAACCCGCGTTTCGCCCTGATTGACGCAGAGCGTGGTGGGAAATCTACGTTGCCCAAAGAGCTGATCAAAGCGCGCCGATTGCTGGGGCAACTCAATATTCCACCGCGCATCGGTAAGTTGATTGAGTGCCCGACGCACATTGATTTGCCTTTTGTTCGTTATTGCTCGGTAACCGCAAAAAAGGGCAGGGACTACTCTGGGATGAAAATAACCAATGGGGAAATTGTCTCGGCGATAGTGGAAGGAGAAAGTGAAGATGCCGTTGCCGAACACCTCATGCGACTTGATGATTGGGTAAGAGCGAAATTTGTGTGGGCGTGACGTAACGTATTCATTCGTTTATTAACGAAAGACAAAAGACAAAGTCACCCAAGCCTGGTTTCTGGAAAAACAAGGGACTATCAACCTCATCAGCCATCGTAATGTTGTATGGCGTCTACTGGAAGTCAATCTAAGGATAGATATGCACAAGGTAGCAGTGGTCGGAATGGGCTATAGCGGCGCCATTCTTGTGGAACGATTGAAGAACCTTACACCAGCGTTGAAAGTGGATGTCTATGATCCCACTGGCAGTACGGGATCAGGTCAGGCCTATCAGCGAGACAATTTAAGTAACCTGGTCAATCGTCCAGCTGGCCTGATGTACCTGCGCGAATACGGGGACTTCAAGCAATGGTTAAGCGAGAGTCTCGTAGCGAGTCCCAAATCTTATCAACCGCGGCCGGTGTTCGGGAGCTTCATCGAAGAAACACTCAAGTCATCTCTTCGTGCCTATAGCGCCATCCAATATCGGCGCGAACGTGTAATTGGGATATCCACAGAACAGGGGGGATACTCACTGATAACCACCAGCGGAAAATGCATAGGTTACAACGCCGTGGTTTTAGCAACCGGCAACCCAGAGCCAGCGGATATTTACCGGTTAAAAGGGACTGAGCGCTATATCAACAACCCCTTTCCGACGACCAAGCTTGGTGACATCCGGTCGGGAAGAATAGGCGTACTTGGCAATCAGTTATCCGCAATCGATGTTGCGCTAACACTGCTCGATGCCCACCCTGACAATCACGTCACTATGCTCACCCGAAATAGCAAGATTCCCAACTACAGCGAGCACTACCATCCGCGCCCACTCAAGGTGCTGACGGAGAGCAACCTCAAGCAACGACTCCTAGGTGCTGACTCGGTGTTGAAAACCGTACAGGCAATGTTTGACGAAGAGTTGGGTGCACATGGCATTCAAGTCAGAATCGAGGCCTTGATGCGGGATCACACTCAGGCCTCCGTTGCCCGAGAGGCGATCTATTCAGTGTTCTCCTCGACGAATTTGATCGTGCCCGTAATCTGGAACCATTTATCCGAGCGCGACCGAAAAATCTTCATCAGGCGATACCGCAATGCCTGGCGCCAACTGCGGGTGCCGATTCCCAAGGAAAACTGGATCAAAATTCAGCAACACATTCAATTAGGGCGTTTGGCCTGCAAAACTGGTTTGGCGGATATCAGCTTCGACGAGAACCAATTTGTGGTGCGCGGGCGGGGCTTTCAAGACGCGTTTTCCGACCTGGTTAACGCGACCGGCGCTGGTGATGTTATGGAGGGCTCGCTGTACAAAACACTGAGAGCCTCCGGGATGTGCGTTCAGCATCAGTACGGCGGAATTGATGTGTGCTTTGACGACTGCCGAGTCATAAACGAAAAAGGGCCAACCAATATCTTCGCCATCGGCGCTCCCACCGTAGGGGTTTTTTACGCGGTCAGCAATATCGATGTCCTTCAGATGCAGGCTGAAATTATCTACAAAACCCTTTCTTCATTAAGCGCTTGAGGATCTATGAAAGCCTTTCTGTGTTTGCTGATGGCTGCTGTGGTGGGTGCTGGTTTGCAGTATGGCGGCGTTCCGCATGGCCTGTTACTCGGCTCTATATTCGCGACGGCATTGATCGTGAGCATTCGAAAGTTTTCGCTGAGGATGCCGCTCGGTCTTGGCTACGTGCAAATCGTATTGGGGATCTCCACCGGCCTGATGTTCGAGTCCTGGGATATCCAGGAAGTCGCCGCGCTTTTACCCAGTCTGACCTTGATGCTGGTGTGCTTGACAGCGCAGATTGTCGTGGCGGGATTGTGGCTGCGTAAAGTGTCGGGATGGAACTTTCAGGACTCTTTACTAGCCGTTTACCCCGGTGCGCTCGCGGCGGTGTTCGATTTGCTGCAGTCCGAGCGGGCGTCGAGTAAGGTGATCGTCGTGCACTTAATTCGGCTGCTGTCGATCACATTGTTAGTCAGTCTTTGCGTACCCGGTTCAGCCGATGCAGTGCTTGCTGAAAGCAGCCCACTGGGTAGCAACACTGTGCTGACCTTGTTATCGCTGGTCTTCCTGTGTCTTTTTCTTGGACGTTTGCTGTTGCGCATTGGCGTCCCAGCACCGTTCATGCTCACCGCGATTGTCGTCACCGGCGGCTACGTAAAACTCGGTTATCTTCAAGGCTTCCAAATGCCGACATGGAGCGTCGATGCCGCGGCCGTTATTCTTGGTGTATTGATCGGCTCGAAATTCAAGGATATTACCGTGGCGGAGTTCGTTCGCCACGGGCGTGCCGGGTTAGCGTCTGTTGCGCTGATGCTGCTGGTTGGTGCTGCGTTTGCCGGACTGGCGGGGAGATTGTTGGGCCGCGATTCGATGACGTTATTTTTGGCGTACATGCCGGGGGCCATCGAAACTATCGCGATCGTTGCCTTTGGTGGTGGACTAAATGGGGTATTCATCCTGTCCCACCACTTGGTACGGATGGTTCTGCTGCACTTCGCTCCGGCCTTGATTGTTCACGCGCGTAGTCAGCGGGAAGATGTCTGACCAAATAAGACAGGAGGACATATGCATCGCTGCTACAGAAACAAAATACCCCGCACGTGGCGGGGTATTTTTTTGTTCGACGGTTAAGCCTTACAGCCCGTCGAGCATCGCCTTGTTACGCACAGCACCCTTGTCGGCGCTGGTGGCCAGCAGGGCGTAGGCTTTCAGCGCGGTGGTCACTTTACGTGGACGCACTTCCACCGGTTTCCAGCCTTTCTTGTCCTGTTCGACCCGGCGTGCCGCCAGTTCTTCATCGCTGACCAACAGGTTGATCGAGCGGTTCGGAATGTCGATCAGTACTTTGTCGCCGTCCTGCACCAGGCCGATTGCACCACCGGCAGCGGCTTCAGGCGAAGCGTGGCCGATGGACAGGCCGGACGTACCGCCGGAGAAACGGCCATCGGTGAGCAGGGCGCAGGCTTTGCCCAGGCCTTTTGATTTCAGGTACGACGTCGGGTACAGCATTTCCTGCATGCCCGGGCCGCCTTTCGGGCCTTCGTAGCGAATGATGACGATGTCGCCTTCTTTCACTTCGTCAGCGAGGATGCCGCGCACGGCGCTGTCCTGGCTTTCGAAGATCTTGGCGTTGCCTTCGAATACGTGAATCGATTCGTCGACGCCGGCGGTTTTCACCACGCAGCCATCCAGCGCAATGTTGCCGTAGAGCACGGCCAAGCCGCCTTCTTGCGAGTAAGCGTGCTCGACGCTGCGGATGCAGCCGTTTTCACGGTCGTCGTCCAGGGTTTCCCAACGGGTCGACTGGCTGAACGCGGTTTGCGTCGGGATGCCCGCCGGGCCGGCCTTGAAGAAGTGGTGCACCGCTTCATCGTTAGTCTGGGTAATGTCCCACTTGGCGATGGCCTCTTCCATGCTGCGGCTGTGCACGGTTGGCAGTTGAGTGTGCAGCAAGCCGCCACGGGCCAGCGAGCCGAGGATGCTGAAGATCCCGCCGGCACGGTGCACGTCTTCCATGTGGTACTTCTGGATGTTCGGCGCGACTTTGCACAGTTGCGGCACGTGACGGGACAGGCGGTCGATGTCGCGATGGTAGAAGT
>Ga0247827_10000237_pt1 | contig 26767 bp, 22 predicted proteins | sample 12C_Control_Day2_FD_194414 | JGI IMG/M metagenome (GOLD analysis project Ga0247827, IMG submission 194414) | Soil microbial communities from agricultural site in Penn Yan, New York, United States - 12C_Control_Day2 | ecosystem: Environmental > Terrestrial > Soil > Agricultural land | place... | reverse complement strand
GGCCAGGTTCTGCGGCGTCGAGACGATGGCGATGTACTGGGTGCGGCCTTCGGAGGACTTGCCGATCTCGACCAGCTTCATCCGGTCCGACTGGCCGGCCAGGGTCTTCAGATAGGCTTCCCACTGGGTGTAGTTGACCAGGTGATAGTCGGCGCCGATCGCGTGGCCGAAGGCTTCCTGAGGCGAGGTGATGTGCGAGGCCGTCGCCGCAACCGCCGCCGGCTGTTCCGTCAGCGCCGCCTCATAGGCCAGGGCGCTGGTGCTGTTGAGTGTCAGGGCGAGGAAGCCCAGGCCGGCCAGCACTCGCAGGGAGGGGCGGCGGGGGACGCCGCGTCTGGCGGCGACGGGCGAGAGCGATCGGTTCATGGCGTTCCTGTCAAAGCTACTGATCGGATTCGGCGCGTGGGCGGACGACGCGTTTCGGAGGGTTTCATGATCCGGTCGCCGCTCCAAACCTTCTCGCCGAGCTTTGCAACAGGGTGTCTTCTTTGTGTCTGTTCTATGGCGACTTGACGGCGTGTTCGGCGAAGCGCACCTGTTGCAAGCTCGGCCGGACGAGCCTGGGAGATCGGATGATGAAGACTGTGCTGTTTTCGGGCGTGGCCGCTCTGATGCTGGCGACGCCCCTGGGGGTGATGGCGCAGGACGCCGGCAAGACCGCCACCTATGGTGAAATCGCGCTCAGCGCCGGGTTCACGCCGGATCCCTATCGGGTCTCGGTGACGGCGGGGGGCTCCATCGACGCCTATCAGGACACGCCTTTGCCGGCCGCGTGCGTCGGCAAGGTCGCCGATGCGCCGGATTTCGAAGTCACCTATACGGCCGGACGCCTGCCTCTGGTGTTCCGCACCCTGTCGTCGCAGGACACCACCCTGATCATCAACGGCCCTGACGGCCGCTGGCACTGTGATGACGACAGCTATGGCGACGGCGACGCCCAGGTGCGTTTCGAAAAGCCGCGCAGCGGCACCTATGATATCTGGATCGGCACCTTCGGCGAGGACATGGCCAACGCCACCTTGCTGATCACCGAGACGCCCTGACGACGCTCCGGATCTACTGATCCTCGTCGAATTTGCGGGCGACCAGGTCGCTGAGGGCCTCGACGGCTTCGGTGGCGTCGGGGCCTTCGGCTTCTATGTCGACGCCGCAACCGATGCCGGCGCCCAGCATCAGCAGGCCCATGATCGAACGGGCGTCCACGGTGACGCCGTCACGCGTGACGCGGATTTCGGATTCGAAGCTGGAGGCCAGCTTGACGAACTTGGCCGAGGCGCGGGCGTGCAGGCCGCGCTGGTTGCAGATGTTGACGGTGGCCTGAACGGGCGCGTCGGTCATTTTTCCCCCGCCAGAACCCAGGACGCCACCGAGATGTATTTGCGCCCGGCGTCCTGCGCATGGGCGACGCAGGTCTCGAGGCTTTCGCGGCCGCGCACGCTGGCCAGCTTGATCAGCATGGGCAGGTTCAGGCCGGCGATGACCTCGGCGTGGGTCTGCTCCATCACCGAAATGGCCAGGTTGGACGGCGTGCCGCCGAACATGTCGGTCAGCAGGATGACGCCGTCGCCGTCGTTCACGGCGGCGGCCGCATCGACGATGTCGCGGCGGCGCCGCTCCATGTCGTCTTCGGGGCCGATGCAGATCGCGGCCACGCCCCTTTGAGGGCCGACCACGTGCTCCATCGCCGCCAGGAATTCCGAGGCCAGTCCCCCGTGGGTGACGATCACCAGCCCGATCATGAAGGCTTCACCAAGACAATACGCCCCGCGCTTCTGCTCTCAGCGAACGCCCCTGGGGCGCCCGGACTGATCTGCAAGCCGGCCTTCATAGGCCAATCGTGCGCCGGTTCAAAGAGCGGCCAGCGCGGTTGCGACCACCTGACCCGCCGAGGCCGGGCGCGGGTCGAGCCGCAGTTGCGGAATCGTCACGCCTTCCCAGGCCCAGACCGCCGGTTCGGGCAGGCGTTCGATCGCCTCATGGGTGCAGTCGACAGCGAGGGCGATGCGCGCAAGCGGGCGCACCGGGGTCGTGGCGATACCGAGGCCCCGCACCTCGATCTTGCCGGTGATCGTTGCGGGAGCCGCAGCGTAGAGGGCGCCGTCAGAAGCCCAAAGACAGGTCCAGTCGTCGGCGACCAACCGCCAGCCCTGCCCGATGAGCCGCAGGGCCAGATCGCTCTTGCCGACGCCGGAAGGCCCCTGGATCAGCACGCCGCGCCAGCCCTGAGGCGTGACGCGGGCCACGGCGGTGGCGTGAAGGGGCTGGATCGAGGGGGTCATGGGCGACGTCCGGCAAGCGGCAGAAGCACTTCGAAGCGGGCGCCGACGACGGCGCCGGTCTCGTCCTTGCGGTTGTCGGCCTGCACCCGTCCGCCGTGGGCGTCGATGATCTGGCGGACGATGGACAGGCCCAGGCCCGAGTTGGCGCCGAAGGCCGTGCCCTTGGGCCGCGAGGTGTAGAAGCGCTCGAACACGGTTTCCAGGTTGTCGGGCGGAATGCCGGGTCCGTCGTCCTCGACGCGGATGCGCAGGGGCAGGTCGGGATGGCTGTCGTCACGCTCCAGCCGCACCCGGACCTCGCCGTCGGCCGGGCTGAACGATCGGGCGTTGTCGATCAGGTTGCGGAACACCTGGCCCAGAGGAATGTCGCGGCCCAGAACCTTGGCGGCCTCGGCGGTCGAGGCGAAGCGGACGCTGGCCTCGCCAGGCTTCTGGCCGCCCTCATAGACGGCCACGATATCGCCCAGCAATTCGTTGAGGTCGATCAGGCGCGGCCGGTCGCGCGACAGTTCGGCGTCCAGACGCGAGGCGTTGGAGATGTCGGTGATCAGCCGATCCAGGCGCCGAACGTCCTGTTGCAGCAGATTGGTCAACCGCGCCCTCTGTTCGTCGGTCTTGACCAGGGGCAGGGTTTCCAGCGCCGAGCGGATCGATGTCAGCGGGTTCTTGATTTCGTGGCTGACGTCGGCGGCGAAGCGTTCGATGGCGTCCATGCGCGTCGACAGGGTGTCGGTCATGGATTCCAGGGCGCGGGCCAGGTCGCCGATCTCGTCCTTGCGGTCCTCCAGATCGGGCAGGGAGATGGCGCGGGCGCGCTGCAGACGCACCTGGTCCGCCGCCGCCGACAGCCGCATGACCGGCCGCGCCACGAACATGTGCAGCACCAGGGCCGACAGCAGGTTCACCGCCAGGGCCACCAGGGCGAAGGGGGTCAGGGCGCGGCGCTGGGCGGCCAGGGTGTCGTCCACGTCGCCGGCTTCCAGGGTCAGGACGCCCAGCACCTGCTGGACGTGCCGCACGGGCAGGGAGACCGAGACGACGCGATCGCCGTTCTCGTTGCGGCGAATATCGGCCTGGGGCGCGCCCTGCAGGGCGCGTTCGACCTCGGCCGACAGTTCGGCGTTGGCGCGGCTCTGACGGGCCTCCTCGCGCGGCGAGGGCTCGGTCGGCGCAAGGGCCGTGCCCGCCGGGCTCGCCGGGGGCAGGGGTTCGCCGGGAATGGCGTCGGTGACGGCGTAGCTGTCCGACACCAGCAGCCCGTCCTGGTCGTACAGGCGCGCGCGCTGGCCTTCGGGGATGAAGTTGTCGCGCAGCCACAGACCCGCCGCGCGCGGATCCAGCATCGGATAGGGCTCGCCCTGGGTGATGCCGAGCTCGCCCAGCACATTGGCCAGAAGCTTGGCCTGGACCGACAGGGATTCCTGACGCGCCTCGATCAGCCCGCGCTGCCATTCATTGAGGGCCAGGGCCCCGCCGAACAGGATCAGCAGGCTGAGCAGGTTGAGCGCGAGAATGAAGCCGCCGAGCCGCGAGCCGCCGAAGCGGAAGCGGCGCTTCGGCGCTGCGTCCTCGATCTCAGCTTTCGCGGTAGCGGTAACCGACGCCATACAGGGTCTCGATTGCGTCGAACTCGGGATCGACGACCCGGAACTTCTTGCGCATGCGTTTGACGTGGCTGTCGATGGTGCGGTCGTCGACATAGACCTGATCGTCGTAGGCGGCGTCCATCAGGCTGTCGCGGCTCTTCACGAAACCGGGGCGCTGGGCCAGGGCCTGAAGCAGCAGGAACTCGGTGACGGTCAGCTTGACCGGGCGACCGTCCCAGGTGCTTTCGTGGCGGGCGGGGTCCATCGACAGCTTGCCGCGCTTGATGGCCTTGCCGGCGGCCTCGGCCGCCGTCTCGACTTCGCCGCCGTCGGCGCCGGTGCGGCGCAGCAGGGCCTTGACCCGCTCGATCAGCAGGCGCTGGCTGAAGGGCTTGTGGATGTAGTCGTCGGCGCCGAGGTTGAAGCCGAGGATCTCGTCGATCTCCTCGTCCTTGGACGTCAGCATGATGACCGGAATCTGCGAGGTTTGACGCAGGCGGCGCAGCACCTCCATGCCGTCCATGCGCGGCATCTTCACGTCCAGGATCGCCAGATCCGGAGGCGTGGTCTCCAGGGCCTCCAGGCCCGAGGCGCCGTCGTGATAGGCCGTGACCTTGTGGCCATGGCTTTCAAGGGCCAGGGACACGGAGGCGACGATGTTTTCGTCGTCGTCGACCAGGGTGATGTTGGCCAAGGGCTTCTCCTTAGTGCGGGCGGCGGCGGTCGTCCGATCGGCCGTCGCGGGTCGATTGCTCAACGCGCGACAAGCGTAACCGTTCTATTCCATGGTGGTGACATTACGGCCACAGCAAATGGTTCGCCAGAGCCTGTCTTTCAACCTTGGCGGGGAAATGGCGAAACCTCGCCTTAAAGCCTCCGGGCGCAGGGTGTCGGGCTGATACGCGCGAAAGACGCCATGGCCGGTCCGGTTCACTACGAAATCTACATCCGCAAGACGCCGCCGGCGTCCTGGTCGCTGTCCATGGCCACCGAGGACCGCAAGACGGCGATCGAGACGGCCGAGGACCTGATGCGCGACGGCCAGGCCTGCGCCGTGCGGGTGACCAAGGAGACCCTGGACCCCGACACCATGGAGTTCGCCAGCGTAGTCGTCCTGACAAGGGGCGCGCCTGAAGTGAAGCGCAAGTCCCCGGTCCGCGAGGAAAATCGCGGTCCCAGCTGCCGCGGCGTGCAGGATCTCTACGCCCCCCACGCGCGCGACCTGATCGGACGGGTGCTGGAAGACTGGTTGAACCGCCAGGGGGCGACAGCTTTTGAGCTGCTTCACAGACCGGATCTGGCGGAACGGCTGGAGGCTTCGGGCGTCGAACTGCAGCATGCGATTCAGAAAATCGCCGTGCCGGAGGCGCAGCATACCGGCCAGCCTGTCCATGATCTGGTGCGCCACTATCAACGGTTGGCCGAGCAGGCGATCGAGCGTCTGCTGCAGGCGGGACGGCGCAAGCAGTTTCCGAGTCTGGCGGAGCGTTCGGTCGCGGATGTGGCCCATCGGCTGAACGGCTCGCCCGATCGCGCCTTCATCATGGGCGGGGTCGTCGCCGGAGCTTTGAAGGGCCTGACCAGCGCGCGGGCGCGTCTGGATCGTCTGATGGACCTGTGTGATCGCGCGCCGTCCGACGGTCAGCCGCGCGCCCTTGTCCTGGTGCCGGTCGAGCAGATTTTGTGCGAACTGCTGGCCTCTCGGCACAGTCTGGCCCAGATCGTCGGCCCGGCTCTGGACCAGGGCTCCAGCCTGGCGGCGGTGGTGCGCATGGTGGCCCCGCGCGAGATCGCGGCCCTGGTCGCCCACGACCCACGGCTGGCGATTCTGATCCCCCCGGTCGAAGGCGGACCGACACGTCTGGGCGAGCGTCTGGCGGCGGGCGAGTTCCCCCTGCTGGCGGCGGCCCTGGCGCGGATGGTGGTGCGTGAACTGATGAGCCAGCGTCGCCTGCGGCCTGGTGATCCCGAGGGCGAGATCGACATCCTGCGCGCCCTGGCCATGACCCTGACGGCCACGGCCGGGCGCCTGCTGACGCTGGAGGAGGTACAGGCCGCCTTCGTCGAGCGTTCCAAGAGCCTAGTCACCGCCGACTTCGTCGCCGCCTACGTCAAGGGATGCCCCAATATCCTGTGCGAGGTCGAGCGCCTGGCGCGCCTGTGCGAGAATGTCACCGGCGGGGCGAACAAGCGGGCTGCGGCGCGCTGGCTGGACGCCTGCGTCACCTCCCTGCGGTTCGAGACCGAGATGCGGGCTTCGGGGCAGACGCCGGGGCAGAAGCTGCTGGCCCTGGCGGGCTTGCAGCGCGCCGTGCGCAACGCCGCTCTATCCGAACGGGACTGCGAGGCGGTGACGACCGCCCTGGGCGTGGTCGGCGGATCGGTTGAGGCGGACGCCCGCCTGACCGCCCAGATCGTGCGCGCGCCCGCGCCGGCGTCCCAGAAGCTGGGCGCCCTGCTGCGTCTGGCGGCGGCCGAGACGGGACCGACCGGCCCCGTGGCGGACCGGGCCAAGGCCGAGGCGATCAAGCTGTTCCGCGCCCCGGAGGTTCGGGCAGCGTTGAGCGCGACGCCCGAGGCGGTGCAGACCTTGCGTCCCTTGATGAAGGCCGTCGGTCTGGCCGCCTAGGGGCTTCTGCGCCTCAGTCGAAGATGTCGAAGATATCCATCCGCTTCTTTTTCTTGCGGTAGTGGTAGTCGTCGTCGCGGTGACGGTCGTCCTTGTAGCGAGGCGGTTCGCGGTAGCCCTGGGGCTGGCCGCCCCACGGTTGTTGCATGGGTTGTTGCGGGGGCTGCTGATAGGTCGGCTGGGGCGCGATCTGGGGCGCGGCGGCGCGGCCTTCCTCGGCGGCGCTGGCCATCAGCTTCTCCAGTTCGCCGCGATCCAGCCAGACGCCGCGGCAGGTCGGGCACATGTCGAACTGGACGCCGCCGCGATCCAGGGTCTGCATGGCGGCGTTGTCATTGGGGCACATCAACAGGGGCATGGGGTCCTCGTCATCGAATGATGCGGTCCGACATCACGCCGCCGAAGCGCCGCCAGAGGGGCCCGTCCCGCTGAGGACAGAGTTAGGGTCGCGCCGAGCCTGCGACAACGTGCGCAGACGCCGCAGGGGCAGGTTCCAGCCTAGCAGCTTTGCCCGGCGGCCCAGCCCGACGACCAGGCCCATTGGAAGTTGTAGCCGCCCAGCCAGCCGGTGACGTCCACCACCTCGCCGATGAAGAAGAGGCCGGGGATCGTCCTGGCCTCCAGGGTCTGCTGGTCCAGGGCGGCGGTGTCGACCCCGCCAAGCGTCACCTCGGCGGTGCGATAGCCCTCGGACCCGACCGGCTTGACGGTCCAGGCGTTGACCGTTTCGGCCATGGCCCGCAGCTTCTTGTCGCCGATCTCGGCCAGCTTTCCGGCCAATCCCTCGCGGGCGCAGACGACCTCGGCCAGACGGCGCGGGATCACGTGGCCGAGCGCGGTGTGCACCGCCTGCTTGCCGTTCTCGGTCTTGGCGGCCAGCAGGCGTGCGGCGAGATCCTCGCCGGGGGCCATGTCGACCGTGATCGCCTCGCCCTCGCGCCAGTAGGAGCTGATCTGCAGGATCGACGGCCCGGACAGGCCCCGGTGGGTGAACAGCATGGCTTCTTTGAATTGGGGCCTATCGCCCTTCGGGCTGCTTGAGGCCGGAAGCGCCTTGACCACGGCGTCCACGGCCACGCCCGCCAGGGGTTTCAGCTGTTCCAGCAGGCCGGGCTCGAAGGTCAGGGGCACAAGCGCGGGCCGCGTCTCGGTGACCCGCAGGCCGAACTGGCGCGCGACTTCATAGCCCCAGCCGGTCGCGCCCATCTTGGGGATGGACTTGCCGCCGGTCGCCACCACCAGAGAAGCCGTCGAGACGCGTGTCCCGTCGTCCAGATCGACGCTGAAGCGCTCGCCGTCGCGGGCGATTGCCTTGACGCCGAGGCCCAGCGACAGGGTGACGCCTGCCGCCTTCATCTCATCTGTCAGCATGCGGATGATCTGTTTGGCGCTGTCGTCGCAGAACAGCTGGCCCAGGGTCTTTTCGTGCCAGGCGATGCCGTGGCGTTCGACCATTTTCAGGAAGTCGTGCTGGGTGAACCGCTTCAGCGCCGACAGGGCGAAGCGCGGGTTCTCGCTCAGGAAATTGGCGCCGCCGGTCCCCAGGTTGGTGAAGTTGCAGCGACCGCCGCCCGAGATGCGGATCTTCTCGCCCGGCGCGCGGGCGTGGTCGATCACTCGCACGCGGCGGCCGCGCTTGCCCGCCTCGATGGCGCACATCATGCCGGCCGCGCCGGCGCCGACGATCAGGACGTCGAGATCTGAAGACTTCATCGCCCCGCCCTAGCAGGCGCGGGCGCTTGAGGCGACCGTTAGAGACCGAGGGCGGCCCGATAGCCCGAATGCACCAGCTCGGCGTATTCGGGATGCTTCTTCAGATAGCCGGCGAAGAAGGGGCAGGTGGGAAGGATGACCAGACCGCGTTCCTTCAGGTCGGCCAGGACGTGTTTGGCCATGCGGCTGGCGAGGCCGCGCCCTTCCAGCGGGATCGGCACGATGGTCTCGGTGATCAGCAGGCCGCCGGCGACCGGGTTGTAGATCACCACGGCGGTCTGGCCCTCGACCTCCAGCTCGTAGCGCTTGGCTTCGGCGTTGTCGCGGATGTCGGGATCGAGGCTCATGCTTGGCTCCTGCGGCAAGGCCGATCAGCCTAGCCCGGACACCGGGAAAAGGGGAGGGGGCGTCGCCGCCCCCTCCGTCGCATCAGAAGCTGTAGTCCAGCTGGACCCAGGTCTGACGGCCGTAGATGTCGTACCAGCCGATCGAATAGTTCGGCCAGCCGCCGGTGCGGTCCTCGGGATAGCGGTCGGCGATATTGTTCATGATCACCGAGACCGAGGCCTTGTCGTTGACGCGATAGCGGACGCTGGCGTTGAACACGGCGTAGGGATCGCGCTCGGACGCATAGTCATTGGTCGGAATGGTCCCGTAGCGGACGCCGTAGAGGGTGGCCGTCCACGGTCCGACGTCCCAGGTGACGCTGCCGGACATGCGGTCGCGCCAGTCGGATTGACGCGACAGGTCGCGCAGATAGTCGAAGGTCGGGTCGCCCTCGAACTGCTGGTATTCGTGCTCCAGGACCTTGGTGTAGGTCAGGCTGCCGCTCACCAGGCCCCAGCGCTCGAAATTGCGACGGGCGTTGACGGTGGCGTCGAAGCCGCGCGTCGTCTCGCTGGCCGCGTTGATCGGATTGACCGTGATGCGCGTGACCTGGTTCGGGTTGATCGCCGCGTCGCCCGGGTTGCGCGTCACCCGCCCGACATAGTCCAGGCACAGGGCCGAGTTGGGATCGACCGTTCCGCCGCTGGGCGTGCGGCCGATGCGGCAGTCCGCCTCGGTGCGCAGGATGATGTCCTCGCTCAGCGAGGTCACCTGCTGGCTGATCTCCAGATCGTAGTAGTCGAACTGGATGTCGAAGGCCTTGCTGGGCGTCCAGACAAAGCCCGCGGTGAAGGACTTGCCCTTCTCCGGCTGCAGCTCGGCGTTGCCGCCGCGCGTGAAGTCCATGTTGTACTGGATGTCGCAGCTGGAATAGTCCTGCCCCTCCAGCCGGCACTGATAATAGTCCGTCACGCCGGGGTAGTAGCCGCGCGTTTCGGTGGCGAAGATGTAGTTCATGTCCGGCGCGCGGAAGCTGGTCGAATAGCTGGAGCGCAGCATCAGGCTGGGGATGGGCCGGTACTGCAGGCCCAGGCTGTAGGTCGGGCTGTCCACCGACTCGCCGCGGTATTCGTAGCGGTCGTAGCGGCCGGCCACGGTGGCGGTCAGCTGGTCCAGGATCGGCACGCGCAGCTCCAGACCCGCGGCCTGACGCTTGCGCTCGCCGCCCGAGGGTTGCGAGCCCGTGACGTTCCAGGCGGCGCCGTTGTTCAGACGCGCGTCGGGTTCGTTCTTGTAGCCCTGCTCGCCGATCTCGACGACGGCGGCGGCCTGCAGGGGGCCGGCGGGCAGTCGCCACAGGTCGCCGTCCACCGAGAGGGTGAAGTCCTGCAGCCAGGAGGTGTTGTGGTCGGTGAAGCGGTCGGCCACCGTGCCGAACTCGCCCGGCGTCAGGGGCGTGTAGAGGCGGTCGGCGGCGGGGGCGTAGACGGGCTGGGTCGTGCCGGACACGTCGCGCGTCCCCTGCTGGGCGCCGAGGAAGAAGGCGTCGATCCCGGTCAGCAGGCGCACCCGGCTCTGATCGCTGACATATTCCGAGCGGTTGAAAGCAGCCTCATAGCGCCAGTCGCCGATATGGCCGCGCACGCCCAGGACCGCGTTCCAGTTTTCCTCGTCGTAGCGGTTGCCGACGCCGAAGGCGCCGCCCGTCTCTTCCGGCGTCAGCACCCGGTTCCAGGTCTCCAGCCGCCCGGCCGTGTCGTTCCAGAAGGTCTTGTTCCAGCTTAGCGAGCGCACGACGTTGTCGACCTGGGTCTTGCCGTACAGGAATTCGCCGAAGACCTCGGTATCGTCATTCAGGTGCCAGGTCAGGCCCAGATAGGCGTTGCCCGACTCCTTCTGCGTCTGGATCGTGCGGGTGCTGTAATAGGCGTCGCTGCCGCAATAGGAGCCGCCGCTGGCCGCGACGACGCGCTCGATCGTGCCGCCCTGCAGCGAGCCCAGGCCCTCGCACAGACCGGCGGGCGGGTCGTAATAGGCGCGGGTGATCGGGTTGCGGTTCGAGAATATGGCCGGCGGAACCGCGCCCGGCTCGGCGTAGCGGGTGTAGGACTCGCTGATCTCCCGGTCGCCCCAGAAGATGGCGTCGCGCTGGCTGTATTCCAGGCTGCCGACCACATCCAGACGGTCCCAGCTGCGGCCGCCCGACAACTGGGCGCGCCAGTTCTCGCCGCCGCCCTGTTCGGTGCCGCCATAGCGCAGGGAGGCGTCGAAACCGTCGGTCTTCTGCTTCAGCTTGATGTTGACCACCCCGGCGATGGCGTCCGAGCCGTAGATGGCCCCGGCGCCCCCGGTCAGGACCTCGATCCGGTCGACCACGGCGTTGGGCAGGTTGGCCAGGTTCACGGCGTTGACCGAGCCGTTGTAGGCCGACGGATATTCCGCCACCCGCCGCCCGTTCAGCAGGACCAGGGTGTGGTTGGGTCCCAGCCCGCGCAGGGAGATGACATTGGCCGCCGGGGTGAAGGTGGCGCCGAAGTCCTCGCCCTGGACCGAGCCGGTGTTCTGGGTCGCCTGGCTCAGGGCGTCGAAGACGCTGCGGAAGCCGCGCGTGTCGATGGCTTCGCCGGTGATGACCGAGACGGGGGCGACGCCCTCCAGATCGACGCGGCGGATGCGCGAGCCGGTGACGACGATCTCGTCGACCGTAGAGGCGGCCTCGGGTCCGGGCGTCTCGGCCTGGGCCGGGGCGGGCGTGGTTTGGGCGAAGGCGGGGGCGGCCGCCGTCAGGGCGATGGCGGCGACCGACAGCCGCAGCAGACTCTTTTTCACAACTGAACCTTGTTCTTGGAGGGGAGTTCCAAGCGGTCAAGGTTTAGGCGAAATTTTTACCCCGAACAGCCGTGATCGCTGCGCATTTCATTTAGAAGTTTGCAGCAATCCGAGAGAAAATCTCAACGGCCGGTCAATGGGCGTCGTCCCAGTTGGCGGCGGCCTTGGCCTCGACCACCAGGGGGACGCTGAGGGCGACGGCGGGGTCGGCGGCGCCTTCCATGACCTTGCGGACCAGGGTCAGGGCGCGTTCGGCCTCGGCCTCGGGGGCCTCGAAGATCAGTTCGTCGTGGACCTGCAGCAGCATGCGGGTCTTCAGGCCCGCCTCAAGCAGGGCGTCCGGCATGCGGATCATGGCGCGGCGGATGATGTCGGCGGCGGCGCCCTGGATCGGGGCGTTGATGGCGGCGCGCTCGCCGAACTGACGCTCGGCGCCCGACTTGGAATGGATGGCCGGGATGTGGATGCGACGCCCGAAGACGGTGGTGACGAAGCCGTGCTCCTTCACGAAGGTCTTGGTGCGGTCCATGTAGGCGCGGATGCCGGGGAAGCGCTCGAAATAGGTCTTGATGTAGGCCGCGGCCTCGCCCTGATCGATGCCCAGCTGGGCGGCCAGACCGAAGGCCGAGATGCCGTAGACGATGCCGAAGTTGATGGCCTTGGCGCGACGGCGCGTCTCGCTGGGCATGCCCTCTACGGGGACGCCGAACATCTCCGACGCCGTGGCGGCGTGAATGTCGAGGCCGGCCTTGAAGGCGCGCTTCAGCTCGGGGATGTCGCCGATATGGGCCAGCAGCCGCAGCTCGATCTGGCTGTAGTCGGCGCTGATCAGCACATGGCCGGGCGAGGCGATGAAGGCCTGACGGATCAGGCGGCCGGTCTCGGTGCGGATCGGGATGTTCTGCAGGTTGGGATCGGAGGAGGCCAGACGCCCCGTCGTCGCCGCCGCCAGCTGATAGGAGGTGTGCACCCGGTGGGTGGCAGGATCGGCCGCGGCCACCAGGGCGTCGGTATAGGTGCCCTTCAGCTTGGACAGCTGGCGCCAGTCGAGAATGGCGCGCGGCAGGTCGTGGCTCAGAGCCAGCTCTTCCAGCACGCTGGCCTCGGTGCCCCATTGGCCCGACGCGGTCTTCTTGCCGCCGGGCAGGTTCATCTCGCCGAACAGGATCTCGCCGATCTGGCGCGGGCTGCCGACGTTGAAGGGGCGGCCCGCCAGCTTGTGCGCCTGCTCTTCCAGCTCGGCCATGCGCTGGCCGAAGGTCGAGGACAGGGAACGCAGACGGTCGGGATCGACCCGCACCCCGTTCAGCTCCATGTCGGCCAGAACGGCGGGCATGCCGCGTTCCAGGGTCTCATAGACGGTGGTCAGGCGCTCAGACGCCAGGCGCGGCTTCAGCAGTTTGTAGAGACGCAGGGTCACATCCGCGTCCTCGGCGGCGTAGCAGGTCGCCGGCTTCAGCTCGACGTGCTTGAAACTCTTCTGGCTCTTGCCCGTGCCCGCCACGCTCTTGAACGGGATGGGTTCGTGGCCGAGGTGCAGGCGCGCCAGCTCGTCCATGCCGTGGCCGTGCAAGCCGCCTTCGAGCACGTAGCTGATCAGCATGGTGTCCTCGATCGGGGCCACGCGAATGCCGCGCCGGGCCATGACGGCGAGGTCGTATTTGATGTTCTGGCCGACCTTCAGCACCGCCGGGTCTTCCAGCAGGGTCTTGAGGCGTTCCAGAGCGGTGGGCTTGTGGATCTGCGTCAGCGGCTCGCGCGGGGCGCCGCCGCCGAGGTCGAGACCGAAATCGAGCCCGCCGTCGCCGGTCGGCTCATGGTCGTGGGTCAGGGGGATGTAGCAGGCCTCGTTCGGCCCGACGGCGAGCGAGACGCCGCACAGGCCGGCGTGGGTGGCCGACAGGGCGTCGGTCTCGGTGTCGAAGCCGATGACGCCTGCGGCGCGGGCGCGGGCGATCCAGCGGTCCAGATCCTCCAGCGTCTGCACGCACTCATACTTGTCGCGGTCGAAGGCGTGGACTTCGTCGGGCGTCGCCACCTCAGCCGGGGCGTAGCGCGGGCTGGCGACCGGGGCCGAGGGCTGGCGGGCGAAGGCCGAGCCTTCCTTTTGCGGGGCCTTGCCGTCACCGACGCGGCGCAGCAGGGAGCGGAACTCCATCCGCTCCAGGAACTCCGACAGCACCGCCGGATCGGGATCGCGGATCAGGAAGTCGTCGACCGGCTCGGGCGCCGGGGCGTCGCAGGTCAGTTTCACCAGTTCGCGCGACAGGCGGATCTGGTCGGCGAAGTTGATCAGGGTCTCGCGGCGCTTGGGCTGCTTGATCTCGTCCGCGCGGGCCAGAAGCGTGTCGAGGTCGCCGTATTCGTGGATCAGCTGGGCCGCCGTCTTGGGACCGATGCCGGGGGCGCCGGGGACGTTGTCGACGCTGTCGCCGATCAGGGCCTGAACCTCGACCACCTTGTCCGGGGTGACGCCGAACTTCTCGAACACGGCCTCTTCTTCCAGGCGGCGGTCCTTCATCGGGTCGTACATGACGACGCCGTTCCCGATCAGCTGCATCAGGTCCTTGTCGGACGAGACGATGACCGCCTCGCCGCCCATGTCGCGGACCTTGCAGGCGTAGGTGGCGATCAGGTCGTCGGCCTCATAGCCGGGCAGCTCGACGCCGTGCACGCCAAAGGCGGCGGTGGCCTCGCGCACCAACGGAAACTGCGGCACCAGATCCTCGGGCGCCGGCGGGCGGTGGGCCTTGTACTGATCGTAGAGATCGTTGCGGAAGGTCTTTTCCGAGTGGTCGAAGACGGCGACCAGATGGGTCGGGCCGTCCTCGCCCTTCATGTCGCGGATCAGCTTCCACAACATGTTGCAGTAGCCCTGGACCGCGCCGACGGGCAGGCCGTCCGACTTGCGCGTGAGGGGCGGCAGGGCGTGATAGGCGCGGAAGATATAGGCCGAGGCGTCGATCAGCCACAACCGGGGCGGCGGTCCGTCCTGCGTGAGGGGGCGGGCGGCGGTGTCGGCGGCGGATTCGGCGGGCGCGTCGGTCATGGCGCGAACATAGGGGGCCGAGGGTTCGCCGTCATCTGCGCTTCCGCTTTCCTCCCCACTGTGTGGGGAGGGGGACCGCGAAGCGGTGGAGGGGCCCTGCGCCTGAATGAAGCGGCCCCTCCGTCACGGGCGCTGTGCGCCCGCGCCACCTCCCCATGAAATGGGGAGGAGAGCAGATCGCGCGTTTACGGCTGCCAGCCGCCCGGCGTCTCGGGGATGGAATCCTCGCCGTCATCGGCGATCTCGCCGCGGGTCTTGCGGACCTCGGCCCAGGCGGCGCGCAGCAGCTCGGTCACGCCCTCGCCGGACACGCCCGACACCAGATAGGGGGTCTTGCCCGAGGCGGCCTTCAGCGCCGCGACCTTGTCCGCGCGTTCTTCCGGCGACAGGGCGTCGATCTTGTTCAGGGCCAGAAGCTCGGTCTTGTCGGCCAGGCCCTCGCCATAGGCGTCCAGCTCGCCGCGAATGATGCGGTAGGCCTCGGCCACGTCCTCCTGCGTGCCGTCGATCAGGTGGATCAGGCTGGCCGAGCGCTCGACGTGGCCCAGGAAGCGGGTGCCGAGCCCTGCGCCTTCATGGGCGCCCTCGATCAGGCCGGGGATGTCGGCGATGACGAAGCGCTCCGAGGGGCTGAGGTCCACCATGCCGAGGTTGGGCGTCAGGGTGGTGAAGGGATAGTCCGCCACCTTGGGCCGCGCCGCCGAGACCGCCGCCAGGAAGGTCGACTTGCCGGCGTTGGGCAGGCCCGCCAGACCGATGTCGGCGATCAGCTTCAGCCGCAGCCAGATCCAGCGCTCCTGGAACTCCTGACCGGGGTTGGCGTAGGCCGGGGCCTGATTGGTCGGCCCTTTGAAGCGGGTGTTGCCCCAGCCGCCGTTGCCGCCGCTGAGCAGCTTCACCTTCTCGCCGGCCTTCTCCATGTCGACCAGGACGGTTTCCTTGTCCTCGTCCAGCACCTGGGTGCCGACCGGAACGCGCAGGACCACGTCGTCGCCCTTGCCGCCATGCATCTGGCGGCCCTGGCCGTGGTGGCCGGTCTGAGCCTTGAAATGCTGCTGGTAGCGATAGTCGATCAGGGTGTTCAGTCCGTCGACCGCCTCGATCCAGACGTCGCCGCCCTTGCCGCCGTCGCCGCCGTCGGGGCCGCCGTTGGGGATGAATTTCTCGCGTCGGAACGAGACGGCGCCGGCGCCGCCCGCGCCCGAGCGAATGTAGATCTTGGCCTGGTCGAGGAACTTCATCGCGGGCTTATGCCAAAACTCGAGCGAAAGGGCGAGCGTCACGCTGTTCAGCGGCGTTCACGCCGCGCTCAGAGCCATGCGCGACGTCGGGTTCGCCCGGATGGTCGCGTCTGTTCGTGGCGTGAAACGGGCGGCGCCGCAGACCTGTCTCGGGTCGGGCCAGCGTGAATGTCATTCATCAATGGGCGGGATAACTCGTTTGTTTTGATGGCCGATCTGCTGAATTTCAAAGCCCAGTTTCGACGTTGGGTGGGTTTTGAAATGACGATTCCGGCAAGCCTGCAGGGCAAACTACGCCTTCCGATCATCGGGTCGCCGCTGTTCATCGCCTCGACGCGCGATCTGGTGGTCGAGCAGTGCCGCAGCGGCATCATCGGCACCTTCCCGGCGCTGAACGCTCGCCCGCAGGAAACCCTGGTCGACTGGATCGCCGAGATCCGCGAGCGCCTGGCGACCGCCGCCGAGAACCCTGAAGCCAGGATCGCGCCCTTTGGCGTCAACCAGGTCATGGGGGCGCTGAACGACCGCTGGGAAGCCGACCTGACCACCATCGTGCGAGAGAAGGTGCCGCTGATCATCAGCAGCTTGCGCGCCCCGCCGCCCGAGATCATCAGCGAGGTCCACAGCTACGGCGGTCTGGTCTTCCATGACGTCACCAACATGCGCCACGCCCGTAAGGCGGCCTCGATGGGCGTCGACGGCCTGATCCTGGTCTGCGCCGGCGCCGGCGGGCAGGGCGGCGACCGCAGCCCCTTCGCCCTGATCAACGAGGTGCGTCAGTTCTTCGACGGCGTCATCATCCTGGCGGGGGCGATGAGCACCGGCCAGGACGTGCTGGCGGCCCAGGCCATGGGCGCCGACTTCGCCTATCTCGGCACCCGCTTCCTGGCGTCGAAGGAATCCGGCGCCAGCGATCAGCACAAGGGCGAGGTCATCGCCAGCCGCGCCGAAGACATCATCTACACCAACATCTTCACCGGCATTCCGGGCAACTATCTGAAGTCCACCCTGACCGCCGCCGGCCTGGATATCGACAACCTGCCGAAATACAGCCCCGAGACCGCCAAGTACCGCAAGATGGACAACGGCGAGATCAAGGTCTGGAAGGACATCCGCGGCTGCGGCCACGGCTGCGGCTCGATCATCGAGCAGGAAAGCACCGCCGACATCGTTGACAGTCTGGAGGCCCAGTATCGCGCCGCCCTGGCCCGGATGCAGGCGACGGCCTTCGCCTGATGTCGAAGGAGGGGGAGGCTTCGATGTATCATGTCAGCCGCTTTGCAGCGGCCACGCCGGACCGGGTCGCGGCGACCTTCATCCCCAGCGGTCGGACGGTCACCTTCGGTGCACTGGAGGCCGAGGCCAATCAGGCGGCGCACGCCCTGCGGGCCCTGGGTCTGAAGCGCGGCGACTGTGTCGGCATCTCGATCACTAACCGGCCCGAGTTCCTGTCGGTCATGCTGGGGGCGCAGCGGATCGGCCTCTACTACGTCCTTCTGTCCACCAAGCTGTCGGTCGATGATCTGGCCTATGTGGTCAGGGATTCCAGAGCCAAGGTCGTGATCGTCTCCAAGGGCTGTTTCGCCGCCGAGACGCCCGAGGCCCTGGGCCGGTTGGGCGTCCAGGTCTGCTTGCTGGATATGCCGGAGCAGGGCTTCGACGACTGGGCCGCGCTTGTCGCCGTCCAGCCCGCGACCCTGCCCGCCGACTGCTCGCGCGGACGGGACTTGCTCTACAGCTCCGGCTCGACCGGGCGGCCCAAGGGGATTCTGAAGGGCCTGCCGGAAGGCGTCTTCGACGCGCCCGATCCGGTCAACATGGGGGCCGCCGCCGTCTATGGGTTCGCAGGTCAGTCGGTCGTGCTGTCGCCTTGCCCCCTCTATCACGCGGCGCCGCACCGCTTCGCCAACATCACCCTGCACGCCGGGGCCATGCTGGTCGTGGCCGAGCAGTTCGACCCGGAGAACTGCCTGAAGGCTATCGAGACCTATGGCGTGTCCCACAGCCTGTGGGTGCCGACCATGTTCCATCGGATGCTGCAGCTGCCGGACGATGTTCGCGGCGCCTACGACCTGACCACCCACCGCCATGCTGTCCACGGCGCCGCGCCCTGTCCGGTGCACGTCAAGCAGCGGATGATCGACTGGTGGGGCCCCATCATCGACGAGTATTATTCGGGCAGCGAAGGCGTCGGCTCGACCAATATCAGCTCCGCTGAATGGCTGGCCCATCCGGGCTCGGTCGGCCGGCCCCACGACTGCGCCGTCCATGTCCTTGGCCCCGACGGCGCGGAGCTGCCGGCGGGCGAGATCGGCGACATCTATTTTGAGTCAGCCCATGCGTTCGAATATCTGGGCGACGCCCAGAAGACCGGCCAGATCACCAGCGCCGAGGGCTGGAGAACCTTTGGCGACATCGGCTACGTCGACGCCGACGGCTATCTCTATCTGACCGACCGCCGCCACTTCACCATCATCTCGGGCGGGGTGAATCTCTATCCGCAGGAGATCGAGTCCGCCCTGCTGGAACATGAGGCGATCAAGGACGCCGCCGTGATCGGCGTGCCGAACGAGGAGTTCGGCCAGGTGGCCCTCGCCGTCGTCGAACTGGTGGACCCGGCCCAGGCGACCGAAGAGATGAAGGCCGCCATCCGCGCCTTCGTGCGGGTGCGGCTGGGGCCGATCAAGACGCCCAAGTCGGTGGCGTTCGAGGCGGACTTCCCGCGTCACGCCACCGGCAAGCTGTACAAGCGCGAGCTGATCGCCCGCTACGCCTGACCGTTATCGGCGGCGTCGTCTGCTGGTGATTTCAGCTCATCAGCAGGTCGGGATTTCATTTGAAGACCCTTGCGCCTTGCCCCCAGATGGGTCTTGACGCTGCGGCGACCCGCCGGGGCCGTACACAATACAAAAGAGGCCGAACCGCATGAATCCATGCGGAATTCGGACGGACATCGATAGGGACGGGAGCGGGACTTTGAAAACCGAAGGCAAGGTCGGCGGCGTGGCCATGACGGCCTATTGCGCCTATGCGGTGCCGCTGACGGCGGTGACCGTGGCGACGCTCAGTTTCGTCCCGCCGCTCTATTCGCAGGGTCTGGGTCTGCCGCTGGCGACCGTGGGCGCCATCTTGCTGGCGGTCCGCCTGATCGACATCGTCATGGACCCGCTGATCGGTCTGGCGATCGACCGCAGCCATTTCAAGCAGCAGCACAAGCCCTGGATCTGGATCGCCCTGCCGGTCTTCCTGACGGCGATCAGCCTGCTCTTCTTCCCGGTCAAATCCCTGGTCGGCGCGCCCTATCTGTTCATTGCGGCCATGCTGACCTCGACGGCCTACACGACCGCCCTGATCGCGCATCAGGCCTGGGCCGCCGCCATCGCCACTGAGCCCCGGACCCTGTCCAGGCTGTTCGGCTGGCGCGAGATCGCGGTCATTCTGGGCATCTTCGGCACCTTCGGCGCGACCGCCGTGGCCGAGCAGATCGTGGGGCCGGGCATCGCCGTCAAGGCGGCGGCGGCCGGCGGCTTCATCCTCGTGGCCATCGTCGTCTCGACCCTGATCACCAGCCTGTTTGCGCCGGATGAGCGCCGCACCGAGCGTTACAGCCACGAGCCCCTGTCCAAGCACCGCGACTTCCTGCTGAGCCGGGGCTTCGTCGGCGTCTGCCTGGCCATCCTGCTGCTCAACCTGGGCTGGGTCTCGGCCTCGGTGCTGGGCTTCTTCCTGGCGGAGCAGGCCTTCGGCATGGGTGGCCGCTACGCCCTGGGCCAGGTGGTCTTCTTCCTCGCCGGCGGCCTGGGCATGGTCGTCTGGATGAAGCTGGCGGGGCGTCTGGGCGACAAGCGCGCCCTGGTCGTGGCCAGCCTCTATACGGTGGTCGCCTTTCTCTTCCTGTTCCTGTGGGCGCGGATCGGCACGCCGCCCGCCTATTTCGCCTACATGGCCAGCGTGGGTCTGGCCTTCGGTTCGGGCCCCTATCTGGTGCGCTCGCTGGTGGGGGCTCAGGCTAACGCCTATGAGGCGCAGACCGGGCGGCGGGTGCGTGGCATGGCCTTCTCGGTCGTGACCCTGTTCGACAAGGTCGGCACCGGCATGGCGGCGGGCGTCGTCCTGCCTCTGGTGGCCTGGCTGGGCTTCAACCCCACGGCCCAGGCGACGGCGCACAGCATCAATGTCCTGCTCGGCGTGGGCGTGATCGTACCGGTGGTCTCGCTCGGCCTGATGGCCCTGACCCTGCGCCTGGGATCGAAGCCGGGCGGGACGTTCGAGTAAGACGAGGCGGGTTCGAACTGATGAGATCAGCTCATCGATGACGCGTCCAATTCGTTTGTTTTCGCGCTGAGGCCGAACCTAGCATCGATACTTGAAAAGGCTCGGTCGAAAGAGGCCGCACGGGGTTCGCCCGAGTGCTGAAGCCTTCGGGGAAGAATGACCATGAAGACGCAAAATAGACGCCGGCTCGCCTATCTGATGTCCACGGCCCTGCTGGCGCCGGGTCTGGCCTATGCCCAGGACGCGACGACGCCGTCGCAGGCCGAAGCCTCCAGCACGCTCGACGACATCATCGTCACCGCCCAGAAGAAGCAGGAATCCCTGCAGAACGTGCCGATCTCGGTCGACGTAGTCGGCGGCGAGACCCTGGACCGTCTCAGCCTGTCCAACTTTGACGAGCTGTCGGGCAAGATCCCCAACTTCAGCGTCCGCAAGTCGGGCAGCACCTCCCTGATCAGCATCCGCGGCATCGGCTCGGGCGGCGACCGCGGCTTCGAGCAGTCGGTGGGCATGTTCGTCGACGGCGTCTTCGCCGGTCGCGACCAGCAGTTCGCCGTGCCCTTCTTCGACCTGGCCCGCGTCGAGGTCCTGAAGGGGCCGCAGAGCATCCTGTTCGGCAAGAACACCATCGCCGGCGCCGTCAACATCACCACGGCCGGTCCGACCACGGAACCGCGCGCCAGCCTGACCGCCGAATACGAGACCGAGGCGCGCGAACGCGTCCTGGCAGGCTATGTCAGCGGCCCGCTGACCGAGACCCTGCGCGGTCGTCTGGCGGCGCGGGTGTCGCGCAACGACGGCTATCTGTTCAACACCCTGACCAACCGCGACGAGCGCACCAGCGAGGACGCCCTGATCCGCGCCTCGGTCGAGTGGGAGCCCCGCGACACCCTGCGGGTCAACGCCAAGTATGAGCACGGCGACGTCAACCGCGTCGGCTCGCCGTTCCAACTGCTCAGCTTCGGCGCCTACAAGAATGTGCTGACGGCCTTTGATCCGAAGATCGAGGACAGGCTGGATCGCCAGAGCTCGTCCGGCCGCTTCCTCAACGATGCGGAGGAAATCCAGTCCGACAACTTCGCGCTGGAGGTTGACAAGGAGCTGGGCGACTTCGTCCTGACCGCCGTGACCGGCTATTCGTCGTTCGACACCAAGCAGACCAACGACGCCGACGGCACCTCCATCCCGCTGATCGCCTACAGGCAGAGCGAGGAGTTCCGCCAGTTCAGCCAGGAGCTGCGTCTGGAGTCGCCGGTCAGCGACCGCTTTGAATACACCCTCGGCGCCTTCTATCAGCGCGGCACCTATTTCACTGATCCGCGCCTGGACGTGGACGGCTCGCTGCTCGGCACGGTCAAGGTCGCGTCGCAGCGGACCTTCGACCAGACCTCGACCATCTGGAGCGCCTTCGCCGAGGGCAAGTGGCACCTGAACGACGCCTTCACCGTGGTCGGCGGCCTGCGCTACACCAATGAGGACAAGTCCGCCTTCAAGCAGAACACGGTCCTGAAGTTCGGGACCCAGACGCCCGAAACCAGCCCGATGGTCCTGGCGGTCAGCAAGGCCGTGCTGGGCAGCGTCAACTTCAGCGCCGATCTGGATCGCAGCGAAAGCAACCTGTCGCCGTCGCTGGCCCTGCAATACGGCGACGCCGATCGCGGCATGGCCTATTTCAAGGTGACGCAGGGCTTCAAGAGCGGCGGCTTCGACGTCGCCGACCAGAGCGGCCTCAGCCTGGAGTATCAAGGCGAAGAAGCCACCGCCTATGAACTGGGCTGGAAGACGCGCCTGGCCGACAACCGCGCCGAGGTGAACCTGGCCATCTTCCGCACCGATTTCGAGGACCTGCAGGTTTCGGCCTTTGACGGCGTGCGCTTCCTGACCACCAACGCCGCCGCCGCCCGCTCGCAGGGCGTCGAGGTGAACGGGCGCTGGCAGATCACCCCGGCCCTCTACTTCACCGGATCGGCCGCCTATACCGACGCCACCTATCAGAACTACACCGGCGCGGTCTGCACCGCCGAGCAGAAGGCCGCCTTCACCGGCCCCGGCTCCTGTCTGCAGGACCTGAGCGGACGGCCCCTGTTCGCCTCGTCCAGGTGGTCGAGCAACGTCAACCTGGAGCACGTCGCCGGCCTGCCGAACGGTCTGACGCTGCAAAGCAATCTGGGCGTCAACTATCGCAGCAAGCACTACCTCGCGACCGACCTGGCCGAGGCCTCCCTGCAGGACGGCTACGCCTCGGTGGACGCCGGCGTGGCCGTGGTCAGCGAGAGCAACCGCTGGCGCGCCGGTCTGGTGGTCAAGAACCTGACCGACGAACGGGCCATGGGCTATGTGATGAACGTGCCGATCTTCTCGGGCGCCCGCGTCGCCTCGATCATCCCGCCGCGCACCTTCGGCTTCAGCGTGACCGTGAACTACTAGGACCCATCAGCTTCGGTCTTGCGAAGGACCGGGACACGCAGGCTCGCAGCCTGTCCTCAACCTCATGACCCTCGGGCTGCAAAGCCCGAGGGTCTTCTTTTTCGCGGCTAGTCCGCCTTGGGGGATGTGACGGCTTCGGCCCGCTGCATGATCCGCTCGCGGATATCGGCCTGGGTGGCGTAGCCGGTGACATAGGTCAGGGCGATCGAGTCCTGGAGGGACAGGTCCGCCGAGGCGTTGATGGCGAAGCGCGTCGCCTGGACCGTGCGGGCGGGCAGAGAGGCGATCTGGCGCGCCATCGCCATCGTGCGGTCGAACAGGTCGTCGTGCGGAACGACATGGTTGGCGTATCCGGCGGCCAGGGCTTCCTGAGCGCTGACGCGGGCGCCGGTCATCAGCCACTCAAACGTCTTGGCCTGACCCACCAGTTTCTGCAGCAGCCAGGGCGCGCCGTCGGACGGGACCAGACCGTTCAGCACATAGGCCCACTGGAAGAAGGCCCGGTCCGACACCATGCGGATGTCGGCCACGGAGGCGAGGTCAGCCCCCATGCCCACCGCCGGGCCGTTGACCATGGCGATGGTCGGCTTGACCATCTGCTTGAACCAGACGTGCATCATGGCCGTGTGCTCGTCGAACAGCAGGTTGTCCTTGATGAAGGGCGAGGCGGTAGGGGCGGCGGCGGCCTCCATCTCGGCCCAGTCCTTGATGTCGGCGCCCGCCGAGAAGGCCCGCCCGGCGCCGGTGACGACCACCACCTCGACCGCTGGATCATGCTTCAGCTCCTGGGTCAGGGCGCGCATGTAGCGGTCGAACAGGGACCAGCCGCCGGGGCGCGGCTCGCCCGCCGCATAGCCCATGGAAAAGGCGTTCAGCCGCTCAGGGCGATCGAGCGTCAGCAGGGCCACGCCGCTGTCCTCGACCTCGATCCTGAACCGGGTCATGCCCTCAGGCGCGTCGGCGACGGCCGCCTCGACGCTGGGGTAACGGATCTCGCGCAGCATGGTCTGGCTCCTGGGTTGAGGCTTTGCGAGACATGCGGCGCGGGCCGCAGTCGACACAAACAAGAACGCCCGATACAGGTGAGCCCAGTTCATGAGGCGGTCAGCCGTCTCTGCTTGTCGTGGAAGTCTCGCCGATGTCGACCATGCCGCCGCTGATCCTGCTGCAGACCGTCGAGACGGTGGTGCGGTGCGGCAGCTTCAAGCGGGCGGCCGACGAGCTCCTGGTCACCCCCTCGGCCGTCAGCCATCGCATCAAGTCGGTCGAGCAGTCGCTGGCCTTTCCGCTGTTCTTCCGCGTGGGGCAGGGGGTGGAGCCGTCCGAGCACGCCCTGCTGCTGGCCAAGGCGTTCGGGGTGGCGCGCGCCGAACTGATGCGGACCTGGGATGAGATCACGGCCAGCCGGAACGCCAACGGCCTGCGACTCTGCTGCATGGCCAGCTTCGGCGACCACTTCGTCCTGCCGAACATCGAGGCCTTCCGGCGCAAGTTCCCCGACATTGAGCTTGAGTTCACCAATGTCCGTCACGGCGACGCCCCCACGTCCCGCTCGCACGACCTGATCATCGGGGTCGGCGAAATGCCCGGCGGCGGCTGGAAGATCGACGAGCTGATGGATCTGGACATGCACCTGATCGCTTCGCCCGCGGCGGCGGCTGGTCTGGCGGCGCGCCGCGTGCTGGATGTGCCCCTGATCGGCTACACGGTGGGGACCAGCTACTGGACGACCGTGGCGGACGAGCTTGGCTACGAACTGCCCTCGAACGCCAAGATCCTGACCTTCGATTCCATGGCCTCGGCCTGTTCGGCGGCGGAGCACGGCCTGGGGGTGGCGCTGGCCCCAACCTATATCGCGCGCCGCATGGCCGCCGAAGGACGGGTCGTCGTCCTGGGCGAGCGGCCGATCAGGACCGGACTGAAATACTGGTTTGCGGTCAATCGCGACCTGCACGCCCTGCCGGTCGTGGCCAAGCTGCGCCGCTGGATCGGCGATCTGCTTCAGAAGGAAGGCGAATGACCACCACCCTGGACGCCGTCGACCGCCGTCTGCTCGCCATCCTGCAGGATGACGCCACCGTGCCGATCGCCGAATTGGCCGAGCGCGTCGGCCTGTCCCAGACGCCGTGCTGGAAGCGGATCAAGCGGTTGCAGGACACGGGCGTCATCACCGCCCGCGTCGCCCTGCTGGACCGCGAGGCCTTGGACCTGCCCCTGGTGGTCTTCGTCTCGATCAAGACCAGCCAGCACGACGAGGGCTGGCTGGAGGCGTTCAAGAAGGCCAGCGCCCTGCCCGAGGTGGTGGAGTTCTACCGGATGAGCGGCGAGGTCGACTATCTGCTCAAGGTCCTGGTCAAGGACATCGCCGCCTATGACCGCTTCTATCGGCGGCTGATCGCCATCGCCCCGCTGTGCGACGTCTCGTCCAGCTTCGCCATGGAGCAGATCAAGTTCACGACCGCCGTGCCGGTTCAGGGCGTCTGACGCAGCGAGAGAATGAAATTCTTCCCGCGGGCCGAAATCGGGATGAGATAAGAAAATCTCTCTTCGCTGCGCGGAATAGAGTCCTCTCCTGTTCAGGAGAATACCATGTTCAAGCGTTTGTTCGTCGAGCACCCCGCGTCGGTCGGAGAGAGCTATTTCGAGCACATGGGCGTGGCGGCCTCGTTCGGCGGGGCGATGTTCCTCGGCGCGCTGGCCTGCTTCGTCCATGCCATCTTCCCCGGCCTCTGCGTCAAGACCGGCAGCGGCGTCGTCACCACCCTGCATCATCGCATGGTGACGCACCGCACGGACCCGGCCCGCGTCGCCGGATCGGATCAGGCGCATGTTTGATCGTCTGCCGCCCGCGCGCACCGACTCCTTGATGGAGCTGGGCCTGCTGATGCAGGCCGACCCGCGCGCGGACAAGATCGACCTCGGCGTCGGCACCTATCGCGATGCGCGCGGCGCCATCCCCATCATGACGGCGGTCAAGGCGGCCGAGCAGACCATCCTGAACGAACAGACGTCCAAGGGTTATGTCGGCCCGGCGGGCGACATGGAATTCGCTCTTCGGCTTCAGGACGCCACCTTCCCCGGACTGGAAGCCGCCGCCTCGGGCCGTCTGTCGCGCATCCAGACGCCGGGCGGCACCGGCGCCCTGCGCCTGGCGCTGCAATTGATCGCCCAGGCCAATCCAGAAGCTCAAGTCTGGATCGGCACGCCGACGTGGCCGGCTCACCTGCCGCTGATCGAGGCCGTGGGCCTGAAGGCGCAGACCTATCCCCACCTCGACGCTGATGGGAACGCCGACGTCGAGGCGCTGAACGCCGCCCTGGCCCAGGCTCAGGCAGGCGATGTGATCCTGCTGCACGGCTGCTGCCACAACCCGACCGGCGCTGATCTGCCGCTCGAGGCCTGGTGTGTGGCGGCGGCGGTTGCGGCGAACCGCGGCCTGACGCCCCTGATCGACCTGGCCTATCCGGGCCTCGGCGACGGCGTCGAAGAGGATGTCGCCGGCGTTCGCGCCTTGCTGGAGGTCTGCGAGACCGCCCTGGTGGCCCTGTCCTGCTCCAAGAGCTTCGGCCTCTACCGCGATCGCGCCGGGATGCTGATGATGCTGAGCGGGTCGTCGGCCGGCGCCGTCAATCTGGGCCGCACGGCCGCCGGTCAGGCGCGGCTTCTGTGGTCGAACCCGCCGGATCACGGCGCAGCGGTGGTCAAGGCCGTGCTGGCCTCGTCGGAGCTGACGCGTCAGTGGCGGGCCGAACTCGACGCCATGCGCGAGCGGGTCAACGCCGTCCGCGCCCGTCTGGCGGCCATTCCGTTGCAGAGACTGGACCTTGGCCGGCTGTCGCGCCAGCGCGGCATGTTCGCCCTGCTGCCCGTGACCATCGACGAGGTCCGCATCCTGCGCGAACGCCACGCCGTCTATGTGGACGCCTCGGGCCGTATCAATGTCGCTGGCCTGAACGACGCCAATTTCGAACGCTTCGCGGCCGCGCTTTCTGAAGCAGATGGAACGCCTCCGGGTGAGGGCGGCTGAAGCGTCCTGCGGCGAGCCGATCTTCCTGGATTCGAGTTCGCTGAGATAGTTGAGCTTCTGGCGATTCAAGGCTTGTGGACTCGGGGGCGTGTCCGTATATCCGCCGCTCGCTCGGAGACGGGCTGGCCCACGGGGCTTCGGAGACGAGTTCTTCGGAGTTGTGCGGAAAGAGGAGTTGAAAAACCCCTTGCTTCCGCCGGATGGTTCGACTAGTCTCCGCGCTTCGATCAAATCGCTGATTTGCCGGTGCGAGAGGCTTCTTCGCTTCTCCTGTCGGTTTTCTGCGGCTCTGAAAGCTTCGGCGTTTGGAACTTCAGAAAGCTTGGTTGGTTCGGTTGACTTGGAGACAGGCTTTCCTTAGAAGGCCGCCTCCGCCGAGGCCTAC
>Ga0247827_10000232_pt1 | contig 26848 bp, 25 predicted proteins | sample 12C_Control_Day2_FD_194414 | JGI IMG/M metagenome (GOLD analysis project Ga0247827, IMG submission 194414) | Soil microbial communities from agricultural site in Penn Yan, New York, United States - 12C_Control_Day2 | ecosystem: Environmental > Terrestrial > Soil > Agricultural land | place... | reverse complement strand
GGGTTCACCCCCGCCCTTTCCTTGAACGGCTCTGGAGGCGCCGCCTCCCGCGCTTAAATCTCAGGCGAACTGCCTGCACCCCATCCCCGGCCCTTCCCCCTCGAGGGGAAGGGAGGAGAAGAAGAAATGACCCAGATCATTATCGGCCAAGAGCCGCTGACTCTTAATCAGCTGCGCCAGGCCCTGAACGGCCCCGTTCAAGTCGAACTCACGCCCGCCGCCTGGGCCAATGTCGAGAAGGGGGCGGCGGTCGTCGCCGCCATCCTGGCCGAGGGCCGCACCGTCTATGGCATCAACACCGGCTTCGGCCTGCTGGCCAACACCAGCATTGCACCGGAAGACCTTGAAACCCTTCAGAAGAACCTGGTGCTCAGCCACGCCTGCGGCGTCGGCGCCCCGCTGGACGAGAACGTCACCCGCCTGCTGATGGTGCTGAAAATCGCCAGCCTGTCCAAGGGCGCCTCGGGCGTGCGTCGCCACACGCTGGAGACCCTGATCGGCATGGTCAACGCGGGCGTCCTGCCTCTGATCCCGTCCAAGGGTTCGGTCGGCGCCTCGGGCGACCTGGCCCCGCTGGCCCACATGTCCTGCGTCCTGATCGGCGTCGGCGAGGCCCGCTATCAGGGTCAGACGCTGGACGCCGTGACGGCCTTGGCCAAGGCTGGTCTGAAGCCGGTCGTTCTGGGCCCGAAGGAAGGTCTGGCCCTGCTGAACGGCACCCAGTGCTCGACGGCCCTGGCCCTGGCCGGCCTGTTCGCGGCCGAGGACGTCTTCGCCGCCGCCATCGCAGCGGGCGGCCTTTCGGTTGATGCGCTTCTGGGCTCGGACGCGCCGTTCGATCACCGCATCCACGCCCTGCGCGGCCAGCCGGGTCAGATCGACGTGGCCCGTCGTCTGCGCGAACTACTGACGGGCAGCGCTATCCGCGACAGCCACCGCCACGACTGCGCCAAGGTGCAGGACCCCTACTCGCTGCGCTGCCAGCCGCAGGTCATGGGCGCGACCCTGGACGTGCTGCGCAACGCCGCCGCCATGCTGGAGCGCGAAGCCAACGCCGTGACCGACAATCCGCTGGTCTTCATCGAGGACGGCGACGTGATCTCGGGTGGTAACTTCCACGCCGAACCTGTTGCTTATGCAGCAGATCAGATCGCCATGGTCCTGTGCGAGATCGGCAACATCTCCGAACGCCGCACCTCCATTCTGGTCGACCCCAAGATGACCGACCTGCCCGCCTTCCTGGTCAAGGACAGCGGCGTGAACTCGGGCTTCATGATCGCCCAGGTGACGGCGGCGGCCCTGGTGGCCGAGAACCGCATGGTGGCTCATCCCTGCGTCATCGACACCGTGCCGACCAGCGCCAATCAGGAAGACCACGTGTCCATGGCCACCCACGGCGCGCGCCGCCTGCTGGACATGGCCGCCAACACCGCGACCGTGGTGGGCATCGAACTTCTGGCCGCAGCGCAAGGCATCGACTTCCGTCGTCCCCTGACCTCGTCGCCGGAGCTGGAGCAGACCTACGCCATCGTGCGCGAGGCGGCCGAACCCTACTCCGCTGACCGCTACTTCGCGCCGGACATCGCCCGCGCGACGGACGCGGTGCGGGCGGGTCGTTACCGGGCCCTCGCCGGCGACCTGCTGCCCTCGGCCTAAGGCGGCCAAACCCCGCACATGGACACCGTCGAACACGGATCGAAGGTGGAGCGTCTCCACCAGAACGTGACGAACCTGGCGTCCCTGTGCGGGGCCGCATGCCTGCTGCGGCAAGGCGCGACATACCTTGAAACGCGACAATCAACGGCGTGGACCCTATCCGGCGCCAGCGCGCTTTATGAGCAGGACGCGTCAGGATCGGAGGGATGACGAGATGAAGGCGGCGACGGCGACAATCGCGGCGCTAGGGCTGGCGGCCCTGCTGGCTGGCGGCTGGATGCTGTGGCGCTCGACCTCGGCGGCTCATGGCCCGACGCCGAACGGCCCCTCCATCAGCGTCGACGTCGTGGCGCCGGTCGAACCGGAACTGGTCGCTGGGCCCATGCTGGCGGTGGGCGCATTGAGCGACGGCTATGAACATGACCCGGAGCGGATGTCGCCGCCGGCGCCCTACGCCAGCGACGAAGCCGCGCTGGACAGCGCCTGGATAGTAGCGACGCCGCCCCTGCCCCCGCCATCGGTGGTGGTGATAGAGACGCCGGCGTCGGCGCCCATGCCGCAGATCGTGCGGCTGGAGCCTGACGACTACAGCTTTGGTTTCGACCGCCCCTTGCCGGAAGCGGTCGCGAAGACGGCCCCGGTCGATCCGACCGGAGCCGCCGACGACATCAACGACGCGTCGTGACGCTGAGGGTGTAGTCGCCCTCTTCCGACGCCCCCAGGGTGTTGGCGCGGATCGAGTAGGTCCCCGGACGCAGGGTCTGGACGATCTGGGCGCTGGTGCCGCCGCCGCTGTCATCGTCGGTGGCGAGAGAATCGCCGTCGCATTGCGGCCCTTCATAGAGGCCCAGGTAGGCGTCGAAATCGCCGGAATCCAGTCGGATGGCGACGCTGCCCGCGCGCGTGATCGACAGGGCGTAGCAGTCGTAGAAGGAACCGTCATCGGCGCGCCGGTCGCTGAATTCCAGACGCCCGGAACGGCTTTCACCCAGGCTGACAGGCAGGACCTGGGTCGTCGGGCGCATGCGCTCGCCGGCCGAGACGCGCAGTTCATAGCGGCCGGTCTCGCCCTCGCTCAGCGTATTGGCCTTGATGATCCACAGGCCGCCGCTGGAGGCGAAACGAATCTGCGAATTGGTCCCCATGTCCGGACCGTCGTCATTGGAGACCGTGGTCTCGTCGCAATCCGCCCCGGCGCCGGCCGACAGGAAGGTGTCGAAGTCCGACGAGCTGAGCGTGACCGTATAGGCCTCGTCCGGGTTGGTCTGGATGACATAGCAACGGTAGTGCGAACCATCGCCCATGCGGGCGTCCTTTGAGCTGAAATTGCCCTGGATGGTCTGGCCGGGACGGATGGTGCTCTGGGCCGAAGCGGCGCCGGCGACGGCCAGGGCCGCGCCTAGAACGGTGGTCATCAGAAGGGTGCGCATAGAGGGGGAGTCTCCGTGAGGTTTCGAAACAACGCCCTAAATCGAGCGCCTAAACAGTTGATTTATTTTACACTTAACAAGGGGACGCGTTTCAGCGCCGCCACGCTGGCGGCGTTGGTGCAAAAGCAGACGGTCCGCAGTTGCCGGATCACCGTCTGGAAATGGGCGATCACGGCCTCGGTGGACTCTGTCGCCGCCTGGATGACGCCCGAGGCCATGCCGACCACGTCGGCGCCCAGCCGAACCGCCTTGGCGACATCGACGCCGTCACGGACCCCGCCCGAGCCGATGATCAGAGCTTCCGGCAAGGCGTTGCGGGCCTCGGCGATGGCGCGAGCGCTGGGGATGCCCCAGGCGGCGAAGGCGGCGGCGTGAGCCTTGTCCGCAAGCTCGGTCGCGCGCTCGCCCTCGATCAGGCCCCAGTTGGCGCCGCCGGCCCCCGCCACATCCACGCCCGCCGCGCCCATGGCGACCAGGCGCTGGGCGGTGACGGCGGATATACCCGCCCCCGTCTCCTTGACGATGACCGGCGCGTCCAGCTCGCGGATCAGGGCCTGAAGCGCGGCGCCCACGCCCCACCAATCGCGGTCGCCCTCGGGCTGACAGGCTTCCTGCAAGGGGTTCAGGTGCACCACCAGGGCGTCGGCCCCGATCATGTCCAGCGCCCGTTTCGCCTGGTCGAGGCCAAAACCGCGCGTCAGCTGGGCGGCGCCGATATTGGCCAGGATGGGCGTGTCGGGCGCGCGGTCGCGCAGGGACCGATCCAGCCCGCCCGTCGCCCGACCCTCGATGGCCGCCCGCTGCGAGCCCACGGCCAGGGCGATGCCCAGATGCTGGGCCGCCTCGGCCAGACGGGCGTTGATGGCCTCGGCGCGAGCGGGCCCGCCGGTCATGGCGCTGATCAGCAGGGGCGCCTGCAGGCGCCGACCGAGGAAGTCGACGCCCAGGTCGATCTTGGCGTGATCCAGATCCGGCAGGGCCTCGTGCACGAAGCGCCAGTCATCGAAGCCGCTGGCCAGAACGTGCCGCCCGCCACCCGACAGCACCACGTCCAGGTGCTGGTCCTTGCGGCCCAGGATCAGATCGTCGCTCATTCGCAAACCCTCAGGGCTGGCGCTCGACCGTCAGCACGTAATCGCCGGTCGAGCCCGCGGCGAAGCTGCGGGCGCGCACGACATAGGTCCCGTCGCGCGGCGCGGTCCAGTCCAGGCGGGCATGGGTGTCCGACAGGCTGTCGTCGTCCTCGGCCAGGCTGCGGAAGTCGCCTTCCTTGTCCTCGCCCACCTCGACCATGGCGTCGAAGGCGGCGGAGATCATGGTGAAACGCAGCTTCTCATCGGCCTTGGCCTTGAAGGTGTAGGCGTCGAAGGAGACGCCTTCGTCATTCATGGCGTCGGCCTCGGACAGGCTTCCGCGCGCGGTGGCGCCGACCAGCAGACTGCCGGGGCCCGGCTCGGGCCCGCGATCAGAGAATTCCAGAGAATACAGACCCTTGCCACTGCTGGAATAAGGCAATGCGCGAAGCACGTAATCGCCGTCTTCCGGCAGGGTGAAGGTCAGGCGAGCATCCGTGCCCTGACGCAGACCGTCGTCGTCGCTGGCCAGTTCCTCGAATTCCTCGCCCGCCTTGCCGACCTGCAGCAGAGCGTCGAAATCGCCCGAACGCATGATGGCCTGGACACGCTGCCCCTCGGTTCCGCTGAAGGCGTAGCCGTCATAGAGGCGACCCTCGTCATCCATCGCCCCGCCTTCCTTCAGATCGCCCTGGACGGTCTGGCCGAAGCCGAGGGCTGTCGGCGGCGGCGGCGGCGCCACCTCGTCCAGCTTGAGGTCATAGGAGCCGGTGGCGTCGGAGAAACCTCGCGCCTCGATCAGGTAGTCCCCGTCGTCAGGCAGAACGAAGGTCAGGCGAGCGTTCAGATCGCCGCCGCTGTCGTCGTCGGTGGCCAGGCTGTTACGGTTGATGTCGAACAGTTCCAGATAGGTGTCGAAATCCGCCTTCATGCTGATGGCGACGCGTTGTCCGGCCCGCCCCGTGAAGCGGTACAGATCGGCCGGAGAACCCGAATCGCTCTGAGCGCTGTCTTCGTCCAGACGGCCGCTGACCTCCTCGCCCACGGCTATGCCCCGCGACGACGGCGCCGCCGGCCCCTGCTCCAGGGACAGGCGGTAATCGCCTTCGGCGTCCCCGCCGACCGAAGTCGCCTGAATGACGTATTCGCCGGCCTGGGGCGCGGTGAAGATGAGGTAGGAGTTCAGCCCCTTGCCGGCGCCGTCGTCGTTCTGCGCCGACTGAACGAAGGCCCCGCCGACCATGCGCCCGATGCGGACCAGGGCGTCGAAATCCTCGGATTCCAGCAGAACGGCGACGCGCTCGCCGGCGCTGGCCCGGAAGGCGTAGGCGTCGAAGGGCTTGCCGTCCTCGTCCTCGGCGTCGCCGCTGGTCAGTCGGCCCGACACGTCTCCCCCGACCGAAATACGGCCTGGACGCGGCTGACGCGGAAGCACCCGTTCGCTGAGCGCCAGGGTATAGGCGCCGGACGCCAGGCCTGAGTAGGCGCGCGCCCGCACGATATAGGCGCCGTCGCTTTCGGGCGTGAAGCGCAGACGGGCGTTCATGCCGCTGCCGGCGCCGTCGTCGTCGGTCGCCAGCGGCTCGCCCGAGGTGCGTCCCTCGGCGTAGATCGCCAGGAAGGCGTCGAAATCGCTACTGCGCAACTCGGCCTGCAACCTCTGACCTGCGCGGAGCTGAACCCGGTAGTCGTCATAACGATAGGCGTCATCGCCGCGCGTGCGCGCATCCCCTTCTTCAAGACGGCCGCGAACCTCGGCGCCGATGCGCGTGTCGGTCGGCGACTGGGCGAAGGCAGGGCCTGACGACAGCAGGGCGATGGCGCTGACCGCCCCGAACAGGGCCGCGAACTGAGAATGACGCATGAAAACCTCTTTGCTGGCGCTATCATAGACGCCGAACCGTAGCGGCTGTAAATCGCGGCCACGCTTTCCAGTTCCCGACGCATGGAGCCGATCATGGCTGACCAACCCGCACGCGCCTCGCTCATCGACGGCAAGGCCTTCTCGCAGACCCTGGTCGAGCGCGTCGCCGCCGCCGCAGCGCGGCTGGAAGCGGCCCATGGGGTCAAGCCCGGCCTGGCCGTGGTCATCGTCGGCGAGGACCCCGCCAGCCAGCTCTATGTCCGCAACAAGGGCGAAACGACGCTGAAGGCCGGAATGCGGTCGGACACGCACCGTCTGCCCGACACGACCACGCAGGAGGAACTGCTGGCCCTGATCGCGGCGCTGAACGCCGATGCGGGCATCCACGGCATCCTTGTGCAACTGCCCCTGCCCAAGCACATCGATTCGGCCGCCGTTCTGGACGCCATCGACCCGGACAAGGATGTGGACGGCTTCCACGTCGTCAACGTCGGGCGTCTGGCGGTCGGCCTGCCGGGCATGATCCCCTGCACCCCGCTGGGCAGCCTGATGATGCTCAAGGATCAGCTGGGCGACCTGTCGGGCCTGAACGCCGTCATCGTCGGGCGCTCGAACATCGTCGGCAAGCCGATGGCGCAACTGCTTCTGGGCGAGAGCTGCACCGTCACGGTGGCCCATTCGCGCACCCGCGACCTGCCCGCCCTGTGCCGCACCGCCGACATCCTGGTCGCCGCCGTCGGTCGCCCCGAAATGATCAAGGGCGACTGGATCAAGCCGGGCGCCACCGTCATCGACGTGGGCATCAACCGCGTCCCCTCCAAGGATCCGGTCAAGGCCGCCGAGGGCAAGACCCGCGTGGTCGGCGACGTGGACTTCAACGAAGCGGTCGAGGTCGCCGGCCGCATTACCCCTGTCCCCGGCGGCGTCGGCCCCATGACCATCGCCTGCCTGCTGGCCAACACCTACACGGCCGCCTGCCGCGCCGCGGGCGTGACGCCGGAAGATCTGAACAGCTAGGGGGCGCTGAAAATCCGGCCTTGAAGCGGAGCCTTTCGGCCCCGATAGTCTTTAGCGATCAGCGGTCCTGACGACCGCCCGCAGGAGCTTCTTCATGGCTGGTTTCTCGCCTCGCATCGCGGCCGTCGCCGCTGTCGTCGTCCTGGCCCCCGCCGTGGGCGCCTGCGGCTACAACACCATTCCGACCAAGCAGGAGCGCGCTGAGGCGGCCTGGGCCGACGTCCAGAGCCAGTATCAGCGGCGCTCGGACCTGGTGCCGAACCTGGTCGCCACGGTTCAGGGCGCGGCCATTCAGGAACGCACCACCCTGACCCAGGTGATCGAGGCCCGCGCCAAGGCCACCAGCGTCAACATCGACGCCTCCAACCTCGACAACGCCGCCGCCTTCCAGCAGTACCAGCAGGCGCAGGGCGAGCTTTCCAGCGCCCTGTCGCGGCTTCTGGTGACGGTCGAAGCCTATCCCCAGCTTCAGGCCAACCAGAACTTCCTGACCCTGCAGTCACAACTGGAAGGCACCGAGAACCGCATCGCCGTGGCGCGCCGCGACTACAATGAGGCCGTGCGCGACTACAACACCGAGCTGCGCACCTTCCCGAGCGTGATCTGGGCCAAGACCCTGCACGGCGGCTCCAAGCCGATGCAGCTGTTCACCGCCACGGCCGAGGCCCAGAGCGCGCCAAGCGTGAACTTCAACCTCGGCGTTCCGGGCGCTCAACCCAATGCTCAGCCTGGGGGCGGCGCGCCCGCGACCGCGCCGGGGGCCGCTCCCGGTTCGACGCCGCCCGCGGCCGCGCCTGCTCCGGCGGCCTAATCCCGACATGATCCTTTCCGCCCTCTCCCTGAGGGACCGCCCCAGTCCCGGCCCACTTGGGCCGGGACTGATCCCGGCGCTTCTGCTGGTGCTCGTCCTGTGGCTGGCGGCCCTGCCGGCCTGCGCCGCCGAGATCCGCTTCCCTGCCCTGACCGGGCGGGTGGTCGACGACGCCCAACTGCTGACGCCGGAACAGGAACAGGCCCTGACGGGCAAGCTGGCCACGCTGGAACAGCAGACCGGCGATCAGCTGGTCGTCGTCACCCTGCCCTCGCTTCAGGATCAGGAGATCGGGGACTTCGGCTATCAGCTGGGTCGTCACTGGGGCATAGGGCAGAAGGAGAACGACGGCGGCGCCCTGCTGATCGTCGCGCCGAACGAACGCAAGGTGCGGATCGAAGTCGGCTATGGGCTGGAGGGCGTGCTGACCGACGCCTATTCCTCGCTGATCATCCGCAACGACATCCTGCCGGCCTTCCGCCAGGGCGACTATGCGGCCGGCATCATCGCCGGGACCGACGCCGTCATAGCCCAACTGACGGCCGATCCCGCCGAGGCCCAGACCCGCGCGGCCGAGGCGAAGAGCGCGGCCAGCGAGCGTGAGAAGCCCATCCTGCCTGCGTTGATCATCTTCCTGATCTTCTTCTTCCTTTTCATCAGCCTGGTCGGAGCGGCTGCGGGCGGCAGGCGGCGTCGTGGCGGCAAGGGGGGCGACGGCCTGACCCCCATCCTGATCTGGGCCGCCAGCGAGGCGCTGCGAAACCAGGGCCGCGGAGGCGGCGACTGGGGCGGAGGCGGAGGCTTCGGCGGCGGTGGATTTGGCGGCGGCGGAGGCGGCTTCGGCGGCGGCGGCGCCTCGGGGGGATGGTGATGCAGTTCACAACCGACGACCACGCCCGCGTCGCCCGGGCCATCGCCCAGGCCGAGGAAAACACCTCGGGCGAGATCTTCTGCGTCGTGGCGCGGCAGGTGTCCTCCTATCGCGACGTCAGCCTGGCCTGGGCGGCGGCGGCGGCCCTGCTGCTGCCTCTGGGCCTGATCCCTCTTGGCTTCGGCGCCCACTGGCTGCCCAACCTGTCCAACCTCGGCAGCGCCGACTGGCAGGCGGCCCACGCCGCCGCGCGCGAGGTCGAGATCGGACAGGCCCTGGCCGCCTACGCCCTGGTTCAGGCGGCGGTCTTCGTCGGCGTCTTCCTGGTCAGCCTGATCCCGCCCGTGCGACGACTGCTCACGCCGGTCGCCCTGCGCCGCACCCGCGTCCGCCGCGCGGCCATGCAACAGTTCCTGGCCCACGGCCTGCACGTCACCCAGGCGCGGACCGGGGTGCTGATCTTCGCCGCCCTGGCCGATCATCAGGTCGAGGTCATCGCCGATGAGGGCATCCACGCCTGCGTCAGCCCCGAGGTCTGGGCCGACGCCGTCGCCGCCCTGACCGCAGGCCTGCGTCGAAATCACCCGGTCGAGGGCATGGAACAGGCCATCGCCCTGTGCGGTCAGGTTCTGGCGGAACAGTTTCCGCCCCGGCCCGCTGATATCAACGAGGTCCCCGACCGTCTGGTTGTCATCTAGACCGGATAGACAGGCTGCGGGATCGACCGCGCCGACAAGGACCCATGCCCAGACTCGTCACCTATAACGTACACCGCTGCGTCGGCGTCGACCGCAAGCTGGACGTGGCCCGCATCGCCGCCGTCATCGCCGAGCTGGAGCCGGACATCGTCTGTCTGCAGGAACTGGACGTCGGCCGCGCCCGCACCAACGGGGTGGATCAGGCCCACGCCATCGCCGAGCGTCTGGCGATGGGCTTCCGCTTCCATCCGGCCATGACCATCGAGGCCGAGCTGTACGGCGACGCCATCCTGACGGCGCGGCCCGAGCGGCTGATCCGCGCCGCCGCCCTGCCGACCCTGCCCAATCTGCGGGGACTGGAGCCGCGCGGCGCCCTGTGGTCGGCCATCGACTTCGACGGGACCATCCTGAACGTCTTCAACACCCACCTGGGCCTGGTGCCGCGCGAACAACGGATGCAGGCGGCGGCTCTGGTCGGGCAGGACTGGCTGGGCGATCCGCGCTGCACGGGGCCGACCCTGCTGACGGGGGACTTCAACGCCACCTCCATCACCCGCCCCTATCAGGCCCTGACGAAACGGCTGGCCGACGCCCAGCGCGAACTGGGGCTGAAGCCCTCGGTGAAGACCTTCCCGTCCAGCTTCCCGGCCATCCGTATCGATCACTGCTTCGTCAGCCCGGAAATCCGGGTCACGGGCGCCATGACGCCGCTGCATCCGCTGGCGCGCACGGCCTCGGATCACCTGCCCCTGGTGATCGATTTCGAATTTCAGCCTGGCGTCTGAGGTCCCGTCAGTCGGGGGCGATGCGAGCGGTTCAACCGCTTCCAGGGCCGCCAGGCGTCCATCGACGAGGCCGGGTCGCCCAGCTGCCACTCGGCGATCATCCGCTCGATCGCCGACGGCGGCGTCGAACCGAGCAGAGTCATGCGATCCGAGCCGAAGGTCAGGACGGCCCGCCCTACCGAGCCCATGACGGCCTCGGCCTGGGCGAAGGCCTCGCCCGAGACGCCGATGAAATGGCCGATGGAGCGCTGACGGAACCGCCGCACCACGTCGCGCCCCGCCTCGGTCGTCGGCTCGACCGCCACATCGCACTCGGTGTCCAGGCCCTGGGAGCGGTTGTTCAGATTGGTGGAGCCGATGCGCAGCAGCCGGTCGTCGATGATCGACATCTTGGCGTGGACGATGATCCGTTCCCCCTCGAGCGTGCGCGGACTGAAGGCGAAGAAGCGGTTGTAGCGATCGGCCTGCTCCAGCCGATACAGGACCTCTGCGCGGGCCGTGTCCATGGTCAGGCCGTCGAACCAGCTGGGGCTGCGTCCGGTCGAGACCAGAACAATTTCCGGCCCTTCCGGCTCGGCCAGCCGCTCGGCCAGGGCGGCGGCGATGACCGGCGATGTGAAATACTGGTTCTCCAGATAGATCAGACGCTTCGCCCGGCGAATGGATTCCAGATGCAGGGCCTCGTTCTCGCGCACCTCGGGCCGACCGCGCACCCGCGGTTCGGTACGGGCGATCCCGACCGGCACGTCGGTCAGGGCCGGCTCGACCCCGTCAGGCCAGGGGTCCTCATCGGTCTCGTCCGGCAAGGTGCGTTCCCAGGTGGCGCGGAACCAGCGCTCGCGCGCCAGATCCCCCAGAGCGCGGGCCGCCGGCCCGTCCATGACGCTCATCACCTCATGGCGAGGCGCGCTGAACAGACCCGAGGGCTGACAACGACGGGGATCGAAATCCAGATGCTCGTCCGTGTCCCAACGGTCGGTGGCGATGTCGCCGCCGCCGCAGAAGGCCACCTTGTCGTCAATCACGATCACCTTCTGATGGTGGCAGGCGCCGAGAATGCCGGGCTTGTCGAGCCGGAACTCCACCATTCGCTTGCGGAACCAGCCCTGGGCGCGGTGAGGATAGAAGCCCTGCGACGCCGCGATCAGCAAAGGCGACTTCCAGATCAGCAGGCGGATATCCAGGTCGGGCCGGTGGCGCACCAGCATCCTCAGCTGATGTCCGATCTCGCCCCGTCGATCGGTCAGCGGCGACTCCGGGTCCAGGCGGGTGCGCGGGTCGAACTGCCAGCCCAGGACGACGATCGACTTCTTCGCCTTCTGCAGGGACGAGGCCAGGGCGTCGAAATAGGCGTTGTTCTCCATCAGCGGCGTGAACCGCTGCGCCGTCGCCACGCGCCAACAGTCGCGCCCCGGCTCCAGAAGGCTGCCCTCGTAGCTGTCGTCGCCCCGTTCCCTCATGCATCCAGACTGACTGATTCGCGTGACGCGCCCATGCGCGTCGCACAAGCTTGACGTTTAAGAGGCGGCTTCGTTCCATCGGATAAGCGGCGTCGCTTCACAATGCCGCCGCATTGTAAACATCGCCGCGCTCTGCCATGATGCGCGCCATGCAAATGCTGCTGGAAATGCTGGCTGGCCTGATCGCGATGCTCGCTGCGGCGGCGTTGTCGCAGTTCGGCGTCGATCTGCACGCCCCGCGCCACTCTGAGCGTGAGATTCAGCGCGTTCAGGATTGCAAGGACGCCCCGGCCGCCACGATCACCGTCGCCGCCGCCCCAGGCGATTGCTGAGCGACCAGCCGCCTGCGGCCTAGGGATTCTGGCCGATCATCCCCGATCTTCCCGCGAATCCCGCCCTGCGAGCCTTTGCGTGACCCGATCAAGCCGTTAGGGTCCACCCTCCGCGCGCCCTCGCCGCGTTTCCGGCGAATAGTGATCGAGAACGACGCCCCATGAAGTCCAGCCATCGGCCGCCGCTCAACCTGACCGACCCGGAACCGGAAACGGTTCACGGCGAGCCCGACGCCGCCGCCAAGCCTGACGCCGATCCGGTCGTGGAAGCCGAGGCTGCGCCTCAACCAGAACCAGAGGTTGAACGTCCCATGTCCGAGCGCCGGCGCCGCCAGCTGCTGGAAGAACAGCGACTGGCCGAGGAACGCGCCGCCGCCATGCAGGCCCACCCTGACTTGCCGCCGCTGGCTGTTTCGGCCGACGCGCCGCCCGCCGTGCGGGACGAGGCCCCGCCCCCCGCCCCGGTCGCCGCGAGCCATGCATCCGCTGCGAAATCCGGCGGCGCCGCCTATCTGATCGCCGGCCTGGCCTCGGCCCTGTGGATCGGCGGCGTCGCCTCCTGGTTCGCTTTTGAGTTCGGCTCGGGCGCCGTCCAGCTGGAGCCGCTGCGTCTGGCTGTCTACGCCCTGATCGCCCTGGCCCCCGCCGGTCTGGCCATCATGCTGGCCCATGCTGTGCGTCAGGGCGCCAGCCTGGCCCAGGAAACCCGTCGCGCCCGCGATATGGCCGAGGCCCTGGTCGGGCCGACGGCCCTGGCCGCCCATCAGACCGGGCAGGTCCTGACCTCCCTGCGCGGCGACATCGACCAGGCGGCCCTGGCCGCCGAGCGCGCCCGCAACGACATGGCCTTGCTGCGCGAGGCCCTGGCTCAGGAAACCACGCGCCTGAACGAAGCCGCCGAGAGCGCGGGCCGCACGGCGCGTCGTCTGACCGACCAACTGGGACGCGAGCGCGAACAGATGGGCGCCCTTGGCGTGCAACTGGACAGCCAGGCCGCCGGCGTCGTCGACGCGGTCGAGCGTCAATCGCGCATGGTGGTGGACGCCTCGGATCTGGCCCAGACCCAGCTTCGCGAGGCCGAAGCCGCCCTGGCGGCCCGCGCCGCCGACCTGGCCGCCGCCGCCAACGAGGCCCAGGACGCCGCCCGCGCCGCCGCCGACGACCTGGCCCGCCAGACCCTGCGTCTGGAAACCGCCGGAACCGGCGTCGCCGAACAGATCCAGTCGGTCGAGGAAGGCCTGAGCCAGCAACGCGCCTCGCTGGTCACCGCCGCCTACGCCCTGCGCACCGATCAGGAGGACTTCTCGGCCCAGATCGAGAGCCAGCGCGCCCAGTTCACAGAGCAGCTGTCCCTGACACGCAGCGCCGCCGGCGAGCTGAACCAGACCACCGGCGACGTCAGCGACGCCCTGAAGGCCCAGGTCGAGGCCGTGACCGATCAGTTTCGCGCCCTGGTGGACCTGTCGCAGCGCGAGGCCGACGGCTTCGACCACGCCACCAAGCTGGCGCTGGACCGCTTCGAGGCCCTGGCCGCCGAGGCCCGCGACCTGCTGGTCGAGGAGACCCGCCGCGCCCTGTCGGCCTTGCAGGCCACCGCCGACGAGCAGCGCGCCGCCGCCGCCGCCGCCATCGAACAGGCCCAGATTCGCGCCGACCGTCTGGGCGAATCCCTGTTCGACGCCGCGCAAAAGGCCGACGAAGCCGCCGAGGCCCGCATCGACGGCGCTCGCAAGATCGTCAACCAGACCGCCGAAATGGTCGATCTGACCGGCGAGAAGGTGGCCGAGCGGCTGGAAGGCACGCTGGAGCGCATGACCGCCGCCCTGACCCAGGTCGAGAGCGCCGTGGCCGATATGGACGCCCGCGCCAATCGCCTGCCTGAAGAAGCCGCCGCCCGCGTGGACGCTGTGCGCGCCTCGGTCGAACAGGGGCTGGCCGCCCTGACCGCCGCCTCGCGCAAGGCGGCCGAGGACACCGAAGCCCTTGAGAGCGGCTTCCAGGACCGCGTGCGCCGCAACTACGACATGCTGGCCGAGGCCGTGCGCGTCATGGGCGTGGTGTCGGGCGACACCCCCGCCAGCCGTCGTCGCGAACCCCTGCTGTCCGCATCCGCCCCCGAGACGCCGCGCTACAAGCCGCGTCCGGTCGAGGCCAAGCCCGAACCCAAGGCTGAAGCCAAGCCCGCCGCCAAGACCGCAGAGGAACGTAGCTTCGGCCTGCGCGGACGGCTGCGGCTGGAGCCGACCGAGGACGCCACGACCGCGCCCGCCAGGGACGAACCGCTGGACTGGAGCGATCTGGCCGAGGGCGACCCGGCGCACGAAGCGCCGCTGGAACTGGACGCACCGGTCGCCGCACCGGTTGACGCAGGGGCCCTGGCCGACCGCATCACCGCCGCCATCCGTCGCATGGGAGTCGATCCCAACGCCCTGCTGCCCCGCGCCAGGATCGAGGAAGCCGCCCGCGCCCTGGCGCTGCAAGAGCCGGATCGTGCACGCCAGATCGTGCGCCGCGTGGCTCCCGCCGCCGTGCGCAGCGTCTCGCGTCGGATCCTGGCCGACGCCGAGTTGCGCGCCGACGCCGACGCCTATGTCCGCGCCTTCGGCCGCGAGATGCAGGACCATGCCCGTCAGGGCGACGCGCACGACGTCCAGGCGCGCCTGGCCACCGACGAGGGCCGCGCCTTCATGTTGCTGGACGCCGCCATCGGCGATCTGGGCTAGGTTTCAACGCCGCAGAACCGTCACATTTTACCTCGGCGGGCTTGACCTCTCGCCGGGTTTGACCGCACCGTTCCGGCCGCTGTCGCGTTAGTGTCACACAGGGTGGTTTCCTTGCTGGATATGGATACCGGGCTCCGTCCCGACCGACGCCCCGCCATCGCCATCTGCGCCTGGGATCCCGGTTTCACCGCCTGGGACCCGGTCGAGGACCTTTCGGGCGATCCGTGGAATCCCGTGGGCGCGCGGACCCTTCCCGTCGCCGGTTCGACCGAGGCCGACGTTCTGGCCAGCGAACTCAGCGCCATGCTGACGAGCGGCGAATGCGGCGCCTTGCTGCTGGTCGGGCGCACGGCCCATCCCGGCGCCTTCCGTCTGCAGATGCGCGCCGAAAATCGTTGCCTCGATCGCAGCGACCGACTGGATCACACCGGCCCGGGCGTGGCCCGCGCCACGGCGCCCGCCGCCGAGATCGTGCGCGATCTCATCGCCGCCGGCCTGTCCGCGGTCGCCGACTCTGACGCCGAAGAGGACGCGGGCAGCTATCTGCTGTATCGCATTCTGAACGACCTTCCGGATGGAACGGCCTCGCCGGCGATCGGCTTGATCCGCGCGCCGTCGGACGTCGCCGCGACCAAGGTGCAGACGGCGGTCAAGACGGCCGCCTCGGCCATCGCGCGCCATCTGGCGCCCCTGCCCCGTCCCAACGCGGCCTGAGGTATCAGGCCGGCTTCAACCTCGATCTCAGGATCAGGCCGGCCAGCCCCCCGACCAGAGCCAGGGCCGCCATGGCCAGATAACCCCTGAGGCCGAAGACGTCGTACAGGGGTCCCGAGGCTGCGGTCGCCAGACCGATCAACACCCCCGCCGACACCACGGAGCTCAGCGTCTGGGCCGCCGTATGACTGTCGGGCGGCGACAGATGCTCCACGATCTGCACCCCGGCCAGATAGGTGGCCGCGAAGCTGAGCGCGTGCAGGGTCTGCAAGGGCCACAGCGCCCACAGCGGCGGCGCGAAGGCCATCGCCGTCCAGCGCACGACCGCCGCACCGGCCCCGATCGACAACATCAGCCACGGTCCGATCCCGGCGCGCCGACGCCACGGCTCGGCCACCCACATGAAGCCGATCTCGACCAGAACCGAGAAGGCCCACAGCAGGCCGGTCATGCTCTCGGGAACGCCCTGCGCCTTCCAGGCGATGGCCGAGAAGCCATAGTAGAAGGCGTGCGCCGCCTGCACCGCGCCGACAGCGAAGACGGCGATCATGAAGACCGGATCGACCACCAGCCGTCCCAGCCCCTTGAAGCGTTCGATTCCCGGCACGCGCGCGCCCTCGGTCACGGGTTCGGCCGGCAAGACGCGCCAGGCTGTGACGGCGATCAAGGCCGCCGCCGCGCTGATCCAGATGATGACCGCGTCCGGCGACGCCCGCGTCAGCAAGGCGCCCATCCCGATGTTGGCGACCACGAAGGCCGCCGAGCCGCACCCGCGCGGCAGGGAGAAGGCAAAGCCGTCGCGCCTGGCCACCCGCAGGGTCATGACGTCGCTGAGCGGGATCAGCGCCGCCGCCGCCGTGGCCCCGACGAACCAGCAGAGCGCCCAGGCGGCGAAGCCCTGAACCAGACCGGCCCCGCCGTAGCCCAGGGCCATGGCCAGCCCCAGCAGGGCGATCGGCGTGCGCCTGTATTGGAAACCGTCCGCCCAGACCGCCAGCAGCGGGCCGGTCACGACGCGGCCCAGCATGGGAATGGCCAGCAGGGCGCCGATCTCGGCGCCGCTCAGTCCCTGCTCGCGAAACCACAGGCCCGCGAACGGCAAGGCCACCCCGCTGGCGGCGAACAGCAGGACGTATTGCAGGGCCATGCGCGGGGCGGACTTCATCGCCGCTGCGATAGCAGACTCCGGCGAAGTTGTGGTCTAGACATTAAGCCATGAGACTCGATCGCAACCTGCTCGTTTTCGCCGCCTTCAACGGGGCCATGGCCGTGGCGCTCGGCGCCTTCGCCGCCCATGGAGCCGGGCCGGCGATCAAGAGCCTGCTGACCACGGGCGCCCAGTATCAGATGGTCCACGCCGTACTGGCCGTGGCCTGCGCCACCTGGGCGGGCGGCGGCAAGACCGCGCGGATCGCCGGCTGGCTGGCCGCCTCCGGCGGGCTGATCTTCAGCCTGGCCCTGGCCATGATCGGCCTGCTCAGCCTGCCCGTCATGGGCATGATCGCCCCCGTCGGCGGGACCCTGATGATCGTCGGCTGGATCGTGCTGGCGATCGCGGCGTTCCGCTCACACAACATCAACGCCTGACCGGCCAATCTGAAAACCCCTCATTTCTGACATGGCATTTCCTGTGACCGACACCCTGCGCCGCGACCTCTATCCCGAGCTGGAAGCCTATGCCTCGGGCTGGATGCAGACCGACAGCATCCACGAGATCTATTACGAGGAAAGCGGCAATCCGCACGGGACGCCGGTCATCGTCCTGCACGGCGGCCCCGGCGGGGCGGTCAATCCGGGGATGCGCCGCTACTTCGATCCGGCGAAATACCGCATCGTCATGTTCGACCAGCGCGGCTGCGGCCTGTCGCGACCCAACGCCTCTTTGGAAAACAACACCACCTGGGACCTGGTGGCCGACATCGAGCGCCTGCGCGAGATGCTGGGCATCGACAAGTGGGTGGTCTTCGGCGGCTCGTGGGGTTCGACCCTGTCGATGACCTACGCCATCAAGCACCCGGACCGCTGCCTGGCCCTGATCCTGCGCGGCATCTTCCTGCTGACGAAGAAGGAACTGCACTGGTTCTATCAGGACGGCGCCTCGATGATCTTCCCGGACGCCTGGGAACGCTTCCTGGCCCCCATCCCCGAGGCCGAACGCGGCGACCTGATGGCCGCCTACAACAAGCGCCTGCTGGGCGACGACATCGAGGAGCGGAACCGCTGCGCCGTGGCCTGGTCGACCTGGGAGGGCGAGACGGTCAGCGTCCAGGGCCCCTCGGGCAAGCCGGACAAGTTCGCCGATCCGGAGTTCGCCGTGGCCTTCGCCCGGATCGAAAACTGGTTCTTCACCAACGGCGGCTTCTTCGACAGCGAGAACTGGATTCTCGAGAACATCGACACCATCCGCCACATCCCCTGCTGGATCGCGCAAGGCCGGTTTGACGTGGTGACGCCGATCTCGGGCGCCTGGGCCCTGCATCGCGCCTGGCCCGAGGCCAGGCTGGACATCGTCGGCGACGCTGGCCACGCCTCCAGCGAGCCGGGCATCATCGACAGCCTGATCCGCGGCACGGACTGGGCGGCGCAGCTGCCCAACGCCGATACATAAAACCGATACAAGGTGGCGGCAGAAGGACTCCAGCCAAGCTGAAGGGTCGCCACCAAATGAAGAAACTCATCCTTCCCGCCGTCACCCTCATGCTCGTCGCCTGCGGCGGCGAGCCCGCGGAACCGGCCGAGGCCGCGTCCGGCGCTGCGACGAACATCGCCGCCGAGGCGCCGGCGGCCAGCGGGCCTTTCGACGTGGCGTCTGTCCCTCTCAGCGAGGCTGAACTGCCGGCCTTCCCCTATATCGGCGCCCCCGAAGGCTTCCACCTGACCGGCGCCAAAACCCTGGAGCTCGAGCGAAAGTACGTCTTCCCGCACGGCGCGACCGAAGCGGTCGAGGGGCGCTACCACCACGGTCGCGTGATGGTTTCAGACAGCGGCGCCGAATGGAACGAGACCCTTCTGCTCAGCCGCCTGGACGCCCGGATTCGCGCCCTGGGCGGGGTCCGCCTGTTCGACGGCGCCATGCCGCAAGGCGCCCGCGCCCTGCTGGAGTCCGAGAGCCCGCGTTTCGCACAGGACCTCTATGATCCGGCCCCCTATCGGTTCCGCCAGTATGCGGTTCGCACCGAAAAGGCGCTGATCTGGGTCGAGATCGGGTACGGCTACAACGCCCCCATGATCGATCTGACCGTGCTCGAGCAGTCCCTTCCGGCCGCCGAATAGGCCGTCAGACGGATGCGCGCGTCGCCTGTTCCGCTTGCGGATTGGTCTTCATCACCATTTCGTTGAGCTGGAAACCGATGCGGCGCGCCTCACGCTCCTCGGGCTTCTTGATGGCCGCCAGGACGACGTTGAGCTGGGTGTAATGCTGGACCAGGCGCACCGGCTTTCCGTCGGCGTTGCGCCCGAAGAAGATGATCAGGTCCGGCCCCCAGAAACCGACATCGACGATCTGCATCGTGCCCTCGCCCGGCAGGCCGACGACACGGGCGCCGATCTCTTCGTCCTTGTCCAGCTTGGCCTCGAACTCCTCGATCAGCTTGGACAGGCGCACGAAGGCCCATTCGGCGGGGTTGTTGCGCATCCGCACGCCCTCGGCCAGGACCGCCGCCTCGTTCTTGGGGTCGGCCATGACCGGCTGCGGACAGGGCGTGTCGCCGCAGTCCGAGAACATCGAGGGATCGGCCTTGGGGATGGCGGCGGGTTCGGGGGCTTTATCAGTCATGGTCTCAGCCTAACGCCTGAAGCCGCGATCAGAACAGCCCCTGCCCCTTCGGCAGCTCGACATAGCGGTGGACGTGGGTCGACAGGATCAGGCCGAAGCCGATCATCACCGTCATCATGGTCGACCCGCCGTAGGACAGCAGCGGCATGGGCACGCCCACGACCGGCGCCAGGCCCATCACCATGGCCCCGTTGATCAGGATGAAGATGGCCAGAAAGGCCGTCATGCCCGCAGCGCTGATGCGGCCAAAATGGCTGTGAGACAGGGCCGCGATCCGCAGCGAAATCAGGATCAACGCCAGATAGCAGGCCAGGACGGTGAAGGAGCCGACGAAGCCGAACTCCTCCGACACAGTCGAGAAGATGAAGTCGGTATGGCGTTCCGGCAGGAACTCGAGCTGGCTCTGGCTGCCCAGTCCATAGCCCTTACCCAGCAGGCCGCCCGAACCCAGGGCGATCTTGGACTGGATGATGTTGTAGCCGGTGCCCGAGGGGTCGGCCTCGGGATTCAGGAAGGTCAGGACCCGGTTGCGCTGGTAGTCGTGCATGACGAACATGACGAAGGGCGGAATGACGGCCACGGCTGCGGCGACACCGGCTGCGATGACGCGCCAGCTGAGCCCCGCCATGAACATGACGGCCGCGCCGGTCAGGCCGATGACCATGGCCGAGCCCAGGTCAGGCTGCTTGGCCACCAGGAGGAAGGGCAGACCGATCATGCCTGCCGGGATCAGCAGCTTCCAGGACCAGCGGGCGTCCTGGGCCGAGTGGCCGTGGTACCAACGGGCCAGAGCCAGAACGAGGCCGATCTTGACGAACTCGGCCGGCTGGATGCGGATGAAGCCCAGGTTCAGCCAGTTCTTGGCCCCGCCGGCGGTGTAGCCCAGCGGCGTGAACTCGATCATCAGCACCAGCAACAGCAGTACGCCGTAAAGCGGATAGGCGGCGTGGAACCACCACTTGGGGTGGACCATGGCCAGACCGATCATGGCGACCAGCAGGACGCCGAAGCGCAGAAGGTGCTTCCACGCCCAGGGCGACCAGCTGCCCCCCGCGATGGAATACAGCATGGCCGTACCGATGCCGGCCAGAACGCACAAAAGGCCGACCACGCGCCAGTCCAGCTCGGCCAGCTTGCTGGAAATCCGGTCGCGTTCGCCGGGACGGGACAGGGCTGAAGCGGTCACTGAACGGGCTCCGGCGGCGGGGCGGCCTGGTCGATGACAGGCGCGTCGATGACAGGCGCGTCCACGGGTTCCCCACGCGCTTCAGCTTCGCGGGCGCCGGCGTCCTCTGGCGCTTCAAAGCCCGCCTGTTCGATGCGAGCGCGGATCTCGGGGTCCTTCAACAGGGCCACCTTCATGACCTCGCGGGCACGGGGCGCGCCGGCGGTGCCGCCGCCCAGGCCGCCGTGCTGCACGATCACCGAGACGGCGTAGCGAGGATTGTCCGTCGGGGCGTAGGCGATGAAGAGGTTGTGGTCCTTCTGCGCCCAGGGCCTGCCCGCACCCTTGCGCGAGCCCGAGCCATAGTTCTGGGCCTGGGCGGTGCCGGTCTTGCCGGCCATGCGTACGGCGCCGAGCCCCAACTGGCTGTTGCGGAAACCTGTGCCGCCCACGTCCGTCACCGCCTCCATGCCGTCGCGCAGAACCTGCAGCATGGCGGCGTCGAACGGCAGGTCGGCGAAGTCCGCGCCCGCCGTCTGCTCGACCCCGCCGACCGACTTGATCAGACGCGGCGTCACCGCCTTTCGGCCGTTGGCGATGCGCGCCGTGTAGACGGCCAGTTGCAGGGCGTTGACGGTCAGCGCCCCCTGCCCGATGCCATAGCTGGGCGTCTCGCCGGGATACCACTTGCCGTCGCCGCGCACGGGATTGCGCCGCCGCCATTCACGATCAGGCACCAGGCCGACCTTCTGACCCGTCAGGCCAATATCGAAGCTCTGGCCAAAGCCCATTTCGCGCGCGGTTTCGGCGATGGCGTCCGGCCCGAACTCGGTCGCCACGGTCATGAAGTAGACGTTGCACGAGGCCTTGATGGCGCCGCGCATGTCGAGCGCGCCGTGCCGCCCGAGGCAGGCGAAGCGCCGCCCCAGGAAGAAGCTGCCGTTGCAGACCACGCGGCGGTTAGGGTCCCAGCCCCGCTTCATGGCCGCCAGACCGACGACAGGCTTGAACGTCGAGCCGGGCGCGAAGGTGCCGCCCAGGGCCTTGTCCAGCAGGGGCCGCCGCTCATAGTCCGCCAAAGCGCGATAGATCTTCGACGGCACGCCCGAGACGAACAGGTTGGGATCGAACGACGGCGACGACACCATGGCCAGGATGTCGCCGTTGCGCACGTCCATGACGACGCAGCTGCCGGCCTCCTCGCCGAAAACCTCCAGGGCGCGGTTCTGAACGTCGTTGTCGAGGGTCAGAACGACTTCGGCCCCCTTCACGGCCGGGCGTGATCCTGCGACGTCCTCGGCCACCACGCGGCCGCGGGCATCCACTTCGACCCGCTTGCCGCCGGCTTCACCACGCAGGTCGGTGTCCAGCGACTTCTCGATGCCCTGACGCCCGATGCGGAAACCCGGGTTGAACAGAATGGAAGGCGGCTGTTCGCCCTTGTCGCGGATCGCCTTGACGTCGCGGTCAGAAACCTTGGCCACATAGCCGATCACATGGGCGTAGGCCCCGCCGAACGGATAATAGCGGGCCTCGTTCATGTCGGCCATGACGCCCGGCAACTCGGCCGCATGCAGATTGACCTTGGAGAATTCCTCCCAGGTCAGGTCCGACTTGACCGGAACAGGCGAGAAGCGCGGCGCGGCGTTGATTTCCCGGATCAGGGTGCGGCGGCGCTCCAGGGTGTCCGGCAGCAACTGGCCCAGCAGATCGAGCGTCTGATCCAGATCCTTGGTCTCGTCGCGGACGACCAGGACACGGAAGCTGGGCCGGTTGCCGGCCACGACCACGCCGTTGCGGTCCTTGATCAGGCCGCGCGGCGGCGGGACCAGACGGAAGTTGAACTGGTTGTTGGTGGCGAGGGTGGCGTATTCCTCGGCCTTGACGATCTGCAGCTGGGCCAGACGACCGACCAGGGCCACCGTCCCCAGCGCCATCCCCCCGCCCAGCAGGAAGGTGCGCCGCAGGAAGGACCCCTGCCGCTCGTTCACGTCCGAGAAGAAGATGTGAGGTTCGCTGCTCATCGGAAGCGCACGTCGGCGTCGTCAAATCGCTGGATCAGCCAGTCGGCCAGAGGGAAGAGCAACAACGTCGGCACGACCTGCCCCAGAACGGCGAGGATGCTCGGCGCATTCCCCAGGCTCAAGGTAGTGATCATGTAGGCCAGGAAGAAGGCGAATCCCGTCGAGGCGACGTAGAGGGCGAACAGGACGATGGTCGCCTGCCCCGCCAGGAAGTTCGAGGCCAGCAGAATGGCGCCATAGACGGCCAGCAGGCTGAGCGGCCACAGGCCCAGGGCCCCGCCCCAGAACAGATCCAGGAACAGTCCGAGGCCGAACAGGACAGCCGGCGCCAGCATGGACGGTCGGATCAGAGGCCAGGCGAAGGCCAGGACGATCGGAAACACCGGCTCAGGCAGGTTGAGGCCGAACAGGCGAAACGGAATGGCCAGAAGCACCGTGACCGCAATCGCCGACAGGGCGGGATAGACGATCCATTGCAGCGGACCGACGACGCGGACCGTGATCGCCCGTCTCACTCCACGGCTCCTGCGGGCGCGGGTTCGGCGTCGGCCGTGGCGGCGGCGGGCGGAGGCGCGGCGGGTCGCGGTTGAGCCGTCGTCGGACGGGCGGCGGCGGGACGTGACGTGCCCGTGGCCTGGGTTCGCGCCGGAGCGGTCGCCGTCGCAACGGGCGCCGGAACGGGCGCGGGCGGCGGGACGGCGTTGGCGGCGCGGACCCGCTCGGCCGTGGCGGCGGCGGCGGCGGCGCGGCGCGTGGCCACGTCCTGAATGGCGGCCGCCTGGGCGGGCGTCGGCGGCGGTGCGGCGGCCAGGCTGGCCAGAGGCGGCGCGTTCAGGGCGTTCTGGTCCGCCAGTTGGCTGAAGTCCTGGAACAGCAGCACGCGGACATAGTCGATAGCGGTGCGGTCGCTGAACAGCTTGACGCGCCAGGTTCCGTCGACGCCCTTGGCGGCCACGCCGATGGGCAGGCCGCGCGGGAAACCGCCGCCGTCGCCCGAAGTCATGATCCGATCGCCTTCCTGCACCGCCCCCTGGCCGCGAACATAGTCGAGACGCGGGCTGCCGCTGCCGTCGCCGGTCAGCATCGCGCGGGCGTCAGTACGCTCGACCAGAACCGGTGTGCGCGACGCAACGTCGGTCAACAGCAGCATCCGGCTGTTGCCGGCGGACACGCCCATGATGCGACCGACCAGGCCATGTTCGCTCAACACCGGATTGCCGACACGCGCGCCCTTGGCGGCGCCGATATTCAACAGACGCGACCGGGCGAAAGGACCGCGAGCATCCGTGATCGCCAGCCCCGTGACCATGGGAATCGGCGGCTCGGTCTTCACCCCGAGCATCTGTTCATAGCGGCCGTTGATGTTCTTCAGCGCGAGGGCTTCATCGCGCCAGGCGTTCAGTTCGACGATCTCGGCGCGCAGCCGCCGGTTCTCGCTTACCGCGAAGAAGTAGCCCTTGACGTAATCGACGGCGTTGCCGGTCCAGCGCACAGGCGCCGACAGAACGCCGCCCACCGGCGCGGCGCCGGTCTCGAACCCGGCCCTTGCCGGCGCATAGCCTTCGCCCTGGCTGCCGCGGCTGTCGCCAAGCAGAAGCATGGCCGCGCCGACGATGCCGACGACGACCACGACCGCCGCCGTCCAGGCCAGCGGCACCTTGATGTTCTCGAACGGTCCGTCGCGAAACGCCACGGCCAGCCTTCCTACCTAGAGATCCGGAACCGACGAGCCCTTGCTCGCCGGTGATGAGAGCCTATCGCAAAAAACCGATTCCCGAAGAATGGCCCCCTGCGACAGGCTGTTCAGCCTCAGAGCGAGGACTCGAGGACGCCCTTCATCCACGACGGGTGCTCCAGCACCTTGCCGCAGCCGATGGCGACGCAGGACAGCGGATCGTCGGCCACCTGGACCGGCAGGCCGGTATGGTCGCGGATTTCCACGTCCAGGCCGCGCAGCAGGGCGCCGCCGCCGGTCAGCATGATGCCCTTGTCGGCGATGTCGGCGGCCAGTTCCGGCGGCGTGGCTTCCAGCGCGACCTTGACGGCTTCGACGATCTGCGAGACCGGCTCGGCCAGGGCCTCGGCGGCCTGACGCTCGCTCATCTTCACTTCGCGCGGCACGCCCTGCATCAGGTCGCGGCCCTTGACCTCGATCGACAGGCCTTCGCCGTCGGCCGGGACGCGGGCGGTGCCGATGTCCTTCTTGATGCGCTCTGCGGTCGTTTCGCCGATCAGCAGGTTATGGTTGCGGCGCATGTAGCTGATGATGGCGTCGTCCATCATGTCGCCGCCGACGCGGACCGAACGCGAATAGACGATGCCCGACAGCGACAGGACGGCCACCTCGGTCGTGCCGCCGCCGATGTCGACGACCATCGAACCGGTCGGCTCATGGATCGGCAGGCCGGCGCCGATGGCGGCGGCCATGGGCTCGTCGATCAGGCCGACGCGGCGGGCCGAGGCGTTCAGGCAGGAATCATTGATGGCGCGGCGCTCGACGGCCGTGGCGCCCGACGGGACGCAGACGATCATCTTGGGGTTCACGAAGCCCTTGCGGTTGTGAACCTTGCGGATGAAGTGCTTGATCATCTCTTCGGCGACTTCGAAGTCGGCGATGACCCCGTCGCGCATCGGGCGGATGGCTTCCATGTGGCCGGGCGTACGGCCCAGCATCTGCTTGGCTTCCAGGCCCACGGCATGGACGATCTTGCGGCCGCCGACGTTGCGCAGGGCGACAACCGACGGTTCGTTCAGGACGATGCCCTTGCCGCGCATGTAGATCAGGGTGTTGGCCGTACCCAGATCCATCGCGATGTCATTGGAGATCATGCCGAAGAGGGGTGAAAGCATGGGCGTCGGTTACCGCTTGTTCGGGCCTGGTAGGGCGTGAGTCTTGTTCGTCCGCTGTGGCGACGCCCCTGCCCTGCGCACCCATGTGCGCCGGGCCATCCTGATCGTCCTCGCCGAGCCGACTACAGGCCCGTTTGCCCGCATGGCGCGTCGATTGCAAGCGCCTATGACTCGCCGATCACAGCCTTGTCACGGCAAGGCTTGAAAGCCCGTCCGCTCAAGCTTTCCAGCCCCGCTTGCGCCTCGACGCGTCAGATCGCCGACAGCCCCTCGGCCGCGAGCGCCCGCTGAACGGCGGGACGCGATTGCACCCGGTCCAGATGGGCGTTCAGACCGGGGAACCGAACCTTGTCCAGCAGGTCCGCCTGACGCGCCCAGCGGGTGAAGACCATCAGATATCCGTCCGTCGCCGAATGATCCGCGCCGAGCGCCCAGGGGCCGACCAGCAGATGCTGTTCCGCCAGATCATACCTGGCGAGGGCCTGCTCCAGCGCTTCGGCGCGCGCCGCCCCCTCCAGCGGCGGGCGCGAGAACAGCACCTTGCCGATGGCCGGGTGCAGGGACGAGGCCAGCCAGGCGTTAAAGGCCTGCATCCGGGCGAAGGCGTAGGCCTCGGTCGGCGCCAGACCGGCTTGCGGACAGGTCTGGGCGACATAGGCCAGGATGGCGACGTTCTGGGTGATGACGCCCTGGGCCGTCGCCAGGGCCGGGGTCACGCCCGCCGGATTGATCGCCAGATACTCCGGGGTGCGCTGTTCGCCCTGTCGCAGGTCGATCTTCTGCAACTCATAGTCGGCGCCCGCCTCTTCCAGAGCGATGTGCGAGGCCATGGCGCAGGCGCCGGGCGAATAATAGAGCTTCAGCATGGTCGTCTCCCGTTCAGTCCAGATCTGACAGCCGCGCCGCCTCGCGACGCTTCACCACTTCACGCACGACCATCATCAATGCGAGCCAGCCTATGGCGACCCCGGCCAGGATCAAGGAGGTCCAGACCCCGTCGCCCGACACCGCCGCCATGAAGGAGCCGCCGAAGAAGGCGACCAGGGCCGTCTTGGGCAGCACCCCCAGGGCGCAGCCCGCCAGATACCCCGGAAACGAGGCGCGCACCGCGCCGAACGCCATGTTGACGACGATGAAGGGCGCCGAGGGCACGTTGCGGATGATGAAGCTGGCGGAAAAGGCGTTGCGGCCGACAAACCGCTGCAGTCGCTCGACGGCCCCGCCGCCGAAGCGTTCCAGCGCCCGCGCCGTGGGGCCGCGCCCCAGCCAGTAGGTGACCGCCGCGGACGCCACCGTGGCGATCCAGCTGTAGAGGAAACCGAACCACGGCCCAAAGGCCACCACGCAGGCGGCGATCAGGATGAACTGCGGCACCCCCAGAAAGGCCGACAGGGTGAAGACGACAATGGCCGCGACCAGTCCCCAGGGTCCGACCCGATAGCCCTCGAGCCAGGCCTCAAGCTTCTCTTCGGCGCCCAGGGTGAAATGGCTTTTGCCAAAGGCGAACAGGGCGATGATTCCCCCGAGCAGCAGCAGGCTGACCAGCAGGGTTCGCCACCGCTGGGCCTCCATATTCAGCAGAAATTCGACGATCCGCCGC
>Ga0247827_10000230_pt1 | contig 26940 bp, 23 predicted proteins | sample 12C_Control_Day2_FD_194414 | JGI IMG/M metagenome (GOLD analysis project Ga0247827, IMG submission 194414) | Soil microbial communities from agricultural site in Penn Yan, New York, United States - 12C_Control_Day2 | ecosystem: Environmental > Terrestrial > Soil > Agricultural land | place... | reverse complement strand
GAATATTTCCAGGTGGTCGTCCTGGCTGGTTCGACACGCAATCCCGGCCCTTCGCCGCTGGTTGCTGACGATTCGTTCTCGTTGATGGCGGCGCGAGCTCAGCGGCGCCCTGGCGTCCTTGAGCCAGCATGCGACCCGGGAGCTTGACCATGCTTCTTCGCAACGCCTGTCTTGGATCCGTCGCCTTGAAGGCCATCAGCAGGCGCCCTTCTTCGGGGCGGTCGCGGGGAAGTAGCGGCCGCCCAGCCACAGGGCGACCGACACCAGCAGGATCAGCACGGGCACCTCGACCAGCGGGCCGATGACGGCGGCGAAGGCGACCGGCGAGGCCAGCCCGAAGGTCGCGATGGCGACGGCGATCGCCAGTTCGAAATTATTGGAGGCGGCGGTGAAGGCCAGGGCCGTGGTGCGCGGATAGTCCGCCTCGATCAGCCGTCCCATCAGGAAGCTGACCACGAACATGACGAAGAAGTAGATCGTCAGCGGGATGGCGATGCGCAGGGCGTCCAGCGGCAGGGCCACGACCTCGCCGCCCTTGAGGCTGAACATGGCGACGATGGTGAACAGCAGAGCGATCAGGGTGATCGGCGCGATGCGCGGCAGGAAACGCGTCTCGTACCAGTCGGCGCCCTTCCTCGCGACGAGTGTTCGCCGGCTTAGGAAGCCGCCGAGGAAGGGCAGGCCCAGATAGGCCAGGACGGCGCCGGCGATGGTCCAGACGCTGACATCGACCACGCTGCTCTCCAGCCCGAACAGGGGCGGCAGCACGGTCAGGAACAGCCAGGCGTAGAGGCTGAAGAAGGCGATCTGGAAGATGGAATTGAAGGCGACCAGACCCGCCACATACTGGTTGTCGCCGCGCGCCAGCTGGCTCCAGACCAGCACCATGGCGATGCAGCGGGCCAGGCCGATCAGGATGACGCCGGTCATGTATTCCGGCTGGTCGCGCAGGAAGATGACCGCCAGGGCGAACATCAGCACCGGCCCCAGCACCCAGTTCTGGAACAGGGACAGGGCAAGCACGCGTTTGTCGGCGAAGACGCGCGGCAATTCCTCGTATTTCACCCGCGCCAGCGGCGGATACATCATCAGGATCAGGCCGATGGCGATGGGGATGTTGGTCGTCCCGACCGAGAGGCTGTCGATCCAGCCGGGAAGGCCCGGCACAAGCGTGCCCAGCAGCACGCCCAACGCCATGGCCGCAAAAATCCACAGCGTCAGCCAGCGGTCGAGGAAGGACAGGCGGCGCGGCGGCTGTTCAGCAATCACGGCGTCGACCATCAGCGGACCCTCCGGCCCTCGGCGTCGATGACGACTTCGCCGTCTTCCTGGGTGAAGGGGTTCAGGCCCTCAGGCGGCAGAATGTCGAGAACCGCTTCGGACGGCCGGCACAGCTTCACCCCTAGCGGCGACACGACGATCGGTCGGTTCAGCAGGATCGGATGGGCTTCGATGGCGTCCAGCAGTTGCTCGTCGGTCAGGGCTGGATCGCCGAGGCCCAGTTCGGCGAAGGGCGTGCCCTTCTCACGCAGAAGGCTGCGCAGCGGGACGCCCATGCGCTCGACCAGTCCCATGATCATGGCGCGGTTGGGCGGCGTCTTCAGATACTCGACGACGTGTGGCTCGATCCCGACGTGGCGGATGAGGGGCAGGGCGTTGCGCGACGTCCCGCAGGCGGGGTTGTGATAGATGATGACGTCCATGATGGCCTCAGGCGCGGCAGGGTGAGAGTTCGGCCAACAGCGGCTCGCACAGCTCGGCGCGGCCCTGGCAGCAGTCCTTCAGCAGGAACAGCACCAGCGCCTGAAGGCGATCGAGGTCCGCCCGGTAGATGATCGACCGGCTGCGCCGCTCCGAACTGATTAGGCCCGCGCGGGACAAAACGCCGAGGTGCGCCGACATGGTGTTGGCGGGCACCGCCAGCACATCCGCGATCTCGCCGGCGGGCAGGCCCTCGGGTTCGTGCCGGACCAGCAGGCGGAAGGTCTCAAGCCGCGTGGGCTGCGCCAAGGCGGCGAGGGCGAGGATGGCGGCTTCTGATTCCATAATTCCAAAATAATGGAATTATTGATGAGATCAATCTCCTGAGTCTGAAGTGAAGTCTGCACTGGAAGGACCATTTCGCTTGACCCTTTAGTCGCTACAGGGTGCATGACCCGATCATGGCCAACTGCTGCGGCGACACCCTGTGCGACACGGTCCAACCCCCTGAGGGGCGGTGGCGACTGGCCCTGTGGCTGGCGCTGGCGATCAACGCGGGGATGTTCGCGGTCGAGGGCGCGGCGGGCCTGCTGTCGGGCTCGGCGTCGCTGCAGGCGGACGCGCTCGACTTCCTCGGCGACGCGGCCAACTACGGCATCAGTCTTGGCGTGGTCGGCCTGGCTCTGGTCTGGCGAGCGCGCGCGGCTCTGGTGAAGGGCGCGACCATGCTGGTGTTCGGCGGCTGGGTGGCCGGCGCGACCCTGTGGGGCGTCTGGCGCGGCGAGACGCCGGGCGCCGAGGTCATGGGCCTCATCGGTCTGGCCGCCCTGATCGCCAATGTCGTGACCGCCGTCATGCTGTTCCGCTTCCGCAACGGCGACGCCAACATGCGCTCGGTGTGGATCTGCTCGCGCAACGACGCGCTCGGCAATCTGGCGGTCATGCTGGCGGCGCTGGGCGTGCTCGGCACCGGGACGCGCTGGCCCGACCTGCTGGTCGCCGCCGTCATGGCGGGGCTGGCCTTGCAGGGCGGCTGGCAGGTGATCCGGCACGCCCGCGCTGAACTGAAGATTGCGCGTGCGACGACGACGCCGCCTCGGTTCAAGGTCGAATCCCGTCACAAGCCGGTCGGCTGACCCCGTTTCCCCTTCCGCTTCCCGCCTGTTTCGGAGCCCGCGTGTCCTCTTCCTTCGTTTCGTCTCGTGGTCGTCAAGTCCTGCTGGCGGCGGTCGCCGCCCTGCTTGCGGTAGCCGCGTCTCCGGCTCTGGCGCAGGACGCCGATCACCACGACGACGACCATCAGGACGAGGCGACCGAGGTCGAGGACGTCATCGTCCAGGCCACGCGTTCGGGCCGCCGCATCCAGGACGAGCCGATCCGCGTCGAGGTCATCGGCCGCGAGGAGATCGAGGAAAAGCTGCTGATGACGCCCGGCAATATCGCCATGCTGGTCAATGAGACCGGCGGGGTGCGGGTGCAGACGACCTCGCCCGCCCTGGGCGCCGCCAACATCCGCATGCAGGGCATGAGCGGGCGCTACACCCAGCTGCTGGCCGACGGCCTGCCCCTGTACGGCGGTCAGGCGTCCTCGTTGGGCGTGCTGCAGATTCCGCCGACCGATCTGGGTCAGGTCGAGGTGATCAAGGGGGCGGCCTCGGCCCTCTACGGCCCCTCGGCTCTGGGCGGGGTCATCAACCTGGTGTCGCGCCGTCCGGGTGATGAAGCCGAGACGGAAATCCTGGCCAATATCACCAGCCGCGATGGGCAGGACCTGACCGCCTACGCCTCCGCGCCCTTCAAGGGCGCCTGGGGCCAGTCGCTGGTCGGCGGCTATCATCGCCAGAGCCGTCAGGATCTGGACGGCGGCGGCTGGAGCGACATCGCCGCCTATGAGCGCTGGTCGCTGCGCCCGCGCCTGTTCTGGCAGGGCGAGAACGGCGGCGAGGCCTTCCTGACCCTCGGCGCCATGACCGAGACCCGCAGCGGCGGGACCGAGCCGGGTCGCACCGCGCCCGACGGCCGCCCCTTCGTCCAGGCCCAGGACACCGACCGTTTCGACGCCGGTCTGGTCGCCAGCCTGCCGATGGGGACGGGCACGCTTCACCTGCGCGCCTCGGCCATGACCCAGGCCCATGAGCATCAGTTCGGCGAGGTGTTTGAAGAGGACCGGCACGACACCGGCTTCCTCGAAGCCGCCTATGGGTCGGAAATCGGCGCCACCACCTGGCTGGCCGGGGCGGCGGTTCAGGTCGATGGCTATGACAGCGAGACCTTCTCCGGCTTCGACTACACCTTCACGGTCCCCGGCGTCTTCGCGCAGGTCGAGCATGAGTTCAGCCCTGCGCTGACCCTGGCCGGCAGCGCCCGTTTCGATCAGCATAGCGAATACGGCGGCCAGTTCAGCCCGCGCCTGTCGCTGCTGTATCGCCCCGGCCGCTGGACCGTGCGCGCCTCGGCCGGGCAGGGCTTCTTCGCCCCCACGCCCTTCGTCGACGTGACCGAGGCGACCGGCCTGTCGCGGCTGGAACCGCTGGACGGGCTGAAGGAAGAGGTCGCCCGCACCGCCTCGCTGGACGTCGGCTATCGCCAGGGGCCGATCGAGGCCAACCTGACCCTGTTCGGCTCGGACCTGGACGACGCCGTGCGCGCGGTGGACGACGGTCCGGAGCGCATCCGCCTGATCAACGTCGACGGCGTGACCCGCACGCGCGGGCTGGAGGCCCTGCTGCGCTATCGCCGCGCGCCCTTCACCCTGACCGGCAGCTATGTCTTCGTCGATGCGACCGAGCCCGAGGACGACGGCCTGTCGCGCCGGGACACGCCCGTCACCCCGCGCCACACCGCCGGCTTCGTCGCCATGTGGGAGGAGCACGATCGCGGCCGTCTGGGGTTGGAGGTCTATTACACCGGCAAGCAGGCGCTGGAGGAGAATCCCTATCGCAGCGAAAGCCCCTCCTATCTGGAGGTCGGCCTGCTGGGCGAGATCATCCTGGGGCGCTACAGCCTGTTCGTGAACGCTGAGAACCTGTTGAACGAGCGCGTGACCAAGCATCACCCCCTGCTGCTGCACCAGCGCGCCAACGACGGCCGCTGGATGACCGAGGCCTGGGGGCCGACCGATGGCTTCACGGTCAACGGCGGGGTGCGCATCCGCTTCGGCGGCGGACACTGACGACACCGGAGGCGGGCGTGACGCTAAGCATCGGCGAACTGGGACGGCGGACCGACACCAAGGTCGAGACCATCCGCTATTATGAGCGCATCGGCCTGCTGGCCGCGCCGGCCCGGACCGAAGGCAATTACCGCGCCTATGGCGAGGCGGAGCTGAACCGCCTGTCCTTCATCCGCCGCGCCCGCGACCTGGGCTTCTCCATCGAGCAGGTGCGCGATCTGCTGGCCCTGTCGGACCGCCGCGACCAGTCCTGCGCCACGGTCGACGAGCTGACGCGCGCGCATCTGGCCGAGGTCGAACGCAAGATCGCCGACCTGGAGGCCCTGCGCCGCGAGCTGTCGGCGCTGCTGTCTCAGTGCCGGCAGGGCACGATCTCGGACTGTCTGATCATCGAGGCGCTGGCGCCGAGGAAAGCCTATTGAGCATCCGTTTGACGCGAAGGCCAATGATTGCTGCCAGGGCTTTGCGGATTCTGAGATGAGCTTGGTCAAGTCAGAAAACAGGCCGTCGGTGTGAGGTCTCGTTCAAATCCTGCTCCCAGAATGAAGCGCGGCCGCTCACGTCTCATCGGCAGCTCCCTCTAGCGCCGTTCGGCGGGAGCGAGGTGGTTCGAAAGGAAAAGGGCGTTGATCAGGAGGCGCTCGGTGCCGAGCCAGTATTTACGGTGCGCAGGGTCGTCGGCGAACAGAACCACGTTGCCGGCGCCGTAGCGTGCAGTCTGGGCCCAGACTGCGCCGGACAGATTGCGACGCAGGCCGTCCGGCAGATAGCCATTGATGCGTGGCGTGTCGTCGATACGGACGACATCGGAGAAGGCGTCAGCCGCAGCCGGCAGGACCACATCCGTTTCCTTGCTGACGAAGAGCGTGCGCTGGGGCAGGCCGAACGCGAGAGGGTGGGTGATGTCTGCGTCGGCTGAAACGGCGTTGCCAGCGCTGCGCTGGTCAGCCAGAGCGTCGCCACGCTCGGCGAAGTCGCGCCGCGTCTCGGTCTTCCGGGACGTGTCGGGCGCTGTTTCGGATGCAGCGTCGCGCGGGGCTGCGCCGGTCAGACCCTTGGCCAGGGCCCAGCGTGAGGCGCTGCCGTAAGTCACGAGCGAGCCGCCTGCCTGGATCCAGCGGCGCAGGGCCTCGACCGAGCGGTCGCTCCAGTCGTCGTAGCGGCCGCCAGACAGGACGATGCTGGTGTACTGATCCAGCGAAACCCGGCCGATCTGGGCGGGATCCAGCCGCGTTGCGGGCCAATTCAGACGCTCGCTGAGCGCGAACCAGGTCGAGCCGATTTCTGTCGCGTTCACGCCTTCGCCCATGACCAGGGCGATCTTGGGCGCACGGATGGGGCGGACGCTGTCGCTGCCGAGATCGACGCCGGAGGCGCTCTGGCCCGTCCGCAAGGCGAAGGCGGTCACGCCGGCTTCGTGCGCGGCCTCGTCGACGGCGGCGCGCAGGGCGGCTGCGTCCAGCGTCTGTCCCGCCGAAGGGATGACCAGGGCGCCGCGACCAAAGGCCGCCTGACCGGCGGAGGTGTCGGCAGTGAAGGGTTCGAACGCGGTCCGCACCCGGACATCGTGGCGCAGCAGGGCCGCCAGCAGGCGGGGCGCGTTCAGGTCGCGCCATTCGGCGACATAGGCATAGGCCTCATCCGGGCCGAAGACGCCAGCGACGGCGGCCGGCGTTTCGGTGACGGCTTGTCCGAGTGCAGGCAGGCGTCGGGCGCCCGCTGCCGTCAGACCATAGGCCGGGGCGATGGCGTAGGAGGTGCTGCCGTAAACCGCGCCCTTCACCTCGGGCGTTTCCTCAAAGATCGACTGGACCAGCCGGAACTGGGGCTGGGCCGAGGGCACGACATAGGCGCTGCCGGGCTGGAAGGTCTTGCCGTCGATGGTGACTGGTGCGGCCAGGGCGCGAACTTCGATCTTGTGCTGCAACAGCAGGTCGAGCGTCTGACGCGTCAGTCCCTGATCAGCCGAATCGCCGAAGACAAAACCGGCATAGCGATGCCGGCGCCCTTCCTCGACGGCGGTCCGGAAGGTCGAGCGTTGCAGCTCGAACAGGCCGGCCCGTTCAGCCACCGCGCCCCGGATGGTGGCGAGGCCGACCTGAAGTTGGTTGCGGATGGTGAAGGGGAAGGTGAGGGGGCCGTTGGCCGTGTCCTGCACCAGGCCGCGCGAACTGGCCTGTTCGACCGTTACGCCGACGGCGCCGTGGAAGTCGGGATAGGTGGAGCCATAGACCGGCGAGAAATTGTCGAAGTTCTCGCGCGTGTAATAGAGCGAGCCGAGGTCATCGAGCGCCCTGGCGTGATAGCGCGCCAGCACGACGTTGAAGTCATAGGACGCCTTGGGCAGCAGGGGACTTTCCATGCTGGCAGGAGAGGGCTCGAAATAATAGGTGCTGCCTGCGCCCATCTCGTGGAAGTCGATCTGCACGTTCGGCAGCCAGTCATGGAAGAGGCGCAGCTTGGCTCGCGTCTCCTTCTGGGTGACGGCCAGCCAGTCGCGATTCAGGTCAGTGAAGTAGTGGTTGACCCGCCCGGCGGGCCAGGCCTCGACGTGCTCCTTGTCCTGCGGGTCCGCCACGGGCGGATTGCTCTTCCAGGCGTTGTGCCAGTTGGCGGCGCGGTCGCGGCCGTCAGGGTTCTGGACCGGATCGATCAGGACCACGGCCTTGTCCAGCCAGTCGACGACCTCGGCCGAACGGCTGGCGGCCAGATAGTAGGCGGTCAGCAGGGCGGCCTCTCCGCTGGAGGTCTCATTTCCGTGGACGCCGTAATAGAGGCCGACCACGACCGGCGTGGTCGCTGGATCGGGTGCGGCGGCCGAAGGGTCGGCCAGCGCCGCATGCGCCAGACGCAGCTGTTCCAGCCGTCCCTGATTGGCTGCGGAGGTGACGAAGACTGCCAGTAGCGGGCGCTCTTCATAGCTGCGTCCGATCTCCTGAACGGTGATGCGGTCCGATAGCCGGTCCAGTTCGCGCAGATAGGCCACGACCTGATCGTGGCGCGTGTAGTGGGCGCCGACCGGATAGCCGAGGAAGGCCTCGGGCGTCGGAATGGCCGGGTCGAGGCCGGCGGTGGTCGCCGTTTGGGGGAAGAAGTAGGGCGTCTGGGCGACGGTCGGCAGCGGCGCGGCCAGAAGGGCGGCGGAAAGGGAGGCGGCGGTCAGGACGGCCTGAACTGCGCGCTTGATCGCAGGAGAAGCGGACATGGTGTTTCCGTGAACTGGAGGCGTGGGACGGATCAGAAACGAACGTCGAAGCCGATGCGGAAATAGCGCCCGCGCAGGTCGTACTGGCCGAAGTCGTAGGGCGCGCGAACGCCGGGGAAGGAGGCGTCATGGGGCGGCGCTTCGTCCAGAAGATTCTCGACCTTGGCGTACACCGTCAGCCGCTCCAGACCCGACCAGCCGAGGTAGAGGTCGAACTGGTTGTAGGCATCGACTTCCGCCTGAAGCGCCGCAGCGCTGACCTGGTCGTAGCCGCTGGTGTAGTACCAGGTCAGATTGGCGTCGAAGGCGTCATTGCTCCAGGCCGCGCGCGTAGTGGCCCTGTCGGCGGGCAGGGCGCCGCCCCGGTTTGACCCGGCATAGTCCAGCAGGGGGCCGCCCGCCGCGTTCGGTCGCTTGTATTCCAGGACGTGGGTGTAGGCGCTGGACAGGGTGAAGTCGCCCCAGCCGTCGGTGCGCCAGCGCTGGCTGAAGTCGACGTCGATGCCCGATGTCTCCAGCGCCGTCAGGTTCTGGTAGCGGTTATAGACGGCTTGCAGCTTGCCTCGTCCGTCGCGGATCACGTCGGCCGGGTTATTGCCCTGGACGATGGCGGTGGTGTTGCCGGCGCCGATCAGGTTGTCGAGCTTGATCTGGTACCAGTCGATGCTCAACACCGTGTCGCGTGTCGGGGTGAAGACTGCGCCCAGATTGTAGGAGCGGGTCTTTTCCGGCTCCAGATTGGTATTGCCGACGGTGAAGAAGGTCGGGTTCTGGCGCGAGTTCGGCAGGTCCGGGTCGTAGGGGTCGATGACCGAGCCGTAGGAAATCATGGTCGAGGCCGAGTTCTCCGACAGCGACGGCGCCCGGAAACCACGCGAGGCCGAGGCGCGCAGGGCCAGCCAGTCCAACGGCTTCCAGCGCAAGCCCGCCTTGGGCGAGAAGGCGCTGCCGAAGTCGCTGTATTCGTCGGCGCGTCCGGCGACCTGGACATCCAGGTTCGACAGGATTGGAATGTTGAACTCGGCGTAGGCGGCCCAAACGTTGCGTTCACCGTCCACGGCGGCGATGGCGGGGCGGACCTGCAGGCCGGCGTCGATCTGCCACGGATTGCGCGAGATCAGGCTCTCGTGGCGGAACTCCACCCCGGCTGCATAGCCGATCTGGCCTGCGGGCAGGTTGAAGAACTCGCCCGAGACCTTGAAGTCCGCCCCATACAGCCGCGACTCGGCCGGACGCAGGGTTGACAGTCGGATGCCGTCCAGCACCGCCTGCGGCGTCGCTCCCGGATTGTGCAGGTTCAGCGTGCCGTTCGCCAGGGCGTCGGCGAGGGTCCAGCGGTTGGCGAAACCGCCCGCGACAGTTTCGCGCTCGTCGCTGCCTGAAGCATAGATAGCGGCCTCCCAGTCGAGGCTGTCGTGGCGCCCGCGTACTCCGGCCAGGGCGCGATAGGACCTGGACTCATTGGTCTTCAGCGTCCGCCCCAGATCGAAGAAGGTGTATTCGATCGGCGTGGGCACGCCATAAGGATTGTAGGGGTTGTTCGCGGGCAGCAGGTTGGACACTGGCTCGGCCAGCCCCGTATCGGCGTTCAGCGCGAAGCGGCCGCCTTCCAGGGTGAAGAAGGGACTGGACCCGAACAGGGATGCGCCTTCCACATAGGAATAGAGCACCTCGCCGAAGGCTTCGATCTCGGATGTCAGGCGTTTCGTACCGAACAGATAGGCCTGATAGCGGTCAGTCGAGGGGATCAGGGTCGTGTGCGGCGCCAGGTTGATGGCGCAGGTGTCGCCCGCCAGGCCGTCGATGGGTGCGCTGGCGGTCAGCACCATACCCTCGGGGCACTGGCCCTGCGGGTTGAGGAAGGGCACGGAGGCCCCGTTGACCAGGAAGCGGGCGCCCTTGGCCGACCAGCCGTTCCAGCGGCCGCCGGGCAGACCAGTGTAGATGCCGGACCTGGTCAGGTCGCGTTGATCCTGATCCAGTCGGTTGCGGGTATAGGCCTCCAGCGACAGCAGGATGTTGTAGCCGTCGGTTTCCAGATCGCCGCGGCCGACGACCAGCTTTGCGGTCGAGGTCTCCAGTCCGCCCTGATCGGCGACGCCGTGGCTGGCGCCGAACTCCAGACCCTGGAAATTCTGACGGGTGATGATGTTGGTCACGCCCGCGACGGCGTCAGAGCCGTAAAGCGCCGAGGCGCCGTCCTTGAGCACTTCCAGCCGCTGCGTCGCCACCATGGGCAGGGCGTTCAGGTTGACGAAGGTGTCTGACAGGCCGCCGCCGGGGAAGCCGTAGTTGGCCACGCGTCGTCCGTTCAGAAGGACGAGGGTGTTCTTTTGCGACAGGCCGCGCAGACCGATGCCGGCGGCGCCTGAGGACCAGCCGCTGTTCTGGGTCTCGTTCGAGCCGTTGCCAGTGTTGGCCGAGATCGAGCGCAGCAGGTCCGCCGTCGTAGACTTGCCCGAGGTCGCGATCTCTTCGCGGCCGATCACCTGAACCGGGTTGAAACCCTCGGTGTTGGCGCGGCGGATGTTGGAGCCGGTGACGACCACGTCAGAGACAGAATGGGCTGGTGCTGCCTCGGTTTGATCCGAGAGATTTTCAGAGGTTTGGGCTTGTGCGGCGCCGCAGACTCCCGCGGCGGAAAGAAAGGCGAGAACGGTCAGGGAGGGCCTGATCATGGGAATGCTGCACCGCAATAAAAGTCATAATTGGGCGCGCAATAAGGCACGTGAAGGCGGCGTTTTTAATGTAGAAATTCTCAACAAATATCGAGAAAAGGTGAGGGGATGGGAGGCAGGTCCGTTGTGTGATCACGTCCGGCTTGCGGCGGTTGGCCATTGTCTCATCCTGGCGCTGAACGGCTGGAAGGGGGCGGTCTGATCTTTTCATTCAATCGAAACGTCCCTGGAACGCCGGACGGCTAATCGGCCTGAAAGCGTTGCCGTCCGCAGACACGATCACCGGCGATCGTCGGCCAGCGCCGCCAGAACCTCGCGGCGTGCTTCGCCGGTCTCGAACACGCCGGTGAAACGCCGGGTCACCAGGGATGCGCCGTGTTTGCGCACCCCGCGCGACGACATGCACTCATGCGTCGCCTCAATAATGACCGCTGCGCCACGCGGCTGCAGCGTTCGGTCAAGTTCCTCGGCGATCTCGGCGGTCAGCCGCTCCTGGATCTGCAGCCGACGGGCATAGGCGTCGACCAACCGGGCCAGTTTGGAGATGCCGACTACCCGCTCATTCGGCAGGTAGGCGACATGGGCGACGCCTCGGATGGCCGCCAGATGATGTTCACACGTCGATTCGACCGGAATGTCGCGCAGCACGATGAGGTCGTCATAGCCCGCGATCTCGCCGAAGGTGCGCTCCAGAATCCCGGACGGGTCGAGCGTGTAGCCGGCGAACCATTCCTCATAGGCGCGCACGACGCGGCCCGGCGTCGCGAGCAGGCCCTCGCGCCAGGGATTGTCGCCAGCCCAGCTGATCAGGGTGCGGACAGCGGCCTCGGCCTCGGCGCGGCTGGCGCGCTGCGCGGGACGAGTAAACGGCAGAGGGGCGTCGTCCTGGGAGTCGTCCCGGGCTTGGGCGGTCTCGGTGGCCTGGCGATCGGTCAGCATCAGCGGTCCCTTGTTTCTGTGCACCCCTGTTGGATGGGGCGCGAACGGCAAGGTTCCCGGGAACCTTCGGCGACGTCGCGCATCGAACATCCGGGCGCGTCGGAGCGCGCCAAGGAGCAGGCTGATCATGGACGCGTCGCAGACCGCCGCCTCAGGCCTGGATTTCAGCCGGGGCGTCCCCCTGGCCCAGATTCCCGCGCAAGGCGTTCTGGCGGGTCATGTCGCGGGCGAGCCAGTGTTGCTGGCGCGTCGCGCCGACGGCCTTTGGGCGGTCAGCGCCGTCTGCACCCATTACGGCGGCCCGCTGGGCGAAGGCCTGGTGGTCGGCGACACGGTGCGCTGTCCCTGGCACCATGCCTGTTTCGACCTGCGCAGCGGCGAGGCCCTGGCGGCGCCGGCCATGGCCCCGCTGGATCGCTGGACCGTCGAGGTTGACGGTGAGCAGGTCTTCGTACGGGCGAAGGCCTTGCCGGCGGCGCTGTCGGCCCCGCGCCCAGTAACCGACCATCCGAAACGCATCGTCATTGTCGGCGGCGGGGCGGCAGGTTTCGCCGCCGCCGAGATGCTGCGGAGACGCGGCTATCAGGGGATGCTGACGCTGCTGAGCGCGGACCCGGAGCCGCCCTGCGATCGGCCCAATCTGTCGAAAGACTATCTGGCAGGGACCGCGCCCGAGGACTGGATCCCGCTGAAGCCTCTGGAATTCTACGCCGATCAGGCCATCGACCTGCGCCTGGGGTTCGAGGTTGTTCAACTGGACGTCGAAGCGGGCGAGGCGGTCGGGCGCGGGGAGAGAGTGGCCTATGACGTCCTGCTGCTGGCCACCGGCGCGGAGCCCATCCGGTTGACGACGCCCGGCTTCGACCGGGCGAACGTGCATCTGCTGCGCTCGCTGGCCGACGCCCGGGCGATCATCGCCGCTGCGGAACGGGGACGGAAAGTCGTGATTGTGGGCGCCAGCTTCATTGGTCTGGAAGCCGCAGCCGCCCTTGGAAATCGCGGGCTGGAGGTCCACGTCGTCGCGCCCGGAGACGTGCCGCTGGAGCGGGTCATGGGGCCCCAGATCGGTCGGTTCGTGCGTGACCTGCATGTCAGCAGGGGCGTGCAGTTCCATCTGGGGCTCACGGCTGAATCGTTTGATGGTCAGACGGTGATCTTGTCCGATCATTCCCGACTGGCCGCCGATTTCGTGGTTCTGGGCGTGGGCGTGCGGCCGAGGCTTCAGCTGGCCATCGACGCGGGGCTGATGGTGGACGATGGCGTGATCGTCGATCGGGGGATGCGCACCAGCTGGCCGGGCATTTTCGCGGCCGGCGACATCGCCCGGTATCCGGGCCGGACCCTCGAGGCGTCGCTGCGTGTCGAACACTGGGTCGTGGCTGAACGCCAGGGCCAGATCGCAGCGATGAACATGCTGGGGGCGGCCGCGGAGTTGACCGAGGCCCCCTTCTTCTGGAGCCGCCATTACGACCAGTCGATCCACTACGTCGGTCATGCCCGGACCTGGGACGCGCTGCGGATCGAGGGTTCAGTCCCGGATGCCGACGCCACTGTTCGCTTCGAGCAGGGCGGACGCCTCCTGGCCGCCGCCACAATCGGCCGCGACCTGGAGAGCCTGCGGATCGCCACTGAACTGGGCGATCCAGCCTAGGCTCGGGCTTCGTTGCCCCTGTGAAGGTGGCATACGTGTCGATCTGGCATCTTCAAAGATGCTGTCGAGCGGAGCGCCGTGCGGCAAGCAGAACCATGCCGAATCCGGCGGCCGCCAGCAGTCCCCCCGCCACGGGCACCGCTGCATAGCCCAGGTTCAGACTGATGACCGCTGCGCCTGTGGCTGCGCCCAGGGCGTTGCCCAGGTTGAACGCCCCCACATTGATGGAGGAGGCCAGGCCCGGAGCCTCGGACGCCGCCTCCATCACGCGCATTTGCACGGGGGGGACGATGGCGAAGGCCGCGCCGCCCCAGAGCAGCAGGCCGATCGCGACTCCGACATGGCTGCTGAACACGAACGGCAAAGCGAACATGATGACCGCCAGGGCGCCCAGGAAGATCTTGGTCGCGCCGTCCAGCGACCAGTCGGCCAGTCGCCCGCCCAGCCAGTTGCCGATGGTGAAGCCGACACCGATCAGGGCCAGGCTGAGGGTCACGAAGCTGTTTGACGCCCCGGTCAGGGTTTCCAGGGCGGGGGCGACATAGGTGTAGAGGGTGAACATGGCGCCGGCTCCCATGACCGTGGTCACCATGGCCAGCAGCACCGGGGTGCGCGTCAGCACGTGCAGTTCGCGACGGATGTCCGGCAGGGTTCCGCGCTCGCCCTTGGGCAGGGCGAACCACAGGGCCGCGATGGCGAGGACGCCGATCAGGGCCGTGCCGGCGAAGGCCGTGCGCCAGCCGATCTGCTGGCCGATCCAGGTGGCCGCCGGAACCCCGCCGATATTGGCGATGGTCAGGCCCATGAACATGGCGGCGACTGCGCTGGCCTGCTTCTCCCTGGGCACGACGCTGGCGGCCACGACGGCGCCCAGGCCGAAGAAGGCCCCGTGATTGAGGCTCGTCACCAGACGCGCGGCCAGCAGGGTGAAATAGCCCGGCGCCATGGCTGACATCAGGTTGCCGATGGTGAAGATCGTCATCAGCAGGATGAGGGCCGTGCGCTTGCCGAAGCGGGTGAAGGCCAGCGTCATGATCGGGGCGCCGATCATGACGCCTATCGCATAGGCGCTGATCAGCAGGCCGGCCGTGGGGATCGAGACGTCGACCCCTCGGGCGATCACAGGCAGGAGGCCCATGGGCGAGAACTCGGTGGTGCCGATGCCGAAGGCGCCGACGGCGAGCGCCAGCAGAGCCCAGCGAGCGTGAGCGGGTTTGGCGGTCGGCGTAGCGGTCGCGGAAGCCGTCATGTCCATCTGCATCTTCCTCAGGCGTCCCAGGTCGGGGCCAGGCCCGCGGGGCTGACCAAGCGGCCGTCCGGCCGAGCAAGGGCGGCGATGACGGCCATGTCGGCGTCGTCGAGGGCGAAGTCGAAGACGGCGATGTTCTCGGCCACGCGGGCGGGGTTCGCGGTCTTGGACAGGGCGATGTGCCCCTGCTGAATCTGCCAGCGCAGGCCGACCTGGGCGGCGCTCTTGCCGTGCTTGGCGCCGATCCGCTGCAGGGTCGCGTCCTGGGGCACGGCGCCGTCGGCCATGCTGTAATAGGCGGTGACGGCCACGCCTTCGGTCCTGGCTGCGGCGGCGAGCGCCTGCTGCGGCAGATAGGGGTGGAGTTCGACCTGGTTGGTCACGATCGGCGCGGCGGAGCGTTCAATCGATTCCCGCATCTGGGCGATGTTCTGGTTGGACACGCCGATGAAGCGCGTCTTGCCGGCCGCCTGGACGGCGTTCAGCCGTTCGATCTGTTCGGCGATCGGAACCTGATCGGCGGGCCAGTGCAGCAGCAGCAGGTCGACCTGATCGACCTTCAGCCTGTCCAGGCTCTCGTCGACCGAGGCGGCGAAAGCGTCGGCGCTGTAGTTATCGACCCAGACCTTGGTGGTCAGGAACAGGTCTTCGCGGCGCGCCCCGGCGGCTTGCAGCGCCCGGCCGAGGGCGGCTTCGTTCTGATAGATCTGGGCCGTGTCGAAATGGCGAAAGCCGGCCTCGAGGGCGGCGGGAACGATCCGTTCCACCTCCGCGTCCGACATGCGGAAGACGCCGAAACCAAGGGCTGGAATGGCTGCGCCGTGAGCGGTGACGGTCTGCATCTTAAAACTCCTCGCTAAACGCCTTGAAGGACGCAGCGGAAGTAGAGCTGTGATCGAAACTTGATAATCGCCCGGAATTTCCCATCATCTGTGAAATAAAATCATGGATGACGCGGCGATGGACAATCGGGCCGGTGAAATGCAGGTCTTCCTGCGCGTGGTGGAGAGCGGCAGCTTTTCGAAAGCGGCCCGGCTGCTAGGCATGACGCCCTCGACCGTCAGCAAGCTGATCTTGCGCGTGGAGGACCGGCTGGGCGTTCGCCTGATCGAGCGTTCGACCCGCCGCCTGTCCCTGACGGCCGAGGGCGAGGTCTATTACGAGCGCAGCATGACCCTGTTGCAGGATCTGGATTTGATCGAGCAGGAACTGTCCCAGGGGGCGGCGGCCACAGGGGGGCGGGTGCGGGTCAACGTCTCCGTCGCGCTCGGCGTGCTGGGCCTGGAGCCGCAGCTGCCGGAGTTCTGGCGGGCCTACCCCAATATCGTCGTGGACCTGTCGCTGTCGGACGAGATTGTCGATCTCTACCTCGACCGCACCGACATCGCCTTTCGGGTCGGCCGCCTGCCGGACTCAGGCATGGTCGCGCGTCGCATCGGCGTAGCGCATCGCAAGATCGTCGCTTCGCCTGCCTATCTGGAACGGCATGGCGCGCCCCTGACCGCAGACGACCTGTCGCGGCACAACTGCCTGGGCTTCAACTTCCGCCGCGCCGTTCCCGTCTGGCCGCTCAAGGAAGGAGGGCGGATTGTGGAGCGCGTGGTCCACGGCTCCCTGCTGGGCAACAACGGCGAGACAGTTCGACGCATGGCTCTGGCTGGCGTGGGGCTGGCTCGTATGGGCGATTACCACGTCCGCGCCGACCTGGCCGCAGGTCGCCTGGTGGAGGTGCTGGGCGACGTGATTGAGCGGGACGAGGAGGAAATCCACGCCGTCTTCCTCGGGGGACCACGCATGCCGGAACGCGTGCGGGTCTTCCTCGATTTCGTCGTGCCGCGATTGCAGCAATTCCTGAACGGCTGAGGCCTGGGTCGAAACGTTCGCACCGAACATTTTCGGCACAGCTATGTCGTCCGTCCCTTTGTGGACGGCGATCGTCCAAATCCTGCTCCCGCACCCAAGTATCATTAAGCCCCGTAGCCCAAAGCCGCGGGGCTTTCTGCCGCCCGGATGGAAGCTGGCCGGAGCCTCCGGCTGGAATCCGCCGTGCCCTTTTCCAGGAGAAGATGCGGTCAATCAGCTTACCCGGTTCGATTGCGCCAGACGGTCATTGCGGCGGAGCCCAGAGCGCGTTCACGATCAGCCAGCGGTCGCCGAAGAGGGCCAGTTGAAGGTGGTCGGTGAAGTAGGGGGTGTCGACCCGGACGACAGCCGTCCGCGCTGTCAGGTCGAGGATCCGGATCTTCAGAACCTGTTCCGCAGGAGCCGTGCGGAGTTCGCCCCGTCGGGTGATGTCGATCAGTTCGTCGGAGGTCATCCGTCGCAGCGGAAACACCTCCCGGGCGTCGGCGCCGGAGCCGAGCAGGCCGCGCTTGGCCAGATCGGGATGCAGGACGCGCGACACCCGCGCGGGATCGGCCTCATACTGTCCGACGACATAGTCCTGCACCGACTGCTCCACGACCTGGGCGGGTTCGGGCGTGACGGCCAACAGCAGGGCGACGAGAATAGCGGACATCAGAAAATCTCCATCCAGCGGTCATTGTCCGCGTCAGGGTTGGATTTGCCGAGGCAGACCAGGCCCGGGCGCGTTGCAGTCTGGTCGCCGCGGGTCAGTTCCCAGCGCAACTGCTTGCAGGGGAAGGGGCCGACGGGCGTCTCTCCGACGACGGTGATCTTGCCGGTGGAGGCCTTGCCTCGCCAGGTCAGGGACTGGTTCAGGTTCAAGGCGCCGAGCGCGCTGTCGAAAGCCCACATATCCCGCAGCCCCAGGAACATCTTCGCCGCCGTGTCATAGCTTTCGCCGCCCTCACAGTCCGAACAGGACACCGTGCCGAACCGCTTGAAGGCGGTCTTCTCCGCCTCGAGCGCGGCGTCGAACGCGAGCTGGCCAGGGCGAGCCAGGCGGGGGCGATCCAGGTTGTTTGGCCAGGGCGCAGGACCGGTCGGCTGGGCGCGCGCGGGCGCGGCCTCGGCCGTCACGACGGGTTGCGCGGCCGGCTGGCCCGTCCCCGAACGGGCCCGCGGGCGCATGACGGTGGGCGCGTCGGGGGCTTCAGGGGCCGCAGCGCCAGAGCCCTCGCCGGCGTCGCGTCCGCCTGCGCCCCCGGTCAGACCTCGCTCCAGCGCAGAGGCGGCCCGGTTGGCGGCGCTTTCGGCGGCGCGCCTGGCCATGTTCTCGAGGAAGGACTGCGCCTGCGCGGCGGGCGCGACCGCCATGGCGAGGCTGATCAGGATGACGGTGCGCTGCAATGAGACCTCCTGCGGATTGAGCTGCCTTAAGGATGGCCCCGAATGCCTGGCGGCGCGCGGCTTGCGCGACGGGCGACGACCGCCGTCGCCGGAGCGACGAAACGGCGTCCCTGGGAGACGAACGGAAAGAAAGGGGCGGGCGTGATTACCCGACAACGCCGGGGTTCTGCCGCGACGGCGACGCTGCCGGTCGAGTTCGGCGCGTAATCCCGTCCCTTCGTCGCTCGGTCGCTGGCGATCCGTTCTCGTCGATGGCGGCGCGACGGCGGCGCGAGCTTGGCGGCATCCTGGCGTCCTGAAGCCGGCATGCGGCCGGCGGGACCTTGATCATGATCCTTCGCAACGCCTGTCTTGTCTCCGTCGCCTTGGCACTCGCGGCGGCGTCGCCGGCTCCTGCCCAGGTCGCGTCCGGCGAGGCGAACGCAGAGGCGCCAGCTGCTGACGGCTTCGAGGCTCTCGGCGCCTGGTCGGTGCGGATCGATCGGGTCGAGAACCCTCGCGAGGACCGCCTCGTTCACGTCTATCTGACGCTGCGCAACGACAGCACGCGGCGCCTGTTGCAGACCGAAGGCATCAATCTCCTGCACGAAGACAGCACTGGCATAACCACCCAGAGCAGCCAGAGTCTGAAGGCGCAGCCCGGCTATCCCGAACTGTTCGGTTCCCCGCCGCCCGTGACCCTGCCGGGCCAGGAACTTCAGACCAAGTTCGTCTTCGATCGCAATCGCGGCTCTCAAACCGTTCGCATCGACGTGGAGGAAGGCCCCGACCACAGCGCGGCCTTCGAGTTCTGACGGACGCCGCCCATCAACAGAGGCCGGCGATCGCCGGGAGGAGACATTCGATGAAACGGACCGCATTCGCCGTCGTCCTGGCGCTGACCGCGACCTCGAGCGCGCAAGCCCAATCCATCTTCGAGCAGATGGCGCGCCGCGCCGTCGAAGGCGCGGCGGCCAGGGCCGGCGCTGCCCTGGAACGCAGCGTCACCGGCACGATGGAGCGCGGTCGCCAGGGCGACGGCGCGGCTGCGGGCGGAACAGGGGAGGGCGCCGCGCGCGAGAGCGTAGGGCCCGAGGTCATGCGCCCCCGCGCGCGCTCGTCGACCGCGCCCGCGGCGCGAACGCCCACCGCGCAACCGGCGGCGGCCGCCGCCGCAGGGGCCGCGCCCTGGCCCGTCAACGCCGGCGCCGGGGTCAGTCGACCGGGCAAGCTGGAGTTCAGCGCTGCGGACGAGGCCCGCAAGGCGGCGTTCGACGACTTTGGCCGGGTCAAGTGCACGGCCTGCGAAGGGGGGCGCAGCTACGACTCCTGGGCGCAGCAACGCTTCAACCTGCGTGGTCACGGCGCCTGGGACCGCAAGCTGGGCGAACTGGGGCGGGACGAGGCCATTACGTGGCAGGGGGTGGAGGCGCACGGCCGCATCACCGTCGTCGGGGAAACGCCCGTGGGCGGCTTCCGCTGCAAGCAGCTGAAATGGGAGCTGTTCAAGGGGACCGAGACGGCCCAGCGCGACGGTCTCGTCTGCTTCGGACTGTCGAGCGACTACTCCGCCAGCGAGTCCTGGGTCGAGGTGTTCTGAGCCTCCGACCACCGCTGGATCGCGCTTGCGGTCCGACCCATGATCACTTCCGATGCGCGCGGCGCGCCGCCAGAGAAATGTCATCGCCATGACCCGTCTAGCCTCGCTCGCGACCGTCGTCGTCGCCCTTGCCGCCGCCCTGGCGTTTCATGATGACGACGTGGCCATGGCCGCGCCCCTTGAGACCGTGGCGGCGGACAGTCTCCAGAAGGCGGTCGATGACACGGCGCGACCCACGGCGATCTTCGTGACCGGCCGGGGCGTGACGACCCCCTATGGCGCGGCCTCGGGCGAGGCCGACGTCGGGACCGCCTTGACGGTGGACACGCCGCTCAGACTGGCCAGCAACACCAAGACCTTCGTTGCGGCGACCGCGCTGCGTTTGTGGGAGACCGGGCGATTGGACCTGGACGCGCCGATCGACGGATTGCTGTCAGCGCCGCTGACCCGCCTGCTCGAGGCCGACGGCTACGACACGCGCCGCATCACCGTGCGTCAGCTCCTGAGCCACAGCGCCGGCCTTTATGATCATGCCGGCGACCCGCGCTTCATCCAGACGAGCGTGGCTCAGCCCGACCGCCGCTGGACTCGCGAGGATCTGGTGCGCCTGGCCACCGAGTATGGCGATCCCCGGAGCGCGCCCGGGACGGAGTTCCGGTATTCGGACACCGGCTACATTCTTTTGGGCGACATCATCGAGCGCGTGACGGGGCGGGACATCGCCGCAGCGGTTCGAGCCGAGCTGGGCTTCGACCGCCTCGGGCTGAAGTCGACCTGGTGGGAGGTCATGGAGGTCGCGCCGTCCGGCGCGGCGCCGCGCGCCCGGCAATGGCTTGGCGACGTGGACGCCACCGATATTCACGCCTCCATGGACCTGTACGGCGGCGGCGGCCTGGTCATGTCCGTGCGCGACCTGGCGACTTTCGCCGCGGCCCTGTTCGAAGGCCGGGTGTTCGACCGGCCCGACACCCTGAAGGAAATGTTCTGGAAGGGCCCGCACCAGGGCGCCGACCAGTACCGGATGGGCGTCTTCGTCAAACGCGTGGGGGACCAGGAATTCTACTGGCACAGCGGATTCTGGGGGACGCTGGTCTATTACGCGCCGTCATCCGGCGTCGCCGTCGCCGGGGCCACGACCCAGCAGGGCGAGTTCGGCCGAATGAGAGCCTTGGTCGAACATACGGCGGGCGCCGCACCCACGCCGTGACGGGCGGGCAGCCTCGCGGCCTTTGTCCCCGCGCGTCCGCTCGCCGCCGGCGGCCTACCGGACCTGCAAGGCGGCGATCACCTGATCCACGTAGGTCGATCCCACCGGCACCTCCACGTCATTGACGAGGGTCACGCCCGAGAGCGCCCGTCCGTGGCCATGAACCGCGACCACGCGGTCGAGGCGAATGAAGGCGGAGCGGTGAACCCGGATCAGACCGGCTCCGGCCAGTTCGGTCTCCAGGGCGGCCATGGTCGAGCGGTGAAGGTAGCTGCGCGTCGAGGTGTGCAGCAGGACGTAGTCCTTGGCGGCCTCGATCCAGTCGATGGCCGCCAGCGGCACCCGAACCGCGCCGGAATGGCTCTGGACCCAGAGGGCCCGCCCGTCCGGGGAAGCGACGGTCCGCTCTCGCGCCGCCCGTCGCCGCTGGGCGCGTTCCATCGCCTGGCGGAGACGCTCGAAGCGCACGGGCTTCAGCAGGTAGTCGACGGCCTCTACCTCAAAGGCGTCGGCGGCGAACATTTCAAAGGCCGTGACGAAGACGATCTCGGGCCGTTCGGGACCGCTCGCCAGCTGAGACGCGACGGCGAGGCCGCTGATGTCGGGCATCTGGATATCGAGCAGAACCAGATCCGGACGGAGGGTTTCGATGCCCAGGAGCGCCGACGTCCCGTCCGTCGCCGAGCCAACGACTTCGATGTCGCTGATCTGGCCGAGGAGGACTTCCAGACGTTCGATGGCCGCAGGTTCGTCATCGACGATCAGGATCTGCATCATGCCTCCTCCGGGCGATCAGCGAGCTTCAAAGGCAGATGCAGACTGGTGCGAAAGCCTGGGTCAAGGCGTGCGGTGGTCAGGCCGCCGCGTGCGCCATACAGGACGTCCAGTCGGTCGCGAACGGCGGCGAGGCCGATGCCGCCGCCTTCCGGGACGGGGCTGATTTTCAAGGGCCTGGCGTCGTCGTCCACGTGGATCATGAGCGCATCGTCGGCGACCTTGGCGGACACCTTCAAGGAGACCCTGGACTTGCTGCGCGACACGCCGTGCTTGATCGTGTTCTCGATCAGCGGCTGAAGAATGAAGCTCGGGACAAGGGCGCCCCGCAGCCGGTCAGGGCAGTTCACGACGACGGACAGCCGGTCGCGAAAGCGTTCGGATTCGATTTCGAGATAGGCTTCGACCGTGCCCAATTCCTCCTCCAGCCGGACTTCGGCGGCGGGATCGGCCGACAGGGTCGCTCTCAGGAAGTCCGCCAGGCGCGCGAGCATGGCTTCGGCCTCATCGTTTCGGCGCGTCACGACTGCGGCGCTCACGGCGTTCAGCGTGTTGAACAGGAAGTGCGGATTCAGCTGGTAGCGCAGGGCGGCGAGACGCGCGGCGCTCGCCGCCGACTGCGCCTGGGCGGCCTGGAGTTCGGCGTGAGCCAGATCGGCCTCCCGTTCCGCGACGCGGCGATTGGAGTTCAGAAGCAGGATCACGCTGGCGAACAGCGTGAACATCCATGCGAGGAAGATGGTGTTGCTGAGCCCGCGCAGCATCAAGGCTTCGGTCCCCACCTTCGGCGTGACGCCCGTCAGGCCCAGCAGGATCACCGCCACGCCGTCCACCAGCCCCAAGGTCAGAGCGGCGGCGACCACCGCGGCTCCAACCCCCGCTATGCGGGTGCGCGCATTCGCTCGCCTCAACAGATGCAGAACCTGGAAGACGGCGAGGCAAAGCAGCCAACCCCCGCCGACGATGACCGCCGCCTGGGTGAGACCCCCGATGGTCACGTTCCCCGCGGCCATGGCGGGCGCAAGAATGAGCGGCGCGTCGACCGCCCAGATCACTGCGGCGACGAGCATGGCCTGACCGCGAGGATCGGACGTGAGTTTCATGTCGGAACTGTAGGTCACCTTTTTCGTCACGCCTATTCGCCAGGTCGCCGCGATCAGAATTCGAAGACGGCTGAGTATTCGCCTTCCTCGACGGTGATGCGCGCGGTCCGTCCGTTCCGGTCGAAGACGAACTTGGTCCTGATCTCGCGACCGGGCAGCACGATCGGCGGCGGCGACCCGAACAGTTCCGGTCGTCCCGCCAGGGCCTTGAGGCCTTGTCCGCTTTCCGTCACGAGGCCGCTTCCGTCCTCATGCAGGACGTTGACGCGCTCGGTCTGCATCAGTCGCCGCGTGCTGTCGTTCCGCAGCGTCAGATAGACATGGGTCAGCCGGTCATCTCGGGGATTCTCCACCCGGTCGACCCGAACCGACCAGGCGCCGAGCGGCTGGAAATCGTCGCCGGCAGGAGTCTGCTCTGGCTGCGACGGCTCGGGGCGAGGCGGAACCGGCGTAGGGACGGGCTCAGGCGTCGGCTCCGGCGTTGGCGTCGGCTCGGGTTCGGGCTGGGGTTGCGGCTCGGCGGCGGGGCGTTCGGCTTCGCCGAGCTGGGGCATGAACAGCTTGCGCCAGGCCATGCCGTCGCCGCGGGCGGGGGGCGGCAGAGGCGATTCGCCGGCCTGTTTCGAGGGCAGGGCCTGCCACTGGTTGCCGGCGTCCATCGACCGCACCCAGCCCAGCATCAGATTGTCCGAGCCCAGGTCGGTCTGGACGCCGCGCGCGCGCAGGGCCTCTTCCAGCTCGCGCCGGCCTTGGTCGCTGAGCAGCATCATCCTGGTCAGCTGCAGGGTGTTGAAGGCCGGGGCGAACTGGTCGATCGACCATTTCTGGCTGGGATCCGCATAGGCGGCGTCGTTCAGACGCAGGTGCTCGCGGTTGAAGGTCGCCAGGTCGATGGGGCGGTCCACGGCGCCGTCGTGCCCGCCGCCGGGCTGCATCATGATGTCGTTGAAGTGGGCGTGAGGCTTGGTCATCAGCTCCTTCCACTCCTCGATGCTGCGGTCCGTCACCCCCTTGATCACGGCGTTCAGGGGCGCGCGCAGGATCTCCTCCAGCACCCCGACGAAGACCTCGGGCATGATGGCCCCGACGATGTCGACGATGGCCCCCACCGTATAGATGGCCCCGTCGGGCAGGCCGGCCATCGACAGCAGATGCTGGCGCACATACTGGCCCATGGCCGTCTCGGCGCGTTCGGTGTCGGAGCCGCCGGGTCCGGGCAGGATCAGGGCCTTGGCGATCTCATGGCTGGTCGCCGGCCAGGCCTTGAGCCCGGCGTCGATGTCCTCGATCCAGGCCCGATTATAGGCCGCGCCCGGGCCGTTGGTCGCCTCGAAGGCCACCCGCTCGACCCCGCCCAGACGCGCCCGGCGCGCCTCATAGTCGTCCACCTTCTTCACCAGCTCGGCGCGCAGGGCCGAGAAGACGTAGGGGATCGAGCGGTTGACCGCCTCGCCGCGATAGAGGCGGTCGGCCAGAGGGGTCCCGGGGCGGGCGTCGATCATCTCGCGCCAGATGAAGTCCTCGACGCCGGCGATGCTGACGTCCGAGTTCGTCACCGGCAGATAGACGGACTCGTAGCGGATGCCGCAGCGTTCGCCGTCGGGCAGGTCGAGATCCTCCTGCTTGCGGCCATTGCACGGCCGGCCGCTGGCGATGCGGCGCGAGAAGGCGTTGATGGTCTGCGGCGTGCGCTCGCCGATATAGCCCTCCAGCGTCAGGTGCTTCACCGCGTTCATCGGCGGCGACAGGGCGAACTCGCCGCCCGCGAAGTGATTGACGTAGGTGTGGGCAAAGACGTCGCCGGCGGCGTGGGTCAGATAGCCCAGGGCGAAGGCGTTGATGCGCGCGTCATCGCTCTCGATGAAGCCGCGACGATGGATCCAGGTCAGCCAGGCGTCGCTGCCGCTGGGACCGCCTTCGCCGGCGGATTCGTCGGGGTGGATGATCTGCTGACCCGTCAGGATGTCGGGATAGGCGTCGGGCCCCAGCACCCCGGCGCGGAACTGGGAGCTGCCGCCGCGCAGCGCCGCCAGCGCCTTGGGATCCACCGCGAAGGAGCCCAGCGCCCCCACCACGCGCCCGGTCTGCGGATCGACCTCGAACAGGGTCACCCGCCCGTCGTCCAGCGCGTCCTTCATCGCCTCCTCGGCGAGATAGACGTGCGTGTTCGGCTTCCACGCCAGCGCCGGAGCCGCCGGAGAGAGGATGGTCGTCGCCGCGAGCACGGCGGCGGTGGTGCGGCGCACCGCGCCGAACGAACCGGAAAAGAGCAGTTTCGCCATGATCAGAACCCGGCCTTTGGGACAGGTGCGGGGCGGGCTTGGAGGGCGTGAAAGAGCTTGGCCCTGTCGAAACGGAAGCGCCGCATGGACGATGTCCTTCTGAGATGTTTCGTCCTTGTGCCTTGCTCATGGGGGCGCTGCATTCAGGGTGCGCCGAACGGTCGGGGAGCCGAGCCGAAACGACCAATGCCTGGAAAGGGACGACGAACGTCGAAAGCCCTGTGCATGTTCGTGTGTCAGGCGCCGACATCGCGCTCGACGCGCGTTTTCGCGGGGGCCTGCGAAGGAAGGATGCGCTCAGGCGGCAGGACCTATGCCGGGAGCCTCATTGTCGGTCCCGCGCTGGTCGACCTCAGGGCGTGCGTCCGTCGTCGATGAGAGCCTGCATATCCTCGACGGTGACGTCGTGACGCCAGGCGATCTGCGGCGTCAGGCCGAGCAGGCTGCTCCAGATGCCGATCGCGCCAGCAAGGGCGATGGCCACGCCGTAGGGAATCCCGCGGCCCCAGTCGCCCTTGCCGCGCAGGGTGATCATCGCCAGGGCGCGTCGCGGCCGGCTGGCGAAGCTGGCGAGCGCCATCACGCCGCCGATCAGGACCGTCAGCAGGGCCATGGCCGGCAGATTGTCCAGGCCCATGAAGAGGGCGACTGTCGCGAACATCTTGGAGTCGCCCGCGCCGATGATCCTGGCCAGCCAAAGCGCCATCGTCACCACAAGGGCGATGGCCGCGGCGGCGATGGCCGGCCCGAAATGGACGCCGCCTGCGAGGAAGCACCAGGGCAGGAACAGCGCCAGAAGGACCAGGAGCGCCAGGTTGGGTATGCGCCGATGCCGGATGTCGGAGATCGCGATCCAGGCGGCCACCGCGCAGAAGGCGGCGCCGATCACATATTGGACGATCTCAGCGATCGGCATTGGAGGCCAGTCCCCGCTGTTCCCGGGCGGCCATATCTCGCGCGTATTCCAGATTGGCCGACGCGCGCCTGTAGTATTCACCCTTGGACCTGATGGCCTGGCCCAGAAGATCGTTGGCCTGTCGGTAATCGCCGCGAACCGTTGCGGCGAAGCCGGCGTTGTTCAGCAAGAGCGCCATTTCGGTTGACGAACCGCCCGAGACGGCCTGGTCGTATTCACCGCGCATGGCCATGGCCAGTCTCAGGTTCGTGCGCGCGGCCGCCATGTCCGGCTTGCGTTCGAGAGCCTGAACGAAGTCCGCGACAGCTTCGTCGAGCCGTCCCTGAAGCAGGCGGGAGAAGCCCCGATTGTTGAACACCGGCGCATCGTCGTCCATTTCCGCAAAGGCGCGATCATAGGCGGCTTCGGCCTGGCTCCACTCGCGGCGGCGGTCGTGTTCGGCGCCCAGGCCGTTCCAGGCGCGACCGGCGCGGGGATCGGCGGCCACGGCTTCCTCCAGCGCCGCCAGGGCTTCGTCGCTCTTGCCCAGCAGGGACAGGGCCAGGCCTGCGCCCTGCAGGGCCGCGGCGCGGACGGAGGGCGCAGCGCGAACCCGGTTGAAAGTCTCGAGCGCGTCGGCCGGCCGTCCGCGGGCAAGCTGCAGTTCGCCGGTCAGCAGGTCGAGCCGGGCGTCTTGCACTCCGGCCAGCAGAGCCTGATCCAGCATCCGCCCTGCATCCACCAGCCGCCGCTCGTCGAGCGCGCGGTTGATATCCGCCACCCGGGCGTCCGCGACCGCCGGATTGGGGGCGGCCGCGATGGTCGGGCTCCATGCCGCGCTTGCGAGTGTCGCAACCGCGGCCCAGCAGGCCAGCGTCCTGTTCAGGGGCATCACGTTCTCCTGGCGGGGTTTTTCCCGAGCGAAACGGCGGGAGGCGGAAGGCGCCATGTCCTGGCGTCGGCGCCGAGCGTCAGACGCACGCCCTCGCAGGGCGTTGCGCACGGAGACAGCCGGACGGGGCCGGGCAGGGTCCGTGACAGGGCGAGGGCGACCGTGCGGCGAGACTCGGGGAAGCTGATGACCGTTCGAGCCTGCGGGCTGGCCGGATTTCGGCTCAGTCGCGGAGGCGTCCATCCCCGGCTGGCCAGGTGTCTGTGCATGGCCTGGGCGAGGGCGGGGCGCCCCGAGGCGTTCTCGATATCCAGCGGACGGCCAAGCAGGGCCGGCGAACGAGGCTCGGCGAGGGCTGCGC
>Ga0247827_10000225_pt1 | contig 27465 bp, 36 predicted proteins | sample 12C_Control_Day2_FD_194414 | JGI IMG/M metagenome (GOLD analysis project Ga0247827, IMG submission 194414) | Soil microbial communities from agricultural site in Penn Yan, New York, United States - 12C_Control_Day2 | ecosystem: Environmental > Terrestrial > Soil > Agricultural land | place... | reverse complement strand
GCGGGACTCTGCGCAACTGCGATTGCAAAAAGCAGTCGGAAAGCGTAACGGATTATTCGCATAATTGCGCACTGAACAAGGGTATCGCGGTGCGGGATCTCGAGGGTAAAATGCGCTGCGTACCTACGTTCTCTGCAAAATGAACCCCTACCCAGAGTGGGACACCAGCTGCGACGATTGGGAAGAGCGCATCGTCAAGCGCCAATCGCTGATCACCTTCCCTCCCCTCTTCCCCGACGAAGCCGAACGGGCTTTGGAGATATTCAAGTCCCTCCGGGTAGTTGACCTGCCAGGCAAACCAACCTTCGGTGAGTGCTCCGACCAATGGGTGTTTGACTTCGTATCGGCTATCTTCGGGGCCTATGATCGCCCCACAGGCAAGCAACTCATCCGCGAATTCTTTTTGCTGATCAGCAAGAAAAATACCAAGTCTACCCTCGCCGCCGGTGTGATGCTGACCGCGTTGATTCTCAACTGGCGCGAAGAGGAAGAACTCCTCATTCTAGCGCCGACAGTCGAGGTAGCGCTCAACTCTTACAAGCCCGCTGCTGCGATGGTGCGCGCGGATCCCGAACTCTCCAAGATACTGCACATCCAGGACCACATCCGGACAATCACCCATCGCGAGCTGCGCGCCTCCTTGAAGGTCGTGGCGGCAGACTCGGACACCGTGTCAGGCAAAAAAGCCGGCCGTATCTTTGTCGATGAGCTTTGGGTGTTCGGCAAACGTGCAAATGCAGATGCGATGCTTCTCGAAGCCACCGGCGGCCAGGTGTCGCGTGAAGAGGGGTTTGTTATTTTCGCCTCCACCCAAAGCGACGAACCACCCGCCGGCGTGTTTCTTGAAAAGCTGAAATATTACCGTGACGTGCGCGACGGAATAATCATTGACAAGAAGTCATTGGGCATCCTCTTTGAGTACCCAGAGATGATGCTAAAAGAGCAATCTTATCTCAAGCCGGAAAACTTCTATGTGACCAATCCCAATCTCGGCCGGTCTGTAAGCCAAGAGTGGCTACAGGATCAACTCGTCAAAGAAGACCGAAAGGATGCCGGGTCTAAAAACAAGTTTCTCGCAAAGCATCTGAACGTCGAGATCGGCCTGTCCTTGCGCAGCGATAGATGGGCGGGCGCGGACTTCTGGGAGAATGCCGGACCTGAGATCAGCAATGTGGACCAGACCATCAACCTGGAGACGCTGCTCGAGCGCTGCGAGGTCGCCGTGGTGGGCATCGACGGTGGCGGCCTAGACGATCTCTTGGGGTTGACCATCCTCGGCCGGGAGAAGGAGACCCGCAAGTGGCTGGAGTGGTCGCATGCCTGGGCGCATGAGATTGTGCTCAAGCGACGTAAGGACATCTCGCCGCGCTTGCTCGACTTCCAAAAGGATGGAGACTTGACGGTAGTGAAGACCCCCGGGCAGGACGTGACCGAGCTGGCGGACTTTATTTGCAAGGTGAAGGACGCAGGGCTCTTACCAGAAAAAAATTCAATAGGTGTTGATTCCGCCGGGATTAATGATATAGTTGACGAACTTACGGCACCAGGCCGCGACTTTACGCTCGACCAAATCGTGGCGATCTCGCAGGGCTGGAGGCTAAATGGCGCGATCAAAACAACCGAGCGCAAGCTGGCAGGCAATGAGCTGATACACGGTGGACAACGTTTGATGAACTGGTGTGTAGGCAATGCGCGCACTGTTGCGCAAGGCAATGCAATATCGATCACGAAGGCGGTATCGGGCAGCGCGAAGATTGACCCGCTTATGAGTTTGTACAACGCAGTAAGCCTTATGGCTCTCAATCCTGAGCCTATGAAACGCAAGTATCAAATGTTCTTTGCCTAGGAAAAATATGGACCGCGCATACACCGTACTGCACGTTAAGAGTTTCGATGAAGACAAGCGAATCATCCGCGGCGTGGCCACCACGCCCGAAGCGGATCGTGTAGGTGACATCGTCGTCCCTGAAGGTGTCCAGTTCAAAAATCCTATGCCCCTTTTGTGGCAGCACAAATCGGACAAGCCAGTCGGCACCGTCAACTTCGACAAGCCAACCAAGTCCGGCATCACGTTTGAAGCGACACTCCCAAACATCGAAGAGCCTGGCGCTCTCAAAGATCGCGTAGACGAAGCCTGGCAGAGCGTCAAAGCTGGCCTCGTTACCGCAGTGTCAATCGGTTTCCGCGCTTTGGAAAACGAATACGAGATTATGAAAAATGGCGGTATCAAGTTCCTCAAGACGGAAGTTATGGAGTTGAGCTTGGTCACCATCCCGGCCAACGCCGGTGCGGTGATCACCGCCATCAAAAGTATCGATGTGCAGCATCTCCCGACCGCGACAGGTCACAAGGGCGGTTCTGTGCGTTTGAAGTCTCCCGGCGCTACGGGGCAAAAACACACCATTGCCGGCCATGCTGGCGCCGTGAAACTTATCAAAAGGAAATAATCATGAAACAAACACTCTACAAAAACCGATTCACTATAGGGGTATGCGTTGCGCTGGCCGTAATGTCCGTTTTGGCCTTCGCAGGTCACCCGATCACCTCTTATGTCTCGCCTGAAATTCTGGGCTCGCTGGCTGGTATCGCGATGCTGGGTCAAACCAAAACGATTGGCGAACAAATCGCCGACCTGGTGCAAACCCGCGAAGCCAAATCGGTTCAGATGAGCGCGGTAATGCAAAAATCGATTGACGAAGGCCGGTCGGCAGATGCTGCAGAAGGCGAAGAGTTTGATACCCTTGACGCAGAAGTTAAAGCGCTCGACGCGGATATCGTTCGGCTGAAGAAACTGGAAGACATCCAAAAATCGAAAGCGACTGTTGTTGACGGCTCCTCGTCCGCTGCCGCAACGCAATCGCGCGCTGGCGTACAGGTGAAGAACACCCAGAAGCTCGAACCGGGCATCGCGTTCGCCCGTTATGCAATGTGCAAAATGGCTTCGCAAATGAACCCAGGCATCGCACTGGACATGGCTAAACGCCACTACCCAGAAAATGAAGGCATCGTTAAGGCGCTGGAATTCGAAGCCCGCGGCGACAAGTTCGCCAACATCATGAAGGCTACGGTAGAAGCCGGTACCACCCTGGACGCAACCTGGGCGGCACCACTGGTCGATTACCAAAACTTCACAGGCGATTTCGTTGAATTCCTGCGCCCACAAACCATTATCGGCCAGTTCGGCACCGGCAATATCCCCTCGTTGAACCGCATCCCGTTCAACGTGCGTATCGCCGGCCAGACAACTGGCGGTAACGGTTACTGGGTAGGTGAAGGCGCACCGAAGCCACTGACTCAGTTCGACTTCACAGCAACCGAACTACGTTGGGCTAAAGTCGCATCGATCGCCGTTTTAACGAACGAACTGATCCGCTTCTCCAGCCCTTCGGCTGAACGTCTGGTCCGTGATGGCTTGGCCGCTGCGATCATCGAACGTATCGACCTGGACTTCGTGAACCCAGCAAAAACAGCTGTTGCTAACGTGTCGCCAGCATCAATTACCAACGGGGCAACAGCGATTGCATCTTCTGGTTCGACCGCTGACGATATCCGCGCCGATGTCCAAGCATTGTGGGCGCCATTCATCGCCGCACGCAATCCACCGCGTACGGCTGTGTACATCATGGACTCTACAACCGCTCTTGCGCTGTCGATGATGCAAAACCCACTCGGTCAATCCGAGTTCCCAGGACTGACCATGAATGGCGGCGTGTTCCTGGGCGTACCGGTTGTTGTGTCGGATTACCTGCCGAGCGACACCTCGGGCGGCATGATCGTGCTGGTCAATGCTCGCGATATCTGGCTGGCCGATGATGGTCAAGTTACCATTGACGCAAGCCGCGAAGCATCGCTGCAAATGTTGGATAACCCAACCAACAACAGCGCAAGCGGTACCGCTACCTCGCTGGTGTCAATGTTCCAGACCAATAGCACAGCCTTCTTGGCAGAGCGCTATATCAACTGGGCACGTCGCCGCTCTTCGGGCGTGGCGTATCTCACCGGTGTCAACTACGGTTAATCAGTAACCTGGTGCATAAGCCCTCTTCGGAGGGCTTATTTGCAAGGATCTGAAAGCATAAAATGCAGAACTTCATAAGCAACATCAAAAAACTTTGCTGGATTAACGGCACTTGCGACGAGCCGCCAAGCGGTCAGACGTGGGATGCGGGCCAGCCTTGGGACAATAACACTTTCTGGAGCTAGACCATGGCCGTACCTACAGATGAGCAAATAGACGCGGCAGTCCCCGTAGAGGGCACGCCTAACCGCGGGTTGACAAATGCTGCGCTCAAGAACATGGCAGCCGCCCTTCGTACTGCTCCTGCCATAATCACCCCGCCCACTACGCCAACATCACCAGGCACCGCTGGGCAGATAGCTTTTGATGCCGAACGCGTGTACTTTTGCGTAGCGACCAATACGTGGCTGTCCGCTGCTTTAAGTGAATGGGCCTGAGCATGAAAAAGTTTCTAATCGCCCTGTGCCTTATCCTGCCCACGGTTGCGCAAGCCGCACCTTGCCAGCTGCGCCTAGATCAGCGCAACACCACTGATACCGCGTATGTGATGCGCATCGCCCCACCGGTGTCGTGCGCGACAGATAGTATTTTGATGCATGACAGCACAACCACGCTGCCTATCTACGCGCAGCTCGGCACCGGATTGGCCTTATCATCCGGAGTGCTGAATATTTCGCCACCATGGACTTCGCTCACCGGCGCGCCTAGCACTTTTGCGCCTTCTGCGCATACCCACCCGGCCGCCGATATTAACGACAGCACCGCAACAGGGCGAAGCGTTTTAACGGCCTCTGACGCTGCCGCAGCGCGCACAGCTATCGGCGCTGGCACCTCTTCCTTTTCCGGGGTATATGGCGATCTGACCAGCATCCCGAGCACGTTCGCGCCGTCTGCTCACACCCACGCTATCGCTGACGTAACCGGCCTGCAGACGGCAATCGACGGTAAGGTACCCACTACCCGTACGGTCAACGGCTACGCGCTATCGGCGGATGTGACATTGACAAAGGGCGATGTAGGTTTAGGCAACGTGGACAATACGAGCGATGCCAACAAGCCAATATCGACAGCCACGCAAACCGCGCTTAATGGTAAGTTCGCAAACCCAACGGGTACCACAGCGCAAGTCGTGCTGGGCAATGGGACTTTAGGCCCCCTGCCGGTCGTACCTACCCAGTCGGTAGGAGAGCCGAGTCGCGCTATTGTGACCAGCACATCGGCGACCGGGTACCAGATTTCTGCCACGCGCAACGCGCTTGCGTGTTATGAGGGGGTAATTACTACCACCTCCAGCATTGGCGGCCCGTCCAGCGGGTCCATATTCCTTGAGACGGCCAACACCAATTCAACCACGCCGGCAGACTGGACAACCAAGGCCGAGCAGACTAATTCCCAGACCATCACCCTGGCCATCGTCTTGCAAAGCGTGGATGGCGAGTCATGGGGTTTTTGCCGTATAATCCCAGCAGGCAAATACGTTCGCTTGCGCAGCGCCGTAACTAGCGGTACAGTGTCATTCAGCATTAACGCCACTCAACAAGAAACGCTTTTCTAGAGGCCGATATGAAAGTCGCAATTCAAGAGACAAAATCCGGTAAGGAAAAGATGGTCGAGCCTCGATTCGCTAAAATCCTTGTTGGTTTGGGGAAGCATACTTACATGACGCGCGGCATGGCCGCCGCCCCCGCGCAGGTTGTACACACCAAACCCGCCGATGATTTGTTAGGCGAACCCAACGCGGATCTGGACAAAATGGATTTGCCAGCGCTGCACGCGCTCGCTCTATCCTACGAGTTGAAATTGCACCCACAAACCGGCGAGAAGAAAGTCCGCGCCGCTATCATCGCGCATCGCGCTAAAGCTAAATGAAAATAGCCGATTGGGCAGCCGCAACCGTCCGCAAAGCGGCCGGAGTGCTGCAGGCTGTGGACACCCGATCGAGCGGAGGATGGTGGCCGATTATTCGGGAGCCATTCACCGGCGCGTGGCAACGCAACATTACGTGGTCCCGCGAAACCGTGCTCGCGCACTTCGCGGTATACGCCTGTATCAACCGCATTGCTAACGACATCGGCAATATGCCTTGGCGCATAACCGAAGTTGATGGTAATGGCATATGGCACCCGGTGGATATCTCTTCGAAGTCCCCTGTGTTGCGCCGCCCTAACCGGTACCAGAACGATATCCAATTTCGTCAGTGGTGGGCGATGTCGAAACTCACCCACGGCAACACCTATGTGCTGCTCGGGCGCGATAATCGCGGCGAAGTGGTCAACGAGTATATTCTGGACCCGTGCGGCGCGCAGGTTTTAGTATCCCCCGACGGATCGGTGTTCTATCAATTCCAGACAGACAACCTCACCGGCATTACCGAATCGCAGGTAGCCATCCCAGCCAGTGAGATCATCCACGACCGGATGAACTGCCTCTATCATCCGCTGGTAGGTACGTCGCCCCTGTTCGCATGCGGCGCGAGTGCTGCGCTGGGCTTGAAGATGCAGGAAGACTCGGCTTTGTTCTTTTCCAATGGCGCGAATCCTGGCGGCGTCTTGACCGCACCCGGCGCGATCAGCGACGAAACGGCGAAAGAATTGAAAGCAGGTTGGAATGCGAACTACCAAGGTGCCAACGCAGGCAAAATCGCCGTACTCGGCGACGGCTTGAAGTTCGAAGCCATGCGCATGAACTACCGGGACGCGCAACTCATTGAGCAATTGAAATTTAATGCGGAGATGATTTGCTCCGTTTATGGAGTGCCGCCCTTCAAGATCGGCCTGGGCACGATCCCTGCCGGCATGAAGGTGCCGGATATGGAGCTGCTGTACTACAACAACGCCTTGCATACTCCCATCGAAGAGATGGAGCGCTGTCAGGATGACGCCTTGAAGTTGGACGGCGCGGATCGTCGTACCGAACTAGATACGGATACGTTGCTGCGTATGGACCCGGCTACCTTCGCGGATGTTCAGATCAAACTCACATCGGGCGCGATCAATACCCCGAACGAGAGCCGTCGTGCACTCAACAAACCGCCTTTGGTTGGTGGCGATACCGTCTACATGCAGCAGCAAGATTTCCCTCTCGATCAGGTACGCTTGAACAAGATCGAACCTCCTGCGCCAGTGGCCGCGCCGGTAGTCGAGGAAGTACCAAATCGAGAAGACGAAGCCGCCAAACAAATGCAAGAATTCATGGAAACTTTGACCAAAGGGCTATCCGATGCCAACAGCTAAAGAGATGGCCGAGCTGGTTATTCAGCAAGTCAAGGCCTACGTCGCAAAGGCGCTCGAACCTTTCGACCAGCGCTTACTCGATGCGGAGAGCATGATTAAGGCGATCCCCGAACCTATCGCTCCTGACGTAGGGGCGATTGCAAAAGCAGCCGCCGCACTCATCCCGGTACCGAAGGACGGCGAGCCAGGTAAGGACGCCGAGCCCATCGATCAGGCTGAGGTGATCAAGGAAGTTCTCGCGCAAATACCTACGCCCGAAAAGGGCAAGGACGCCGAACCGCTCGACCAAGAATCTGTAGTCAAAGAAGTCCTTGCGCAAATTCGGCAACCAGAAGATGGCAAGAGCATCACGATAGAAGACATCATCCCTCTGCTGCAAAAGATGCAGGCTGAGTGGGCACTGGACTTCGAGCGCCGCGCGCAAGACCTTTTCCAAAAAGCGGTTGACAAAATCCCAACCCCTAAAGATGGGGTGGATGGCTTCGGCTTTGACGACATGTCAGTAGATTACGATGGCGAGCGAGGACTCACTATCAAGTTTAGCCACGGCGATCGGGTAAAAGAATTCCCCTTCACGTTACCCATCGTGATTGACCGTGGCGTTTTTAAAGAGGGTTCCGCCGAGTATGTAAAAGGTGATGGCGTAACCTGGGCGGGTTCTTTCTTCATTGCGCAGAAGGACAATCCGGAAGGCAAACCGGGCGAATCTGACGCGTGGCGATTGTCTATCAAACGCGGACGAGATGGCAAGAATTACGAGCCACGCACTCCTAACACCGGCGGGGTGAAGTTGTGAAATTAGTCACCCTCGAACAAGCGAGCGACCACCTGCGGCGCGATACTTCGGACGACAACAATGACCTGTCGCTGAAGATTGAGGCCGCGTCTGGTGCGGTGCTGCGCTACCTGAACGGGGCACCCTACTGGGTACCGCTGCTTGGCCCTGACGGCACCCCCCTGCTTGATAGCAGCGGAGATCCTATCTACGAACAGGACACCGCCGGAGACCGTATCGTGCTGCCCGAAGTGCAGAATGCTACCTTGATGCTGGTCGGGTATTTCTACAAAGAGCGCGACGGCAGCAACGAGCACGCAGTACCCGCCCAATTCGGTTATGGGTATCTGCCGATTGGTGTTACCGCCTTGCTCTTTCCTCTGCGCAAACTCGCGTCTGCATAATGGCTACCAGTCCTCTCTATTCTGGAAAGCTACGCCACCGCGTGCGCATTGAGCAGCTTGTCGAGCTGCGCGATACAAGCGGCGAAGTGATACAAGATCCCACCACCGGCGAGGTACAGACCGGGTGGCAATTGGTTGCGAAAGCGTGGGCGGGTATTGAGCCATTAAGCGCACGCGAGTTTATTCAAAGCGCTACCACCCAAGCCCAGATCGTTGCGCGTATCACCATCCGCTACCGCGAAGGGCTGGACGCAGCGATGCGCATCGTGCATGAGCGTAAAGACAAGCCCAGCAAAGTCTACAACATCGGTGGCCTGCTTAGCGACATCGACAGTGGGGTGGAGTACCTTACCATTCTTTGCAGCCTGGGCGTATCGGATACTGGACAATGAAAACCGCCGTTATCCTAGCCACCGGCCCAAGCATGAGCCAGGCCATCGCCGACTACGCACTGAAGCGCGCAGACCTGGTTATCGCTGTGAGCGATGCGTACAAACTGGCGCCGAAAGCGCACGCGCTTGTATCGTCGGACGACGCATGGTGGGGAGCGCACCCAGAAGCCTTGGAGTTCGAGGGCGAGAAATATTCGGTACGAATGCCGGGCACACAGCACGAACAGTCTTTAGGCACCGGCAGCAACTCGGGGTTGCTGGCGATGTTGATCGCGCAGAAGAAAGGCGCCGATCGCATCTTGCTTTGCGGCTTCGATATGCACGGCACGCACTACTTCGGTCCCCATCCGGAAGGGCTGAAGAACACCACGCCGCACCGATTCGATGTTTTCAAAACGCAGTTTGAGCGCTGGAAGCCGAAGGGATTACAGATACTGAACTGCACTCCGAATAGCGCTTTGCGTTGCTATCCGTTTGCCGACTTGAAAGAACAACTAGAGGGATTTGTTACATGCTGACCACCTTCTCAGGCCGCCGCGCCTCCCAAAATGAGTTCGAGCTGCGAAGCTTTATCGCGCTTCTGAAAGAGCGCGACGTTACCAGCTACTGCGAGATAGGCAGCCGGGAAGGAGATACCTTCTATGATGTCGTGTCGAGTCTGCCGAAAGGTTCTCGCGCCGTTGCGGTTGACCTTCCAGGCGCTTTGTGGGGTAAGTCAACCACCGGCAACCAACTGAAGAAGGTAGTCGCCGCGCTGGCAGCAAAGGGCTACCAGGTCGGATACATGCTGGGCGACAGCACCAAAGAGAACGTTATCGCCTCGATCTTACAGATGCCGCGCTTTGACGCCATCATGATTGACGGGGACCATCGATACCTTGGGGTGAAGACCGACTGGCTGAATTATAAAGACCATGGTGACCTGATCGCATTCCACGATATTGTTGGGCATGAACAGCGCGAGAAGATCCACAACAACCTGGTGGAAGTTCCGCGTCTTTGGGCAGAGATCAAGACCTACCGCAACACGGTAGAATTTGTCGACGAAAATTCACAAATGGGAATCGGATGCGTTTTACCGTAATCTCCAGCCCCCGCGCGGAGCACCAACTCTCCCATCAAGCTGCGATGGCCGAAGGGCTGCGTGCGCATGGCGTTGAAGTCGCCCTCAATCTTGGTGGACCGGTAGACACTGAGTATGTGGCTTGCTGGGGCTGGCGCATTGGGCAGAAGCTACGCGCAGAAGGCCGGCAGGTCTTGGTCATGGAGCGCGGATACTTAGGCGATCGATTCGCCTGGACATCATTGTGCTGGAATGGATTGAACAATCGGGGCGCGTTCCCTGCCATATCCGACCCGTCCCGCTTTAATGAGCACTTCACGCTGCAGCCTTGGAAGCAGGGCGGCGACTACGTACTGCTGATGGGGCAAGTACCGGGCGACATGAGCTTACAAGGCCGCGACCTGTCCGGATGGTATGCCTCCTCGACACTGGAAGCCCTGCGTGAGTACCGCCTCCCGGTGAAGTTCCGGCCGCATCCGCTGGCGTTAAAAAAGGGCTACAAAAATATCCCATTCGGCGCTACACTTGCGGAAGGAAATTTAGACGATTCGCTTGCTGGTGCCGCTGTAGTGGTAACATACAATAGTAACTCCGGGGTAGATGCAGTTATCGCTGGCGTACCGGCTGTAGCCGTAGATAGCGGGTCGATGGCCACTGATATGGTGTCCGAGAGCATAGGCGGGTATTTCCGCCCCGACCGCGAGCAGTGGGCGGCTGAATTGGCCTGGAAGCAATGGCGGATGGACGAGATACGCTCGGGCGCCGCGCTGGAGCATTTGCTTGCGATGGAGATTGCGTAATGGCCGACGTCGAACTCAAGGGACTGCCGCAGCTTCTTGCGAAGCTGGATCTGCTGAAGTACGATGCCAAGTATAAGGGCGGCCGCTTTGCCTTGCGTAAAGCCGCGCAGGTGGTGTCTCGACAAGTGAGACAGAACGCGCAGAGAATTGATGATCCGCAAACGCGCGCAAGCATCGCGAAGAACGTAGCGGAACGCTGGAACCAACGTTTGTACAAAAGCACTGGCGATTTGGGCTTCAGGGTAGGCATATTGGGCGGCGCCGGCGGCAATAAGACTAGCGCGCAGTTATCGGCAAACCCAGGTGGCGACACCCGGCACTGGCGCTATAAGGAGTTCGGCACAGAGAAGATGCCAGCAGAGCCCTTTATGCGCCCCGCCGGTGAGCAAAGCGCGCAACATGCAACAAACGAATTTATCGTGCAATTCAACAAAGCACTAGATCGGACGATAAAGAAAGCAGCTAAATGACGCCTGATATATTCGCGACATGCAACACCCCCGCGGTTCAGGCTTTGCTGAAAACCGGTGCAGGCCCTTTGCGTTTCTACGCTTGGGGGAAGGCGCCACAAAACGTAGCGTTACCCTATGCGGTGTGGCAGCTGGTAGGCGGATTGCCTGAGAACTATCTGGGTGACCGCCCCGATATGGACGGCTCCACGGTGCAGGTCGATGTATACGCAACAGGCACGCCGACGGGGGCGGACCAAGCCCGCACAGTAGCATCTGCTTTGCGTAATGAGATTGAGAAAGTCGCGTACGTCACTTTTATGCGCGGCGAAGGGATAGATCCAGATACAAAGCACCACACCTTCGGGTTTGACTGCGACTGGTTCACGGATAGGTAAAATAGACGAGCCACCTTTGTGCTGAAACACGCCGGTGGCTCTTATCAAAATCATTATTGGGGAATGAAGATGATCAAGTACGATTGTAGCGCAACTTCTCGGGATTGCACTAGATGCGGGTTGCATAAAAGTTTAGACGATTTTGGAAGATTCAAAGGTGGGGCTTATGGACGGCATTCATCCTGCAAGAAATGCATGAAGCTTAGGCGCAAAGCTAAAAGCATGAGGGACTCAGATCTTTTAGCAGCCCAAGCAAGGTTAGCGGAGAGACTGAAAGCAGAGGCAAAAAGGCTAAGGCCGGAGGCAACGAGTAAAAAGTGCCCAAAATGCTGCATACAGAAGCCTATGCAGGCTTTCGCTAGGGCACCTGATAGAGTAGATGGGCGCAGAGGGTTTTGCAAGGATTGCGCTAACACCAGAAACAGGGAGATACGGAAAGAGAAACCAGAAGCAGATTACCTGTATTCTAAGAAGCGCACCGATAAGGCGAGAGAAGACCCCGTATTCAGGATACATAAATCAATATCATGCCGGATTTGGTTTATGTTGAAAGGTAATAAGAGTAATCGTAGAACCGCGGATATAGTTGGGTATGAGACAGAGGAACTACGCCGGCATTTAGAAAAGCAATTTGAAGAAGGCATGAGATGGGATAACTATGGAGCATGGCAAGTAGACCATATAATTCCTGTTTCTGCTTTTAAAAGCAGCAATGAAGAAGATATAAAGGCCGCTTGGGCGCTAAGTAATTTGCGTCCGTTGTGGCGAGAAGATAACATACGAAAGAAAGATCGTATTCTGTTTTTATTGTAGTACCGCGCAGTACACATACTAAGGAGCATATCATGGCAGTTCGCACACAAGGTACGGATTTATTTACGATTGACCCCGCAACTGGCGAACTGCTGGACGTGGGTTGCGTAACCTCGATCAGCGGCATCGATGAGACGATCGACCAGGTGGAAACCACTTGCTTGAATAGCGAAGCGCGCGAGTACGTCGCCGGTTTGGCTACCCCAGGCGCGGCATCGTTCGGCCTGAACATCGATCCACAGAACCCAGCGCACATCCGCTTGTACCAGTTGAAACAAGCCGGTACCACTTTGCAATGGGCTATTGGCTGGTCGGACGGCACCGCTGCACCAACCACAGACAGCTCGGGCTTTGTGCTGCCTACAACCCGTTCGTGGCTCGCTTTCGAGGGCTTCATGAACAGTTTCCCGTTTGACTTTGCCTTGAACTCCGTTGTGGCCTCCACAGTCGGCATCCAAGTGTCGGGCGGCCAATCTCTGATCCCTAAATCGACCTAAGCCATGAACCTCAAAGACCTTGAAGCAGCAGGGGGCTACGTCCCCCCAGAGCCGGTAGCAAAGGAAATCGAGTGGACGCACTTCGACAAGGAAAAAGGCGAAGACGTTACCGATAAATTCACGGTGTATGTTCGCCGCCAATCGTTTGGCGATACGGAACAACTGTTCGCCAAACCGCCGGAGGGCGAGCAATACCACGCCCTGGCCGCGACTTACATCTCGAAGAGCTTGTTGTTCGGCGAAGCCAAGGATGAAGTCATGACCTACGAACAGGCCTACCAGCTCGACCCTACTCTCGGCCGTTTGTTTGTCAAGGCGATCAACGAAGTTAATGCGGAGCTGCGCAAACCAAAAAACTCACCGCCGCCGACGAGTTCTGGCACGAATTAGTCCTGAACGGCATCGGCGGCCGAACGGTGCACGAAGCAAAGCAGCGTATGCCGTACGAGGAGTATTTGGCGTGGGGTGAGTACGTGAAGAAAAGGGGCACGCTCAACCCCGGTATGCGCCTTGAATGGCTATTTGCTAGGCTCGCGCTGCAGGTTAATATAGCATCCGGCGGTAAGGCAACTTTTGAGCACTTTATGCGTTACCAGGACGAACGTATCGCGACTTTGGAAGATATGGCGAGAGCCATAGGCTTAAAACCTAAAGGGGTAAAATAATGGCTGTACGATCTTTGGGCACGCTTACGCTGGATCTGGTTGCCCGCATCGGCGGGTATAGCGAAGGACTGTCAAAAGCCGGTCGTGATGCCGAAAAATTGTCTGCCGCCCAAAAGAAAGCCGCCAAAGAATCCGAGCAGGCATGGAAAGACGCCGGTGTCAAAATCGGCTTAGCTTTCTCTGCCGTTGCTCTGGGCGCGGCTTTCATGGTCAAGTCCGCCGTTGACAGTGCCGACGCTCTCAACGATTTATCAGCCGCCACCGGTATCGGTATTGAGGATCTGGCCGGGTTAGGCTTCGCTGCTAAACTGTCTGCCTCCGACCTGAACGGCACCGCCGATGCGATCAATAAGCTCTCGGTCAATATCGGCAAAGATGCCGAAAAGTACGCAACGTTGGGCATCACTGCCAAAGAACCCATAGAGGCATTCAAGCAATTGGCGGATGTCTTTGTTTCAATCAAAGACCCACAACAGCGCGCCGCATTCGGCGCAGAAGCCCTCGGTAAGTCCTGGCAATCCGCAGCGCCTTTGCTCGCCGAAGGTGGGCAACGCATTGGTGAATTGATTGATCAAGGAAAAGAACTTTCCGGCGTTACGGAAGAGATGGCGATCGAGGCAGGTAAGTTCAATGATGAGTTGGACATATTGCGCGCACGCGCGGCAGGAGCAGCGACCTCCATAGCGGGGCCATTGGTAACCTCCCTGAACGAGTTATTCGCGGCCTTCAATGCGGCACGCACCGCCGGGAGGGGGTTCTTTGACTCCCTCGGCATCGCGGCAACTGGTAGCGAGGGGCTAGAACGTGCGGTGCAGCAAGACCGCGCTAATCTGAACGCTGCCATTGCCAAATATGGCCAAAACAGCGAACAGTTCTATGCGCGTCTACGCGATCTGCAAGCCAACTTACAACGGCAAGCGGACGCCCAAGGCCCACAGCCATTTAGTCTGCCAAACGCGGCCGTAGAAGCAGACCCAAACCAGGCCAAGAAACTGTGCGAATTCAGCGGCGGCAAGTGGGATGGGCGATCATGCCAAAAAGGCGCAGTGGCTTCTGCTCCGAAGGTCAGCGACTTCCAGAAGTACGTCGAAGGCTTACAGAAACAAACAGTCGCCACCAAAGACCTGACGGTCGCCGAGCAGGCGCTTGCGGAGATCCAATCGGGTCGCTTAGGAAAGCTGACTGAGGCACAGAAGACACAAATTTTCTTGTTGACTGAAGAGATAGAAGCCACAAAGCTAAATGCGGAAGCATGGTCTTTCGTGGCGAAGTCGATAGAAGACGCCGCGGAGGCATCCCAGAATCTTTTATTAGAGAATCAGAAAGCTGCGGAGTCGTATCGCGACATGTTAGACCCCGCCCGCGAGATAGGGCGCGAGATGGCTAAGATACAAGCCTTGGTTGACGAGGGCTTTCTGACACCTGGCGAGGGCTTCGAGGCGCAGATAAAAAAACTCAAGGATGGGTACAAAGAATTAGGATCCGAGCTAGACGCGTTTTCGCGCAACGCCGCAGAGGGTATTCAAAAATCGATAGGCGACGGACTGGTGGACGCCCTTGACGGCAATTTCAAAAGTATAAGCAGTAGTTTTGGCGCCATGATAAAACGTATCCTCGCCGAAGCCGCCGCCGCGAACATCGCCCGCGCCCTTTTTGGCAGCAGCGTCCAGGGAGGGACAGGTAGCGGTGCTTTTGGCGACATACTCGGCACCTTGGGGTCAATATTCGGACTAACCGGGGCGCGCGCAGCAGGCGGCCCCACACTCGGCGGCGGAACCTACTTAGTTGGCGAGGAAGGCCCTGAACTATTCACCAGTAACACCAGTGGTTATGTGATGAATGCGCAGCAGACAGCAGCCCTAACGGGCAGCACTGCAGGTAACGCATTGGCGATGGGAGGAGTCACTTACGCACCGGTGATACAAATTGATAGCCGCGCCGATCGTGCCCAGATCATGAAAGATGTGGACAATTCTTTACGGATAAGCCAAGCTAAACTCGTCGATGATCTAACCAGAGCGCGCAGAATATGATACTTACTTGGCCTGACTACTGCGTCTCCGCTTTTCGCTGGACTTCAGCGGAGCAAGCGATACCGTTTAAGTCAGCTTTCGGCTCCCAGGCACTTGATGTTGCCGCCCCCGTATGGTCTGTGGAGTTAGCCGGCCGTCCTGAGCTGTGGCCAGAAGCAATCGAGATCGGAACGTTTTTCGAGTCCCTTCGAGGCTATACCAATCAAATAGCTTTGTGGAACCTGAGCCAGCCTACCCCGTCCGGCACGTTACGCGGCTCGCCTACCTTCGCGGTAGACACCCCACAGGGAGCAACACAAATAGAAATCGACGTCGGCATAGGGCAAGATGGCGCGACGCTCCGCCGAGGTGATCTTATCGGTTTCGGTTCTGGTCTCACCCAGCAGGTTGTGCGCGTTTCGGCGGACAGCGAGGCGGACTCATCTGGCACATTAACAGCCAACATAGTCACCCCGTTGCGCAATGCTTTTGCATCGGGCGCGCCTATCGTCTGGGATAAACCAAAAGCGCTCTTTAGACAGTCGGTGCTAACGGATGGCATTCAGTATCAGCCGAAGCTAGGTCAGCCCTGGGCGCTTTCTTTGCTCGAAGACTGGAGACCTACATCGTGAACCTCACTCCTGAACAACAAGCAACTTTAGAAAAGCCAGTCGTACCGGTCGTGTATTTCGTACAATTCGATTTCGCGTCGGGGGTACTGCGCCTATCAAATTTCAATCAGACTTTTACCTGGGGCGGTTTTGAATGGATCGGGCTAGGAGCCTTGAGCGGCGTCACACAGGTGCAGGAGTCCGATAACCTCGACTCCAGCCCGCTCAACTTTACTTTGAACGTGGCTGACATGGACGTGCTTGCCCTAGCCATAGGTGACGTAGAGGAATACCGCGGGCGGCCTGCCAAGATGTGGATGTGCCCCCTTACCCCCAACTATGAAATGATCGACGATCCTGTACTGTGCTGGTCCGGCATCATGGACATGATGAGTATCGGTACATCTAATGAGAATGGACAGATCGTACTCAAATGCGAGACTTCTCTTTATGGTCTGCGTCGCCGCCCGTCTTTGCGTATCAACGCTGTACAGCAGAAGAAAAGGTACCCAACCGACACCGGTTTGGATTATCTTAACGACATGATAGGCAATCCAGCTGTTTGGCTTACCGCCAACTTCCAGCGCGCACCATGATGACGCTGCCTGAATATATCGCCTCCCATCTTAAGGAACCTTTTGTTTGGGGTCAAAATGATTGCGTACTGTTCGCCGCTAGGTGGGCAAACTTTCGACATCAAAAAAATTATCTTGATGGCCTTCCATCTTGGCGCAGTGAACGAGAAGCACGACGGGCGATACAAGGAGTAGGCGGACTTGAGAAGGCGTTAGACGGGCGTTTTACAAGGATACCCGCTAATCTTGCTAAGGATGGCGACATCGCGTTGTACAATGGGTGCTTGTGTTTGTTTTCAGGCCACCAGATAGTAGGCCCGAACATGCAAGGCCTTCAATTCGTAAAAAGGACACTAGCAACATGCGCCTGGTCGCTTTAATCCTCCTGCTGCTGTCTCCTACTTTCGCACACGCCGCGCCGGTGATTGTTATTGTCGCTGCGGTGGCGGGCACAATTACGGTTGCCCAAGCTGTTTTAATGATCGGCATGATGCTGTACGGCACTGCGCAGCAAAAGCGCGCCGAACGCAGATTGCGAGCACAAGCCGCAGCAGAGCGAGACGCCTTCAACGCGGCACTTACTGACCGCACAATTAACGCCATCGGCACAGAATCCCCCCATGTCTATGTTTATGGCCGCGCTCGGACAGGATCGACCTATGTTGCGATGTTCAACAGCGGATCGCGCGATGAATACAAGCATTTGGTGGCGGTACATGCGGCTCACGAGTGCGACGCTATTGAGGAAGTTTATATCAACGGTGAGCCTTTGGCTTTGGATGTTAACGGGTACACAACATCCCCCCGCTATATTCGCACCAACACGGAGAACGCTCTCGAGGAGTTCTTTAATACGAACACCTTAGTGCTGGCGCATACGCCAATCACTAGTAGTATTCTTGTTTCAGCACAAATAGAAGACGGACAAGGCGGCACCCCTACCGTGTATCCTATATACTCTATTTCGGGTGACACAATAACTCTTGAACTAGATCCGCCTGCTCAGTACATTAAAGTAAACTATCAATACTACAGTTATACGCCTATGGTTCGCGTCATGCGCCATTTAGGTACCCCAGACGACCCGGCAGACGCTACGTTACTGGCAGAAGTGCCTAATAAATGGGCCCCTACGGCCGTCTTGCGCGGGTTGTGCTACACGGTCATACGACTAAACCTTAATCAGCCAGATTTCCAGGGCGGGATACCGCAGATAGAAGTCCTAATCCGCGGTAAAAAACTCTATAACTTCCGCACGGGCGAAACCGCATGGAGTCAGAACAACGCCGAAGTTATCTGGGATTACCTAACGAGCGAGATATGCGGCGTACCAGCCAGCGATCTACCCTTGGATCAATTCATCACCGCTGCCAATGTGTGTGATGAAGGAGACTCCGCTTTTGGGCCTCTATATACGTTCAATGGGACTGTTGATTCTGATATGGACAAATCCGCCACCCTAGAGCGCATGGCACAATCGATGGCAGGCGGGTTGGTTTCTACTTCATGGGACATATACGCAGGGAAATACACAGCGCCAGTTATGACGCTAGACCAAACAGATTTTGTAGGTAACGTATCGATAACGCCTGGCCTTTCTGATTCCGATTTATACAACGGCATCCGAGGGCAATATGTAAGCGAAGAAAATAATTATGTACCAACCGATTTTAAAGCCTTCCAAAACCCTGCGTATGTAGAAGCGGACGGACGCGAACTATGGACAAATATTGATTTTGGTTTTACAAACGAAGTACAGCGCATCTGGAATATCGCGCGCATATTCACGGAAGATCAGCGGAATGCTTTTACCCTAAAAGCAGAGTATTCCATGAAAGCCTGGGGGCTCAAGGTGGGGCAGCGGATTTTACATAGCTCTACTACTTTTGGCTGGGAAGACAAAGTATTTCGCGTGACCGATAAAAAGTTTTCGCCTTCCTCTACCGTCGAACTAACGCTGAAAGAAGACGATCCCAGCATTTGGGATTTCGCGGATGCCGTAACTCCGGACAGTACCCCCAATACCGGATTGCCTAATCCTTTTTATGTCGATCCTATAGCTTCTGTTAGTCTCCAGTCGGGTTCGGATCAACTGCTCGCCAAGGACGGCACAGTTATCTCTCGGATACTTGTAACCTGGCCGGTTGCCGTATCTCAGGCTGTATTTACTCGAGGCATAATTGAGATCGAATGGCAACTTTTTGGTTCCGATATTTGGGATAAGGTAACCGCGAACGGCGACGAAACACAGACCTTCCTCTCCCCGGTAGAAGATGGCTCTTTCTATATCGTGCGCGTGCGCGCAGTGAACCAGTATCTTAATGTCAAATCAGACTGGACATATGCCGCACCGCACCAAGTCATAGGGAAGACCGAGCCTCCTGCTAATGTGGCGACTTTCTTTGTCAGCAATAGCATATTTACCTGGACGCCTAACACCGAACTGGACTTGGCGGGGTACGTCGTGCGCTTTCAGTACGGCAATAACACATCATGGGCGGATGCAGCACCGATGCACACTGGCGTTCTTACCTCGTCGCCTTGGACACCAGAGATATTCCCGCCGGGGCCGATAACGGTCATGATAAAAGCAGTGGATACGAGTGGTAACGAGTCGCTTATGCCCGCTGTCATTCAGTACAATTTCGGGGACACGATCCTTGATAACTTGGTATTTACCTATGACGACAAGGCCGCTGGCTTTGCAGGAACAGCTACCAACGGATCGGTAGTGACAAGCGGCGACTTGGTAGCTAATGACTCGGGCGGACTATTTTGGGGTGCCGATCTTGCTCGGTTTTGGGGCGCCGACTCTATCGAGTTCTGGCCAACCTCGACATACCTAGAGATGATGTACATTCTCGCCTACGAAGTCATGCCGGACGAGGTAGGGGCGCGTTTGACGCTAGATGTAAGTATTATTGCCTCGTCATACACCATTGAGTACCGGTACGGCACCCAAGGCGTTTTCTGGGGCATGGATGCTGATTTTTACTGGGGTTCCGACGACGTGCTATTTTGGCCGCCTGCGACTGAGTGGACAACATGGCCCGGCGCGCTAGAAAATATACAATCAGGCATTGTTGAATTCCGCATTGTTACTCAGGCAGGCGAGACGCAAGGTCAAATAACTGAATTTACTCTCAACTTCGATGTGGTTGATGAATACGAAGAGCTAGACAACATAGCGGTGTCTCCCTTCGGTACAGTATTGCCTATTACCAAGCTCTACCGGTCGATTAATAATATACAATTGACGCTACAAGAAGATGGCGGTACCGCGGTAACCGCAAAATGGATCAATAAGAACGCCACCGGTCCGCTGATCGGTGTTTATGATACGGATGGTGTTGCCACCTCTGGGACAATCGATGCCCGCATACAGGGCGTGAAAGGCTGACTATGGCTCTCTTGCCTACCGAAGACAATCTAACTAACGCTTCTACTACCAACGCGCAGCAGAAAACGAATTTTGCTAATTTGCGCAACTTTCTCGCAGACTTGCTCGGCACGGACAGCTCCAACAAGGTGGCTGCGCGCGCGGCGTTGGGCGTGGCTGCCCCTGGAGATGCCATAGTGGAAGTAGTTTTCGAAGGGGCTACAGCAGACGCCTTCCAAACTACTCTCTCTGCGGTAGACCCCACAGCCGATAACTCCTTGCTGCTCCCCAACAAGTCCGGTACCTTGGCTACGCTGGATGATACTTCCGCTTTTAAAGAAATACAGCCTTTTTCGGTGGCGATGAGCTCTAACGCCGCTACACTGACCCTTAATCCCACGACGCTTGATTTCAGATCGAACACAGCGGGGAGCGGAGTAGTTAACACCCGCAAGATAGCCTCACCCATCACCACCGTGATCAGCGCGGGATCAACCGGGGGGACAACTAACGGGGCGGCCAGCCGGATTCTTGTGCTGGCGATAGACAACGCGGGGACAGTAGAGTTGGCCTGGGTTAATCAATCCTGCGGCATAAATCTTGATGAAAGCAAGCTAATAAGCACTACTGCGGAGGGCGGCAGCGGCAGCGCGGATAGCGCAACCGTAATCTACTCAACAGCGGCCCGAACAAACGTGCCTTTTCGGGTTGTGGGATTTTTCGATTCCAATCAGACCACAGCTGGCACGTGGGCATCTCCTGCCAGCTTGGTGCAAGGGGCCGGTGGGGGGTCGCTAAGAAACATAGACACTCGCATTTGGCAGAACGTGACGCGCGCCTTAAACACTGATTACGTGAACACGACGGGCGGCGATATTGAAGTGAATGCCGTAGTCACTGCTTCAGGAGCAGGCATATCGGTGTCTCCCGTCGTCGCAGGCTTTACTTTGCCTGTTTCGAATCCGGTTAACGCCGCCTCTTTTCAGCAAAGCCAATTATCCTTTACTGTCAAAGATAAAGAAAAGTATCAGATAACCGCCTCGGGGGGTGCTACTGTTGCTTGGGCTGAGAAGAGGTACACTTAAACCATGGGCTCAATATCGGAAGAAGAAGAAAGATTTAAAAACTACTTGGCCGAAAAACTTAGGGAAGGCGAAGTGCGCATGGACAAACTTGATCATAGCGTAGATGAACTAAAGTCTGATATGGCGCAAGTTAAATCTGATTTATCCTCGGTGCTGGAGGTATTAGTGACGATGAAAGCCGGTGTTAAATACATCGGATATATCGGTGCCTTCATCAAATGGGTTGGCGGTATTGCCCTTGGTGTCACCGCCATTCACGCCTTATGGGACAAACTGAAATGACCCCTGACAAACTCATCACTACGGCCGTCCTGCCCGCCTTCACTGATCTGGCAGCATTAGGCATTCCTTCCACCCGACAGGCAACCCGTCAAATTCTTGCCATAGCGCTGCAGGAGAGCGGTTTGAAGCACCGCCGGCAGGTTGTGTCAGGCGGAATCGAAAACGGCCCCGCGGCCTCGTTTTGGCAGTTCGAGAAAGGCGGCGGGTGCCGAGGGGTGCTGACGCACAAAGCGGTCGCCGACAAGATGAACTCTATCTGCGCAGCCTACAACGTGGAAGCCACCGAGGGCGGTTTGTGGGAAGCTATCCGGTACCAGGACATCGTAGCGGCCTGCGCTGCTCGATTGTTGCTCTATACCCTGCCGAATAAATTGCCTGAGAATTCTGCCGATGGGTGGTCGCAGTATGTTGCTGCTTGGCGGCCAGGCAAACCCCACCCGGAAACGTGGGACAAATACTGGAAACTCGCTGATTCGCTCGTCTAAGGAGGCGTTATGGACTTCGACTGGAAGAAACTCGTAGGGGGGATAGCTCCCGTTCTGGGTACCGCCCTCGGCGGCCCGCTGGCAGGGGTTGCTATCAAAGCGATCGCAGATAACATCCTGGGCAACCCTGACGCTTCCGAATCGGAAGTGGAAGCGGCGCTCGTCAAAGGCCTTACCGGTGAGCAGGTTCTCGCTCTAAAGGCGGCGGAGGCCACTTTTGACCTGGAGATGCGCCGCCTGGACATCGACGTCATGAAGTTGAACAAAGACACCGAGGAGGCGTATCTCAAGGACGTGCAAGACGCACGCGCTCGGCAGGTTGCCACTAAAGACCCAACCCCTCAAGTTATCCTCGCGGTACTGTTTGTCCTGTGGGCGTCTACCTTTGCGGCCTTCTATTTCGGCACCCTGCCGGATGATGAGTTTGTACGCGCTTTGATCGTTCGGGCATACGCCACAGTTGAGACAGGCCTGACGGGCGCAATTGCCTACTTCATCGGCTCCAGCCGGGGGAGCAAATCGAGCGGTGATACAGTACGTGCGATCGCTGAGGGGAAATAGGGTATAATTACTGTCTAGGCGGTAAGGAACCCACTGCTTGCAAGACCTTATTTGCGAAAGAAATAAAGCCCGCTTCGGTGGGCTTTTAAATTGGTGCCGGATTCTTTCTGCCGATCCGGCTTTAGCATGTGCATGAAACAAATCTTATGTTCACCAACAAAGCAAGGGGCTGGGCTTGATTCCAGCTGTGGCTTTAGGGCTGCCAATCTCTTAGTAGGAGAACATATCCCTGTGACTGCGAGTAATCAAAAATAAGCAAAGCCTTTTAGGGTTACAAGCCCGTGCCGTTATTCTTGATTCTGTTCGTTGCCAATGCCTTGCGTGTCCATCCACGCCGCCCTTGCTTTGTTGGCTCTCGGCTTTCAAGCGGCCGAGATCGCTCTCTTACATTGCCTACTTTCGCTGCACCTGCAGTAACAGGCATCCGCTCTTCAGCAATTCTTTATTTCAGTGGCGGCAAGCCCAAACGTTTGCGCACGATAGGATCGCTATGCTCTTGCGATGCAGTCTGCGAATAGTTTGCTGATGTAACTGGTTCAGCTTTACTCACGTTCGCATTTGCGCACGGTGTGCCAGCTGTCTTCATGGCTTCGGCCATCGCTGGTTTCTGGCACAGACGGGCTACCGCTGCTTTAACTTGGCCTGCTTCGCGCAATGCGATCGCATCATAACGGATGTCGCAGTTTTCGTCAAAGGTTGTGCTACCGATCGAGAAGCCGAACCCTGCACCCTGAGCACCGCCGGAGGCGCTGCCGAAGCAGGTGCCGTTCGTTGCTGTTAAACCAGCAGCGTAGGCTGTCGATACCGGGATGCGCGCTGCCTGGTAGGTCACGTTGTCGCCTTCAACATTGACCGTTTGGCGGCTATTGTTCGCGTTTTCGGTGGACTGCGCTTGGCCTTGTTGGGCTTTAGCATTCTGCGATTGTCCTTGACCCTGTGACTGACCTTGGCCTTGCGTGTTGGTGTTTTTGTTGTCATTCTTATTGCTGTTGGCCGAGTTGCCCGAACCTACTACCGAACCACCAGTCGCATTCGAGTTACCGCCATGGCCTACGCCACCCGCACCACCGTTTGCGGTATTGGTTACGTTACCAACGGAGGCATTGCCGCCGCCTGCGTTACAGTTGTTGCCGTTATTCCCACATGGGTTTTTGTCGGTTGCGAAGGCTACCGAAGCCGCAAACATTGCGGCGATGAATATTGCTTTCTTCATGATTTGATGCTCCTTGTATTTTGAGTGTTCCCGCTCCCGGTGTTGCTTAACTTAGAATTCCCAAACACGGCCGTTATAGGAAATGCGAGCGATATTGCCGCGACGCCATACGGTGCATACTCCTACTTCACTCGCGCCAACGCCGAGCGAGTCGCGTGTTTCGGAAAAGAATTTGGCGGCTTCTTCCAAGCTGTGGGCAAGCGTTTTAAAAACACCATGTCCGTCAATCTTGAAACGGACAATAACATCCCGCTTTTCGGTAAGAGCATCGCCTGTGATTTCTTTAAGGAAAGGTGCCATTGCGTTTGCCATTTCGTTCTCCGTTGGGTTTGTTGATTCGATGTAGTGATTTTAGCAGATGCTAAAAACATTGCAAGCATTATTCTACGAGTGTTGTTTTCTGCGCTTCATCGCCTCTAACAAAATATCCTGCACTTCCCGCTTGCTGTCCCTGCGCTCCATGACAGCCTCGTCCATCGTGTCGCGCGCTATGATGTGATAGATAAACACTGGCCTGTCATGCCCTGCTTGCATCTGTCTGGTTGGGCCGATACGCTCGATGATCTGCTGGAACTCTTCCAGATTCCACCAGTGGGAAAAGAAAACAATTATGTTCCCCCCGTCTTGCAGGTTAAGGCCGTGACCCGCACTCGCCGGATGCGCAAATAGAATGGGAACACGACCCGCGTTCCAATCCGTAATTGTCTTTGGGTTAGAATCCAATACCCGGCCGTTGGGGAATGTTCGCTGCAGTCGAGCAAGATCACTCTTGAAGTGGTAAGCGACCAGGATAGGCGCGCCCGCAGCTTCTTCCACAATACTCTCCAGCGCTTGAAGTTTGGCATCGTGTATCTCCTTCCAGTTGCCCTTGTCGTCATAGATGGCTGCTCCGTTTGCAACTTGCAAACATTTAATGGTTCTGGCCGCCGCGTTGAACGCTTCCACATCATGCTCTTCTAACTGCATGAACATTTCTTTTTCCATGTCGCGGTACAGCTTGCGCGCCTTAACCGGCAGCTCGACATAGACAGGCACCACGATTGGCTCTTTCAGGTCGAAGTGGTCTTTAGCATCGATCGACAAACAGATGTCGCGCAGTGCGTTCTGGATCTGTTCTTGGGCGTGTGGCAGTGCTACGCTGCCGAAGCCATCGAAAGACTTCTGGAACCAGCGTTGCTGGAAGGCCGAATAGGTACGACCTAAACGTTTGCCGGCGTCAAGATACCAGCACTGGCCCCAGAGGTCGCCTAGACCATTCGGCGAGGGCGTACCGGTAAGCTCAATAAAGCGCTTGATTTTGGTGTGCGCCACCTTGGCGAGCGCTGCTGTACGCTTGCCACCTTGCCGAAGGCGGAAGGACTTTAGCCGGGTGGACTCGTCGGACACTACTGTCTTGAAGGGCCAGCGGTCGCCGAAGTGTTCCACCAGCCACACCAGGTTGTCGTAATTGCAGGTGTATATCGGCGCGTCATAGCGCAACGCGCTCAAACGTTCCGATTGACTACCCACAATCGGCATGATGTCCAAGTGCGCCAAGTGCTCCCACTTGCGCGCCTCATCCGGCCAGGTGCTACGCGCCACGCGCAGAGGCGCTAGGACAAGCGTAGGCTGCGATTCGCCGGCTAGGATGAGGGAATCTATAGTGGTGAGCGTGGAGCAGGTCTTACCGAGTCCCATACCCGCCCACACGCCGCAGCGCTCATGCTCGAGCTGGTGCTTGATCATAGGAGGTTGGTAGCTTCTCGGTGTCCAGATGCGTGGTGGTTCTCTCATTTGTCAACCATTTTGTGCCATTGGTGTAACCCCTGGTACTTAATCACCATACGGGCATCAATTTTCGCGCGATCCAGATCAAAACGCTGAATAGTAAGAAGCAGACCCGCTTTCACATCGGCGATCTCTTCGGCCAACCAATCCGAATTTATTTTCCCCGTAACAGGTTCGGCTTCGTTTGCGCCCTGTATCAAACAGCGCGAAGCGGCAGCGGATAGTTCACCAAGTTCCTCAAGTAATTTACCTAAAATTTTTAGATCTACAGGATCTGACATTGGAACCCAAGGATTCATCTTCGCCATTATTATCGCCCCTCAAACCATTTATCAATCGCTTCAATCGAATCCCACACCAGCACCGTCTGGCCAACGGCGCGCATACGTTCGTGCTCGCGTAACTGCGCCGCTGTAGGCTTTTGGCCTGTGGCTTTGAACTCTACCCAGACTGTAGCGGCAGAAAACGCCAAGTAGGGCGGCGTTAAATGGCAGCCCTCCGGCAGTAGTAGAATCCGGTCGGGTGCAGAATTTCTGCCTATCCACTTAACTTTTCTGCACACACCATTGGCTTCGATAGCACGATGCTTGCCGTAGGCTTCTATTTGGGATTCACGCACGTTGGGCACCTTGGAATATGTGCAAGACGAGATCGCCGCCTTGTAATTGAACCGTACCAACATGAGGCATATTGGGGGCTTCGTGGCCGGTACCGCACATGACAATTTCCAATCCTCCCATAGGTGCTTGAGGATCGACATTAGCCCACAGCACAATATCCTCGTGCTGGTTTTGTACTGATAACAACACCGCACCTTGCGGCATAGATACAACTTGCCGATCGGTCAGATCAAGAATGTATTTGTAAACTACCATGTAAAATCTCCCAGCCATAAAATTAAAATCATAGCGGCGATCGCCAATAAGCATTTAGCCAGCATCGCACACCTCGCGCGGCTTTACCTTGAACAAGGAAAGGATTTCCTGCTCGCCTTTGTATTCGGTTGGCGGTTTCTTGCGGCGGAGATGCTGATCTTTTCCTGCTACTTGCTCACCAGACCGAAAACGAAGACGGTAAGGAAATGTATACCACGGCCGATGTTCCATTACTTCCACCTCTCGCCCTTTGTACTCAGCAAGTGCGTCAGAGTCTTCGCGCACAATTAGAATTTCACCAACCTTAAACATGATCCACACTCCTTACCGCCGAAAAGGGTTTGTAGTTCGCCACTACGCGCTGCACTTCGGCCAGCTTCTCCAGGTTGGCACAATGCGCGCAAGCGTTCGGCTTGACGTTACGCGCTCTCGCCTCGGCGGCGTAGTCTTGGGCTTTCTGCAGCTGCAATTCTTTCCGATAGCGATGCTCAAAAGTGAGTTGTTGGGGTGCTTTCATTTGGTGGACTCCTCTTTGTGTTTGCGGTACCCCTCGATTAGTGTCTCAATTATTTTTGTAGGATCGCCGTGTACAAAGACTGCGTAAGTAGTTTCACCGCTGCTTAGATATTCGCGATTGTAGTTGTCAACTTTTACCGCCTCTTTTGCTGGCACTTCAAAACGCCCTGCAGCCCAGCACTTGGGGAACTCAGGATGCGGTATTTTTAAATAGTCGCACCTCGGATCGACATCGCGGTATTCGCCGTCCGCTACCCCGCCGATTAATAATGCTTTCATATCAAACAGCCTCCACTCTGATTGCACAAACCCCGAAGCGGTCAACAGCTTCCGCGTGAGCGTCAAAACTATGGGATTTGATGGTTGTATATTGCAGGGAATGATTGATGGTTATTAGGAATTTCATTTTTGTCTGGCCTTTATCTTTTGGTCTATTCTTGCTCTCGCCGCTTGGCGCTCCTGGCCCTGCGTCGGCAACGAAAGCCGAAGGGCTAGAAACTCAGTGGCTTCGTCTTGCGTCATAAATAGAATTTCGGCGTATTGCATGTTTGGCTGGTGTGCCGCCGAGTTCATCCGCTCGGCGGCAATGGAGGAAAT
>Ga0247827_10000223_pt1 | contig 27599 bp, 25 predicted proteins | sample 12C_Control_Day2_FD_194414 | JGI IMG/M metagenome (GOLD analysis project Ga0247827, IMG submission 194414) | Soil microbial communities from agricultural site in Penn Yan, New York, United States - 12C_Control_Day2 | ecosystem: Environmental > Terrestrial > Soil > Agricultural land | place... | reverse complement strand
GACCGGGGGCGGGGTGCGGCGGGTGTGCAGGAGGTGGCCTGCCGCGATCGACGTGGCGATGACCAGGCCGCCGGTGATCAGGGCGCCGCGCGGGCCGGCCAGTTCCATGAGGAGGCCGAGGGCGGGCGGGCCGCCCAGGCTCCACACGGTGCCGACGCTGCCCCAGACGCCGAGCACGCGCCCGCGCAGACGGGCGGGCGGGTCGGTCTGCAGGACGGCCGTTCCCGCGGTGTCGGAGACGGACTCGACGACGGCCATGGGCAGGACCAGCACCAGCAGCACGGCCAGCGACGGCGACATCCCCGCCACCACCTGCAGCAGCGCGCCGGCCGCCGCCAGGGCTCCGACCAGCCGCACGGACGGCCGGCGCAGCCGCGCGCCGAGCACCGCGCCGACGATGCCGCCGACGGCGAGCACGGTGGACACCGTGCCGAACGCCCCGGCGCCGCCCGCGAGCGGCCCGGTGACCAGGACGGCGAGCGTCAGCCCGTAGTTGCGGCCGAAGACCGCGCTGACGCCGGTGACCCCGGCGAGGGCGAGCAGCCGTGGCCGGCGGGCGAAGAAGGCCAGCCCCTCCCGGACGGTCATGCCCGGCGGCTGCGCGCGCTTGCCGCTCGCGGCCACCTGACGGACCGCGCCCGCCGCCGGACGCAGGAACGGGATGACCGCGGTCACGAAGAGGAAGGAGAAGCCGTTGGCGAAGTAGGCGGCGGCGGTGCCGAGGAACCCGACCGTCACGCCGGCCAGCGCGGCGCCGGCGAGCCGGCCCGCGTTGAACACCAGCGCGCCCACCCCGATGGCGGAGGGGACGTCCTCGGCGGGGACGAGGTCGTTGCCCAGCAGGGCGCACGCCGGGTTGTCGACGGTGGCGACGACGCCGGTGACGGCGGCCAGCACCATCAGGGACGTCATGTCGAGCCGGTCCAGCGCCACCAGGACGGCCGTGGTGAACGCGACGGCGGACAGCGTCGCCTGGCTGACGGCGGCCGTCAGCTTCCGCGGCCAGCGGTCCACGGCCGCGCCGCCGAGGACGCTCATCAGCAGGGCCGGTGCGGCCTGCACGGACATGGAGAGACCGGTGGCGGCCGCGGACCCGGTGATCTGGAGGACCAGCAGGTTCTGCACCGTGAGCTGCATCCACGTACCGGCGTTGGAGACGAAGTTCGCCACGGACCACCAGCGCATGCTGCGGTGCCGCAGCGAGCGCCAGGGCGAACGTGACCCGGGCTGGGCGGAGGCGGGCGGGGAAGACACAGGTGCGCTACTCGGCAGACGAGTCCAGGACTCAGCGGAGGGGGCGCGGGAGCTGAGCGCCGGCTGCGCCGCGCGGCGGCTCCCGTCACCGGACTGGGCGCCGACCATCGTGGCAGAAGGGAGCGCCGAGTCCGTTCCGGGCAGCGGGCGGCCGGCCGGGCACCGGGGCCAAAAGGCGCGAGGAGGCAGGGACTTGGGCAATGAGTGTGGTTGCTCACAAGGGCGAGGGCAGGGGCCGTCACACCGGTGACGGGCCCTGCCCTCGCTCCACCGCCGCCGGAAGGCAGCGCGCCGCGCGTCAGCAGGACAGCTTGGCCCGGATCCGGCCGGCCGCCGCCGCGGGGGCGGCTCCGGCCCGGACGGAGCGGCGGACGAGGTGGGCGTCGCGGCGCAGTTCGCGGGCGGTGTGCCGGCTCCGCCACAGCAGCGAGGGGGCGGCGCCGGTGTCGTCGGCGGCGATCAGCAGGCCGCCCAGCAGGGACAGGTTCTTCAGGAAGTGGATCCGCTGCTGGGCGCGCTGCGCGGGGTCCTCCTCCTCCCAGAAGCGGTGGGCGGCGAGCGTCGTCGGAATGAGCGAGACGGCGAGGGCGAGCGCGGCCGGGCGTGACATCCTGCCGGTGGCCAGCAGCAGCCCGCCCACGACCTGGACGGCGCCGTTGAGCCTCACGCAGTCCTCGGTGCTGTCCGGCAGCGCCGGGACCCGGTCCGTGACGGGGCGGACGACGGACTCGGCGAGCGGTGCCACGTTCTGCGGGTTGCGGACGGCGTCCAGCCCGCCCGCGACGAACATCGACGCCAGCATCGGACGGCCGAGGACACGCAAGAGGCTCATGGCCTTCTCCTGGGAGTGTGAGTGGTGGACGTTCGGCGGGTTCCCCCGGGGGCGGGGACCATTCGGCGCGCCCTCACCAGAAACGGGTGGTGAGCGCGGGCTGGTGGACCGCCTGGACGGCGTCCCGCAGACGCAGGGCGACGCCGATGGTGGCGCGCAGGGCCGAGGGACGTACCGTCTGGGCGGTCTCCGTGGCCAGGACCAGCAGGCAGCCGGCCGCCTGTTCCACCACGGACACCGGGAGGGTGTAGTCGCTGTCGGCGGCCGAGCGGAACGCCTTCAGCGGGATCCCGGCTCCGTCGACCGTCCGCCGGGCGGCCTGCTCCAGGTGCTGCGCGGCCTGTTCGCACAGCGAGGCGGGGAGGGTGAGGGTGCGCTGGAACGAAGGACTCGTCATGTCTCCACTGCTCCCCCGGCAGGGGGTCCCCGGCTCGGCGGACGGCGGGATTTCACCGTCCCGCGTGACCGGCCGGCGGCGCACGCGGCGGCGGCCGGTGCTCCTACGCTGGGGACGGCCCCGTGTGTCCCACGGTGCGCCCGCGCAGATGAGGAGTCCCGCCGATGACCAAGGCTCCCCGTTCCGCCGTCCCCGACGGTGACGGGCCCGCGGAGGTGGCGGCCCGGTTCACCGGCCGGACGGTCACCGGTGTGCGTACGCTGTCCGGCTCACTCGCCGAGGCCGTGCTCGACGACGGCCGGGTGGTGGTCGTCAAGGACGCGGGCGGCGCGGAGGCCGCGCGCGCCGAGGCCGCGGGTCTGCGCTGGCTGGCCGCGGCCGGGGCGGTGCGTACACCGGTGGTGCACGGTCACGACGCGTTCCGGCTGGTCGTGGACCGGGTGGCGCCGGGCCGGCCGGACCGGGAGGCGGCGGTGCGCTTCGGCCGGGAGCTGGCCGCGCTGCACGCCGCGGGCGCGCCGGCCTTCGGGGCGCCGCCGCCCGGCGGCCCGGTGGAGGCGTTCATCGGACGCGCCCCGATGCGCAACGTCACCGGCGACGAGTGGCCCGGCTGGTACGCCCGGCACCGGGTGCTGCCGTATCTGCGGCGGGCGGTCGACGACGGCACCGTCCGCCCCGCCGAGGCGGACGCCGTGGAGCGGGTCTGCGCGCGGCTGCCGGAGCTCGCCGGTCCCGCCGAGCCGCCCGCGCGGCTGCACGGCGACCTGTGGAACGGCAATGTCCTCTGGGGCGCGGACGGGCATGTCCGGCTGATCGACCCGGCCGCGCACGGCGGGCACCGGGAGACCGACCTCGCGATGCTCGCCCTGTTCGGCTGTCCCCATCTGGACGCGGTGCTGGACGGCTACCAGGAGGCGGCGCCGCTCGCCGGCGGCTGGGAGACACGCGTCGGCGTGCACCAGCTGTTCCCGCTGCTGGTGCACGCCGTGCTGTTCGGCCGCGGCTACGCCGAGCAGGCGCTCGCGGTGGCGCGGGCGGCCGGGTGACTCACCGGGTCGTCACATGCCGCTCGTCGGGCACGCAGTGGGTCATGACGAGCCCCGACACGTCACGCGGCGGGTTGTCGCCCAGGCTGGCGAGACGCTTGCGGTCCTCCTCCGTGAGGTCCTGGTCGGGCAGCGGGTCGAGGTGGGCGACGTCCTCCGGCATGATGCCGAGGCCCTCGCCGACCCTGCGGCCGAGGTCGTTCTCCACCAGCAGGAAGTGCCACACCATGCGCTCCTGGACCGCCCGGTCGCACTGGGAGATCAGGTCGGTGAAGTTCTTCACCAGGTCGTCGCGCTCCCACTCCTCCATGAGCAGGTACCGCTGGCCCGCCTGGAGGTAGTCGTTGGCGCGGGGGATGCGCTTGCGGGTGAGCCGGCCCCGGATCTCCGGGCCCTGTTCGTCGTGCGTCGGGTAGTGGCCCTCGCGCAGCCCGCCGGTGATCGACGGCTCGTAGTTCACCAGCGGGTTCCCGCCGCCGCCGTCGATGTGGTAGGTCATCTGGCCGTCGCGCTGGTTGGTGCGCACGTCCGCGTGCTTGGCCTGGTTGACCGGCAGCTGGAGGTAGTTGGGGCCGACCCGGTAGCGCTGGGTGTCGCTGTAGGAGAAGGTACGGCCGACGAGCATCTTGTCGTCGGAGAAGTCCAGCCCGTCGACGAGGACGCCGGTGCCGAAGGAGATCTGCTCGTTCTCCGCGAAGAAGTTCTCCGGCATCCGGTTCAGCACCATGCGGCCCACCGGCTTCGGCGGGAAGTCCTGCTCGGGCCAGGTCTTGGTGTCGTCCAGCGGGTCGAAGTCCAGTTCCGGGTGGTCGTGGTCGTCCATCATCTGGACCAGCAGTTCCCACTCCGGGTGGTCGCCGCGCGCCACCGCCTCGTACAGGTCCTTGGTGGCGTGGCCGAGCCCGTCGGCCTGGACGTTGGCCGCGTCCTCCTCGGTCATGCTGCGCACGCCCTGTTTCGGCATCCAGTGGTACTTGACCAGCTTGGTCTCGCCCTCGCCGTTGACCCACTTGTAGGTGTTCACGCCGAAGCCCTGCATATGGCGGTAGTCGGCCGGGATGCCGCGCGGGCTGAACAGGTTGACCAGCATGTGCATGCACTCGGGCGTCTGCGACATGAAGTCGAAGATGCGGCGCGGCTGCTGCTCGAAGGTGACCGGGTCGGGCTTGAGGGCGTGGATGACGTCCGGGAACTTGATGGCGTCCCGGATGAAGAAGACGCCGAGGTTGTTGCCGACGAGGTCCCAGTTGCCGTCCTCGGTGTAGAACTTCACCGCGAAGCCGCGCGGGTCGCGGGCGGCCTCGGAGGAGTCGCGCCCGCCGATGACGGTGGAGAAGCGGATGGCCAGGTCGGTGCGCCTGCCCTGCTCCTGGAAGAGTTTGGCGCGGGTGTAGCGGGAGACGGGCTCGTCGCCCCACTTCCCGTACGCCTCGAAGTAGCCGTAGGCGGTGACGCCGCGGGCGTGCACGACCCGCTCGGGGATGCGTTCCCGGTCGAAGTGGCTGATCTTCTCCAGGAACTGGTAGTTCTCCAGCGTGGCCGGGCCGCGGGAGCCGACGGTGCGCTGGTTCTGGTTGTCGTAGACCGGATGGCCCTGCCGGTTGGTGAGTACCTCGCGGTCGTCGCCGGTAGCGGGGCTCCGGGTCGGGTCCGTCATGATCGTGGGCTCCTTGCGCTGCTCGACCCCCCGCCGGTGGCGCGTACGAGGGTCATGCTGCCGCGCATCACCGCGGGCGGCGACCCGGAGCGGGCCGGTCAGGCGCGGGCCGGCGGCCGGTCGAGGAAGCGGTCCAGGGCGGCGGTGAGTTCGGCCGGCTTCTCCACCGGCAGTTCGTGGCCCGCGTCCAGGACGCGGATCTCCGCGTCCTCGTAGTCCTTGGCCGGCCGCAGCATCTGCCGCACCGGGAGCTGGATGTCGTGGTAGCCGTGCACCATCAGGGTGGGCACGCGGATCTCGCCGGCCCGGTCGAGGACGTCGAAGGCGCGCATCGCGGAGTAGAGGGTCATGACGACCTCGCGGGGCGTGGCCGCGGAGGCGCGGATGTACTCCCGGACCTCGTGGCGAGGGAGTTCACCGGCACCAGCCGCTCCACCCGGCCGGGGTGGGCGAGGGCGAGGGTCTGCGCGGTCATGCCGCCCATCGAGTGACCGACGGGCACGAACCGGCCGACGCCCAGGTGGTCGAGGAGCGCGGTGACGTCCCGGGCGAGGTCCTCGATGGTGCGCGCCCCCGTGCCGCTGCTCTCGCCGTGCCCGCGCAGGTCGAGGCGGATCACCCGGCGGTGGGGGGCTAAGTGGGCCATCTGATGGTCCCAGCGGTGCCGGTCGGCGGTCCACCCGTGCAGGAACACCAGGGGCGCGGTCCCGGCGTCGCGGGGCCCCTCGTCGTCGTAGGTCAGTTCCGCGCCGTCGACAGCGAGCTGCGGCATACGTCGCCTCCTGGTCGGTGCCCACCTTCGATTACCGACCGGTGGCGTAGCGGCCGCCGGGCCGCGGCGGACGCGCACGGCGAAGGGGCGGGGCGCGACCGGTCCCCCGTTCCGGTCGTGCCCTCGCCGCATCCCGAAACTACGCGCCGGAGGAAGGGCTGTGTATCGCACCGGTGCCCGCTGTGGCCGCCGGAGGGCTCATCCGTGCACAACTGAGTCCGAAAGGCCCGGTTCACCCGCCCGTGAGCACGGGCTGCTCCAGGTCGCCCGCCGCGAGATGGGCGAGGACGACCTCGTACAGGTCGGTCCCGGCGGCCAGCAGCTGGCGTTCCAGGACCGGTTCGGCGCTGCGCACGTGCTCGCGGACGGTCTGGGCGTGCACTCCCAGGGTCTGCGCGGCCCGTTCGGCGTTGCCGCCGGCGGCGATCCAGGTGCACAGGGTGCGGCGCAGGTTGCGGGTGTCCCGGTCCAGCCGCCCCAGCAGGTCCCGTGCCCAGGCGCCGACGGCGGGGCCGTCCAGCAGACCGGCGAGACCCTGCGCGTGCGCGGCGGGACCGGCGGCCGTCCGCCCGTCCAGGAGGTTGATCTGGGTGTGCAGCGCCAGGTGGACCACGGCACGGGCGGTGACGTCGTCGAAGTCGGCGCCGAGCAGGGACTCCACGCGTTCCATGCGGGCGCGTACGGTGTTGCGGCTGACGCCGAGGATCTTGGCGGTGTTGACGGCGGTGAACTCCAGGCCGAGGCGGGTGGTGGCGAGGAGCTCGGCGCGGGTGTGGTGCGGCAGCACGTCGAGCGGACTCAGCACCCGGGCCGCCCAGCCGCGCAGCGCGGCCGGGTCCATCAGCCGCTCGGGATGGGTGCGTTCGGCGTACACGGCCGTCTTGTCGGCCCGGAAGCGCGCCACCGCCAGGGCGCTGACGGCCTGTCCGTAGGCGGTGGCGGTACGGGCGAGGCTCTGCCACACGCTGCCGCCGAGGAAGGTGCCCGGGTGCCGTTCGACCAGCGACCGCAGCGCGCCGGCGGTGGCCTCGCGGGGGCTGACGACGATCACATGGCCGTCCATCGCCGGACAGCGCACGACCAGCGCCTCCTCCCGCGTGCGGTCCAGGCACTCGGCCGCGAGCCGGTCGCGCAGCGCGGGCGCGGACTCGACGACGTAGACGCAGGCCGTGTCGGCGTCCAGCAGGCCGGGCCAGAGGCCGGCGGCGACCCGGCGGGCGGCGACGGTGTCCTCGACCATCAGCAGCTGCAGGATCGCCAGGCGCAGATCGGCGGTGGCCCGCCGGAGCAGGTGTCCGGCGGCGGCGGTCTCGTCCGCGGTCAGCAGGAGTTCGATCACCTGGGCGGTGTGCGTGACGACGTCGGAGGCATGCCGGTCGAAGGGTGACTCGCGGCAGACCGCCAGCACACAGGTCCGCGCGGGGTGGCCGATGGCCGCCAGGCGTACGTGGCGCCCCTCCCCCTCCCAGGCGGCGGAGGCGATCCGGCCGCCGGCGAGACCGGCGACGAGGGACTCGTCCAGCGGCAGCCGGGTCCCGGCCAGCAGCGCTCCGGCGGCGTCCCGCAGGGACACCTCCGCGTCCACGGTGGCGGCCAGCCAGTCGACGACCGCGCGGACGTCGCGCCCGGCCGGACGCAGATGGTCCAGCAGTTCCCGCGCCCACTCGGCGCGTTCCCCGGCCGCCGGCGGCGTCCGCCGGATTCCGTCCCTACGGCCTGCCACCCCGGCCTTCCCCTCGTCTCGTAGCCGTCCCGGCCCAGGTCAGGGACGTTACCCCACCCGTGCGCGCGGATCGTCCCGGCGCGTCGGGCCCCCGGCTCCCGGGACGGCGTGCGCGGTCCGTGCGCACGGGCGGCATAAGCTCGGTGAATGGCGAAGTACTTCGACGTGCACCCCGACAACCCCCAGCCGCGCACCATCTCCCAGGTCGCCGAGAGCATTCGCTCCGACTCCCTGATCGCATACCCCACGGACTCCTGCTACGCACTCGGCTGCCGCCTGGGCAGCCGGTCCGGCATCGACCGGATCCGCACGATCCGCAAGCTGGACGACCGGCACCACTTCACCCTGATGTGCCGGGACTTCGCGCAGCTCGGCCAGTTCGTGCGGATCGACAACGACGTGTTCCGCGCGGTGAAGGCGTCCACCCCGGGCAGCTACACGTTCATCCTGCCCGCGACGAAGGAGGTGCCGCGCATGCTGATGCACCCCAAGAAGAAGACGGTCGGCGTGCGCATCCCGGACCACGTCGTCACCCAGGCCCTGCTGGAGGAGCTCGGCGAGCCGCTGCTGTCCAGCACCCTGCTGCTGCCCGGGGAGGACGAGCCGATGACCCAGGGCTGGGAGATCAAGGACCGGCTCGACCACCAGGTGGACGCGGTGCTGGACTCCGGCGACTGCGGCACCGAGCCGACCACGGTGATCGACTTCTCGGGCGGCGAGGCGGAGATCGTGCGCAGGGGCGCCGGTGACGTCACCCGGTTCGAGTGAGGCCACCGCGCCGCCCGGCGCCCCCGGCCGGCGTGTCACGATGGCCGTGACCAGCGCCACCGTGGGAGGCAGCGGACCATGACCGCCGTGCAGGGAACGACCGTCGGCATCACCACCGGGGACGGCACCGCCGACGCGTATCTGACGCGTCCGGCGGACGGCGGTCCCCGGCCGGGGGTGCTCCTCTACATGGACGCCTTCGGTGTGCGCCCGCGGCTGCGGGAGATGGCCGACCGGCTGGCGGCGGCCGGTCACACCGTGCTGGTGCCCAACCTGTTCTACAGGCGCGGGCGCGCCCCCGTGGTGGAGCTGCCCGCGTTCATCGACCCGGGGGCGCGCCCGGAGCTCTTCGCGCGCCTCGGGCCGGCCATGCGGGAGCTGACGCCCGAGCGGGCGATGCGGGACGCCGACGCGTATCTGCGGTGGCTCGCCGCGTGTCCGGCGGTGGCGGACGGCCCGGTGGCGGTGACCGGCTACTGCATGGGGGCCGCGCTGGCCCTGCGCACCGCGGGGACCCATCCCGAACGGGTGGCCGCCGCGGCCGGGTTCCACGGCGGCCGGCTGGCGACGGACGCCCCGGACAGCCCGCATCTGGTGGCCGGCCGGATCACCGCCGAGGTGTACTTCGGCCACGCCGACCAGGACCACTCGCTGCCCGGGGAGCAGATCGAGCGGCTGGAGCGGGCGCTGACGGACGCCGGGGTGCGGCACCGCTGCGAGGTGTACACCGGGGCCGCGCACGGATACACCCAGTCCGACACGGCCGCGTACGACAAGGCGGCGGACGAGCGCCACTGGGCGGCGCTGCTCGGCCTGCTGGAGCGCGCCTTCTGACCCAACTCCGTGCCTTCTCCGCACGGTTGGCGGGGCCCCGACCAACGGTCCGCCAGAACACCGTTGTTACGGTGCACCGGTGTCCGACTCCTCACGCGATTCCGCCGAAGGCGCCGGCTGGGGCACCGCTGAACGCGGTGCGTACCGGCGGCTGATGCCGAACCAGGCCGAGAAGATCTCCTGGCTCGACCCGAGAATGCTGTGGGCCGCCCGCAACGGCGTCCTGGCCTCCTGGCTCGGCGATCCCACGGGAGAGACCCGGGCGCGCTGGACGGCGCAGCGCGCCGCGGCCGGCGCGCCCGCCGACAGGGTGATCCGGCGCGACGACCCGGACCGGTTCTCGTTCCTGGTGATCGGCGACACCGGCGAGGGCGGCGACCCCCAGTACGCGGTGGTGCCGGGGCTGTTGCGGGAGGGCCGGGACACCGCGTTCGCGGTGCTGGCCAGCGACGTGATCTACCCGGTGGGCAGCGCGGACGGCTACGGCCCCAAGTTCTTCCGCCCGTACCGGGACTACCCCGCCCCGATCTACGCGATACCGGGCAACCACGACTGGTACGAGGACCTGGCCGGCTTCATGCGGGTCTTCTGCGACGACGCCCCGCCGCTGCCGCCCGCGCCCGCGCCGCGCCCCCTCGGCCGGGCCTGGCTGCGATCCCTGCTGTGGCACCGGCCGCGCGCCGGGGACGGCCGGCACCTCGACGAGGCGCGGAAGCTGCGGTCGGCGCCGGGCCAGCGGGCGGCGCAGCCGGGACCGTACTGGGCGATCGACGCCGGACCGGTGCGGATCGTCGGCATCGACACGGGGCTGCTGGGCACCGTCGACGCCGGGCAGGGCGCCTGGCTGCGCGAGGTCTCGCGCGGGCCACGCCCGAAGATCCTGGTCACCGGCTCGCCCCTGTACGTGGACGGCGAGCACCACCCGTGCCCCGTCGAGGGCGGCGGCACCGTCGACGACATCGTCCGCGATCCGGCGCACCACTACGTGGCCGCGATAGGCGGCGACATCCACAACTACCAGCGCTACCCGGTGCGGCTGGACGACGGACGCACCCTGCAGTACGTGGTGGCGGGCGGCGGCGGGGCCTTCACGCACGCCACCCACACCATCCCCCGGGTGGACGTCGCCGGTGTCACCGAGCGGGACTTCCGCTGCTACCCGCTGCGCGGCGACTCCCTCGCCTTCTACAGCGCGCTCTACGGGCGCCGGCTGCGGCTGCGCCGCTTCTTCGCCCTCACCGATGCCGAGGCGATGGCCGTGATCGCCGAACGCCTCGGCATCGGGCCCACCCGCGTGCCGGGCGCGCCGCCCCGGGTCACCCGCCGGATGCGGCTGGTCGCCGGGCTGCTCGGCACCGGCCGGCGGCCGGACCGGGCCAAGCGGTTCCGGCTGCCGGTGCGCAAGATGTACACCTCGGTGCTCTCACCGGGCTCGGCCACCTACAGCCCGCCGTTCTTCAAGTCCTTCCTCCGTCTCGACGTGAGCCCCGAGGCGATCCGGCTGCGCTGTCACGCGGCGACCGGTCTGCGGGCGCAGGAGACCGACCCGCCGGTCGAGGACGAGGTGGTCATCCCGCTGACCTGAGCGCGGCCCGGCTACCAGCGGCCCGGCGCGGTGCCGGTGAGGGGCCGCGAGGGCCGGCCGTCCACGCCCACCGGGACCTCACCGGCGAGCATCACCCGGTGCATGATCCGCGGCCGGCCGAGGTGGGCGGTGTCGCCGGGGGCCAGGTGGATGGTGGCCCGGTTGTCCCAGAAGGCGACGCTGCCCGGCTCCCAGCGGAACCGCACCGTGTACTCGGGCCGGGTGGCCTGCTCGAGCAGCATCTCCAGGACGGCCGCGCTCTCCGGGCGGGACAGGCCGCTGATCTGCTCGACGTAGTAGCCGTTGACGAAGAGCAGCCGCTCCCCGGTCTCCGGGTGGACACGCACCAGCGGATGCTCGGAGGCGGTCTGGTGGTCCAGCAGATGGCGCAGATAGGCGTCGTCGCCGGGCCGGGGCTGATAGCCGACCCCCAGCCGGTGCTCGGCGCGCAGCCCGTCCGCGAACTCCCGCACCGGGGCGGACAGTCCGGCGTAGGCGGCGGCCAGATTGGCCCAGGTGGTGTCGCCGCCGTAGGGCGGGACGGTCTCGGCGCGCAGGATCGTCGCGGCCGGCGGGTCGACGCGCGCGCCGTGGTCGCAGTGCCAGCCCCGCAGCAGGGTGTGCCGGCGGCGGCGCAGCCACTCGTCGTGCTCCATGCCGAACCGCCCGCCGAGCTCCAGCCGGTCGGCGGTCGTCTCCACCTCGGGGAAGTCCGGCGGCGAGGCCTTCCCGCGCCGCGGCAGCACGACCGGTTCGCCGAACCGGCGGGCCAGCGCCACATGGGCGGCGTGGTCGAGGCGCTGGCCGCGGAAGAACACCACCTTCCAGCGCAGCACCGCCGCCCTGATCCCGGCGATCACCGTCCCGTCGAGGTCACCGGCGAGGTCCACCCCGGTGATCTCGGCCCCGATGTGCCCGGCCGCCGGACGCACCTCCAGTGCCGTGCCGCCGCCCGTGCCGTCCCTGTCCGTCGTCATGCGCTCCCCACTCCGTCGGTCCTCCCCACCGTTGCGTACCCCTCCGGTTGATCACCGACCCCCTCGTCCCCGACGCTGGGAGGACGACACCGCCGACCGGAAGGCATCCTGGTGAGCAGCATCCCGAGCCACACCCTCAACGACGGCACGACGATCCCCGCCCTGGGCCTGGGGACCTGGCCGATGGACGACGCCGAGGCGGAGCGCGCGGTGGCCGGGGCCCTGGAGGCCGGCTACCGGCTCGTCGACACGGCGGCCAACTACCGCAACGAGACCGGTGTCGGCCGCGCCGTGGCCCGGGCCGGCGTCCCCCGCGAGGAGATCGTCGTGACGACGAAGCTCCCGGGCCGGCACCACGGCTACGAGGAGACCCTCGCCTCCTTCGAGGAGTCCCGCGCCCGGCTCGGCCTGGAGTACGTCGACCTCTATCTGATCCACTGGCCGCTCCCCCGCGTCGACAAGTACGTCGGCTCCTGGAAGGCGATGGTCAAGCTGCGCGAGGAGGGACTCGTCCGGTCGATCGGCGTCTCCAACTTCACGCCGGACCACATCGAGCGGCTGGAGCGGGAGACCGGGGTGCTGCCCTCGGTCAACCAGGTCGAGCTGCACCCCTTCTTCCCGCAGGAGGAGCTGCGCGCCTACCACGCGGACAAGGGAGTGCTCACCGAGAGCTGGAGCCCGCTGGGCCGCGGCTCGACGCTCCTGGAGGACCTGGCCGTGCGCGCCGTCGCCGAGGCGCACGGGGTCACCCCGGCCCAGGCGGTGCTGCGCTGGCACCTCCAGCTGGGCGCCCTGCCCGTCCCCAAGTCGTCCGACCCTCAGCGACAGCGCGCCAACCTGGACGTGTTCGGCTTCGCGCTGGACGAGGCCCAGATGCGGACGATCGGCGACCGGGCCCACCGGCGGATCGGCGGGGATCCGGAGGTGCACGAGGAGTTCTGACCGGGTACCCGGGTCCGCGCCCGAGCGGTGGCCTGCGGGAAGGAGCGGCACGGTGGGTGAACGGGACCGGCTGCGGGACTACCACGGCAAACGGGACTTCGGGCGGACCGGCGAGCCCCGGGGCAGCGGGACGGCGCCGGGCGCGGAGCCCCGCTTCGTCGTGCAGATCCACGACGCGCGCAGGATGCACTTCGACTTCCGGCTGCAGGTGGGCGACGTGCTCAGGTCCTGGTCGGTGCCGAAGGGCCCCTCGGCCGATCCGCGGGACAGGCGGCTCGCCGTGCCCACGGAGGACCATCCGCTGGAGTACGAGGACTTCGAGGGCGTGATCCCGCGCGGCGAGTACGGCGGCGGCACGGTGATCGTCTGGGACCGGGGCACGTACGAGCCGCTCGGCCACGACCGCCGGGGCCGTCCCGTCGGCTTCGAGGAGGCGCTGGAGCGCGGGCACGCCACGTTCCGGCTGCACGGCGGGAAGCTGCGCGGCGAGTACGCCCTCACCCGCTTCCGCGACGGCGCGGACGGCGGTGAGGAGGCGTGGCTGCTGGTCCGGGCGGCCAAGGGAGGGGCGGGCGGCCGTGGCGCCCCCGATCCGCGGCGGGCCAGGTCGGCGCGGTCGGGGCGCACCCTCGCCCAGGTCGCCGCGGCGGACGGCGGCTGACCGGGGTCAGCCCTGCGGGAGGGGCTGCTCCGCCCAGATCGTCTTGCCGCCGTCCGTCTGGCGGCTGCCCCAGCGCTGGGTCAGCTGGGCCACCAGCAGCAGTCCCCGGCCGCCCTCGTCGTAGACGTGGGCGCGGCGCAGATGCGGCGAGGTGGCGCTGGCGTCGGCGACCTCGCAGATCAGGGTGCGGTCGCGGATCAGCCGCAGATGCACGGGAGGCACCCCGTAGCGGATGGCGTTGGTGACCAGTTCGCTGACGACGAGCTCGGTGATGAAGGCGACCTCGTCCAGCCCCCACGCGGCCAGCCGCTCGCCGGCCCACACCCGGACGGCGGCCACCTCCTCGGGGTCCGGCTGGACGTCCTTCGTGACGACCTGGTCGGGGCTGAGCGCGCGGGTGCGGGCCAGCAGCAGGGCCACGTCGTCGGCGGGGTCGTCCGGCAGCACGTCCCTCAGCACGGCGTCGGCCAGCGCCTCCAGGGAGTCGGCGGAGACCTCCAGGGCGCGGCACAGCTCGTCGGTGACGCTGTCGATGTCGCGGCCGCGGTGCTCGATGAGACCGTCGGTGTAGAGGGCGACCAGGGAGCCCTCGGGCAGCCGGATCTCCGTCGCCTCGAACGGCAGCCCTCCCACCCCCAGCGGCGGGCCCGCGCTCACGGGGACGATCCGGCAGGTGCCGTCCGGCAGGACCACGGCGGGCGCGGGATGCCCGGCGGCGGCGGCGGTCAGCGAGCGGGAGACGGGGTCGTAGACGGCGTAGAGGCAGGTGGCGCCCAGCTCGGCGACCTCGCCCCGCTCCCCGGCGGCGAGATGGATGACCAGGTCGTCGAGGTGGGTGAGGAGTTCGTCGGGCCGCAGGTCCACGTCGGCGAGGGTGCGCACCGCCGTGCACAGCCGGCCCATGGTGGCGGTGGACGGGATGCCGTGGCCGACGACGTCGCCCACGACCAGGGCGACCCGGCTGCCGGAGAGCGGGATGACGTCGAACCAGTCGCCGCCGATGCCGGCCGCCGACCCGGACGGCAGATAGCGGTGGGCGACCTCTACGGCCGCCTGGCCGGGCAGTCCCTTCGGCAGCAGGCTGTGCTGGAGCGTCAGCGCGGTGCTGCGCTCGCGGGCGAAGCGGCGGGCGTTGTCGACGCAGACGGCGGCGCGGCTGGCGAGTTCCTCGCCGAGCGCGGCGTCGTCGGCGGCGTACCCGTCGGGCTGGACGTTGCGGACGACGACCACGACGCCGAGCGTGGTGCCGCGGGCGCGCAGCGGTACGGCCAGCAGCGAGTGGACGCCGGCGATGCGGGGGCGGCCGGACACCGCGGGCAGGCCGCGTTCGGCCATCCACCGGTCGAAGTCCGGCTCGCCCGCGTGGGCCAGCACCGCGCCGGCCTCCCGCAGCGCCCGCGCGGGCGGGGAGTAGGGCGGGTAGACGTCCGTCTGGCCGAGGCCGACGGCCGTCTCGGGGGCGCCGTCGGCGGCGGATCCGTGCGCCACCCGGCGCAGCACGACCCCGGTGTCCGGCCGGGCCGGGGGCTCGCCGGCGCCGAGGACCCACTCGTGCAGGTCGACGGCGGCGAAGTCGCCCACCGCGGGTACCAGGAGTTCCACGAGTTCCTCGGCGGTGCGCACGACGTCCAGGGTGGTGCCGATGGCGGTCGCGGCCTCGTTCAGCAGCGCCAGCCGTCTGCGGGCCCGGTGCTGGTCGGTGCTGTCGAAGGCCGCGACGGCGGTGCCCACGATGTCGCCGGAGGTCTCGCGGACCGGCCACACCTCGATGTTCCAGGCCTGTGCCCGGGGTCCGGAGGGGGCGCGGGTGAAGCTCTCGTAGCGCAGGGGCTCGCCGGTCTCGGCGACCCGGCGCAGGTACCGGTCCAGGCCCCGGGTGTATTCGGCGTCCTCCACGGTGTCGAGGTAGGCCCGCCCGGTCAGGCCCGCCTCGGGGCGGCCCATCAGTCCACCGGCGGTGTCATTGAGCCGCAGGTAGCGCTGCCGGGTGTCGAAGACCGACATCGCCATGGACGCCTGCTGGAACGCCCGCGCGGCCATCGAGGTCTCCTCCTCCGGGCCGGCCGGCTCGACGGTTATCACGTGTCCGGCCGGAGCGCCGCCGGCCCCCAGCAGGGGCCGGACGGTCAGCCTGGCCGGCACGGGGTGGCCGTCGCGGTGGCGCAGCACGACCGGGCCGGAGGGCAAGGGCGTACCGGCGAGCGGCGGGTCCTGGACGAGCAGCGCGCGTACGGGCTCTCCCACGGCTTCCTCGGCCCGGTGTCCGGTCAGCCGCCGGGCGCCCTCGCTCCACGCCGTGACGACGCCGCGGGCATCCACGACCACCGCGGCGGACGCGTCATCCATTCGTCCAGGATCATCCCGTTGCCGTGCACTATCAACCGCGGGCCGTCGGTGCGGGCGGTCACGCGCCCCGGTCGCGGAGCGCGGCGAGCGCCCGGTCGGCGTGGACGTTCATCCGCAGTTCGCTGCGCACCACCTCCAGGACGGTGCGGTCCCGGCCGATGACGAAGGTGGCGCGCTTCGTCGGCGCCAGGGCGACGCCGCGTTTCACGCCGAACCGCTCGCGGACCGTGCCGTCGGCGTCGGAGAGCAGCGGCATGCCGAGGGAGTGCCGGCCGGCGAACTCCGCCTGCCGTTCCACGGCGTCCGCGCTGATGCCCACCGGCCGCGCGCCCACGGCGGCGAACTCGGCGGCGAGGTCGCGGAAGTGGCAGGCCTGGGCGGTGCAGCCGGGGCTCAGCGCGGCGGGGTAGAAGAACAGCACCACCGGACCGTCGGCGAGCAGCTCCGACAGCCGGCGGACGGTGCCCGTCTCGTCCGGCAGCGCGAAGTCCTCGACCGTGTCGCCCTTCTCCGGCCGCCCGCTCACGACCGGCCCTCCGCGCCCTTGGCGACGCCGCGCGCCCACAGCACCAGCGGCACCTGCAGGGGCAGCCGGCCGAGCGCCGCGGCCCGCTGCGGGGCGGGGCGGCGCCGCCAGTCGGCGGCCATCTTCACGTTGGCGGGGAACACGCCGACGAAGAAGGCCGCCGTCGCGAGGGCGGCGGCCCTGCGGGTACGGGGCAGGGCCACCCCGGCGGCCAGCGCCAGTTCGACGGCGCCGCTCGCGTAGGTCCAGGTGCGGGGCGAGCCGGGCAGGGAGCGCGGCACGATGTGGTCGAACTGGCGGGGGACGGCGAAGTGCGCGGTGCCCGCGGCGGCCAGCAGGCCGGCGAGCAGCAGGGGCGAGCGTTCGGACCGTGACACGGTTCCTCCTCTGATGACCTGCCGCGCGATATTACCGGACGGTAAGTGCCCCGAACCCCGCCGGGCTTCCCACCGCTCCACCGCCCCGCCGGCCGGCCCGCGCCGGGCGCCGGGCGACGGGTGTCAGGGGGTTCGGGTGGGTTCCGGTTCCTCGTCGGAGGAGTGGGCGAAGAAGTCGTCGACCATGCGGTGGAAGAGGGTGGCGAGCTGCCGCAGGTCGTCGGGCGACCAGTCGGCCAGGGCCACCTGCATGCCCCGTACCCCGGCCTCCCGGACCCGGACGATGGCCTCCCGGCCGGCGTCGGTGAGCTCGATGCGCTGGGCGCGGCGGTCGTCCGGGTCCGGGACCCGGGTCACATGACCGGACTTCTGCAGCTGCTGCACCGTGCGGGTGACGTGCGAGGCCTCCACACCCATCCGGGCGGCCAGCTCCCCCGGCCGCATCGGCTCGGCGTCGGCCATCTTCCGCATCAGGGCCACGGCGGCCCGGTCCAGGGGCACACCCGCCAGGGCCATCAGCCGCTCGTGCTGACGTGCGCGCGTGCTCAGGTACGTGATGCGGTGGAGCGCGCGCTCGATCTCGGCCACTTCCGCGGCGGCTGGAGCGTCGGGGACCGGGGGTGTGGACATGGCAGCGACTTTACCATCTCATTGCGTAACTCAATCAACCGCGCGGGTGCCGCGGCCGTCCGGGGGAAACGGCGCGGGCGGGCGCGTGACGGGCCCCGGGGGCGTCCACACCTCACCCGTGACCCTGCCGCTGATCCCGCCCATGCTCGCCACGCCGGGCTCCCTGCCGCCCCCGGCGGCGGACGCCCGCTGGGCCTACGAGACCAAGCAGGACGGCCAGCGGGCGGTGGTCTACCTCCCCGGTGACGGCACCCTCGTGCTGCGCGCCCGGTCCGGGCAGGAGATCACCGGCGCGTACCCCGAGCTCGGGCCGCTGGCCACCGCCCTCGGCGCGAGGCCCGCGGTCCTGGACGGCGAGGTGCTCGCCCTCGACGAGGAGGGCCGGGCCAGCTTCCAGCTGCTGCAGTCCCGGATGGGACTGGCCCACTCCCCCGGCAGGGCGGCCCGGCGGGCGGCGGCCGTCCCCGTCCGGCTGGTGCTGTTCGACGTCATGCATCTCGACGGACGGTCACTGGTCCGGGTGCCCTACTCCGGACGCCGCGAGGCGCTGCTCGGCCTCGCGCTGGACGGGCCGGCCTGGTCCACCCCCGCCGCGATCGTCGGCCACGGCCGCGAGGCGCTGCGCGCCACCCGGGAGCACGGCCTCGAGGGCCTGGTCTGCAAGCGGCTGGACTCGGTGTACGAACCGGGGGTCCGCTCCCGCAACTGGATCAAGATCCGCAACATGCGCAGCGAGGACGTCCTGGTCGGCGGCTGGCTCCCCGGCAGGGGACGGCTGACCGGGCTGCCGGGCGCCGTACTGGTCGGGCAGCGCGCGGCGGGCCGGCTGCGCTACGTCGGCGGCGTCGGCACCGGCTGGAGCGAGACCGAACGCACGGAGCTGGCCGCGCTGTTGCGGGCGGCGGCCACCGACGTGTGCCCCTTCGACCCCGCGCCGGCGCTGCCGGAGGCGCGCTGGGTGGTGCCCCGGCTGGTCGGCGAGGTCCGGTACAGCACCCGCACCCGGGAGGGGATGCTGCGCCAGCCGTCCTGGCTGCGCCTGAGGCCCGACCTGGCGCCGGAGGAGTCGGCGGCCGACATCCCGGACGACCCCGTGTGATCCACGACCGGCGGCAGGTGTTGGGCCGCGCTTCACCACCGGTACGCCTGCACCCTCTTGGCATGTATACGCCCAGCCGGGATGCTGAACTCCCCAGCCCCCCACACCCGTTGGGCTGCGCCCGCACCAAGAGGAGGACGCAGTGTCGTCGAGCACGTTCCGCACGCACCGCAGGAGATGGCTGACCGGTCTGGCCGGCGCGGCCGCCCTGGTGATCGCCTTCCCCGCCACCGCCTTCGCCGCACCGCCGCCCGCCCTGCCGGCCAACGCGGACGCCCTGGACCGGACGTACCAGCCCGCCTTCGACTACGACACCGACGGCTGCTACCCCTCCCCGGCCATCGGCCCGGACGGGGCCGTCAACACCGGCCTCAACCCGACCGGCGCCCTCAACGGCAACTGCCGTGACGCCTCGGACCTGGAGAACACCAACAGCTACTCCCGGGCCAAGTGCAACAACGGCTGGTGCGCCGTCGTCTACGGCCTGTACTTCGAGAAGGACCAGGCGCTGCCGGGCACCAGTCTCGGGGGGCACCGCCACGACTGGGAGCACGTCGTGGTGTGGGTGCAGAACGACACCGTCCAGTACGTCTCGACGTCCAACCACGGCTCGTTCACGGTGCACGCCCGCTCGGCGGTCCGATTCGACGGGACGCATCCGAAGGTCGTCTACCACAAGGACGGCATCGGCACCCACTGCTTCCGGCTGGCGGGCTCGGGCGACGAGCCGCCGGAGAACCACCGGGGCAGCTGGCAGTACCCGGCACTGGTCGGCTGGAACGGCTATCCGGCGGGGCTGCGCGACAGGCTCAGCGCGTACGACTTCGGCAGCGCGCACTTCGGGCTGAAGGACGGGAGCTTCGCCTCCCACCTCGCGTCGGCCAAGCCGTCCGGCATCCCGTTCGACCCGAACGCCTGAGCGGGACCGCGCCCTTGGCGCCGGGGCGCCGTTCGGCGTCCCGGCACGGAGGGGACGTCCCCAGGGTCTAAGGTGTCGGCATGTCGGTTCCCGAACTGATCCGTATCGTCTCCCGCGACTCACCCATGGCGCTCGCCCAGGTGGAGCGCGTCCGGGCCGAGCTGGCCGCCGCCAGGCCCGGTGTGCGCACCGAGGTCGTACCGGTGAAGACGACCGGGGACAAGTGGCTCGGCGATCTGTCGGCGGTGGAGGGCAAGGGCGCCTTCACCAAGGAGGTGGACGCCGCGCTGCTGGCCGGCCGGGCGGACGTCGCCGTGCACTGCGTCAAGGACGTGCCCGCCGACCGGCCGCTCCCGGCCGGCACGGTGTTCGCCGCGTTCCTGAAGCGGGACGACGTCCGCGACGCCCTCGTGCACCCGGACGGACTCACCCTGGACGAGCTCGCGCCCGGCACCCGGATCGGCACCTCGTCGGTGCGCCGGGTCGCCCAACTGGCCGTCAGCCACCCGCATCTGACGTGCGTGCCGCTGCGCGGCAACGCCAACCTGCGGATGGAGAAGCTCGCCGCCGGTGAGGCGGACGCACTGCTGCTCGCGGTCTCCGGCCTGGAACGCATCGGCCGCGCGGACGTGATCAGCGAGGTGCTCTCCCCCGAGGCCATGATGCCGCCCATCGGCGCGGGCATCCTGGCCCTGCAGTGCCGCGAGGGCGACACCGCCCTCATCGAGGCGGTCAGCGCCCTCGGCCATCCGGACACCCACCGCGAGGCCACCGCCGAGCGCATGTTCCTGCATGTGCTGCAGGGGCACTGCAACAGCCCGATCGCCGGGTACGCGCAAGTCGACCGGAGCGGTGAACTGTCCCTGCGGGCCTGTGTCTTCACCGCGGACGGCAAGACCCGGCTGAACGCGCACGAGTGGGCGGGGCGGCTCGATCCGGCGACGCTCGGCACCTCGGTCGCCGTGGCCCTGCTGCGTCAGGGCGCCCGCGAGATCATCGACGGCATCCCGCACTGACGCGGGGCCTCAGGCGGTGCCTTCCTCCGCCTGTTCCTGCAGGAAGACGCTCACCTGCTGGGCGAGACCGTCCCGGCAGGCGCCCGCGGGCGCCCCGGAGGCCCCTTCGTGCACCCCGACACCGCCCGCCCACAGCCGGCGCCCGGCCCACTCCTCGTCGGCGCGCAGCTGGACCTGGACGTCGACATGGCTCAGGGACGCCTCGGGACCGGCCGCGTGGATCACGGCGGTGGCGCGGCGCAGCGGATAGACGTCGAATCCCTCGATGAACTGCGAGTTGCGCCAGTCGATGAACGCGCTCTCGCCGTCGGGTCCGGTCCGCACGTCGATCTGGCCGTCCTCGAGATGAACGCAGAACGGCCGCTCCCCGCGATTCTCGACGGTCACGCGGACACTGAAGTACGTCAGCCCCTCGGCTGCGTCGTCCCGTCCGCGCGGCGGCTCGCCCCGCTCCAGACGGTGGACGCGGACCCGCAGACCGGCATGCTCGTCGTACTCCTGCCAGTCCCCGACCACGTTCGGCTCGTACACAGTGCACCCTCTCGACTTCTGTCCGCTGTTTCCTATCTGTGGCCTCTGCGCACTGTCAAATGAGCGGAATGCGCGGTGCTCGGGCTGTTCGCACCCTCCGGTCGGTGATCAAGCGCTGCGCTGGAGGAATCTCCCGGCCGGCCGTACGGCCCGCGCCGACGGCGTGCCGCACATCACGTCCGGCGCGGTGATCACCGCCGCTCCCCGGGCGCGGTCGGCGCGACCGGGGCCGGGGGCGGGCGCGGACGGCCGACCGCGAGCGCCGCATTTCACTCCATGAATTCCCCCGATTTCAGATCGTGAGCCTTTCGGAAATGTGCGCCCATTGAATATCCGGGAACCGTTTTGAAATGCCGGACGACGGGGAATGAATTCGCAGTGCTTCGGACCAGGAGGCACGTCCGTGGGAACCGGTCGGCCGGTCCCGGGCCCGTTCTGGTCCGAGCCGCCGTTTCCCGCGGGGTCAGTCCGTCCGGCACCCCTCAGGGAGGTGCGCGTGATGCGTACCGTCAGTCCCAGGAAGCAGCACTCCCACGACGACGCCCCCGACTCGGCCGGGAATTTCGCGCGTCTGGCCCGGCTGCCCGAAGGGCCCGAACGCAGGATGCTGCGCGACGAGCTGGTCACCGCCTGGCTGCCCATGGCCGAGCGCATCGCCGTCCGCTTCCGCGGCCGCGGCGAGGCCCTCGAGGATCTGTACCAGGTGGCGGCCCTCGGCCTGGTCAAGGCCGTCGACCACTACGACCCGGCGCGCGGCAACGCCTTCGAGGCGTACGCCGTGCCGACCGTCACGGGCGAGATCAAGCGCCACTTCCGCGATCACATGTGGACGCTGCACGTGCCCCGCCGGGTGCAGGATCTGCGCAACCGCGTACGCCAGTCGGCGAAGGAGCTGGCGCAGACCACCCCGGGCCGGGCCCCCACCGTCGCCGAGATCGCCGCGCACGCCCGGCTGACCGAGGACGAGGTGCGCACCGGCATGGAGGCGCTGGAGTGCTTCACCGCGCTGTCGCTGGACGCGGAGATGCCGGGCACCGACGGCTACGCCCTCGGGGACGCGCTCGGCGGTCCGGACCCGGGGTACGACACCGTCGTGGACCGGGTGGCGGTGCGGCCCTGTCTGGAGGCGCTGCCGGAGCGCGAGCGGCTCATCCTCTATCTGCGCTTCTTCCGGGGGATGACGCAGAGCGGCATCGCCGAGCAGCTCGGCATCTCCCAGATGCATGTCTCCCGGCTGCTCAGCGGCTGTTTCGCCCGGCTGCGCGAGGAGCTGCTGGCGGAGGCCGGCTGAGCGGGCCCGCCCGGCGGCGGGGCGTCAGCCCTGCGGGGGCGCGCCCGGGATCTGGGTGGGGCCGAGCCGGTCCAGGACCTCCTCCAGCACCGTCCGCACCTCCGCGGGCAGCCGCCCGGTGCGACCCCAGACCAGGATCATGTCGGCCACGCTGCGGAGCTTGATGTTGGTGCGCTGGGAGACCTCCCTCAGCACCGTCCAGCCCTGGTCGGGCGAGACCCGGCCGAGCGCGACGACCATGCCGATCGCCTGGTCCACCACCGCGTGCGAGACGACCGCGTCCTTCAGCTGCTGGACCTCCTCCTCCAGCCGGAGGATGCGGTCCGCGCCCCCGTCCGTGTCCGTGTCGGTGGTCATGGTCACCTCCGGGTCCGGTGCGCCGCCGTGGCGGTGCCTTCGCACAGTGCTCGAGTGCCTTCGTCCGGTGTGCGGCTCCTCCATCGTCGCCACTCGGACTCCCTTGCGCCACCGGGGTGGTCCGGGGCGTCCGGTCACCGTTTCGGCGCTCCGGCCGGGGTACTCGGCAGGCGCCCGGAGGGGGGCCGGGCGGACACTGGTGCCACCGGGTGGCTGCCAGGCCGACGAGATCAGGACGCGACTGTGAAGAACCACGACATGACCTCCCCCGCCGGCGCGACGGACGTCTTCTCGACGCACTCCGTGTTCGGGGCTCCCTGCTGGGTGAGCCTCACCAGCCGTGACGTGAAGACCACCGAGGAGTTCTACGGGGCCGTGCTGGGCTGGGAGTGGCGTCCGGTGCGTCTCGGCGACCGGTTCCGCATCGCCCTGGCCGAGGGCCTGCCGGTGGCCGGGATCGCCGCGGTCGCCGGCATGTGGCAGATGGCGGTGGCGTGGACGCCGTACTTCGCGGTGCGCAGCGCCGACGAGGCGGCGGGGCGGGTGCAGGAGCGGGGCGGCACCACGGCGGTCGGCCCGATCTCCCTGCCGCCCGGCCGCGCGGCGCTGCTGGCCGACCGGGACGGGGCGACGTTCGGGGTCTGGGAGGGTGAGCTGTTCACCGACTGGCGCACCTGGCGCCGCGCGCAGCTCGCGTTCATCCGGCTGCACACCCGTGACGCCTTCGACGCGGCGATCTTCTACGGCGGGGTCTTCGACTGGGCGTCCGGCCGGCCCGGTTGCGTCGAGGTGCAGTACGAGGGCGAGGAAGTGGTGCTGCGCAGCGGCGGGGACGTGGTGGCGCGGATCGAGTCGGGGGCGGCGGAGTCGGCGCCCGATCCGACGGTCCGGCCGCACTGGCAGGTCCACTTCGCGGTGAAGGACGTGGCCGCCTGCGCCCGCGCCGCCGAGCAGCACGGCGGCAGTGTGCTGTCCCTGGGCGCCGACGAGGCCGTGCTCCGCGACAACGAGGGCGCCCAGTTCACGGTGACGTCACGCCGCGAGCGCTGACCCGGGCGGTGTACCGCCGGTCATGACGGCGTGCGGGACGGACGGGACAGCAGGACCAGGCTGCGGGGACCCACGGTGCGCGTGGTGCCGGCCTTGTGCTCGGCCTCGTCGGGGGTGCCCTCCGGGTCGGTGGTGTCGATGAGGGCCGTCCAGCGCTCGCCGTAGGCCGCGTGCGGGAGGCGGAAGTCGACCGGCTCCCAGTGGCTGTTGAGCAGCAGCAGGAAGGAGTCGTCGACCAGGCGCCGGCCGCGCGGGCCGGGTTCGGCGATGGCGTCGCCGTTGAGGAACACCCCCACCGAGTGGGCGTCGGAGCGCCGCCAGTCCTCGTCGGTCATCTCGTGGGCGTCGGGCAGCAGCCACACCAGGTCGGGCAGCGGCTGGCCGGGGTGGCGCACGGTCTGGCCGCGGAAGAAGCGGCGGCGGCGCAGCACCGGGTGGGCGAGGCGCAGGGAGACGAGTGCGCGCGTGAAGTCGAGCAGCTCGCGCTGCTCGCCGGTGAGCCGCCAGTCCATCCAGCTGATCTCGTTGTCCTGGCAGTAGGCGTTGTTGTTGCCGTGCTGGGTGCGGCCCAGTTCGTCGCCGTGGGAGAGCATCGGGATGCCCTGCGACAGCAGCAGGGTGGCGAGGAAGTTGCGCTGCTGGCGGGCGCGCAGTTCGAGCACGGCCGGGTCGCGGGTGGCGCCCTCCGCGCCGCAGTTCCAGGACCGGTTGGCGCTCTCGCCGTCCCGGTTGCCCTCGCCGTTGGCCTCGTTGTGCTTGTCGTTGTACGAGACGAGGTCGCGCAGGGTGAAACCGTCGTGCGCGGTGACGAAGTTGACGCTGGCGCGGGGGTGGCGTCTGCTGTGCGCGTACAGGTCGGAGGAGCCGGTGAGGCGGGAGGCGAAGTCGCCGAGGGTGTGGTCCTCGCCGCGCCAGAAGTCCCGTACGGCGTCCCGGTACAGGCCGTTCCACTCCGACCACAGCTGCGGGAAGTTGCCCACCTGGTAGCCGCCCTCGCCGAGGTCCCAGGGCTCGGCGATGAGTTTGACCCGGCTGATCACCGGGTCCTGCTGGATCAGGTCGAAGAACGCCGACAGCCGGTCCACCTCGTGGAACTGCCGGGCCAGGGTGGCCGCGAGGTCGAAGCGGAAGCCGTCGACGTGCATCTCGGTGACCCAGTACCGCAGCGAGTCCATGATCAGCTGGAGCACGTAGGGGTGGCGCATCAGCAGGCTGTTGCCGGTGCCGGTGGTGTCGTAGTAGTGGCGCCAGTCGCCGTCCACCAGGCGGTAGTACGAGGAGTTGTCGAGGCCCCGGAAGGAGAGCGTGGGCCCCTTCTCGTTGCCCTCGGCGGTGTGGTTGTAGACGACGTCGAGGATCACCTCGAGCCCCGCCGCGTGCAGGGCCTTCACCATCTCCTTGAACTCGGTGACCTGCTGGCCCCGGGTTCCGTGGGCGGCGTAGGCGTTGTGCGGGGCGAAGAAGCCGATGGTGTTGTAACCCCAGTAGTTGGCCAGGCCGCGGCCCTGCAGCACGCCGTCCTGGACGAACTGGTGGACCGGCATCAGCTCGACGGCGGTGACGCCCAGCGAGGTCAGGTGCCCGATCACGGAGGGGTGCGCCAGGCCTGCGTAGGTGCCCCGGAGTTCCGCGGGGACGTCCGGGTGGGTGCGGGTCAGGCCCTTGACGTGGGCTTCGTAGATCACGGTGTCGGAGTAGGGGCGGCAGGGGCGGGTGTCGTCGCCCCAGTCGAAGGCCGGGTCGGTGACCACGCCGAGCATGGTGTGTCCGGCGCTGTCGGCGCGGTCGGGGCCGTGCGGGTCGCGCTCGTAGAGCGAGGGGTGGTTGTCGATCTGCCCGTCCACCGCGGTGGCGTAGGGGTCGAGGAGCAGTTTCGCCGGGTTGCAGCGGTCGCCGGCGGCCGGGGCCCAGGGGCCGTGGACCCGGTAACCGTAGCGCTGTCCGGGGCCGACGCCGGGAAGGTAGGCGTGCCGGACGAATCCGTCGGCCTCGGTGAGCCGTACGGTGCGGTGCCGTCCGTCGTCGTCGGCCAGGACCAGGTCGACGCGTTCGGCGACCTCGCTGAAGAGGGCGAAGTTGGTGCCCTCGCCGTCGTAGGAGGCACCCAGCGGGTAGGGGCGCCCGCTCCAGGCGGGCGCCCCTTTCCGGCTCTGTCGCCGGGTCACCGGACCTCCTCCAGGAGGCCGCCCGGTGTTCGGACCCGGCCGGTGACCGTGGTGACGCTGAGCTCGCGGGGCAGGTCGAGCCCCTCGCTCTCCCGCGGGTCGGGCGCGGTGGGCACGAGCGGGACGCGTTCACCGGCGCGGGCGCGCTGCGAGAACCAGATGACCTTGCTGCCGTTCCCGGTGGCGCAGCAGCCCCAGCCGTCGCTGCTCGCCGCGATGCGCTCGAGGCAGCCGCGCAGGTGCTGGTCGGGGCGGAGGGCGCGGTCGTTGTCCCCGATGGCCGTGATGAGGTGCTGGCCGTTCCACCACATCTCGATCGACGTGTTCTTGTCGGTGGCGTGCTCGTCGATGGCGCGCAGCAGCATCTCGGCGCCGCCGCAGACGGGCTCCATCAGGTTCTCCAGGTCCCAGAACCGGAGGTGGGCGGCCAGTATGCGGCTGACCTGTCCCACCCTCTCGGGGCAGACTTCCACGTCGAGGTGGTAGTAGCAGGGCACTGCGGTCTTCATCGTCGTTGGCTCCTCACGCGAGGCCGGCTCTCGTCCCGCCTCACCCCTGCGGGGCAAGCCCCCGAACACGGAATGTGAGCGAATGTCGCTTCTGAGTCACATTCAGAGTGACCGGGTTGGTCCGTTCGTGCAACACGAGCGCACGGCCGAGGCGTATGGAGCGACAACTGAGCGCCGCCCGTCCCGCTTGAGCGGTCATATCGGTTGAAAATCCAACAAGACGTTGAGTCATCACCCGTGCACCATGTGTGAAGACCTCGATCGCCGTTACGGGTCCGTGCACCAGCGCGCACGGCCGCCGCCCGACCGCCGGGACAACGCGCCCCCATCGAGCCCCGGAAAGGTGAACGGCGCCATGCTGCTACCCGCCAAAGCTGAAGTTGCCCGGCAGTTGCGTCGGTACCGGGCCTGGGAACGCGTGATGCTGGCGGTTCCCACCGATCTCACGGTGCGGTCCACCTTCGAGGACTCCGGCTACACCCTCTGTGTCCTGATGGGCAAGCGCTGCGCACGGGAGGCGGCGGACGCCGCCGAACGGTATCTGCGCACCACTCACCTCGACTACCTGCAGGAGCAGAACGACAGGCCGCGTCCGGCCGCCGCGGTCAGGCGCGGTCCGCCGGCCGTCGAGCGGCGCTCACCGGCGGGAAGGCAATGACCTTCCCGCCGTTGTCTGGTCCCACGCCCGGGCGTCCGCCCGGGCGTCGAGCACGGCGGAGGTGCACAGACCCATGAAGACGACCCGGACCATCGGTCGTATCCCGGTACGGGACGTCCGGCCGTCCGTCGACTGCGGCAGGCGGCCGGCGAAGGCCGTCGTGGGCGAGGCCTTCGAGGTCACGGCCACCCTCTTCCGGGAGGGGCACGACGCGGTGGCCGCCAATGTGGTGCTGAAGGATCCGGAGGGACGCCCGGGTCCGTACACCCCGATGCGGGAACTGGCGCCGGGCACGGACCGGTGGGGCGCGGAGGTGGTGGCGGCCGGCGGCCCGGGGCGGTGGACGTTCCGCGTCGAGGCCTGGGGCGACCCCGTGGCCACCTGGCGCGGTGTCGCCACCGTCAAGGTCCCGGCGGGCATCGACACGGGACTGGTGCTGGAGGAGGGCGCCGACCTCTACGAGCGCGCGGCCGCCGGGGTCCCGCGGGGCGACGGCAGGGCCGTGCTGCTCGCCGCGGCCGGGACCCTGCGGGACGACTCCCTGCCCTGCGCCACCCGGCTGGCGGGGGCGTTGACGCCGGAGGTGGACGCGGTGCTGGCCCGGCATCCGCTGCGGGAGCTGGTCACCAGCAGTGACCCGCTGCCGCTGCTGGTGGAACGCGAGCGCGCCCTGTACG
>Ga0247827_10000211_pt1 | contig 28335 bp, 21 predicted proteins | sample 12C_Control_Day2_FD_194414 | JGI IMG/M metagenome (GOLD analysis project Ga0247827, IMG submission 194414) | Soil microbial communities from agricultural site in Penn Yan, New York, United States - 12C_Control_Day2 | ecosystem: Environmental > Terrestrial > Soil > Agricultural land | place... | reverse complement strand
CCTCTGGGGCATGAACTCCGGTGTCGGCGGCTGGATCCGGAGGAACGTCCCCCTGGTCGGCCTGGTCGACAAGGGCTTCGGCGAGGTCAAGAGCCAGCGGAACAAGAACGAGTACTACCAGAACATCGAAGGCGGAGGGAACTTCTCCGGCTTCGGCGAGAGGTTCCACGAAGAGGCGTACGTCGCCTCCACGTCGGCGTTCTACAACGACGAGGAAGCCCGGCAGGCGTTCAAGGGCGTCACGCGCCTGGGCTACAACGGGCGAGTCCGGGACCAGTTCTCCCGGCAGGGCGGACGCCAGGACGCGCTGGACTTCATCTACCACGCGAAGTCCTCGTACGGAGCCTCGGTGTCCGAGTCGCTCCAGCAACTGGAGATGGTGTCCAAGAACTCCACGCTGTCCCTGAAGGGCCTCCAGAAGGCGCTGAAGGACGTCTCGGACACCGCTGGTCGCGCGGGCGTGAACGCCCAGATGGCCCGCAAGCAGCTCATGGACATGGTGAGCGCCGGAGTGGGTGCGGGGTACGGCGCGGGAGCCGTGCCGACGGCCCAGAACATCCAGATGGGCAAGACGTCCCTGGGCCGCTCGTACCAGAACATCGACCTGTCCGGTCAGATGGGCCAGCAGTACGCGTACATGGCCTCCTCGAACATGGGGATGACCTACAACCAGTACTTGGCCATGCAGAGCCAGAACCCGCTGGCGGCAGCCCAGGGCCGGGCCGGTCAGAACCTCTCGCTGCTGGCTCAGATCTTCACCCAGGACGAGATCAACTGGGTGAAGGAGAAGGCCGACGGCATGGGCGGCCAGCTCGACTCCGACGCGGCGCTGAGCATCGTGCCGGAGTTCATGACGGCCTTCCCGAACCACAACATCTCGGTGATCCACCAGCAGCTCGCGGCCTTCGGGATCGTCCAGACCGACGATCCCCAGCAGGCCGTGGCGTACGCCTTCACCCTCATTGCCGGACAGAACGGCGACCTGGCCAACGCGGAGAAGACGGCCAAGGAGAACAAGCCCGTCTCCACCAAGGACGCGGCCAAGGCCGACGACTCGGCCGACAAGGGCTTCATCAAGGACTTCGACACGAAGATCCGCAACCCCGGCGCGGCCAAGAAACTCTGGGGCTCCTTCGTGGAGACGGTCACGCTCACTGGCGTCGATGACATCGGCATCGAAGACCAGGAGGCGATGAAGGAGTACAAGCGCCAGGTCGACAAGAGCGGCCAGCGGAACCCGGTGCTGGAGAACATCCTCAAGACCCTTCCGGACGAGGACAAGGCCAAGGTGGTCGTCCACACCTCGAAGGGTCAGCGGGTCGTCTCGCTGGAGGAGGCGATCAAGAACCACCCGAAGGAGCTGTCCTCCGGCCAGGCCCGGTTCGTGGCGGGCTCCGCCGACGGCAAGTCGGTGTCCGATCTGCTCGGCTCCGGCTCGGTGGACACCACGGCCAAGTGGACCGACGAGGCCACCAAGTCGAGCGGAAAGGAGGGCCAGTCGCTCAAGGAGTGGGAGAAGAAGCACCCGGACCGCAAGACGGCATCCAACAGTGGCGGAACCGCTGCAAACGGTAGGGTCGTTGTCGATCTTACGGATACGGCCAGGCAGCTCTTGAAGATCTCCTCGGCAACCGGCGTCGCCGGGGCGAACGGGGAGGGCGCTCCGCCGATCAACACCTACAACTGGAACGCGAGCAGGTGACATGGGACTGGCCAAGCTGGGCTTCGCGGACGGTCCCTCGCTGACCTTCCGGGTGGATCCCGAGGGCTTCGACTACAACGTCAAGGTGCACACGTCGGTCACCAACACCGTGGGCGGCCGGGTGATCCAGGTCCTCGGCACCACGGTGTCCGACGTGGTGGTCCGGGGCTCGATCGGCGAGAACCACGGCCTTGGCCGAGGGAAGAGCGGCGGGGAGCACCCGGGCGTCTCCTGGAAGCTGGCCTCGGAGTTCTTCTACCAGATCCAGGGCCTCCAGCAGCTCCAGAGCGCCGGGGCGAACACTCCGGGCTCCACGAACAAGGCGGGGTTCTTCCTGAAGCCCGCGACGTTCGTGTACTCGCCCAAGGGCCTGCGGTTCCAGTGCTACATCAAGGCCATCACGGACCCGGACGGCGACGGCACGGCCGGTGTGGTCCACAAGGTCGGCCGGGCGAACTACCGCTACGTGCTGACCCTCTTCCCGGTGCAGGAGGGGTCCACGGACCTGACCAAGGCCGGGATGTCCAACGGCGTGCTGGACCAGGCCCGTGCGAAGGCCGTGGACGCCTACATCGCCCGCATCTCTCAGGGCATCGGCTGGAAGTTCACGGCCTACAACGGCGGATCGACCCCCAGCGCCCAGTGGGAGAAGGAATTTAAAAACAGTCACAAGGATGCGACGCCTGACGCGACTCTGGACCGGGAGGATCAGTGACGGAGCCCATTCACTGGGGATCGGACGTTCCGGTCTCCCTTCCGCAGCCGCTGGCCGAGGACAACCCCGGCGTCGTCCCGATGGACGGGTTCTGTTTCACGCCCAACGGTCTGTTCTTCGACCTCTCCGAGGCGGACTACCAGCGGATCTCGTCTCCGACGTTCGCTCCGGACAACCCTCAGGAGCAGGTCATCCGCTACGACGAGGGGTTGTGAGATGGCGCGCTCCGGCCTGAACACCAACCTGTCGTACAGCCATGGCGGGAAGAAGTACGCCTTCTCCCTGCGGGTCCAGGAGATCGCCCACGGCTCGCGCATGGTGGCCGAGGAGTCCCAGGCGAGGAACCGGCGGGCCTACTATCCGCACAAGGTGTCCTCAATGCCCTTCGTGATCGTCCCGATCATCAAGGGCTACCGGGAGCGCGTGCAGTTCTCCAACTTCCTCGCGGACTACATCAAGCGGGTGCAGGACCCGAGCCTGAGCGCGAGCAACTTCCCGACCATGCGGGTCACCTGCTCGGTGCGGAACTTCGAGCGGTACGGCGTCCCGACCGACGGCATCGAGTGGGGAGACCACGTCGGCTCGATGGTCTGGACTCCCCGGGTGGCCTTCGAGACCCACGTGGACCAGTCGCTGGGGGACAGCCCCGGCAAGTACGACGGGATCTCCTACTTCGTCTTCTCCGAAGGGTCCCTGGAGCGGTCCCCACAGATCGCGTACTTCTACCCCTCGGGCGTCCAGCTCTCGGGCTCCCAGGTCCCCACCGAGAGCGCCTACGACAAGGTCGTGGAGATCCAGGACATCCAGGACATCATCAACGGCGGCACCCCGGGCCCGTCCGACCGTGGCGACGTCGACCCCAACTGGGGCGGAGTGCCCTACCTGCCCGGCCAGGGCCCCAACCAGAACGTGCCGCCGGGAGTGATCCGCTGATGCTGGAAAACGGACAGAGAGGGGTATACAGTGCCTAGCTTCATTTATGCCCCGCAGATCAAGATCTACGTCGAGACCGGCGGGAACCTGCTCAACAAGAACATCCGGCCGCAGGTGCTGGACGTCTCGGACGACCTGGTGCGCGGACGCCTCATCCGGCGAGTCGACGGCGTCTCGGACCTCCAGTTCACGCTGACCAACCAGCGGCGCAAGTACGACCAGGTGTTCACCCCGAACGACCGCGTCACGGTGCTCATGAAGCGCGTGACGTGGTTGCGGGTGTTCACCGGCTACCTCAACAAGGTCCCCTTGATGACCGGCTGGCCCCGGGACGTGGATCTGACGGCCTCGTGCTCCCTGAAGCGGCTTCAGTACTGGTACTGGGACCCGGAGTCGGCCTACACCCAGCAGATGATCATGGACGCCCTGTCGGCGGCTCGGGGCTCGGGCAAGAACACCGACGGCGGCATGACCAATGTGGTCCTGTCCATCCTGAAAGAGGTCGTCGGCTGGCCGGAGTCCAAGGCGCACATCGCCAAGATCCCCGACGACTGGTTCAAGACCGCCTACAAGATCGCCGAAGCGGTCGACAAGAGCGCGCAGGAGTCCGACGACCTCGCCCAGCAGTTCTTCCAGTCCCTGGGCGGTGCGGGGACCATCGGCGGATCCGGCGGGGAGGTCGACACCACCGCACTGAACGGCCGGTACGGCGGCTACGACTCCAAGGAGCAGAAGTCCAACGCGGTCAAGATCTACAACGCGGGCCGGACCATGGGTGCGACCAAGAGCGACCAGATCGTGGCCATCATGACCGCCATGCAGGAGTCCCGGCTCATAGCCCTGGACCACGGCGACCGGGACTCCGTCGGCCTGTTCCAGCAGCGGCCCTCCATGGGCTGGGGCACCAAGGCCCAGTGCATGGACCCCACGTACTCCGCCAAGAAGTTCTTCTCGGTCCTCTTCAACCTGAAGAACCGAGAGAAGATGACCAAGGCCCAGCAGGCCCAGGCCGTCCAGCGGTCCGCCTACCCGGACGCCTACGCCAAGCACGAGACCGCCGCGACCAACATGGTCGAGGACATGATGAAGGGCGGCGGAGCCAACCCGGTCACCGGCTCCGGGTCGAGCAACTCCACCGAGAAGAAGCCGTCCTCGAAGGCCACCGGCACCGCGACCCACCACCAGTTCATCCAGGTCGCCAAGGACCTGGTGAAGACCTACCCGAGCATCCCGTACAGCCAGAAGTACGGCGGCACCCAGATGGCGATCCTCAGCGCCAACCCGCCCCCGGCGCTGGACTGCTCGTCCTTCGTCCAGGCCGTCTACCTGCGGACCCTGGGCGGCCTCTACGGCTGCCCCCGGACCACGTACACCCAGCAGCCCTGGTGCCGCCCCATCTCGGCCGAGGTGGCCCTGAAGACGCCTGGAGCACTGCTCTTCAAGGGCTCCCCGCCACACCACGTGGAGATGTCCATCGGTGACGGCAAGCACGCCGTGGGCGCGCACCGTACGGGCACCAACGCCTCCATCCAGGCGACGTCGGCGGGCTACTGGACCTCCGGGGGCCTGGTCCCCCGGATCGACTACGGCAAGCTCGGCATGGGCGATGGCAGTGCCGACGGGGGAGAGGTCACGGACACCCCGGGGGCCGGTGCGGCGGAGAAGCAGATCTACACCGACCCGTACAGCTCCACGCCGGGGTACAACGCCAACGATCCGTTCGACAAGCTCTTCGGCGACACCACCTGGCAGCCGGTGGCGAGCCAGAAGAACGACCCGGGCTACGTCCTCAGTCAGTCGCTCACCGGTGTGAAGTCGCTGATGAACGACCAGCCCCTCCTGCCGTACCTGAAGAACCTGTTCTCGGCCACCATGCGGTCCTTCAGCTCGGCCCCGAACGGCGACCTGATCGCGTGGTTCCCGGATTACTACGGGTTGTGGGGGACGGCGGCCAAGCTGGTGGTCCAGCCCATCGAGATCAAGGACTTCGCGGTCGACTGGGACGACTCGTTCTTCGTCACCCACCAGTTCGTGGCGACCACTCCGCAGGGCGGCGCGGGCCAGAACGGGCTGAACCTGGCCACCGGTCAGGTCACCTCGCTCGTCGGGGCTGCCCTGGATCCGTTCGTGGTGGCGCAGAACCTGAGCTACACCCGGGGCATCGCGTCCATCGACATCCCGGCCATGATGTACGCCCTTTTTAAAATCAACCCCACCACGGACCAGGCCGCCTCGTTCTCGAAGTGGATCTACCAGCGCTTCGGGGCCCGGCCGGACTTCCAGCAGCTCCCGAACCTGGTCGGCCCGTCGGCGCAGTTCTTCGCGTCGATCTACTACTTCATGCGGCAGTGGGCCTACCAGTACAACGCGGACATCCCCATGACCTTCATGCCGGAGGCGTACCCGGGGATGCTCCTCCAGGCCCCGGCCTTCTCCTTCCAGGGGTACATCAACCAGGTCACGCACACCTGGGAACTGGGGGAGAACGGATCCTTCGAGACGTCGGTGAACATCTCCGCGCCCGCCCGGCTGAGCGACACCGGCAACGCGGCGGACGTCCTGATCGGCCTGCCTCGCGCGGGCGGCCTGATTGCGAGCTGACTCATGTACCAGTCGGTGATGGCCAAGAGGCAGGGCACCGGATCCTCCGGCACGGGCTTCGCCTTCGTGCTCGCGGAGATCAAGGAACTCCTGCCTGAGCGGAACATCTGCCTGGCGATGGACCTTCAGACCGGGGACTACTACCAGGTGGGCCTGAACAAGCGCGGGGAAACCGCCTGGCCCCAGGTGGGAGACCGGTGGGTCCTGGACCGCTCCCTGGGCCACTGGGCCCTCCAGGCGAAGGTCACCGACGTCTCAGCTCCGGTCTTCACCGGCAATGCCTCCACGATGGACCCGGACCTCCTGCGGCTGGCCCTGCTCATGAAGGGGCTCGGGCTCATCCAGGACGGGACCACCGAGGGTGCTGTGCCGGTTGTCACCGGCTCCCGGGACGTGATCCGGCCGGAGGTGCGCCAGATCCTCTCGATCCTCGCCGACAGGGGCGTCCTGGAGGATCAGACGACGGCTCCCACGGTCGCCCTGGACACATGGATCACCCCGACCCTCCTGGGCGGCTGGACGGGCTACACCAGCGGTGGTGACGCGACCGTGCGGTACAAGCGCAACTACGACAACACCGTCACTGTGGAGGGCCGGGCGACGCCTCCCGGGTCCTATACCGAGGGCACGACGATCTTCACCCTGGACGACGGATACCGGCCGCCGGTGACCAAGTACCAGAGCACCAACTGCGCCAACGGGGTGTCGGGAACCCTCACGTTCGGCAACACCGGAGCGGTGCAGTTGTTCAACTACGGAGCGACCGCTCCGATCCGCTGCCTGTTCCACATGCGCTTCTCCGTGGTCTGATGTCCCGCCCCTCCTCACCCCGCTGAAAAGGTGAAGGAGGTGGCCGGTGAAGACGTTGGCCTTGTCCAATGGCGACCTGGTGGTGAACTCGGGCGCGCTGAAGACACTGGACGGACCAGCCAAGATCCGTCAGGACATCGCGCTGGCCCTGGGGGAGAACTACGGGGACGACCCGTACAACCCGGCCTGGGGCTCCGTGCTCCCGCGCTACATCGGCGAGCCCATCACGGATGACACCCCGATGCTCGTCCAGGCCGAGGTGAACCGCATCCTCCAGCAGTACATCGCCAACCAGCAGGCGCGGCTGGAGGCGGCCTCCCTAAACAATCAGCAGCACACCATCAGCACGTCGGAGATCATCCGTACGGTGAACTCGGTCGACGTCAGCGTGCAGTGGGACACCATCACCGTGCTGATCAACCTCACGACGATGGCCGGACAGACGATGATGATCTCCAGGATGGTGAGCTGACGGATGGCGACTTCGCAGGCGGACATCGTCTCCCAGATGAAGGCGGCCCTGGCGGCGTCGCTGCCCGAGCTGGACGCCTCGGTCGGCACCCCCATGGGCAAGATCCTGGACGCCTTCGCGGGCACCCTGGCCGACGCCTACCTGGACAACCAGCTCCTGACCTACACCTACGACATCGACGCCAAGACCGGTGCCGACCTGGACGCGTTCTGCCAGCTCTTCGGCATCGCCCGGCTCCCGGCACGACGCGCGACCGGCACGGTGACCTTCACCCGGGGCTCGGAGAACACTGACTCGGTCGTCTTCATCCCGATCAACCTCCAGATCACCTCGGCCACCGAGACCGGCATCATCTTCCAGACCGTCACCGGCGCGACCATGAGCGTGGGCACCACCTCGGTCACCGTGCCGGTCCAGGCCGTGGACGCGGGCCCCGAGGGCAACATCGGGCCCAACCTGCTCATCAACATGTCCTCGCCGATCCAGGGCATCGCGTCGGTCACGAACACCGCAGCCACGTCCGGCGGCATGGACCAGGAGGCGGACTCGGCCCTGCGGGCCCGGTGGAAGGCCACCGTCTTCCGCAACCTCGCGGGCACCGAGGACATGTTCCTGGGGATCGCCCTGAACGATCCGGACTGCTTCTCGGCCAACGTCGTCACGGCCACCAAGAGCATCCGTGAGCAGGTCCAGATCACCGGCGGCACGGCTACCAGCACGGTCAACGACGCGAAGTACGTCTTCGGGACCCCGGTGTTCCTGGGGACGGACATCGACAACGGCGTGGTGTTCATCAACGGGCACGACTACACCTTCACGCCGACCCTGCCGCCGGTCGTCACGGCCAGCAGCTCCACGGCCATCCCGGACGGCACGATCTGCGACCTGGAGTACCAGTACACCCCGGTCGCCTCCCGGTCGGACCCGGCGAACGGCATCCTGAACCGGGTCGACGTCTGGTGTGCGGGGACCCGAGCCGTGGCCGCCCAGCAGTCCCTGGTCTTCCGGAACACCAAGACCTTCGGCACCTCCGACTTCCCACTGGCCAACTTCACCCGGCCCAACGGCACTGCCCCGACGGCCTCGAACGTCTTCATCCCGCTCGCCTACGGGCCCATCCTCACCGTCTCCCCGACCGTCACCATCGGGTCCACCACGTACGGCCTGGCGACAGCGGCGAACCCCATGGGCACGGTCTCCGGGGGTGTCACGTACGCCTACCAGATCGTCCACGACAAGACCTCGAACGGCTGGACCCCGCAGTCCCTGTTCGGGCTGGAGTGGAGCGCGGCGAACCTTCCTCCCAACAACAGCGTCTTCACGCTCGGGATCGACGGCGGCTACACCTACAACGAGGTGCCGACCTCCATCCAGAAGGAGATCGACTCCTGGCGGCTGGCCGGGACCGACGTGCGGGCCCATCAGGCGACGTCCGCCCTGCTCCAGTTCTCCTTCGCGATCATGTACGACCGGCTCTCGTACCCGCCGCAGGTGAACCAGTCCATCAACGCTGCTCTGTCGGACTGGCTGAACTCTCTCGGCCTCTCGGCCACGGTCCAGGTCTCCGATGTGCTCCAGGTGGTCCACAACGTCCCCGGTGTGGACAACGTCCGGTTCCTGAACGGGACGGACTACCCGGGCTTCACCGTTGGCACGGCGAACAACTACGCCGTGGGCATCCAGCGCCTCACCACGGCCGGGACCGTGCAGGCGTCGCTGGTGGACTCCACGGGGCGGCCGAAGGACTGGAACTTCACCGACTCCGAGATCCCCCAGTTCGGTGGCTGCATCTTCGCCCAGAAGGCTCAGAACTCGTTCGGCGCATACTGAGGTGACCCGATGACGACACCGATCTTCCATCAGGCCACGAGCTTCTTCGACACCTCGTCGGCCAGCAAGACAGGCATCATCCCGCTCCAGTCGGACCCGGCGGGCCCTCAGGTCTCGGGTGTCGAGCGCGCCACGAACATGCTCCTGCCGGACGCGCCGACCATGCAGCAGCTCCGGAACTTCCCGGAGGAGTTGTACGACCTGCGGAGCACGAGCGTTCTCGTGCGCCTGATGAAGGTCCTCCTGGGTGACGCCGGAGCAGGACAGCTCCGCAAGCGCATGCTGGTCTCCCGGCTGGAGGCGGCCCTGAGCGGGGCCAACTTCTTTGACCTGGACCGCTTCTACGGGGCCATCTTCGGAGCCCTGCGAAACCAGGACGAGGTCCTGGAGATCAACCCCATGGACCAGGTGGCGACGCCGGACGAGTGGGACGACATCAAGGCGGCCGACGCCTCCTACCGCGAGCGCATCGCAGAGCTGGCGCGGGCCATCGCCATGGGCGGCACCGTCCCGGGGCTCCAGCAGGCCGCTGAGGCCATCGTGCAGGCCCCGGTGGACATCTACGAGTCCTGGCAGCTCCTGGACGCCTACGGGCAGGTCGTCAGCAGCACGCCGAACACCTGGGATGCGACCCAGGCCCTGTATCCGACTTGGCAGAGCTTCCCTTCCACGAGCACGTGGAACGCGGTGGAGGGCACCGTGCAGGTCGGCCGGACCAACACCCTCACCCGGTCGGAGATCGTCATCCGGCCGCAGAAGGATTACACCTCCACTCAGGAGAACCTCTACAACGCCCCGCGCGAGGAGAACGCCCTCGTCCGGGTGCTCCAGAAGCTCCGCCCGGCCGGGACCATCGTCACGGTGGACCTCGAAATGGGCGACCCCCACATCGAGACCCCGATCTCCGGCCTCCGGGCCGACTCGGAGTTCTGGGAGGTCGTCCCCAAGGTCCTGCCGAAGACGACCCTGGTCGGCGACATCGAGGAGATCTACCCGCTCTCGGTTCGGCAGCGGCAGCTTGCCGAGTCCGCTCCGGCGGACGGCGGGATCACGAAGACGACGCTGCACCGGATCCTTCCTCGGCCGCCCGGGAGCAGTGCCCAGGGGAAGACCTGGACGTACAACACCACCATCTCGGCCGTGACCTCGTACACCTTCGCGCCGCCGGACGCGGCGAACGTGCTCGATGCCCAGGACGGGACCCCCAGCGTCACGATCGACGATCAGACCGTGGTCTACCGGGACGCCACCTCGGTGGTCTACTCGGCCCGGAAGGGCGTCCTGAACGCCCAGCAGGCTCTGGCGGCCGGTGCGGTCTCCGACGGAGCCCTGGTCTCCCACCCGTACACCGGCGACCGCAAGGCGGTTACGTCCCATGACTAGTGTGCAGAAGCTGCCCGGAGACCTCGGTCTGCCTCTCCTGTCCAGCCTGTACGTGGACGGCGTCCCTCTGAAGGCCCTGAACGCCGCTCTGGCGCTCAACAAGGCACAGGTGGCCGCTCAGCGCGAGACCCAGGAGCAGAGCTTCTGGAGCACCCCGCCACGGCCCAGCACAGACCGGACCAGAGAGGTCATGGAGATCTCGCTGAGCGCGGCCCAGCGGATCAACCTCGTCCAGCTCTCGCTGGCCCACTTCCCGCACCGGGCCTGGATCCAGTACCTGGGGGAGGACGGCGTCTGGAGGACGATGCGGCAGGCCTCCGGCATGCACGCCTCGGTGTCGATCGCGGAGTCCGTCCCGCTGGTCATCAGTTCTGGCGTCAACTCCAACTCGAAGGTCCACTACCAGCACTTCGGGGCCGGTCACTGGGTGCCGTACACCTTCAAGGTGATGCCGGTTACCGCCAGTCGGCTCCGGGTCGTCCTGGCCCGCATCTCGTCGGGCAGTGCGCCGATCAGCACCCTGCGCCAGAAGGTCGACTACTCCCTCGGGGTCAAGGACTTCTCGGTCGGCTACGAGGCCTCCAGCCTTTCTGACCTTCCCGTGGTGACGCGCTCCGGCGACGTCCCCACCGAGTCCTCCGTCATCGCGTCGTCCACAGACATCCTCGGGTCCCCTGTGGATTACGTGATCCGGCAGAACCGCGCCGCAGACCTGCTGGCGAGCCGGGGCATCTGGAAGTGCGCCCCGCAGCCCTTGGCCACGGCGGTGGTGAACCTGTACGTGGACGCCCGTGATTCACAGGGTCATCCACAGGTTGTGGACAAGTTCTTCCTGGACCCGCTGCACACCGGCTCCACGGTCAACATCTACTACTCGATGGAGTCGCCGAACCCGGAAGTCTTCCCGGCCCCGGACACCCCGCTGGCCTTCCCGGCCACCCGGCCGCACGGTGCGACCGAGCCCGAGTCGCTGGACGACGGAATCCTGTTCCCGACCACGACGTCCTTCCTGGACATCGACAACAAGGCCGTCCAGTTCGACCCCACCCGGCCCTTCCAGCTCGGCATGGTGGTGCAGCCGCAGTTCCCCAGCACGGACACCGGCAACTCGGTCATCTACGACGACGGCGTGCTGAAGATCTTCTTCGGCCCGGACCCGTCAGGCACCGTGGAGACCGGGGTGTTCCAGGTGTCCCTGGGGACGATTCTGCTGAGCTGGCCCGAGCTGACCTTCGACTTCAACGCCCGGCTTCGCTTCATCCTGACGTTCGACGGCCAGGGTCTGACCCTCTCCACCCCGCTGCCCGAGACGGGCGAGGAGCGGGACGAGGACTTCTGGACCCTGAAGTCGATGTCCGGAGAGATCATTCCGGGCACCGACCGCCCGGCCGCCCTCCGTGTCGGCGGGTCGATGACGCTTGACCCCACGGAGTCTGTCCCGGCGAACGCACGGCTGCTCTCGATGTACATCAAGCGGGGTAACCCCGACGGGCCCGACGAGTTCCGCCGGTACTGGGCGGATCACTCCTCGTTCGTCGTCACCCCGGAGTACCCCCAGGGCAAGCAGACGACGGACAACGCGATCCTTCGGTATGACCCGAAGCACCGCACGGGAGGCGTGGACTCCCTGAACCCGTACGGCTTCCTCGGTGGCCCCGGAGTGGTCTACGAGGAGGTGAGCTGGACGCCCATCGGGCGGGACTACCAGCTCAAGAAGGGCTTCTACGAGTTCGACCCGACCCGGGCCCGCTTTTTTAAATTCGAGTTCTCGAACCTGATCGCGGAGCCGTACGAGACCGACACCCCGGTGGTGCTCACGGCGAAGACCTTCGCCAAGAACCGGGGTGCCGTATCGGCCCTCGCGAGGTCCTCCGCCGACTCCCCGAACACCGGCGGCTACGGCATGGTGGCCAACGTCGAGAAGGCCGTCATCAACCGGTTCGACGACCAGAACCGACTCACGGCCAACGGAACCCAGGCGGTCCCACCGACCACCACGGCCACCTACCTGCCCACCGAGGCTCAGTACGTCAAGGACCCCCAGGGTGCCGCCCTGATGGCCAAGGCCGCCCCCTACTGGAACTTCACCAAGCACCAGCCCGACCCGACCATGCCCCGGCACTCCAGCAGCGGCAGGCACTACTACGAGACCGTCACGGTCGAGATGAACATGCGGGTGGCCTACTTCGTGGGCCTCAGCAGGATCGTCATGTACCGGCTGGACTCCCAGATCGCCGACGACAACGACCAGTTCCTGGAGCTGTTCCACGACGCGGCCAACCTGGATTTCGACGGCAGTGACATCACCGCCTGGAGTCTGGGGGAGGGGCGAATCTTCACCCCGTCCTCCCTGGGTGCCCCGCTGACCCTCACCTCCCGGCCCCTGAACTCGTTCCGGGCCATCCGGGGACTCCAGTTCGCCACGACCCAGAGCCCGCCCGCCCAGCTCCTGGCCGACCCCGACTTCGACGACGTCTCGCTCCAGTACTGGCGTCCGATGGGCGATGCCAAGATCGAGCCCGACCCGTACTTCAACACGAACGTCGGCTCGCTGGTGAAGGTCACCCGGGCCGGTGACCCGGTCACCTACAGCTCCATGGAGGAGCAGGGGACCTGGAACCAGATCGAAGACTCGGACCCGAACCCCTACCTGCCCACCTGGGACACGATCTCCGGCACCATCCAGGTCGGGGCCCAGGGAGGCATCGAGTCCTTCCAGACCCTGAACGTATCCTCGGTCGGCAAGCTCTACGCGGCAGCCCGGATCCTCGCGCCCGAGACGCTCTCCACCCCGGTGGTACTCCAGCTCCTGAACGGGGACGGAACGGTCCTCGCGCAGGAGTCGGCCACGACCACGGCCGGGCAGATCGTGGAGTGGTCGGTCGAGTACAACATCGGCACCGGAGGGGTCCCTGAGGGCACCCGGCTCTGGAGCGAGGTGGAGGCCCTGGCGGCCGACTGGGACGGCATGGAGGCCGTCGGCACCTGGAACGACGTTGCGGCCGGAGCGGTCGAGCGGGACATCTTCGACGTCAAGGTCCAGCTCTTCCAGAACCAGGCGTCCTCCGACGTCTTCTACGTCGACAACATCTCGGTCTTCAACGACGCGATCATGTGGGAGTTCAGCCGGGACGGCGGCCGGACCTTCTGGCCCGTGTGGGACATCCGGAACGACCCCAACGGGGTGTTCCTCTTCCCGGACGGCGACGAACAGGAGCCCACTGGCGGCTCCTCGCTACTCTGGCGGGTCACCGGTGCGGCCCCGAATCTCGCGGTCTCCGCCATCAAGATCCGGCCCTGGTTCGAGTCGGTGATGATGGGGATGCCTTCGAAGCACACCGTCCAGAAGGGCGGACCCAACCTCTCTCCGCCGGACCAGAACCCGGACGTCTCCGACGACCCGATGTTCAAGGCCTGGCACGGCGCGATCCCCCAGGACTGGTGGCACATCTACCGCCAGTGGCTGCGCTCGCAGATCCGGCCCACTCCGGTGCCCCAGAGGCCCTTCCTGCCGGACACCCTCCCCGTCGGTGTCGATGAGGGCTCCCCGGATGCTCCGGACACCTCGATCATGCCGTCTTCGTTCGTCTACACCGGCTCGTAAGGAGAGACCGTGCGCGCTCACTTCACCCGTCCCGTCACCGACGATGCGGGGGACCTGCTGCCGAACGTGCAGGTGACCGTCTTCGAGCCGGGCACCACCGACCCGATCAGCCAGGTCATCTACTCGTCCGACACCGGGAACAACGTCCTGACCAACCCGTTCGTCTCGGCCACCGGGGTCATCGACGTCTACCTGGACCAGCCCGCCCGGGTCCGGTTCGGCGTCGTCCAGGGCAACCTCCCGATGCAGTTCTACGAGGACGTGGACGTCCTCGCGGCCGGATCGGACTCCCAGCACTTCGGAACCGCGACGAACTCCATGGTGATCGGGGTGGGAGCCACCGCCCCGGGAGACAGCTCCACGGCCCTGGGGACGGCAGCCACCTCCACCGGCATCAACTCCACGGCCCTGGGGGCCAACTCCAACTCCCTGGGGGACTACTCCACCGCCCTGGGGCAGGCGGCGTCCACCCAGGGCGTCTCAGGGCTCGCTGCGGGCCGTACGGCGACCTCCACGGGCCTGGCGGCCACCGCCCTCGGGAACGGCGCTCAGGCGGCCGGAGACAGCTCCACGGCCCTGGGTGACGGAGCCGTGGCGGACTTCGCTCACTCCTCTGCCCTCGGTGCGGGCGCGGAGACCGACGGGCCGAACCGGCTGGTCCTCGGAACGGCCGAGGACAAGACCGTGATCCCGCAGGGCTCGGGCATCGTGATGTTCGACGCCAACGGGGTCCAGTGGGAGATCACGGTCAACACCGACGGGAGTCTGAACACCTCTCAGCTCTGATGTCCCTGTCTCGTCCAGGCCGGTGAAGGGGTGAAGACCGAGGAGGATTCCTGTGGCCCGTGCTCACCTGTTTCGCCCCATCACCGACCGCGAGGGCAACTTGCTCTACAACGCGACGGTGACTGTGCGGGAAGTGGACTACTCGATCCCGATCGGTCAGCCGCTCTACGCGGGCCCCACCGGGGACGAGGTCCTGGACAACCCCTTCACGGCGGTCAACGGCGTGATCGACTTCTGGATCGACAAGCCGCAGCGGATGTCCATCCTGGCTCAGCACGAGCAGGTGTCGGACATCCTGGTGTACCTGGACGCCCCGCCGCCGCCCGAGGAGATCGTCTCCACCTCGGCCCCGCTGGAGATCGTCAACAACCCCACGGTGTCCGGCCAGGTCCTCCTGAGCACCTCGGTGGCCGGGCAGGCCCAGTGGGGCAATCCGCCCTCCGGGACGGGCCTGACGCCGGTTGTGGTGGCCAGCTCCCAGAGCTTCAACGGCGGGGGTGACCCTGCGGGCTGGGGCTTCGCCGAGACGAACGGCGGAGGCCACTCCTACGACCCCCTGACGATCCCTCCCGGGACGAACTACCAGTACGCCCTGCGGATGACCCAGTCGGCCAACAGCGGGACGGTGACCCTCACCGGTCCGACCTTCTCCCTGCTGGAGACCGGCCGCCTGTCCCTGTGGGTGAAGTCCCAGATCTCCTCCGGGGAGACCTTCACCATGAAGGTCACCGACTCGCTGGCGGTCCAGACCACCCTGGCCACGGTCAGCGCGACCCGGGACTGGGGCTTCTACGCCTTCGACCTCGGGCCCGGCACCTACACCCCGATCTTCACCTACACCGGACAGGCCGTCTTCGAGGCCGGGGATCACCTCGTGTGGCTGACGGGCTACGTCTCCCAGTACGGCGGCAACATCCCTCCGCACAACCACGGCGGGGCCGGGGCGAACTCGGTGGTCCTCGGAACGGGCGCGACGGCGGCCGGGGACGCCTCCACGGCCATCGGCGTCAACGCGAGCGCGGCCGGACTCAATGCCGCTGCCTTCGGGTACGGCTCGAACGCTCCCGGGACGAACACTCTTGCGGTGGGGTACAACGCCACGGCGGGCGGCGACTACTCCCTGGCCGTCGGCTCTGGTGCGGGCGGCAACCCGACCAGTCAGGCCTGGACCGCCATTGGCTACGGGGCGAACGCGGGCGGGACCGAGTCTCTTGCGGTGGGCAAGAACGCCTCGGCCCAGGCCGAGTACTCCGCTGCCGTGGGCTCCGGATCGCAGGTGGCGGCCACCGGCACCTCGGCCGTCGCCATTGGCCAGAACGCCATCGCGAACGCCCCCAACTCGGTCGCCATCGGCCAGGGGGCCGAGGTCGGCACCACCCACAACAACTCCGTGGCTCTCGGCTCCGGCGCGGTCACCACCAGTGCGAACCAGATCGCCCTCGGGCACCCGGGTGCCATCACCACGATCACCGGGTCGCTCCAGAACTACGGTCTGGCCTCGTTGGGTTCGGCCAACAGCCGGGTGGGCTTCTACGGCACCGCAGGGACCATCCGGCAGACCGTCTCGGGATCCGACGACGGGAACGTGACCCTGAGGACCCTCGTCCGGGCCCTGGCCGACCTCGGGCTGATCGCGAACCAGTCGATCGAGCAGCCGTTCTCGTCGACCACTCCGGTCGGCGTGATCGACTTCTTTTACCACCAGGACCCGGGCGACGGCTCCCTGGGCGTGGCCGACTTCGACTACGCGCCGTACTCGTACTTCCCTCTGCCGTTCTCCGACCAGAGTCCTTACCCGTCGGGACCGCAGTGGTTCGTAGGTGCCGACCACAACGCCTACAAGGGCTACGAGGGCGGCCTGGGCGTCCTCAAGAACATCTACCAGACCCGCCAGAACTTCTACATCTCCCTGACGTTCACAGGCACCGGGAACAAGGCGGCCTTCGCGATCCGCCACACGGGCCAGAGCGGCTCCAGCGCGGCGGCGGGATACATCATCCTGGACCAGGCGGCGAACACGGTCTCGCTGGCCACCAAGGCCCCGGGAGACCCCTCGAACACCTACACCGTGGCGGCGGGGAACTCCGTGTCCCTGGCGTCGATCGGCTCGCTGCCCTTCAACGGGCTCGCGCACTCGCACTTCATCGCGGTCTCCGGCCCGAACGTGATGTACGTCGACTCCATCGACGGCACTCCGGTCTTCTTCAACGCTCCCGCGCTGAACCTGACGGGCAAGTACATGGGCCTGGACCTGGCCCAGACCACCACCAAGTTCAACAACATCGCGTTCCTGCCGAACTACGTCTTCGACGGTTTCCGCACCACCGGCGCGCTGAGCAACGCGGCCTCCGGCGAGGCCTGGTGGCCGGTCACCTCCGGCGCGGGATCGGCGGTCACGGTGTCGGCGGCAGGGAATCTCTCGCTCACCGGTGCCTCCGGCGGGTACGCCCTGGCCTACGTCCTGACGCAGCCCACCACGGCCATGAAGACCGTCTCCACCCGGTGGAGCGCCTCCGTCACGCCGACCACGGGCATGGGTGTGGTCGGCCGGTACGTGGACCCCAACAACTACATCTTCTGCAACAACTCTCAGATCACGAGGGTGCTCGGCGGCGTCCAGACCACCCTGGCCACCTACAGCTCGAACATGGCGGCCGGAGACAAGATGAACATCCAGTTCACGTCAGGCGGGCAGATCACCGTGCTGAAGAACACCACTCAGGTGGCCACGGCCAACGACACCTCCCCCGCGTTGCTCGCGTCCAACCGCTACGGCCTCGGGGTGCGGGGCACCGGCACGGCCGGATTCCAGTACTTCTGGTCCTACGACCAGTTCAACTCGGGGGTGTTGTACAAGTGAGTACGCCCGTGCAGCCTCGCTGCCACCTGCACCTGCCGATCACGAACAGTGCCGGGGACGTCTTCCCGTACGCATCCATCTCCCTGCTCGACTCGGAGACGGGGGCACCGGTCACCACCGACGTCTACGTGCAGCCGGAGGGCGGCAACCCGGTCGCCTTCCCGCTCTTCATCGACCCGGCCGTGGTGGACGTCTGGACCGAGGACCCGGTGCGGGTGCAGATCGTCGCGGAAGTCTCGGACAACGTCCGGGTGGTCCTGGACGGCGTGGACATCCTGCCCCCGGCCGCCCACATCTTCCGGGCCCCGAAGACCTTCACCATCGACGGGGCCGACACCACGACCACCACGGCGGTCCTGATGGCCTCCGAGCCGGGCCGGGCCCTGTTCCGCGTGGCCGATCCCGTGGGCACCCACCAGCACGAGGGCGACTCGACCGGGTCCGTGGTCCTCACCCGGTCGGCCCCGACGGACTTCAACCCGTTCCAGACCTGGGTCGGGTACCAGTCCGGAGGGAACACGGCGGCCAACTCCACGGCCTCCAGCGCGTACGGCGCGAACTCGGAGCTGAACGGGGCCTCGGCCACGGTCATGGGTCTCGCCGGGATCGTTCCCCAGCCCTCCACTGGAGCCTCTGGGGACATGGCCACCGTTCTGTCCTCCGAGGACGGGGACGCCACGGGCGGATCCACGGTGGCAGGTCCGGGTAATCTCACGGCACAGGGGCGGGACATGACCGTCCTGGGCGGTCTGACCGAGCCGTCCGGGCCCGGGGATGTCCTCAACGGCACGACGGTCGTCGGGTCCGGCAGCATCGTGAAGTCCGCCAGTACTGTGAAGATCGGGGCCAACCACCCCCTTTCCGACGCGGGCCCGAACCACACCACGGTGGGCCCGGGTAACGCCGCCCAGAGCAACGGCCTGCCCTGGGCCGGAGCGCAGAAGCCGTTCGCTCTGGGCGGTTCCCAGATCACGCTGTCCGGGGACCCGAGCGATCAGGCCTCCGTGACCGACTGGTTCGGCGGCGTCGGCCCCCTCGCCATGGGGACCAACTCCACCGCGTTCTCCCCGTCGATCGGCCTGGTGCAGGGGAACGCGTACACCCAGGTGGCCCTCCGGGTCGAGGGTGACGTGGTGGTCAACGGTCAGCGGACGCACTCCAACGCCTCCACCACGTTGGGGTTCTTCGGGGCCACCGGTACCGCCCGAAAGGACGTCCCCGAGTCCTCCACGGCGGTCCCGAACGCCCTCCTGACCCAGGTCATGAAGGCCCTGGCCGACCTCGGCCTGATCTACACCCAGAGCGTCCCCCTGGTGTACGAGGGGGCGCACCACCCGGACGGGACCCCGCTGGAGTTCGCGGAGACTGGCCAGGCCCTTCAGTGGAAGCTGCCGCCCACGAGCCCCGACTACCGGGACCAGAACCCGTTCACGGTCGCCTCGGAGAAGGTCGTCCTGAATGCGGCCCGGGGACCGTTCCCCTCCCAGGGCGTCCCGGCCCTCTACTCGGCCGGGCGTTCCAACGTCATCGCCCAGGGCCAGTTCACCTTCAACGCCACCTCGGCCGCCGGAACGAACGCGATCACGAACTCCGGCTTCGACACGGACACCACGGGGTGGCAGAACTGGGACGACGGGGTCACCATCGCCCGTGACGCGACCCGGGCGAAGTTCGGCAACGCCTCGCTGGCCATCGGCGGCAGCGGGGGCACCGGTTACCACCGGGCCGCGACGACCTTCACGACCACCCCGGGGACCCAGGCGTACTGGTCCATGTGGGTCTACCCCCGGGCGAACCACCCGGTCGTCATGACGATCGACTGGTTCGACGCGGGATGGGCCTACCTGGGGAACAACGGCGCGTGGAGTCTCCAGACGCTGCCCCAGAACACCTGGACCCGTATCGGGATCGCGGGGACGGCCCCGGCCACCACGGTGAACATGGCCTGCACGGTGGGCTACAGCGGAGAGGACACCACGGCAGTCCCGAATACGGACCTGCTGAACATTGACGCCGCCATGCTCCAGTTCGGGGCCACGACCATGAGCCCGTTCGTGGACAACGCGGGGTATCACCCGGATGATCTGATCACCGGGCTGATGATCCGGAGCCTGCACGAGAAGTCGGTTTCCGGTGGTCAGACGATCGCCACCACCAAGGGCTATGTGATCGGCCGCAAGGATGTCTATTCGATGTCCGGGAACACGATCACGGGAACAGTGGCTACGCACAGCACACCTGTGGCCTCGGGCCAGATGCTCCAGGCCGACTGCAATGGGAACAGCGTCATCGTTCGGGCGAATGGCACTCAGATCTCAGCCTTCACCGACACCACCTGGAACACTCGCGTGAAGTTCGGCTACCGGCTGGCACCTACGACGAGCGTCTCCGACTTCCTCGTGCTCCCGTTCGGATTGGGATGATCATGTAGACGTCTGACCGTTCGCCTGGCTAATATCCTGCTAGGAACAATTCCTGTAGAACGGGAGGGACGGCGACATGAACCTCGAAAACGCTGTGTCCCGCATGGTGATGCGGGCGCGGCAGTTCGAGCGTGCTGTGCACGACCCCGGCCCGTGGACGATCGTCGTGGACGGAGTCGAGAGCCCCGCGCGCAAGGTCCTCGGGGCGGATCACGCGACCTTCTACGCGATCGTTCGCTGCGACAAGGAAGCGCCGGTTGCCGAACTCCGGTGCAACGGCGAGATCGTCGCGGTGAAGCAGCTCGGACCCGTGGGGCACGCTCAGATCTCCTGGGGGTTCGAGATCGACGAGGCGATGGTGCTTGCATGACTCAGACCCTGATACCCGCCCCCTCTGCGCACTGGCCGGAGGGGGCTCTTTATTATTCCGATCGCGGGCTGTACGACTTCCAGACCGAGCACATCGCACAGGCCTACGTGGGCGTCCAGAGCGGCGAGCAGCCGGAGTGGATGTTCTCCTGGGACACCGGTCTCGGAAAGTCCCACGCGGCCATGCAGCTTGCCGCTCTGGCCTTCGAGGACGGCCTGGCGGATCTGGTGATCCTGGTGTGCGAGAAGAACAAGCTCAAGGAGTGGCAGGAGGACTTCGGAAAGTTCACCCGCCTGAATTCCCGCATCCACCATGGGTCCTCGCGGAAGAACAAGCTGGCCAAGCTCGGGCTGCCGGACGTCCTGATCACCACGTACGAGACCGGCAAGGCCGACCTGGTGCGGTCGGTGATGGCCAACCGGCGCAAGACCCTGGAGTCCGGCGAGCTGCTGACGAAGGTCTTCTCGGACCACCGGCGACCCGTGGTCTTCTTCGACGAGGCCGACAAGCTCTCGAACCGGTCTTCGGCCACCTACAAGGCGTACGAGTACACCCTGAAGGCCCTCCGGAAGGTTTTTAAAAATCTCCCGGTGTTCATGATGACGGCCACCAGCATCCGTAAGGACTACGAGAACGCCTTCAACCAGCTCCGGCTGCTGCGGCCCCAGGCCATGCCGCTGATCAAGGAGTTCGACTCGTACTTCGTGCGGGGGCGGGACATCTACGGCAAGGCCCGGTACTGGGACCACCGCACCGAGGAGTTCGCGGCCCTCTGCCAGCCCCTGATGCTCTCCAAGAGGAAGACGGATCCCGACGTGGTGAACCAGTTCCCGGCGATGACCGAGGAGGTGCTCTGGGTCGACATGGAGGGCGACCAGAGGAAGCTCTACGACCTCGTGGCGGAGATGGACGGCGTGGGCGGTCAGCTCCAGGCCCTGCGACAGATCTGCGCGCACCCTCTGTCGATCGCCCACAGTGCCCGCGAGGGCTCCTCGAAGCTCGCCAGGACCCTCGTGGACGAGTTCGGCGTGGAATACCTCCAGAAGGCCCCCAGCGCGAAGCTGGAGGCCCTCGTGCGGTACCTGGAGCCGGTCGTCCTGGGTCAGGGGGACAAGGCGGTGGTCTTCACGTTCTTCGGGCCCTCGGTGATCCCGCACCTGCACTTCGCCCTGCGCAACGAGGGCATCCGGTGTTTCCGGCTGGAGGAGCTGGACGAGTTCAAGGCCCACCAGGGAGGAGCCGTCCTGCTCACCTCGGACGCCGGGGCCCGAGGGGTGAACATCCCCGAGGCCTCCTACCTCGTCGAGTACGACATGGCGGTGACGTACGGCCTGCGGACCCAGCGGCTGAACCGGATCTCCCGGATCGGCTCCGGCGGCCCGACTGCTACGGTCCGCTCGATGCTCACTCGCCAGTCGGTCGAGGTCGGGCTGATGTTCGCGATGCTCCGGGGCAACGCTCAGTCGGACGAGCTTCTGGGCTCGGGAGTCGACGGCTCGGAGTACATGACGGCTGCCATGCGGCGGCAGATGCTCACGGAAGGCATGGAATGAACGAGAAGGACCTGTTCGAGGCTGCCGAGATCTTGGTCGAGGAGGTCGAGGCCTGGCCGACGACGGCCGACGGCAACGTGATGACGGCTCTGTCCCCGTCGGACGACCAGGAGTTCGACTTCCGGGTGCGGATCACGTTCTACCCGCTGGCGTGGCGGGACCACCCGGACGGCGAGAAGCTCGCCAACCACTTCTCGGTCTCCCTGGAGGGCGAGGACTGGGACGGGGAGACCCGGGAGCGGGCCCGGGAGTACTTCCGGGAGGCCCTGGAGTCCATCGACCGGCAGTACGAGGCGGTCACCCTCCAGCGGTCGGGGGACCGCCGATGACGCCCCTGGAGGACCCCTCTCACGAACCGGAGCATCCGCCGGAGAACGGGCAGATCCCGGAGGTCGTGGCGAAGTGGGGCAAGGCCTCCCAGCTCCGGTGGTTCAAGCGGTTCGGCGGCGACCTGCACCCCCGCCAGACCTGGGGCCAGTACTGGTGCGAGTCCGAGCACCACCCCGGTCTGTGCTGCCACTCCTGCCAGGGGGAGCTGAGGGACGGCTATCACGGAGGCGGGGTCATGTCGGACGGATGGTGCTGTTGCCGGGACCATCGGGGGCCGGGGTCGTGGGGCGCGTGAACGACTTCTTCTCGGACGTCCGGGATCTCGTCGACCAGTCCCCTCTGAAGGGCAAGGGCACGTTCGTCCTGGACGTGCGGTACGCCCTGAGCGACGAGGGGGCCCTGTTCGAGATGACCTTCTTCCCGGGCATGGACCGGCCGAGGATCGTGGCCAAGTGGATCATCGACCTGATGCGGATGGCCGAGGAGGGCGCGACGCACCGGGAACTGGTCCAGAAGGGGCTGGATGCGGTCCACGAGGCGTATCTGGCGCGGGGCTACTGATCCAGTTGTACTCCCGCATATCTTGGAGTAACGTCTTCCTCGTCGGGCCTCCGGGCCCTACAAGACCGGATCGTCTTGCACGCCTTTGGACAGGTCGAGCGCCACGTCCCCGGTCACCTGCTCGGTCGGACCAGGAATCCGGCCGGGTGCACAACGGCCACTGGAGGGGTGGAGAGCGCCTCCAGTGGCCAGGTGGTAAGCGGGACGGCCTGATTCGGTGCGGCGGTGTCGAAGGGGGCCCGAGGGGGGTTCGAATCCTCTGTCCCGCACGGGTGCGTGTAAGTGAGACACCTCGCTTCGGGCAGACCCTCCCATGGGGGTCAGCGCACCAAGGCCAAGGCCTCCGTCCAGGAGCCGATCGCAGTCCTCCCCGGGCTGTTGGCCGAATAGGGGAAGGCCGCGTCACCTTCGGGTGGTGCCGTGACAGCGTGGCCCCGTGCTGTGGCCGATACGGGGCTCCCAAGGATGTGCCCAGGGCGTTCTCCTTTCCGCCCCGGCACAGCAGCAGACCGCCCGGGACGGTCAGGCTAAGCGGGTCGCGGACCTCCCGTTGCTGCGAAAAAGGACCGTAGGGGCACCCAGACGCACCGTGAGATGAGCCCGACTGCAAGCGGGTGGACTCCGGGCGGCCTGGGCCAACTGGAGGAAAGCACCGCCTCTTCCCCGAAATGGGCAACGGCAAGGCCCCGGACAACTTGTGGCGTCCGGGGCCTTCGTCGTGTCTGGACGTCCCCACCCCCGGGGCGTGTCCAGTTCCCCGGGGGTGGGACGCCGCAGGAGTCTAACGGTGCTGGGAGACCTCCCTGTACCGCCGCATGTCAATCACCCCGCCAGGAGTCCGGATGACCTCCGGGGCCCGCTGGGCCGGGATCGTGGCCAGCAGCTCGGGGCGGCTCTGCTCGCGCATCCGCTGCTGAATCCACTCCAGGCCCTTGACGGTGATCCGGAGCTGGGCGTTCGCCTCCTTGAAGCCGCCCGGGACGTCGTTGTCCGGCCGGGACTGGGGCTTGAGCCGCAGCCGGTCGGAGTGGACCGCGTAGGGGATGTACGCGCCGTTCAGCTTCCGCTGGGCCATGCCGTTGTCCACGACCCACCGGAAGAGCTTCTGCGGGCCCACCAGGTGGGCTATCGACTCGTCCCGCATCAGGATGTACGCGGCCTCCCGGACGGAGTAGTCCTGACCGACGTCCGCAAGGGACTCCCAGGCCTCCGCAGGGGGCCGGAGCATCTCCGCCTCGGCCTTCGCCTCGGCCGCCTGGAGTTCGGCCTTCTCGCGGGCTTCCACCTCGTCGGCCCAGGCCCTCAACGCCTGCGGCAGGGTCGGCATCGCCTGGGGCACTGCCTGCTGGACGGCCTCCATCCGCTGGGTCTGGAGCACGAAGTAGTGCTGGGCCGCCGCGATCTCGGGCTTGTTCGGGTCGCCGTTGATGAAGGTGAAGTGGCAGGCCGTGCGGCTCAGCCGCCAGTCGGTGACGTTTGCAGGACGACCCCGACCACGTTCCTGCTGGTCAGGATTTTTCGGCAAACTCACCAATGCAAAGTGATCCGAGGGGTCGTACCCCTCCTGGACCATGGCGCTCCGGGCGTCGTTGATCGCCCGCTGGAAGTTCCGCCAGTCGACGTAGCCCGCGTGGGGCATCAGCTCGCGCCCCATCCAGTACTCGCCCCGATCGTCGACACGCCGGAGCGTCTCGAAGGGGTTCCCGCCCTGCATCACCTCGGTCATGTATCCTCCCCGGTGTCACGTTTGTTGCTGAAGGCCCCTCTCCCCGGAGGGGCCTTCAGTTTTTCCTGGGGGAGATCCTAGACCTTTCAGACCGTCAGGTGGAGTCGTCCTCCTCGTCGTTGGGCCACGAGCAGACGTGGCCCCAGCACGGCGGAGGATCACCCGGGCGGTAGCACTCCGGGCAGTGACGCGGGTGGTGCAGATCGCAGCGGGGGCACGGGGTCCGCATCCACTCGGGGACGTAGGGCATCAGACTTCCACCTCCATCCACCGGCCCCAGTCGTCCGCCGTGGCCCGCCGGTGCACCTCGGCCAGCAGCTCGATGTCCGCCCGGTACTCGGGCGTCTCCGTTCCGTCCAGCTCGGCCAGCAGGGCCTGAGCGGTCCTCTCGCCCTCCCTGGCCCGCATCTCCTCGGCCGACAGGGGCTGGGTGATGCGGATCTGCTCCTGGCCGTGTTCCACCAGCAGGTGGCCCTCCCGGGTCCGCTGGTCCATCAGGAACATCTCGGCCGCCTGCTCGCTCAGGAGCTGCGACCAGTCCAGGGTGTACCGAGTCGCTCGGGCCTTCCCGGTCTTGGTGAGGATCCCGAAGCCGTAGGCCTCCAACTTCTTGGCCAGCCGCTTGGACCGGTCGACCCCTCCGCAGAGTCCAGCCCACTCCTTCGCGGACATCTCCAGGGTCTCCAGACCGGTCAGCATCGCGACCCTCCAGCCCTCCTTGCCCAACTGGTCCTTCCGTCGGCTCCAGATGTCCAGGGCCGGGTCCAGCAGGGCCCAGACCTCCGGCAGAGAGAATCGGTGCGCGAAGGTGTCACCATCATCTTTGTGCTCCAGACCCTTCAGGGTCTTGGAGGGCCTCCAGGCCCTGGACGGGTTTCCAGGGTTCTTAGGGTTTATGTACTTGGTGACACCTTCCCGCACCGATTCGGCGAGACGGTAGATCGAGACCTCCCGGCCCTCGGAGTCCCAGGACTTGCCGCGCTCGATGGTCTGGATCAGTCCGTGAGGGGACAGGCCCCAGGCCTCGTGGGCGAGGGTCTCCTGGACGCAGTGGAAGGCGACGTTCGCGGACCGCTCCAGGGCACGCATGCCGCGCTGCTCGGGGTTCCGGTAGATGGAGAACGCCATGGCGCACTCGACGAGGGCTTCGGGGTGGTCACGGAGGACGGCCATGATGGCGTCAAGGTCAACGTGACTCGGGGCCGACTCTGCGGTACCGTGGTCGGACAACTTCATGTGCACCCGTTCTTCCTACGATGTGGGCGTGGTGCGCGAGTTGCGGGACTGGCATCCCTCAACTCACTCCGGGGATCGTACCCTGTTCGACCGGGACCCCGGCAAGCGGCCCTCCAAGATTCTTGGAGGGCTTCGCTTTTTAAAAAGCCAAAAAGGGCTTCCCACTCCAAGGATTCCTGGTGTAGAGTCGTACTCGACGCCAGAGAGACCGACTCGCCAGGAGGCCCATATGACCGTTACCGCCCCGGAGACCTTCCAGACCGCCCCTGCCACGTGGGCCGAGGTCGAGGTCAACTTCGCCAAGGAACTGCCGGGTTACGAGCCCCGCAAGCCGCAGCAGATCATGGCCACCGCGATCGAGGAGGCGATGACCGAGGGCCGCCACCTCCTGTGCCAGGCGGGCTGCGGCACCGGCAAGTCCCTGGGCGGTGTCACCCCGATGCTCCTCCAGGCGCTGGAGCAGGAGACCCGCGTCGTGGTCGCCACGGCCACCAAGGCCCTCCAGGAGCAGTACGCCAACAAGGACATCCCGTTCCTCCAGGAGAAGTCCGGCATCGACTTCACCTGGGCGCTGGTCAAGGGCCGCTCCAACTACGCCTGCCAGGCCAAGCTGAACTCCGACGACAACGAGCGCAACCCGCTCGCGCTGGAGGTCAAGCAGGAGCTGGCCGCCGACGAGGCGCACGACGGCGACCGCGAGCACTTCCTGGCCGAGATCTCCGACTTCGAGTGGTCGAAGCTCTCCTCCAGCTCCAACGAGTGCCCCGGCAAGTCGGAGTGCCCCTTCGGTGCCGTCTGCTTCGCGGAGAAGATCAAGGAGGCGGGCTCCCAGGCCGACCTGGTCATCACGAACCAGGCGATGCTGATGACGGACCTGGTCATCCGCGAGAAGACCTCGGACCGCGACCAGGGCCCGGTGGCCATGCTGGGCGACTACGGCATGGTGCTCTTCGACGAGGGCCACGAGCTGCCGGAGTACGCGGGCAACGCCCTCGGCACCGACTTCAACGGCCGGGGCATGGTCCTGCTGGCCAAGGACTGCGCGACCTTCGCGGCCATCAACGGCGAGGACATGCAGCACCGCTCGGAGAAGATGGCGGAGGTCATCAAGGGCCTGAACGGCCTGCTGGTCCCGCTGGGCGGGGCCGCGCTCACCCTGAGCTGGTTCGTGGAGAACTACGGCCTGTTCGCCGACCTGATGGACCTTCTGCGCTCGATGCGACTGGACATCCACGCGGTGAAGCTCGACGGCGACTCGGACAAGGGCAACGCCAAGAAGAAGATGCTGCTGACCCGCATCGGCAACGCCCTGTCGACGCTGGAGGAGATGCTCGTCTCCGAGGACGCCGACCGCGTCCGCTGGGTCGAGGTCAACGAGTTCCGCCAGGAGAAGCACTGGAAGATCCGGGTCGCGCCGGTCCAGGTCGGCCCGTGGCTGAAGCGCAACCTGTGGGACAAGGTCCCCTCGGTCGTCATGTCCGCCACCCTGTCGGCGGGCAAGAACCGCGACGGCTCGAAGGACTTCACCTACATCCAGCGCACGCTGGGCCTGTGGGACAACGTCTCCTCGGTGGACGTCGGCACCCCGTTCGACTTCGGCCAGCAGGGCCTGATGTACGTCCCGGCCCCGTCGGTGCCGTCCCCGAAGGACCGCAACGCCTGGATGTCCTGGTCCATCGCCACCACCCTGGAGCTGATCGACACCTCCAAGGGCGGGGCCCTGCTCCTCTTCACCTCCCGTACGGCCATGAAGCAGGCCTACGAGGCCCTCGCCGACCGGCTGGACGACCGGGGCCTGACCGCCCTGATGCAGGGCGACGGCCGGACGAACCGTGAGCTGGCCAAGATCTTCAAGGAGGACGAGCACTCTGTCCTCTTCGCCCTCAAGAGCTTCTTCGTGGGCGTGGACGTCCCGGGCGAGGCCTGCCGCCTCGTGATCATCGACAAGATGCCCTTCCCGGTCCCGTCCGACCCGATCTTCGCGGCCCGGTCCCTGGCCGAGGAGCGCGAGGGCCGCCGCCCCTTCAGCACCCTGTCGATCCCGATGATGACCCTCACCCTGGAGCAGGGTTGCGGCAGGCTGATTCGCACCAAGACCGACCGGGGGGTCATCGCGATCCTGGACTCGCGGCTCTCCGCCACCCCGTACGGCCGGTCGATCGTGAACTCCCTGCCGGACTTCCCGGTCACCACCCAGCTCTCCGACGTCCGGTCCTTCTACCAGGGTTCGACCTTCGGCCGATAGGCCCTGATAGAATGAGGGTCTCGGGGCCGGGCACGGCAAGGCAAGGCGAGGCCTGGCGCGGCGAGGCAGGGAGAAGGGGTCCTCTTCGGAGGGCCCCTTCGTTTTTCCTCCCCTTTCGGACTAGCGGTACTCCAAGGATTCCTGTAGCATTGGGATCACGCCAGAGAAGAACCGGTTGCACACGGAGGTACACAT
>Ga0247827_10000210_pt1 | contig 28464 bp, 27 predicted proteins | sample 12C_Control_Day2_FD_194414 | JGI IMG/M metagenome (GOLD analysis project Ga0247827, IMG submission 194414) | Soil microbial communities from agricultural site in Penn Yan, New York, United States - 12C_Control_Day2 | ecosystem: Environmental > Terrestrial > Soil > Agricultural land | place... | reverse complement strand
GACGAGCAAGATGGTCTGGAGCATGGTGTCAATCATGTGGGCGCGCAGATGCGCCGATCAAGCGGCGGCGTCTAACACCGATGCGGGACCGGGGCAAACGCCGAACGAACTGTGGCTCGAAATCCGCACCTAGGCGGCGCGGATAATGCCCAGGAAATCCTCGGCCTTGAGCGAAGCGCCGCCGACCAGAGCCCCGCCGACCTCGGCCACGGCCAGGATTTCCGCCGCGTTCGACGGCTTGACCGAGCCGCCGTACAGAATCGGCGCGACGCGACCGCCCTCGCCCAGCTTGGCCACCATGGCGGCGCGCACGGCGGCGTGGACTTCCTCGATCTGTTCCAGCGTCGGCGTCAGGCCGGTGCCGATGGCCCAGACCGGCTCATAGGCGACCGCAAAGGCCTTGCCCGCCAGCGACGACGGCAACGAACCCGCCACCTGACGGCTGACGACCTCGACCGCCTGGCCGGCTTCACGTTCGGCCAGGGTCTCGCCGATGCAGATGATGGGCTCCAGACCGGCGGCCAGCGCGGCCTCGACCTTGGCGGCGACGTCGGCGTCAGTCTCGCCGAAACCGGCCCGGCGTTCCGAGTGGCCGAGAATCACTAGAGTGGCGCCAGCGTCGGTCAGCATCGCGGCGGACACCGATCCGGTGAAGGCGCCCGAGACTTCGGCGTGGCAGTCCTGACCGCCCAGTTCAACCGGTCCGCCCGCCAGCGCACGCGCCATGCGATCGACCAGCGTCGCAGGCGGGCACAGGGCCACGCGACAGGCTGCAGCCTGTTCCTGCAAGGCTTTCGCCAGAGCCTCAGCCTCGCCCAGGCTCGCGCCCAGGCCGTTCATTTTCCAGTTGCCGGCGACCAGCTTCACAGATTGTTTCATGGGGCATGTTTAGGCGCCGTTGTCGCGGAAGCCAAGATGTTGGGGTGCGTCCGCTTGCGGCGCCCTAGGGACTGCCCCTATACGCGAGCGTGGCGCCCCTTATGACGCCGGCCCTCGTCAGGTTCTCTCTCGATGATCACGCTGTTCCGCAACTTCTCCAAGTCGAAATGGGCTGCGGGCCTGTTCGCCTTGATCATCCTCAGCTTCCTGATTGTCGGCGCCCAGTCCGACGTCTTCTCCAGCTTCGGACCCAAGCACGTCATCGATGCTGGCGACCGCAGCATCGGCGCCGCCCAGTTCCGCAGCGACTTCGAGCGCGTCCGCGCCAATCTGCAGGAGCAGGCCGGTCGCCCCGTGTCGTTCGACGACATGGTCAAGGAGAACCTCCACACCCAGTATCTGGAAGGTCAGACCCAGCGCCTGGGCTTCCTCGCCTGGGCCTGGAACGCCGGCATCCGCCCCGGCAAGGAACTGGTGCTGAAGGAAATCCGCCAGATCCCGGCCTTCTTCAATCAGGTCAGCGGCCAGTTTGATCAGGACCGTTACGAGCAGGCTCTGGCCGCCCAGGGTCTGACCTCGGAAATGCTGGAGCAGGACCTGCGCGATCAGTACGTCGCCAGCCAGTTCGGCGCAGGCGTCTTCGCCGGCGCCCGCGTGCCGCGCATCTACGGCGCCCTGCTGGCCGGTCAGGCGCTGGAAACGCGCGATGGTCGCTGGTTCGACGTGACCCAGGCCATGGCCGGCACGGCTCCCGCCCCGACCGACGCCCAGCTGACCGCCTTCATCAACGAGAACGCCGCCCAACTGCGTCGTCCCGAATTCCGCATGATCTCTCTGGTCCTGTTCTCGCCGGGCGCGAACAGCCAGCCGGCGCCGATCAGCGAAGAGCGCATCCGCGAGCGCTTCGAGTTCCGCAAGGCCGCCCTGTCCAACGCCGAGAAGCGCACCTTTGTCACGCTGACCGTCCCGACCAAGGAAGCCGCTGACCGCATCGCCGCCGACCTGCGCGCCGGCAAGGCCCCGACTGAAGTCGCCGCCGCCAACAAGATCGAAGCCGCTGCCTACAACGACACGCCGCAGAGCGCTCTGGGCGATCCGGCCGTCGGCGCCGCCGTCTTCGCCCTGCCCGCCAATCAGGTTTCGAACCCGATCCAGAGTCGCCTTGGCTTCACGGTCGCCAAGGTGACCGGCGTGACCGCCGGCGCGCCCGCCACGCTGGAAAGCGTCCGCAGCGCCCTGATCGAGGAACTGCGCGCCGAAGACGTCAAGGGCGCGACCTACGCCAAGGTCGAGCAGTACGAGAAGGCCCGTCAGGACGGCAAGAACCTGGCCGACGCCGCTCAGGCCGTCGGCGCCCGTCTGGTTCAGCTGCCGCCCTTCACCGCCGACGGCCGCCTGCCTGACGGTCAGCCGATGAACGCCCCGCGTCAGATCTTCGAGTCGGCCTACGCCCTGTCCAAGGGCGGCGAGAGCGACATCATCGACGCCGGTGAAGGCCAGTACTTCGCTGTTCGCGTCGACGACATCCGCCCGGCCTCGCTGCCGACCTTGGCCGAGGTCCGCGCTCCGCTGGCCCAGCAATGGACCCTGCGTGAAAACGCCCGCCGCCTGTCGGCCAAGGCCGAGGAACTGGCGCAACGCGTTCGCGGCGGCGAGGACATGGCCAAGGTCGCCGCCTCGGTCGGCGCCCAACTGATGACCCGCACCGCAGTCCAACAGAGCCGTGAAACCCAGGCTCAACTGGGCGAAGGCGTCCTGCGCGGCCTGTTCGGCCAGGGCAAGGGCCAGGTCTTCACCGGCCAGACCCAGACCGGCTTCGTCGTCGGCCGCGTCGACGCCATCCACGGCGCCGTGCCGGCCCTGGCTGCCCCGCTGGTCGAGCAGGTCCGTCCGCGCCTGACCCAGGAACTGGCCAACGCCATGGTCGAGCAAAGCTTCAACGCTGCCGCCGCGCGGGTGAAGGCCAAGAACGACCCCGCCGCCGCTATCGCAGCCCTGGGCATTGAAGCCCCCGCAGCCGCTCCGGCGGCTCCGGCCCCCGCGCCCGCCAAGAAATGAGCCCAGGCGTCGAACAGGAAGCTGAACGCGCCGCGTTTGTCTCGGGCCTGAACGCAGGCCGCCCCCAGGTCGTTGTTCGCCGCTTGATCGACGACCTGGAGACGCCCGTCTCGGCCTTCCTCAAGGTCGGTCACGGACGGCCCTACGCCAGCCTGCTGGAGTCGGTCGAAGGCGGCGCGGTCAACGGCCGCTATTCGATCGTCACCCTGGCCCCCGACGTCGTCTGGCGCTGCCGTGACGGCAAGGCGGAAATGGCGCGCGGCGAGGCCGTCCTCGCCGACCGCTTCACCTCCGAAGATCGACCCGCGCTGGAATCCCTGCGCGCCCTGATCGCGGCCACCCGGTTCGACCTGCCCGACGACCTGCCGCCCATGGCCGCCGGCCTGTTCGGCGTCTTCGGCTACGACATGGTGCGGCTGCTGGAGCCCCTGGGCCCGGCGAATCCTGACCCGCTGAACCTGCCCGACGCCGTCATGGCGCGCCCGTCGCTGGTCGCCATCTTCGATTCCGTGAAGCACGAGATCGTCCTGATCGCTGCGGCCTATCCCGACAGCGGCGTGGACGCGGACACGGCCTTCAACGCCGCCATCGCCCGCCTTGACGACTTCGAGGATCGCCTGCGTGGCCCGTTGCCGATCCAGCGCGAGGCCGAGCCGCAACCCGCGCCCGACTTCCATACGCCCGTCGACGCCGCCGGCTTCGACGCCATGGTGGCCAGGGCCAAGGACTACATCACCGCCGGTGACATCTTCCAGGTCGTGCTGGCTCACCGCTTCTCGGCGCCGTGGAGCCAGGACCCCTTCGCCTTCTATCGTTCGCTGCGTCGCGGCAATCCGTCGCCCTATCTCTTCTTCCTCGACTACGTCGATTTCCAGCTGGCCGGCTCCAGCCCTGAGATCCTGGTCCGGTTGAAGGACGGCCGCGTCACCATCCGCCCCCTGGCCGGCACCCGCCCGCGCGGCGCCACGCCCGAACAGGACAAGGCGCTGGAAGCCGAACTGCTGGCCGATCCCAAGGAACGCGCCGAACACCTGATGCTGCTGGACCTGGGCCGCAACGACGTGGGCCGCGTCTCGTCGCCCGGCTCCGTCGAGGTGACGGAAAGCTTCGTCGTCGAACGCTACAGCCAGGTCATGCACATCGTCTCGAACGTGCATGGTGCCGCTGATCCCAAACTGGATGCGGTGGATACGCTTCTGGCCGCCCTGCCCGCCGGCACCCTGTCCGGCGCGCCCAAGGTCCGGGCCATGGAGATCATCGACGAGCTGGAGACCGAAAAGCGCGGCGTCGGCTACGGCGGCGGCGTGGGCTATATCTCGGCCAATGGCGAGGCGGACATCTGCATCGTCCTGCGCACCGCCATGTTCGCCCAGAACCAGATCTTCGTTCAGGCCGGCGCCGGCGTCGTGGCCGACAGCGACCCCGCCGCCGAATACGCCGAAACCCTGGCCAAGGCCCGCGCTCCGATGAAGGCGGCCGAAGACGCGTGGCGATTCACCGCGACCACTCGCGGCCAGGGCGCCGACGGCTCAGTCTAAGGATTGGAAACCGTGGAACCCTGGTCGAACGACACGCCGGGGCCCACGACCATGGTCCCCGCCAGAAGCACCGCCGCCGTCGCGGCGAAGGCCGCCGCCGCCAGCAGGCGCAGCGGCTTGGGTTGCTCTGTGGCTGGCTCATTGAGCAGGGCCTGGGCGTCGCGGATAGCTTCTAAGCGGGTCAAGACGGATTTCTTCCGATGGCGATGCTCCTGTATCGCGCGGACTGCTTAACGTCCGCTTTCCTCCCGCCTTCGCTTGGCGCGTCGTCCCTCCCGTCCTAAGAACCCTGCCATGATCCTCGTCGTCGATAACTACGACAGCTTTACCTACAACCTCGTCCACTACCTCGCGGAGCTGGGCGCCCAGACCCACGTCATCCGCAACGATGACCTGACGGTGGACGAAGCCTGGGCCTTGAAGCCCGAAGCCGTGCTGCTGTCGCCCGGCCCCTGCGCCCCGGATCAGGCTGGCATCTGCCTGCCCATCCTCAAGACCGCGCCGCTGGACATGCCCATCTTCGGCGTCTGCCTGGGCCATCAGGCCATCGGTCAGGCCTTTGGCGGCGAGGTGATCCGCGCCAAGACCCTGATGCACGGCAAGACTTCACCGATCCTGCATGAGGGCCGCAGCGTCTTCGCCGGCCTGCCCTCGCCCTTCACCGCCACCCGCTACCACTCGCTGGCCGTGCGCCGCGAGACTCTGCCGGACGAGCTGGAAGTCACCGCCTGGACCGCCGACGGCGAGATCATGGGACTGGCCCACCGCACCCGACCGATCCACGGCGTCCAGTTCCACCCGGAATCCATCGCCACCGAGCACGGCCACCAGATGATCGCCAACTTCCTCGATCTGGCGGGCGTCAAGCGGCTGGCGACGACCTGATCATGGCCGATGGTTTCAAGCCTCTGCTGGCCAAGCTGGTCGACGGCCGCGTCCTGACGCCGGATGAAGCCCACGCCTTCTTCTCCGCCTGTCTGCGCGGCGAGCCGACCCCGTCCCAGGTCGCCGCCGCCGTCACCGCCCTGCGCATCCGCGGCGAGACGGTGGACGAGATCGTCGCCTTCGCCACCGCCATGCGCGAGGCCGCCCTGTCGCTGGATCACCCCTTCGACGAGGTGATCGACACCTGCGGCACCGGCGGCGACGGCCAGCACACCTATAACGTCTCGACGGCCGCGGCCTTCGTCCTGGCGGGCGCGGGGCTGAAGGTCGCCAAGCACGGCAACCGCGCCATCAGCTCTAAATCCGGCTCCTCCGACGTCCTGGCCGCACTGGGCGTCAACCTCGACGCCTCCATCGCCCAACAGGCCCGCGCCCTGGATCAGGCCGGCATCGCCTTCCTGTTCGCCCCCACCTATCACGGGGCCATGCGCCACGTCGGCCCGGTGCGCGCCGAGATCGGTTTCCGTACGGTTTTCAACCTCCTGGGGCCGCTTTGTAATCCAGCCCATGCGACGCGTCAGGTCATGGGCGTCTATGATCCCGCCCTGCTGGAGCCTCTGGTCGAGGTCTTGGGCCGCCTGGGCGCGCGCCGCGCCTGGACCGTCCACGGTCAGGGTCTGGACGAGCTGACCACCACGGGCCCGACCGAGGTGGCCGAGTGGAAGGACGGCGCTGTCCGCCGCTTCACCGTCACCCCCGCCGACGCCGGCCTGCCGCTGGCGACGCTGGACAACCTTCGCGGAGGCGACGCCGAGCATAATGCGGCGGCGCTGAAGGCCCTGCTGGCCGGCGAACGCAGCCCCTATCGCGACATCGTCGTGCTGAACGCCGCCGCCGCCTTGGTCGTGGCCGATCGCGCCGCCGACCTGCGTGAAGGCGCCGAACTGGCCGCCGCCGTCATCGACGATGGCCGGGCCGCCGCCGCACTTGAAACCCTGGTGCGCGTCACCAACACCCCTATCGAACCCGACGAGGCCGCATGACCGACGTTCTGGCGAAGATCGCCGCTTACAAGCGCGACGAGGTCGCCGCCCGCAAGGCCGCGACCTCTCAGGACGCCATCGAGGCCCTCGCCGCCCAGGCCTCGGCCCCGCGCGGCTTCCGCGCGGCCTTGGAACGCGTCTCCGAGGACACCGGCCGCCCCGCCCTGATCGCCGAGATCAAGAAGGCCAGCCCGTCCAAGGGCCTGATCCGCGCCGACTTCGACCCGCCAGCGCTGGCAAAAGCTTATGAGCGCGGCGGCGCGACCTGCCTGTCCATCCTGACCGACGGCCCCAGCTTCCAGGGCGACGACGCCTTTCTGGCCGCCGCGCGCGACGCGGTCGCCCTGCCCTGCCTGCGCAAGGACTTCCTGGTCGATCCCTGGCAGGTGGCCGAAAGCCGCGCCCTGGGCGCCGACTGCATCCTGATCATCCTGGCCATGGTGGACGACGTCCTGGCCGCCGACCTGCTGGCCGAGGCCGAGCGCTTCGGCATGGACGCCCTGATCGAGACCCACGACGAGGCCGAAATGGCCCGCGCCTGCAAGCTGGGCGGCGATCTGGTCGGGATCAACAACCGCAGCCTTCGCACCTTCGAGGTCGACCTCGACGCCACCGAGCGCCTGTCCATGCTCAGCCCGGTCAAGGCCCTGCTGGTGGCCGAAAGCGGCATCTTCACCCCCGACGACGTCCAGCGCGTCGCCGATGCTCACGCCCAGGCCATCCTCGTCGGCGAAAGCCTGATGCGTCAGGACGATGTTGAGGCGGCGACGCGAGCGTTGCTGCAGTAGGCAATCTCACTTACGGCTTAGTGCGAACAAGCCGCCAAGCTGGGCCCGCATGAAAACCTCCGCAGTCGCAGTTCTTCTGGCGTCCTTCATGCTGGCGGGAGGTCAGTCCGTCGCATCGATTGCCCCAACGACCTCGCCGTCTCAAGATTGTCGCCAACCCGGCGCCGAGCGGCTCGTCAAGTTCGCCTTTATGAACTTCACCGGCCAACAAGCGACTGGCCATCGATGACCACGTCGTTGTGGACGGCACCCTATCGACCAAAGATTGGTCTACCGCCCTGTCACACTATCTGACGCACCATGTTTCCGACGATGCGCGATTTGTCGTGTCTGTCGATGGCTCGGCGATCTATGCTGATCGCCTCGCAGGGTCGGACATCTGCACGATCTACGTGGACGCGCGCCCGAGCGGGGATATCTCCGCTGTTCAACAAACAGCTCACCCCTCGCCCTTGCTGGATTGAAAAACGCCTGCGAGCGGTCGAGTTGACATTCAGCAAGAACACTTACAGAACATCGACAACGGTTCACGCCTTGTTCTGGAAGCCTTGCGCCCATGCTCACCAAGAAGCAGCACGAACTCCTGATGTTCATTCACGAACGGATTCAGGAAACGGGCGTCTCGCCCTCCTTCGACGAGATGAAGGAGGCGCTGGATCTGGCGTCCAAGTCGGGCATTCACCGGCTGATCACGGCGCTGGAGGAGCGCGGCTTCATCCGCCGTCTGGCCCACCGCGCCCGCGCGCTGGAAGTCACCAAGCTGCCTGAACAGGCCACGGCGGGCGCACCACGCGGCCACGCGGGCTTCAAGCCCGGCGTAATCGAGGGCGGCGGTCGTCCCAAGGCGGCTGAACCGGCCAACGACACCCGCGAACTGTCGATGATGGGCAAGATCGCCGCCGGCACCCCCATCGACGCCATCGAACATGAAACCGCCCGCTATCAGGAGCCGGAAGCCATGCTGGGCGCGGGCGAACACTATCTGCTCGAGATCGAGGGCGACTCGATGATCGAGGCGGGCATCCTCAACGGCGACATGGTCATCATCAAATCGACCGCCGACGCCTCGTCCGGCGAGATCGTGGTGGCCCTGGTCGAAGGCGAACAGGCGACGCTGAAACGCCTGCGCAAGAAGGGCGCCTCCATCGCGCTGGAGCCCGCCAACCGCAACTACGAGACCAAGATCTACGGCTCGGATCAGGTCGCGGTTCAGGGCAAGCTGGTCGGCCTCATCCGCCGCTATCACTGAAGTCGGGATCGGGCTGCCGCGTCCACGGTCGCTCGCCCCTGACGTCAGCCGCCCACACGGCCTTCCAGCCCGCGCCGACGCGCCACAGCTCGACCGAGCCGCCGCGGCCATAGTCCACGCCATCCAGCACCAGCCGCCCCGCGCATGAGGCTGGCAACGATGCCAGCTCGGCCCGGCTGCTGACGACCGCCGCCGAACGGCACATCGCCTCCAACTGCTCCGCCGACGGCGCCTTCTTGCCCCACCACAGGGCGACCGGCCCGGCCTCGCTCGTTTCAGGCGCGCAGAATGACCGCTTGCAGGTCCAGCCCTCGTCCGCGCGCGGCGTCAGCGTCAGTCCCCGACGCCGCGACCACAGGTCGGCCGCGAACTGGCGCACGCCGGGCCGCACCACGACCGCATCGCCCGCCTGATGAAAGGCCGCATTGGTCCCGCCGTCGCCGATCCACAGATCCGGCGCCGCCGGACGCGGCCAGACCAGCACCGCCGCCGCCAGCGGCAGACCCAGCCACCTCAACCGCCCGCGCCACAGACAGATGAACAGGATGCCGAGGAGGGCGACCGGCAGGGCCGCCGCCGGCGCGCTGGCGATAGTCCTCACCGCGCCCGGCAGCCCCGCCGTCCAGTGGCCAATCGCCAGCATCAGATCGACGCCCTTGCCCGCCAGCCACAGGAAGGGCGCGCCCAGCCCCAGCGGCTCCAGCGCCGCGCCCAGCGCCAGGGCCGGCATCAGGATGAAGTCCGCAATCGGCGCCGTGCCGAGGTTGGCGACCAGACCATAAACGGCCGTGCGGTTGAAATGCTGCATGGCGAACGGCCCCGTCGCCATGCCCGCGACCAGACTGGCGGTGCAGGCGACCAGCAGCCAACTTCCCAGCCGCTGCGTCGCCACGATGGGCCAGGGCGCCGAAATCTCCTTGATCCGACGCGGCCAGACCTCGACCAGGGCGACCAGCGCCGCCGTCGCCGCGAACGACATCTGGAACCCCGGCGTGACGATGGCCTCGGGCTGCAGCAACAGAACCGCAAAAGCCGCGACCGCCAGGGCGTGCATGGTCACCGCCTGCCGATCCAGCAGGATGGCGACAAAGGCGATGGAGGCCGTGATCGCCGAGCGCTCGGCCGGCGGCGGCGCCCCCGACACCACCAGATAGGTCCCGACCGCGATCAGGCCTGCCACCGCCGCCACCTTCTTGCCTGACACCCGCAAGGCCAGCCAGGGCCAGGCCGCCACACCCAACCGCACCGCGAAGAAGACGAAGCCGCCGACGATGGCCATGTGCAGGCCCGATATCGACAGGATGTGCGCCAGTCCGGAATCGCGCATGGCGTCCAGATCCTCGCGCCCGATCCAGGTCTCATGCCCCGTGGTCATGGCGGCGGCGATCCCGCCCGTCCGCTCGCCCAGCCGCGCCACGATCCGCTGCGCCAGGGCGTATCGGGCCGCATTGATCTTCATCGCCGCCCGCACCCGCCACGGCGGCTCGGGCAAGACCGTCGGCCGCGTTTGGCCCAAGGCGAACAGCGTCCCACCCATCCCCTGAAAATAGGCGTTACGGCCAAAGTCATAGGCCCCCGGACTGGCCGGCGACGGCGGGGGGTTCAGGATGCCGTAGAGCCGCACCGCCGTCCCCGGCGCCGGGGGCTCGCCCCGTACGGTGGCTCGCAGCCGCACCGGCGTCGCCTCGGGCGCCAGCCCCCTGATCCGCACCGGCGCCAAGACGATTCGCGCGCCGCGCTCGCCGGGACTGTCGACATCCATGACCCAGGCCTCGACCACGGTCGGTTCGGCCAAGGCTGGCGCAATCGGCCCGCTGACCGCCTCGGTCCGCAGCTTGGCCACCGCCGCACCGCCGCACAGACAGGCCAGCATTAGCAGCAACAAGGTCCACCGCCGCGCCAGCCCGAACCGCCGCGCCGCCAGCCATGCCCCGCCCGTCAGCACAGCCGCCAGCATCAGCGGCCAGCCCGCCGGTTCGCTATTCAGAGCAAAATAGATCGCGCAGCCGCCGCCGAAGAAGACCGGCGCCCACAACCTCCAGCGATCCGCCTGATCCGCGACCTCGGCCCGTAGACCGTCAAGAACCCTTACGGCAAGGCTTCGCTTTGACGCGCGCGAGCGTATAAGGGCCTCCGCAACGGACCCCTTGTTTATGACCTCCCCCTCCTCGACTGTCGTCACCCGCTTCGCCCCCTCGCCCACAGGCTACCTGCATATCGGCGGGGCGAGAACCGCGTTATTCAACTGGCTGTACGCCAAGAGCCGGGGCGGGAAATTCCTCATCCGTGTCGAGGACACGGACCGCGAGCGCTCGACCGACGACGCCGTGAAGGCCATCTTCGACGGCCTGTCCTGGCTGGAACTCTTCGGTGACGAAGAGCCCGTCTTCCAGTTCGCCCGCGCCGACCGCCACCGCGAAGTCGCCGAGCAACTGCTGGCCTCGGGCAACGCCTACCGCGACTACCTGACCGCCGAGGAAACCGGCGCCCTGCGCGATGCGGCCAAGGCCGAGGGCCGCGACTTCGTCTCGCCCTGGCGCGACCGCGAGCCGAGCGTCGACGACCTGGCCAAACCCCACACCATCCGCTTCCGCCGCCCGCTGGATCAGGCCGTGACCGTCGAGGACGCGGTGCAAGGCGCCGTGCGCTGGGATTCGGCGTCGCTGGACGATCTGGTCATCCTTCGTTCGGACGGCGCCCCGACCTACAACCTGGCCGTGGTGGTGGACGACCACGACATGGGCGTGACCCATGTCATTCGCGGCGACGACCACCTGAACAACGCCGCCCGCCAGAGCCTGATCTATGACGCGCTCGGCTGGACCCGCCCGACCTTCGCCCACATCCCGCTGATCCATGGTCCAGACGGCGCCAAGCTGTCGAAGCGCCACGGCGCCCAGGCGGTGCATGAATACGCCGAGATGGGCTATCTGCCCGAGGCCATGCGCAACTATCTGGCGCGTCTGGGCTGGGCCCACGGCGACCACGAACTGTTCAGCGATGAACAGGCCATCGAATGGTTCGACCTGCCGGGCATCGGCAAGGCGCCTGCCCGCCTCGACTTCGACAAGCTGGCCCACGTCAACGCCCACTGGATCCGTCTGGCCGAGGACGACCGCCTGGCCAAGCTGACGCTGGACGCCCACCTGGCCAACGGCCGCGCGGTCCAACCCGACGACGAGGCCCGCCTGTTGCGCGCCATGCCCTTCGTCAAGGATCGCGCCAAGACCATCCTCGAACTGGCGGCTCAAACCGACTTCGTGCTGAAGGCCCGCCCGCTCGCCCTGGATGAGAAAACCCAGGGCCTGCTGACCGGCGAAGGCGGCGAGCGAATTTCACGACTCCGTGAACGGCTCCGTCTTTTCCAGAGCTGGGACGTTTTCGCCCTCGAAGCCGAGCTTAAGGCTTTTGCCGAAGAAGAAGGCGTAGGCTTCGGAAAAATAGGGCCTTCGATGCGCGGTGCTTTGACCGGCGGATCGGTGTCGCCGGACATTGCGCGAATTCTTGCCGCCTTGGGACGCGACGAAAGTCTCGGGCGCTTGGATGATGCGCTGCAACAGACTAAGTGATCACCCATAACCATGCAGGCTGGACGCCTCCCCGCGCCCGGCCGGAAGAAAAATAAGGGGCCTAGATGACTGAACAAGCGAAACCCGCCGGTACGGCGACCTTCACCTACGGCGACAAGAACGTCGAACTTCCCGTCCTGGCGGGCTCCACCGGGCCGGACGTCATCGACATCCGCAAGCTGTACGGCGCGACCGGCGCCTTCACCTTTGACCCCGGCTTCACCTCGACGGCGGCGTGCGAAAGCGCCCTGACCTTCATCGACGGCGACGAAGGCGTCTTGCTGCACCGCGGCTATCCGATCGACCAGCTGGCCTCGAAGTCCAACTTCCTCGAAGTCTGCCACCTGCTGCTGCACGGCGAACTGCCGACCGCCGCGCAATATGAGAAGTTCGAAGAGAACATCACGCGGCACACCATGCTGCATGCCCAGTTCGACCGCTTCTTCGAAGGCTTCCGCCGCGACGCCCACCCCATGTCGATCATGGTCGGCACCGTCGGCGCCCTGTCGGCCTTCTATCACGACAGCCTGGACATCCATGATCCGGTGCAGCGCGACATCTCGGCCATCCGCCTGATCGCCAAGATGCCGACCATCGCCGCCCGTGCGTACAAGTACCACGTCGGCCAGCCCTTCATCTCGCCGCGCAACGACCTGTCGTACGCCGAGAACTTCCTGCGCATGTGCTTCGCCGTTCCGGCCGAGGACTATGTGGTCGATCCGGCCCTGGTCCGCGCCATGGACCGCATCTTCACCCTGCACGCCGACCACGAGCAGAACGCCTCGACCTCGACCGTCCGCCTGGCCGGTTCGTCGGGCGCCAACCCCTTCGCCTGTATCGCCGCCGGCATCGCCTGCCTGTGGGGCCCGTCACACGGCGGAGCCAACGAAGAAGCGCTGAACATGCTCAAGGAAATCGGTACGCCGGACCGTATTCCTGAGTTCATCCAGGGCGTTAAGGACCGCAAGTACAAGCTGATGGGCTTCGGCCACCGCGTGTACAAGAACTACGATCCGCGCGCCAAGGTCATGCAGCAGTCGGCCTACGAAGTGCTGGCCGCCACGGGCCGCGAAAACGATCCGCTGTTCCAGGTCGCCAAGGAACTGGAGCGCGTCGCCCTGTCGGACGAGTACTTCACCTCGCGCAAGCTGTTCCCGAACGTCGACTTCTACTCGGGCATCACCCTCTCGGCGATGGGCTTCCCGACCACCATGTTCACCGTCCTGTTCGCCCTGGCCCGCACCGTGGGCTGGATCTCGCAGTGGCAGGAAATGATGGCCGATCCCTCGCAGAAGATCGGTCGCCCGCGTCAGCTCTACACCGGCCCGACGCAACGCGACTACGTGCCGATCGAACAGCGCGGCTAAGGCCGCGACACAGGCTGCGTCGGATCATAAAGGCGCCGCCTTTGACCGCAGTCCACCAAAGATGAAAAACGCCGGGGCGAAAGCTCCGGCGTTTTTTGTTTTCGGAAGCTAGCCGCTGAAGCGGCTCCGCTGTGCTAGGAAACAACCATGATCGACCAGAACGACGACGCCCCCGCCGCGGAAACACCAGCCCAGAAGGCGCTCCGCCTGAAGCAGGCCGCGCAGAAAGCGCGCTCCGGCCCGCCTCAGAAAGGTGGCCTGCAACGCGACAAATCAGTCACCGTGAAGTCCGGCGTCAACAAACCCTGGATGACGCGCTAAAGCGAAGCACGACTCGCGACCGTCACAGTGGTCGACCAGAGGTCCTTTCACTTGGTTCGCGAGCTCAATCCTCGCGAATGCGCATCGTAAACTCAATACGCGACCCGGCAGAGGCAGTTCCACTGAGACGGGCTTCCGGCATGGAAGCAGAGGCCAACGCGATCGCACCGTAGCCTTTACCCTCAGGGCTCTCGCTGACGACGCGACAGTCCGCCAGCCTTCGATCATCACCGACGGCGCAGTTCAGAGTGACGGCGCCGTCACGTTCGGTTGGGGTGAAGCTCCTGCCATAGACCGGCGCGCCATCGGCCGTGGTGCCCACAAATTTCCCGTTCGATGCGCAACCGCTGACAGCCAGGGAAAATCCTAACATTGCAAGCAACGAGCGAACCATCATGCGCGCCTCCACTTAGGCGGCAGGCTAGATCAGCTGATAACGTAGCTCAACTGCAGACGTCGCGAACATCGGGTCAGAGCTTTTCGGCAGCGACACACAGACGCCGCAAACAGCGCTTTAGCGCTCCCTATTAGCGATCACCCGCAGCACGGCGTTCGCCGCCAGTTCCGACGGATCAGGACCGCCTCGCCCCATCAGGTCCAGCGCCGCCGTCTGACGGGCGGCCTGATCGGCGGCGGCCTGCGAATTCGACAGCAGGCTGCCGACAGCCTCGGTCAGTTTCTCCGGCGTGGCGTCGTTCTGGATGAACTCAGGCGCGATGCGGTCGTCGGCGGCGATGTTGAACAGGGTGATGTGCTTGGCCGTCACCAGGTTCTTCATCAGCAGATAGGACAGGCCGTCGATCTTGTAGGCGATGACCATAGGCGCACCGGCCAAGGCCAGTTCGGTCGAGACTGTGCCGCTGGTGGCCAGGGCGACATTGGCCGCCTTCATCGCGTCGTACTTGTCGGCTTCGGGCGCCAGATGGGCCCGGAACGGCCAGGCGGCGACGCGGCCCGCCACGTCAGCGGCCACGGTGCCGGCGGCGACGACGGCCACCTCCAGCGACGGGTTGGCCGCCTTCAGACGCTTCACCGTGGCCTCGAAGACAGGCGTCATGCGGGTGATCTCGCTAGGCCGGCTGCCCGGTAGAACCAGCAGCAGGGGCGCGTCGGCGGCGATGCCGCACGCGGCGCGAAAACGGGCGCCGTCGGCGTCGGACATGTCGACGTGCAGGGCCTGCGATCCCACGACCGTCGTCGGCAGCCCCTCGCGCTCGAACCAGGGCGCGTCGAAACTGTAGAGCGACAGCAGATGATCGACGCTGGCGGCCAGGGTCTTGGCCCGGCCCGGACGCGAGGCCCAGACCTGCGGCCCGACATACTTGATCAGCGGCACGCCCGGCAGGGCCTCGCGCAGGGCCTTGGCGACGCGAATGGTGAACCCCCAACTGTCGATCAGGACGACGGCGTCGGGCCGTTCAGTCTTGGCCAAAGCGACCGTGTCCGCCACCCGTCGTTTGACCAGGCCATAGGCCTTCAGCCCTTCGATCCAACCCAGAATGGACAGCTCGGCGATGTCGAAGGGGCTGGCGACGCCCTCGGCCGCCATCTTTGGCCCGCCCACGCCGACAAAGGTCACATCGTCGCCCAGACGCGACTTCAGCGCCTGCGCCAAACCGGCGCCCAAGGCGTCGCCCGAGGCCTCGGCCGCCACCAGCATGATCTTCAGCGGACGGCTCATCGTTCTAAGCCCCAGACGAACAGACCCAGCCGGTCAGCCGCCTCGACCAGACCTTCATGGTCGATGATGATCAACCGTCCGGCGAAACCGCCAATACCCGCCAGCCCGGCGACGGCGGCCAGTTCCACCGTCATCGGCCCGATCACCGGCATGTCCACGCGCAGGTCCTGAATCGGCTTGGGCGCCTTGCCCAGCGCGCCGCGCGCAAACCCCGGCGAGCCGCGCAGGTCGGCCGGCAGGCCCGCCACGCGGCGCAGCATCTCGTCCGTGCCTTCCTGCGCCTCGACCGCCAGCACCAGGCCGTCGCAGACGACGGCCCCTTGTCCAATGTCAAGTTCACCTGATTTTTCAGCGACGAAAAGCGCCTTCTTCAGGTCTTCAACCTGCTCTTCGGTCGGCATCACGCGGCCAAGCGCACCTGCCGCCAGCATCTCGCCGCCCAGAATGTCGTCAGCCCCCTCGACGGCGAGGCCTTCGTCCTCGAACACCGACAGGATCTTGCGCAGCAAGGCGTCGTCGCCCCTGGACGCCGCCGCGATGATGCCCGGCAGCAGAGACGCCCCCTTGAGGTCGGGCTTCAAGGTCTTGAAGTCCGGTCGGTTCACATACCCCGCCAGGCAGACCGCACGGCACCCCTCGGCGCGCATGGCCTTCAGGATCTTGCCGATTTCGGCCATGCCGAAATCCTGCCCCGGCCAGCGGTGCAGGTGGGCGTCGGCGAACCCCTTCAGGCGGATGATGAAGACCTCGCGCCCCTCGGTCTCGCACCGCTGGGCGACGCGGATGGGCAGGTCGCCCGAACCCGCGATCAGGGCCAGCTTGGGCGCCCCCGAATCCGGGCTTGTCATTCCGCGTCCGGCAGGCAGAGCGGACGCTTGGCGCCGTCGCGGATGAAGGCGACGATTTCCACGATCTCCGGCAGGTCGGCATAGGTCGCCTCGACCCGGTCCAGACGCTCGGCGAAGACCCCTTCGCCCTCGAACAGGTCGCGATAGGCGGCCAGCAGGCGACGCACGGCGTCCTTGCCGTAGCCCTTGCGTTTCAACCCGATCAGGTTGAGGCCGTGCAGGCTGGCGTGGTTGCCCCAGGCCGAGCCGTAGGGGATGACGTCCCGCGTCACGGCGGCCAGACCGCCGACGATGGCGCCCTGCCCCACCCGGCCGTTCTGGTGCACGGCGCACAAGCCGCCCAGGAAGACCTTGTCCCCGACCTGGGCGTGACCGCCCAGGGTGGCGTTGTTGGCCATGACGACGTTGTCGCCGACGACGCAGTCGTGGCCGACGTGGGCGCCGGTCATGAACAGGCCGTTCGACCCCACGCGCGTCACGCCCGTTCCCTGCGGTGTGCCGCGGTTGAAGGTGGCGTGCTCGCGGATAACGTTGTCCGCGCCGATTTCCAGCCGCACCGGCTCGCCCTTGTAACCGTTGTGCTGTGGATCGCCGCCGATCACGGCGAAGGGATGGATAACCGTCCGCGCGCCGACGCTGGTGTCCTGCTGGACCACGACGTGACTGATCAGCTTGACGTCCTCGGCCAGGGTCACGCCCGGACCGACGACGCACCAGGGGCCGATCACGACGCCGTCGGCGACCTGGGCCGAGGCGTCGACGACAGCGGTCGGGTGGATGGTCACTGGGCGGGCTCCGCCACGGTGACGACCATGGCCATGAACTCGGCCTCGGCGGCCAGCTTGCCGTCGATGAAGGTCTCGCCGCGGAACTTGTAGGCATCGCCGCGCGCGCGGATCACCTTGACCTCCATGCGCAGCTGATCGCCCGGACGGGCGGGCTTGCGGAAGCGCACGCCGTCGATCGACATGAACATGATGACCTTGTCCGCCACCGCGACGTCCAGAGACTTGGACATCAGCAAGGCGCCGGTCTGGGCCATGGCCTCAACGATCAGGACGCCCGGCATGACCGGATCGATCGGAAAGTGGCCAGGGAAGAAGGGCTCGTTGTGGGTGACGTTCTTGATGCCGACGATGGAAGTCGCCGCCACGAAGTCCTCGGCCTTGTCCACCAGCAGGAAGGGATAGCGGTGCGGCAGGCGACGCATCACCTCGGCATAGTCGATCTTGTTGTCTTCGCTCATTCTTTCGATTCCTTCGCGCCCTTCTTCTGGGACGCCTGTTTGGACAGCCAGACCGTCTCGCGCAAGAACTGGCGAAGCGGCTTAGCGGGATAGCCGGACCATATCTCACCCGGCGGAATGTCGGCCAGAACGCCGCCGCCCGCCGCGACGCGCGCGCCTTCGCCGATGGTGATGTGGTCGCCCACGCCCGCCCGACCGCCGAAGATGCAGTTGTCGCCGCTGGTCACCGAACCCGAGATGCCGGTGTGCGCCGCCATCAGATTGTTGCGGCCGATGACGCAGTTGTGGCCGATCATGACCAGGTTATCGATCTTGGTGTTCTCGCCGATGACCGTGTCGTCATAGGCGCCGCGGTCGATGCAGGAGTTGGCGCCGATGGTGACGCCATCCTGCAGGATGACACGGCCCAGTTGCGGAATGTCCACCGGCCCGGCCTTGGACCCGGCGGCGCCGAAACCCGCCTCACCGATGCGCGCCCCGGCCAGCAGCTTCACCCGATCGCCCAGCAGGGCGAAGCCGATGGTGACATTGGAGCTGATCAGGCAGTCGCGACCAATCTGGACGCCCGGCCCGATGACGGTGTTGGCGCCGATGCGGCTACCGCGTCCGATACGGACGCCTTCGCCCAGGACGGCGCCCGGCTCCACCACGACCGTGTCGTCCTCGGCGGCCTCGGCGGCGGTGATGGCGCGATCCAGTCGGATAGGGCTGTGCAAAAGAGCCGAAGCCCGCGCCCACGCGGCCTGGGCCTCGCTGGAGACGATGACGGCGGCGTCAGCAGGCGCCAGGTCCACAGCAGACGTCGGCACGATCACGCAGCCGGCCTTCGTCTCCGCCAAGGCAGCGGCGAACTTGCGATCGCCCATAAACGCAATCGCGCCCCGGTCCGCACTGGACAGGGGCGCAACGGCCGAGATGACGACCTCGCCGCCCCGGACCATCTCCCCGCCGATGTGCTCGGCGAGGGCGGCGACCGTCAGGGGCGACAGGGTCTCAAAGAACCTCGGATCGGGCATGGCCCGCCTTACGACTGCGGCTGAGCCGGAACCGGCATGCGGTTGAAGCTGAGCGTCGGCAGGGCCGTGTTCAGGCGCTGAATGACCAGCGGCGTCACGTCCATGGCCGGGTTCATGATGAAGACGCTCTCACGATCAACCAGGATGCCGCAGCCCTTTTCCTGATAGACGGCGACCAGGATCGGCTCGATGGCCTCCGAGATCTTCTTGCGCTGTTCGGCCAGAGTGTAGCGCAGCTCAGTGTCGCGAGTTTGCTCCAACTGCTGGGCTTCTTGGGCGCGCTGCTGCAGAGCCTGACGGCGCTGGTTCATCTGATCAGCCGGGATGGTCGAGGCGCCAGCCTGCAGGGCCTGATACTCGGTCTGCAGTTGAGTGGCATAGGGGGCGATCTCGCCCTGCACTTCCTGGGCCAGTTGCTCCATGCGCGCCTGCACGGCCTGGCCGACGGTCGACTGGGCCAGGGCCTGCTGGTTGAAATAGACACAGACGCCGGGGATCACCGGGCCGGGGTTGGCCGGGCCCTGGGCCTGAGCCAAAGCCGACGAAGCGGCGAGCGAAGCGATGGCGAAAGCGCCGATGGCAAACAGTTTCATCTTGAACCTTTGAGCAGACAGGAAGGCTGCAGTTAGAACTGGGTCGAGGTGGAGAAGCGGAAGGTCTCGGTCTTGTCGTAGTCTTCCTTGGACAGAACCTTGGACAGGTCGAAGCGGATCGGCCCCATTGGCGAACGCCAGTGAATGCTGACACCAGCGGCGGCGCGAAGCGCCAGGTTATCGACGATGTTCGGGTTAGGCACGCCCGTCGTGGAATTGACCAGATAGCGGTCGTCCAGCATGCCCAGAGTGCCGACATCGGCGAACAGCGAGGTCTTGATGCCGTACTCGTCGGGCAGATAGTTCGGCACCGTCAGTTCAACCGTGCCGATGGCGTAGAAGTTGCCGCCCAAGGCGTCGGTCGTGGTCAGATCGCGCGCGCCCATGCCGGCGGTTTCGAAACCACGGAAGCTGTTGCCGCCCTTGAAGAAGCGATCGTTGATGCGGATCGGATCGCCGTTCCAGCCCGACACGTAACCGGTCGATCCTTGCAGGCTGACCACCCATTTCGGCGTAATGCCATAGTACCAGGAGGCGTCGGCCTCGGTCTTCAGGTAGTTCACGTCGCCACCGATACCGGCGAAGTCCTGACGCAGAGACGCCGTCCAGCCGCGCGTCGGACGAACCGGGTCATTCGTCCGGTTGACCATCAGCGTATAGCCCGCAGACGAGTTCAGGAACGAACCTGCCTGATCGCAGAGCGCCGACGAACCAGTGCCGTTGCAATAGCCCGACGGGATGATGACTTCGTCGGACTTCAGGAAGTAGCGCACGCTGAAGGACGAATAGCCGTTCAGCGGATAGCTGAGGCGCAGGCCGCCGCCGGTCGAGCGATAGTCGTAGGACGAATACTCGCTCAGGTCGTAACGCGTGTGGAACAGGTCGAAGCCGGCGCGCAGGTCGCGGCCCAGGAACTTGGGCTCGGTGAACCGGAAGTCGATCTGTTGCCGCAGCGAGCCCCATTCGGCACGCGCCACCACGTTCTGGCCCCGTCCCCGGAAGTTCCGCTCGGTAATGCCCAGGTTCAGCACGAAGGAGTCAACCGAACTGAAGCCTGCGCCCACGGACAGCTCGCCAGTGGGCTGTTCTTCGACCATGACGTTGACGACCGAACGGTCGGGCGCACTGCCGCGTGTTTCCTCGATCTTGACGTCCTTGAAGAAGCCCAGACCCCGCAGGTTGTTGCGTGAGCGCTCGACCAACGACCGATTGAAGGCATCGCCCTCGCCCACCATCAGCTCGCGCCGGATCACCGTGTCCAGCGTCCGCGTGTTCCCGACCACATTGATCCGGTCGATATAGACGCGCTGGCCTTCCTTCACATTGAAGGTGACGTCGATCGTATCCGTGTCAGGATTGGCCTTGTAGGTCGGGTTGATCTCGACGAAGGCGTAACCGGCCGACCCGGCCGCGAACGTCAGAGTATCGACGGCGTTCTCGATCCGATCGCTCTCATAGAGATCGCCCGAACGGATGGGCAGCAGGCGCGTCAGGAAGTCTGCATTCAGGCGATCGCTTTCGGTGACAACCTTGACCTCGCCGAAGTTGTAACGGTCGCCTTCGTCCAAGGTCAGCGTCATGCCGAAGGCGCTATTGTCCGGCTTCAGCTCGGCCACCGACGACAGGATGCGGAAATCGTAATAGCCGCGGTTGGTGTAGAACTTCCGCAACTGCTCGCGGTCGTAGTCCAGACGGTTCGGGTCGTAGTTGTCGTTCGAGCTGAACAGGCGCCACCAGCTCGATTCCTTGGTGACCATCACGTCGCGCAGGTCGCTGTCCGAGAAGGCGGTATTGCCCAGGAAGGTGATGGCGGCGACGCCCGTCTCCGGCCCCTCGTCGATCTCGAACACGACGTCCACGCGGTTCTGGTCCAGTTGCACCAGCTTGGGCGTCACGGTCGCCGAAATGCGGCCCGACAGACGGTACAGTTCAACGATCTTGCCGACATCTTCCTGAACGCGGGCGCGGGTATAGATGCCGCGCGGCTTGATAGTGACTTCGTCTTGAAGCTTCTTCTGGGCGAGCGCCTTGTTACCCTCGAACGTCACCTGATTGATGATCGGGTTTTCGGCGATCTCGACGATCAGGTCGCCGTTTGGCTGGAGACCCAGTTGCACGTTCGCGAACAGCCCCGTCCGAGACAGCGTACGAACCGCGACGTCAATCGTCGCCGCGTCGATGGTGTCACCCGGCTGGATCGGCAGATAGGACAGGACCGTGGTCTGATCGATGCGTTGATTGCCGCGCACCATGATCCGATTCACCACAGCGCGATCCTCGGCCGGAGCCGTCACAACCACCTGAGGGTCCTGCGAAGCGCCCGCCGGTGCGGCAGGTGCGGTCTGCGCCAGGGCCGGGCCGGCCAGGCCGGCGGCGACGGCCAGCGCCAATGCGCTGGGACCAAGAATACGGCCACGGGTTCGGATCATGAGGCGACTGTCGTTCTGAATCATTCGGGGAACCATCGGGGGCTGGCGTCGGCTCACGAAACGAGCCCGCCGAGGAATTTGAAGAGATTGAGTTTCTGCAGGTCGTTCCAAGTCGCGAACAACATTAAACTGGCCAGCAAAGCAAGGCCGACGCGATAGCCAGCCTCTTGAACCCGCGCCGCCACCGGCCGACGCGCTACCGCTTCATAGGCGTAAAACATCAGATGCCCCCCATCCAGCACCGGAACGGGCAGCAGATTAAGAAAACCGATTCCGACCGAAAGTATGGCGGCGAAGCTGGTCAGCGTCAGCAGAAGATTGCCGGCCATGGCCAGGGGATCGGGATTGGCGGCCACTGCGGCGTTGGTCAGAGCGCCCGAGGCCTTGGCTATGCCCAGGGGACCGCTGAACTGATCGCCCGATTCGCGACCGGTGAAGATGCGACCGATATAGGTGAAGGTGGTGTTGAGGATGGCGCCGGTTTCCTTGAAACCCTGCCCCACGGCGGCGACCGGCCCATAGCGGACATGGCGCACTTCGTCGCGGCTGGAGCCCAACCCCAGACCGATACGTCCGATCGAAACGCGCCCGGCGATGGGATCGTTCTCGACACGGCGTTCTGGAGTTGCAGTCAGTTGAACTTCGGCGTTTGCACGTTCGACGGTGAATTGCACAGGGTCGCCGCTGCTCAGAGCGACGACGCGCGTGACCTCGCCGCCGTCGGAAATCAGCTTTCCATTGACACGGATGATCAGATCGCCGGGCAGGAAGCCAGCGGCCGCCGCTGGAGATTCAGGCTGCACCTGCAAGACCCGCGCGGGGCGCTGCTCGACGCCCACCAGGCTGAACAGCAGGGTGAAGATGAAGATGGCCAGGACGAAGTTGGCGAACGGACCGCCCGCCACGACCAGCGCGCGCTGCCACAAGGGCTTGAAATAGAGATAGTCGCGCTCGGCGCCGGGGCCGTGGGCGGCGACCACCTCCTTCTTCAACGCATCCAGCCCGACCTTGTCCGGAACGCCGGTCGCATCCAGATCGCCTGCAAACTTGACGTAACCGCCCAGCGGCAACCACCCAAGACGCCATTCGACGCCATGCTTGTCGGTGCGCTGAAAAATGGCTCGGCCAAAGCCGATGGAGAAACGCTCCATCTTCACGCCGAATGCACGCGCAGTCAGGAAGTGACCCAGCTCATGAACCGTCACGACCAGAGTCAGCACCAGCAGGAACGGCACGACATAGATCAGGGCCTGCCCAAGAACTCCTAGCATCCCAGTCATGTCTCCTGTCGCCCTCAGGCAGCAATTGCGAGCGAGGCGATGATGTCGTTCGCAATCCGTCGGGCCGCCGCATCCACGGCCAGGGCCGCATCGCAGGCGTCGTCGGAACCGGAATCCATCCCCGCATTCGTCGCACGCTCCAAGGTGTCGGCGACGACTGCGGCAATATTGAGAAAGCCCAGCCGGCGGTCAAGGAAGGCCAGGGCCGCGACCTCATTGGCCGCATTGAAGACGATCGGCGCCACGCCCCCCGCCGCCAGAGCCTCGCGCGCCAGCCGCAAGGCCGGGAACCGCGCCATATCGGGCGCCTCAAACGTCAGACGGCCAAGGGCTGCAAGGTCCAGTTTCGGCGCAGGCCATGCCATGCGGTCGGGCCAGGCCAGGGCGCAGGCGATCGGCGTCTTCATGTCCGGCGGCCCCATCTGGGCCAGGGTCGAACCATCCACATACTCCACAAGGCTGTGGATGATTGATTCCGGGTGGACGACCACGTCGATCCGGTCGCCGCTCATGGCGAACAGATAGGCCGCCTCGATCAGCTCCAGCCCCTTGTTGGCCATGGTGGCGCTGTCGACAGAGATCTTGGCGCCCATGCTCCAGTTCGGGTGGGCCACGGCCTGTTCCGGAGTGATGCGGCCCATGGCCTCGCGCGGCAGAGTGCGGAAAGGCCCGCCCGACGCGGTCAGCACCAGCTTGGCCACCTGTTCGGGCGCTTCGGCCGGAAACACCTGGAAGATGGCGGAGTGTTCGGAATCGACGGGAATCAGCTTGCCGCCGCCACGCCTGACCCGCTCGATCAGGGCCGGACCGCAGCAGACCAGGCTTTCCTTGTTAGCCAGTGCCAGGGTCGCGCCCGTGCCGGCCGCGGCCCAGGCCGAGCGCAGGCCCGCCGACCCGACGATGGAGGCCATGACCCAGTCGACGGGACGGGCAGCGGCCTCGACAATGGCTTCGGGCCCGGCGGCGACCTCGACCTCGGTTCCAGCAAGCGCTTCGCTCAGTTCCGATAGACGGGCGGAATCAGCCGTCACGGCAAGTCTTGGGCGCCAACGTCGGGCCTGTTCAGCCAGACGCGCGATATTGTTTCCCCCGGTCAGAACCTCGACCTGAAACGCACCCGAGCCCGCCTTCTCTGCCTGATCCATCAGATCCAGCGTCGATGTCCCGACCGAGCCGGTCGAGCCCAGCACGCTGACCGTGCGGGCGATCATGCCCCCTGCCCCAGCATCAGAACGATCACGCGCCCGGCCGCCACGACCACGACCGCGAACATCAGACCATCGACCCGATCCAGCAGGCCGCCGTGGCCCGGAATGATATTGCCGGCGTCCTTGACCCCGAAGCGGCGCTTCAGAGCAGATTCCCAGAGGTCGCCCGCCATGGTGGCGAGCGCCGCGGCCAGACCGAGAACACCGCCCCAGAAGACGTTCAAACGGCCCATTTCAAGCCAGCCCGCCATGGCGGCGCCGGCGATCATCCCGGCGATCAGCCCGCCGATGAAGCCCGACCAGGTCTTGTTGGGCGAAAAGCGCGGCCACAGCTTGGGCCCGCCCACGGCGCTGCCGACCAGATAGGCCAGAATGTCGGACGCCCAGGCTACGGCGAAGACCAGAACGGTCCAATACAGGCCCTGCGCGTCGTTCAGGTCGCGCAACCAGATCAGCAGGACGCAGGGCCAGCCGAGGTAGAGAACGCCATAGGCGGCGTCCAGCGCCTCCCCGCCCCTCGAACGTGCGAACAAACCCGCCGCCAGCGCGCCGAAGACCAGCAGGATCAACGCCAGCGACATCTGCCCGATGTGAGCGGCGACGACTGCGATGATCAGCGCCAGGGCGACAGCCGCCCCGACAGAGCGCCAGATGCGCGGCGCGCTCATCCGCGCCCATTCAAGGGCCAGCAGGGCGCACGCCGCCACCACAAGAGCGCAGAACCAACCGCCTCCGGCCCATGTCGCCAGCACGGCGGCCGGAGCCAGGACCACGGCCGAAGCGGCTCTCAGGCCGATGTCGCCGATCTTCAAAGCCATCAGTCAACCGCCGCTTTCACCGCAGCAGGGTCCGGCAGCGCCTCGCGCCCGCCATACCGCCGCTCGCGGCCGCCATAGAGGGCGATCGCTTCACCCAAAGCCTCAGCGCCGTAATCGGGCCACAGGATGTCCTGAAACACCAGTTCGGCATAGGCGGCCTCCCACAGCAGGAAGTTGGACAGCCGCTGCTCGCCCGAAGTCCGTACGATCAAATCCACCGGCGGGGCGCCCGCCGTAGAAAGACCGGCGCCGAGATCGTCCTCGCTCAGTTCGCCCGTCAACTGCCCTGCACGCACCCGATCGACCAATCGCTGAGTCGCATCCACGAGATCCGCGCGTCCGCCGTAGTTGAAAGCCACCTGCAACAGGAAGCCGTCATTGTGCGCCGTCTGCGCCTCGGCACGGTCGACGATGGCGGCGATGTCGGCCGGCAAGCCCTTGCGACGCCCCAGGACCCGAACCCTGACCCCTGCCGCGTCCAGCCGCTTCAGATCGCTGCCGACGAAGGCCCGCACCAGACCCATCAGATCGGACACCTCATCGGCGGGACGGCTCCAGTTCTCGGTCGAGAAACCAAAAACGGTCAGGCACCGAATGCCGAAATCCGGCGCGGCCTTGATCGTTCGCCGCAGCGCCTGAACGCCCTCGCGATGCCCCACGGCGCGGGGCAAGCCGCGACGCTCGGCCCATCGACCGTTGCCGTCCATGATCAGGGCGACGTGACGTGGCCCTTTCTCAGGCACCTTGGCGACGGTCTCGGCCGACATTTACGCATTCCCTCCTGACGCGTGCCTGCGTCAGACCTGCATGATCTCGACTTCCTTGGCCTTCAAGGCCTCGTCAATGCGCTTGATGGCCGCGTCCGTGTCCTTCTGGACCTCGGCCTCCATCTTCTTCTGTTCGTCCTGGCTGATCTCGGCGACCTTCTCAGCCTTCTTCAGATCATCATTGGCGTCGCGGCGGACGTTGCGGACAGCGATCTTCTGCTGTTCGGCGTACTTGCCGGCCAGCTTGACCAGGTCCTTGCGGCGCTCCTCGGTGAGAGGCGGGACCGGGATACGCAGGGTCTGACCGTCGACGATCGGGTTCAGCCCCAGGCCGGCGGCGCGAATGGCCTTCTCGACCGCCACGACCATGCCCTTGTCCCAGACATTGACCGAGATCATGCGCGGCTCGGGCACGCTGATCGCGGCCACGGCGTTGAGCGGCGAGGTCGAGCCATAGGCCTCGACCTGAACCGGGTCCAGCAGACCCGAGTTGGCGCGCCCCGTGCGCAGACCCGCATAGTCTTCCTTCAACGAGGCGACGGACTTGTCCATCCGGTCCCGGTAGGACTTGAGGTCAGGCTTGGCCATGGTGTTTCCTTGGTCTGGTCGTTCGGGTCGAGAGCCGCTCAGGCGGCCTTGTTGGTGATGACGGTGAAGGTGCCTTCGCCGCTCAGGGTCTTGCGCAGCGATCCCTCCTCTCGGATCGAGAAGACCACGATCGGAATCTCGCTGTCGCGCATCAGGGCGATGGCCGAGGCGTCCATGACGCGCAGGTCCTTGGCCAGGACGTCCTGATAGCTCAACGTGTCATATCGCGTGGCGGCGGGATCCTTCTTGGGGTCGGCGGTATAGACGCCGTCCACGCTAGTGCCCTTCAGCAAGGCGTCGCAGCCCATCTCGGCGGCGCGCAGCGCGGCGCCCGAATCCGTGGTGAAGAAGGGGGCGCCCACGCCGGCGGCGAAGATCACCACCCGCCCCTTTTCCAGGTGCCGCATGGCGCGACGGCGGATGTAGGGTTCAGCGATGGCGGCCATAGGGATGGCGCTCTGGACCCGCGTGTCCACGCCGATCTTCTCAAGCGCGCCCTGCATGGCCAGGGCGTTCATGATAGTGGCCAGCATGCCCATGTAATCAGCGTTGGCGCGATCCATGCCCTCGGCGGCCTTGGACAGGCCACGGAAGATGTTGCCGCCACCGATGACCAGGCAGATCTCGACCCCTTCACGCGCGACCTGGGCCACGGCCGCCGCCACCACGTCGACCGTCTTCATGTCGATACCGTAGGACTGGTCGCCCATCAGCACCTCGCCCGAGACCTTGAGCAGGACGCGCTTGTATCGGAATTCGGAAGGGGCGTCGGGCATGGGTCTGGGTCCGTGGATACAGGGGTTACGCATCCGCGCGAAGTGAATCGGCGGCTCATCATAGACGAAGGGCGCGCCGGCCATCAAAGCCGAACGCGCCCTTTTGAAAATTCTTCCCTTTCAGGAAGAAGCTTCGGTGTTAGTTGCCGCCCATCATCGAGGCGACTTCGGCCGCGAAGTCGGGGCCTTCAACCTTCTCGACGCCTTCGCCCAGGGCCAGGCGGACGAAGCCGGCCAGGTGCAGGTTCGAGGAGCCCAGTTCCTTGGCCGAGTTGGCGACCAGCTGCTCGATGGTCACGTCGGGGTCCATGACGAACGGCTGCTTGGACAGCACCACGTCCTTCTGGAACTTGTTGATCTGACCTTCCACGATCTTTTCGATCATGGCTTCCGGACGGCCTTCTTCCTTGGCCTTTTCGATCAGAACAGCGCGTTCCTTCTCGATGGCGGCGGGGTCTAGGTCGTCGGTGTTCAGCGACAGCGGCGCCGTGGCGGCGACATGCATGGCGATCTTGCGGCCCAGCTCGCGCAGGGCGGCCTTGTCGCCTTCACCTTCCAGGGCGACCAGCACGCCGATGCGGCCGACGCCCGGCGAGACAGCGTTGTGGACGTAGGTCGAAACCACGCCTTCCGACACCGACAGGCGGGCGGCGCGACGCAGCTGCATGTTCTCGCCGATGGTGGCGATCATGTTGGTCACTTCGTCCTGGACCGTCTTGCCGGCTTCCAGTTCAGCGCCAAGCAGGGCTTCAACCGTGTGGTGATCCAGACCCAGTTGAGCGAACGACTTGGCGGCGTTCTGGAACAGGTCGTTGCGGGCGACGAAGTCGGTTTCGGCGTTGAATTCGATGGCGGCGGCGACTTCGCCCTTGCCATCTTCCTTCGACGCGACGGCGACCAGACCTTCAGCGGCGACGCGATCAGCCTTCTTGGCAGCCTTGGACAGGCCCTTGGCGCGCAGCCAGTCGATGGCGGCTTCGATGTTGCCGTCGTTTTCCTGCAAGGCCTTCTTGCAGTCCATCATGCCGACGCCCGAACGCTCGCGAAGCTCCTTCACGAGGGCGGCAGTGATCTCGGCCATGTTCTTCTCCTGAAAATTCAAATGAGCGGCCGGGCATGGATAGCCCGGCCGCATGTCAGTTTGGCGTAGGTTCGATCACCGACCGAACCCGAGAGCGCCTTAGCCCTCGACCTTTTCTTCGGTCGCCAGCAGCTCTTCAGCAGCGCCTTCCGTGCCGGCCGGAGCGGCTTCAGCAGCGGCCGGAGCGGCGGCTTCACGCAGCATCGGCTCAACCGGAGCTTCCGAAGCGCCCAGGTCGATGCCCGAAGCCGAAGCGCCGGCAGCCAGACCGTCCAGGACAGCGTCGGCGATCAGGTCGCAGTAGGTCTGGATGGCGCGAGCGGCGTCATCATTGCCCGGGACCGGGTAGGTGATGCCGTCCGGATCCGAGTTGGTGTCCAGGATGGCGATGATCGGGATGTTCAGCTTGCGGGCTTCCTGGATCGCGATCGCTTCC
>Ga0247827_10000204_pt1 | contig 28740 bp, 22 predicted proteins | sample 12C_Control_Day2_FD_194414 | JGI IMG/M metagenome (GOLD analysis project Ga0247827, IMG submission 194414) | Soil microbial communities from agricultural site in Penn Yan, New York, United States - 12C_Control_Day2 | ecosystem: Environmental > Terrestrial > Soil > Agricultural land | place... | reverse complement strand
GGCCCGAAACGACACGACTGGTGATGAAGTTCGGGGGGACCTCCATGGGGGACCTCGAGCGTATTCGTCGTGCGGCGCGAATTATCGCCGCCGAGGCCGCCAAGGGCAAACAGATCGCCGTGGTGGTCTCCGCCATGGCCGGCAAGACCAATGAGCTGGTGGCCTGGACCGACGGCGCGGGTCCCGCTGCTGCGGGCCTGCCCCTGTCGGACGACGAATACGACGTGGTGGTCGCCTCGGGCGAGCAGGTGACGTCGGGCCTTCTGGCCCTGACCCTGCGCAACATGGGCCTGAACGCGCGCAGCTGGATGGGCTGGCAGATCCCCATCATCACCGACGACGCCCACGGCCGCGCCCGGATCGAGGACGTGCCCGGCGATGTTCTGGGCGCTGCCGTCGACAGCGGCCAGATCGCCATCGTGCCGGGCTTCCAGGGCGTGACCCGGGACGGACGCATCACCACCCTGGGCCGCGGCGGCTCCGACACCTCGGCGGTGGCGGTGGCGGCGGCGCTCGGCGCCCCTTGCGACATCTACACCGACGTGGACGGCGTCTATACGACCGACCCCCGCATCGAGAGCCGCGCGCGGCGCCTGGAAAAGGTCTCCTACGAGGAGATGCTGGAAATGGCCTCTCTGGGGGCCAAGGTGCTGCAGACCCGCTCGGTCGAGCTGGCCATGGCCAAGCAGGTCCCGGTTCGGGTCCTGTCCAGCTTCATCGAGCCGGATGAGAATGGAAATCTGCCGGAAAACGCCGGCACCCTGATTTGTGACGAGGATGAGATCGTGGAAAAGCGCATCGTTTCCGGCGTGACCATGAGCCGGGACGAAGCCCGGATCACGCTGCTGGGTCTGGCGGACCGCACCGACGCCCCCGCCGACGTCTTCACGCGTCTGGCCGAGGCCAACGTCAATGTCGACATGATCGTTCAGAGCCAGGCCCGCACCGAAGGCGCGGTGAACCTGACCTTCACGACCGGTCGTCGCGACGCCCAGCGCGCCGCCGAGATGATGACCGCGGCCAAGGCCGAGCTCGGCTTTGAGGAGCTGCGCATCGACGCCGATGTGGCCAAGATCTCGGTCATCGGCGTGGGCATGCGCAGCCATGCGGGGGTGGCCCAGACCATGTTCCGGGCCCTGGCCGACAAGGGCGTCAAGTTCCAGGCCATCTCGACGTCCGAGATCAAGATCAGCGTCCTGATCGAGGACGCCTATTCCGAACTGGCCGTGCGGGCGCTTCACTCGGCCTACGGGCTGGACGCCCTATAGGAAAACAGCAACGCCGCCCTATCTGAGCGAGGGGCGGCAAGGCGGGAGGCGACATGGTGAAGGGCGGATTGACGACGAGGGGGCCTCGCAACCTCCTGCGCCAGATCCGCGAAGCCATGGCCGGCGGCGGCCCGGCGCAGGACCGGCTGGACATGGTGGTGCGCGTCATCGCCCAGTCCATGGTGGCCGAGGTCTGCTCCATCTATCTGCGCCGCGCCTCAGGCGAGCTGGAGCTGTTCGCCACCCAGGGCCTGAACCCCGGGGCCGTTCATAACACCCGCCTGCGTCCCGGCGAGGGTCTGGTCGGCGAGGTGGCGCGGCTGGCCCAGCCGATCAGCCTGTCGGACGCCCCGTCCCATCCCAGCTTCTCCTATCGCCCCGAAACGGGCGAAGACCCCTTCCACGCCTTCCTGGGCGCGCCCCTGCTGCGCGGCGGCCGGGCCATCGGGGTTCTGGTCGTCCAGAACCGCGTCGCCCGTCGCTATGACGAGGAAGAGGTTGAGGACATCCAGACCATCGCCATGGTCCTGGCCGAGACGGTCGCCTCGGGCGAGCTTCTGGCCCAGGATGAACTGCGCGACGTCGAGGTGGCGCCCCACCGCCCTGAGCGGCTGAAGGGTCAGAAGTTCGCCGAAGGCCTGGCCTATGGCGTCGTCGTCCAGCACGAGGCGCCCCTGGCCCCTGAACAGCTGCTGTCCGACGATCCGGCCGCCGAGGAGAAGCGCCTGGCCGAGGCCCTGTCGGCGCTGAAGGCCGGCATCGACGACATGCTGGAAGGCGGCCAGGGCAAGCTGGGCGGGACCTCGTTCGAGGTGCTGGAGACCTATCGCATGTTCGCCGACGACCGGGGCTGGAACCGGTCGCTGGAGGAGGCGGTGCGTTCGGGCCTGACCGCCGAGGCCGCCGTCGACCGGGTCCGCAACGAGCACCGCGCCCGCTTCGCCAAGGCTCGAGACCCCTATATCCGCGAGCGGCTGCACGACTTCGAGGACCTGGCCAACCGTCTGCTGCGGGTGCTGGCGGGCGACAATCCCGGCCAGCGCGACCTGCCCGACGACGCCATTCTGGTGGCCAGAAACCTCGGCCCGGCCGACCTTCTGGAATATCCGCGCCACAAGCTGCGCGGCCTGCTGCTGGAAGAAGGCTCGGCCGCCAGCCACGCCGCCATTGTCGCCCGCGCCCTGCAGATACCCTGCGTCGGCCGCCTGCAGGGCCTGCGCGACCGCCTGTCTGAAGGCGATCAGGTCATCGTCGACGGTGAGACGGGCGAGGCCTATCTGCGGCCGCGCCCCGACATGCTGGCGGCGGTCCAGACCCGGATGGCGGTGCGCGAACAGCGCCGGGCCGAGTTCGACCTGCTGCGCGACACGCCCGCCGTGACGAAGGACGGCACGCGGATCACCATCCTGACCAACGCCGGTCTGGCCGTGGACCTTGAGAATCTGGACGCGACCGGGGCCGAGGGCATCGGCCTGTTCCGCACCGAGTTCCAGTTCATGGTCTCGGACGAGTTGCCGCGCCTGGACGCACAGACGGCGCTCTACAAGCTGGTGCTGGACGCGGCGGGCGATCGGCCCGTCACCTTCCGCACGCTCGACATCGGCGGCGACAAGGTCCTGCCCTATCTCGACAACGAGCGTGAAGAGAACCCGGCGCTCGGCCGTCGCGCCATCCGTCTGGGGCTGGACCGTCCGGCCTTGCTGCGGATGCAGGTGCGGGCCCTGCTGGCCGCCGCCGCCGGACGCGAGCTGCGCGTCATGTTCCCCATGATCGCCACGGTGGACGAGTTCCGCGCCGCCCGCGAAATGGTCGATGTCGAGTGCGACTGGGCGCGGCGTCGCGGACGGCCCCTGCCGTCCCTGCTGCGCGTCGGAGCCATGATCGAGTGCCCCAGCCTGCTGTGGCACCTGGACGCGCTTCTGCCTTTGACCGACTTCGTCTCGATCGGCACCAACGACCTGTTGCAGTACATGTTCGCGGCTGACCGGACCAATCCCCTGGTGTCGGACCGCTATGATCCCCTGTCGCCGCCGGCCCTGCGCGCCCTGGCCGAGATCCAGCAGAAGTGCGCCGACAGCGCCACGCCGGTGTCGGTCTGCGGCGAACTGGCCGGGCGTCCGCTGGAAGCCTTCGCCCTGATCACCCTGGGCTACACGCGTCTGTCCGCCCCGGCGGGCGGGGTGGGGCCGGTCAAGCGGATGATCCTGTCGGCCGACCTGTCCGCCGCCCGGCGCGGCATGGCGGTCCTGCTCGGCTCATCGGCCGGATCTGTGCGCGGCGAGATCGAGTCCCTGGCGCGCAAGCTGAACGTCATCGTCTGAGGCATAGACTGAAGCGGGGCCGCTTTTCCCGCGTTGCCCGCATCAAGCGCGTCGTCTAAGCGAAGGGCAGGGCGCCTTCGCGTCCGCACCAACGGAACCCCGCATGGATCAGGATCGGCAGGACGCGCCGTCCCTCGAGGACGCCGAGACGCTGGGCGAGGCCCTGCGCGCGGCCCGTCTCGCCTCGGGCCGCTCCATGGCCCAGCTGTCGACCATGACGCGGGTGCATCCGCGCTATTTGACGGCCCTGGAGCAGAGCGAGTTTTCCGTCCTGCCGTCGCGTATCTTCTCCATGGGTTATGTCCGGGCCTATGCGGGCGCTCTGGGTCTGGACGAACTGACCGCCGTCGAACGCTTCAAACGCGAGTTCCCGGAGGCCGCCGTGCCGCTGCAGGCCCCGACCGGGGCGGCGCTGCAGCAGATGCGCCAGACCTCGCCCAAGATCCTGGCGGCGCTGGGCGTTCTGATCGTGGCTGTGGTCGGCTGGAATGTCTTCCAGCGCGTGGTCCGCATCGAGCCGCCCCATCCCTCGGACCTCGTCGCTGTGCCCAAGAACTGGGCCGAGGAGGCGGATTCGGAGGTCGAGCGGGCTCTCTATCTCGGCGCGCCGCGCGCGGCTCCGCCGGATCAGACCACTCCGGCGCTCTACATCACGCCGGGGCTGGAAGCCCAGCTGACCGGGGTCGATCCCGACGATCCCAATGCGATCGTCGCCCCCGCGCCGCCGGTGCAGGCCGCCTTCAACCCGCGCGGCGCCGTCTATGGCGCCTCGGCCACGACCTCGCAGGTCATCCTGCAGGCGAAGAAGCCCGCGACCCTGGTCGTCCGTCAGGGCGACGGCCGCATCCTGTTCGCGCGTCAGTTGGCGGCCGGCGAGGCCTGGCGTGCGCCGCCGAACGTTTCGGCCACGGTGGATGTGTCGGACCCTGCCGCCTTCGACGTCTATCTGAATGGCGAGCACGGCGGCGTTCTGCCCGCGCCGCAATCATCACTGGGGCAGTTGAACAGCCGCGCCCAGGCCGAGGCGCGTCAGTCCGAGGCGCGCGCCGCCGCCGCCGCCGAAGCCCAGGCGCGCGCCCGTGCGGCGCAGGCCGCCGCCGTCCAGGCCGCAGCCGCCGCTCCGACGGCGCCCGTGGCGGCGCCGTCTCCGGCGGGATGAATCGTCGCGACCCGCGACTGATGTCGTGGTTTTGCCGTCGTTCCTCGCCTATGTTCCCCGCGACATGAGCGATCATTCCGAACTCGGCCACATCCGTCCCTGGCGCCACATCGAGCGTCGCAAGAGCCGCCAGATCATGGTGGGCTCCGTCCCGGTCGGCGGCGACGCCCCGATCAGCGTCCAGTCCATGACCAATACGCCGACGACCGACGCGGCGGCGACACTGGAGCAGATCCGTCAGCTGGAAGAGGCCGGGGCCGACATCGTCCGCGTCTCCTGTCCGGACGTGGAGTCGACGGCGGCCTTCAGGACCATCGCGCGCGAGGCCCGCGTGCCGCTCGTGGCCGACATCCACTTCCACTACAAGCGCGGCATCGAGGCCGCCCAGGCGGGCGCCGCCTGCCTGCGCATCAATCCCGGCAACATTGGCTCGATGGACCGGGTCAAGGAGGTCGTCCAGGCCGCCCGCGACCACGGCTGCTCCATGCGCATCGGCGTCAACGCCGGGTCGCTGGAGAAGGAGCTGCTGGAGAAGTACGGCGAGCCCTGCCCGGACGCCATGGTCGAGAGCGCCCTGAACCACGCCCGCATCTTGCAGGATCTGGACTTTCACGAGTTCAAGATCTCGGTGAAGGCGTCCGACCCCTTCCTGACGGTGGCCGCCTATCAGCAGCTGGCCGAGGCCATCGACTGCCCCCTCCACCTGGGCGTGACCGAGGCCGGGCCGCTTCGCACCGGCACGATCAAGTCGGCCATCGGCATGGGGAACATGCTGTGGGCTGGCATTGGCGACACCATCCGCGTCTCCCTGGCCGCCGACCCGGTGGAAGAGATCAAGGTCGGCTTCGACATCCTCAAGTCGCTGGGCCTGCGTCACCGGGGGGTGAACATCATCGCCTGCCCGTCCTGCGCCCGTCAGGGCTTCAACGTCATCGAGACGGTGGCGATCCTGGAAGAGAAGCTGGCCCACGTCTCGACGGCCATGTCGCTGTCGATCATCGGCTGCGTCGTCAACGGCCCGGGCGAGGCCCTGTACACCGACGTCGGTTTCACCGGCGGCGGGGCGGGCTCGGGCATGCTGTATCTGAACGGCAAGATCGCCCACAAACAGGCCAACGACGGCATGATCGACGAGATCGTCGCCCAGGTCGAAGCCAAGGCCGCCGAACTGGACGCCGCCCGCAAGGCCGCCGAGTAATCATGAAGCTCTACATCACCACCCCTTCGCCCTTCGCGCGCAAGGTCCGCATCGTCGCCCGCGAGAAGGGGCTGTCCGACCGCATCGAGGAGATCGCGGTCGATCCCTACGCCAATGCGCCGGAGCTGCTGGCCACCAATCCGGTGGTGCAGGTGCCGACCCTGATCGCTGAAGACGGCCTGCCGCTGACCGACAGCCCGGTCATCGCCGAATATCTGGACGTCATCGGCTCCGGCCCGCGTCTGCTGCCTGTCGAGGGGGCGGAGCGTCTGCGCGTCAAGCGGCTGGAGACCCTGGCCAACGCCACGCTGGAGATGGGGGTCAAGCTGGTGCTGGAGAAACGCCGGCCCGAGCACGAGCGCTCGCCGTCGTGGATGGAGCGCTGGACCTTCAACATGGGGCGCGCGCTTGATGCGCTGGAAGAAGCCGCGCCCGACGCCGAGGACTTCAACATGGGCGTGCTGAGCGCCGGTATCGCCGTCAGCTGGATCAGCTTCCGTCACCCCGACTACGACTGGAAGACGGGTCGTCCCAAGCTGGTCGCCCTGCAGGCCGCGCTGGAACAGCGGCCCAGCTTCAAGGCCACCGTCCCCGTCTGACGGGTCTATCTTCCGAACAGTCCGGCCAGTTGCGCGCCCTGGAAGGCGGCGAGGAAGAGCAGCAGGAAGCCGACGGCGTAGGCCAGGACCTTGCGCGGCGCCATCTTGACGATCAGGCCCGCGAAGGGCGCGGCGATCAGGCCGCCGACCACCAGTCCGGCGACGGCGGCGGCGTGGTTCTCCAGCGCCCCGGCCTCTTCCCAGTGACCCGTCACCAGGGCCCAGACGAAGGTGGCCGAGATGGCGACCGTCAGGAAGAACTCCGCCGTGTTGACCGTGCCGATGGCCTTGCGCGGATCATGCCCGGCGCCGACCATGGTCGAGGACACCGTCGGTCCCCAGCCCCCGCCGCCGACTGCGTCCAGAAAGCCGCCGACCACGCCGATGGGGGCGGTGATCCAGGCGGGCAGGTGGCGATGCGGGACGTCATGCCCCGCCCGCCACAGGATCCAGACCCCGATCAGGGCCAGATAGCCGATGATGAAGGGCTTGATGACAGCCCCGTCGATTCCCGTCAGGACATAGGCGCCCAGAACCCCGCCTATCACCCCTGCGATCGCCAGCGGCAGGAACAGCCGCCATTCGACATTGCGGTGCCAGGCATGGCTGCCCGCCGAGGCGGCGGTGGTGAAGACCTCGGCCGCATGGACGCTGGCCGAGGCCGTGGCCGGCGGCACGCCGAAGGCCAGCAAAACCGAGGACGAGATGACGCCATAGGCCATACCCAGGGCGCCATCGACCGCCTGGGCCAGGACGCCCACCAGCAGGAACAGGAAAAAGGTGTCCATTCAGCCCTCAACCTCGCCCTGCATCAGGCGCATCGCGCGATCGACTTGGCAATGGTGTGAATCAGGCGGCGGGCTCCAGTCGCGCCAGGGCGTCCAGCACGTCGCGGCCGGTATAGGGCTTGATCACCATGGCGGCGGCCAGTTCGGCGTTGGCGGCGGCCGCGCTGACGTCGCCCGACAGGAAGATGACCGGGGTGCCCCAGCGCGCCTTCAGGCTGCGGGCCAGGTCGACGCCTGTGGCTTCGCCTGACAGGTTGATGTCCAGCAGGGCCGCGTCGATGGGGTGCAGGGCGGTAGCCGCTTCGGCCGCTTCGGCGCTGTGGAAGGGGCCGACGATCCGGTGTCCGGCGGCGTCCAGCGCCTCGGTCAGGGCGGCGGCGGCTTCGGCGTCGTCCTCGACCAGCAGCACGGTCAGGGGGGCGACCTGGGGCGCGGCGGCGGGCGCTTCCGCCGGCGCCTGACGCACCAGGACGGCGCGCAGCAAGGGCCACAGCTCGGCGACGGGGCGTTCGGCGTCCAGGTCGAAGATCTTGGCCAGGGCCCTCAGTTCGGTCTCGGCCTCGGCGGACACGACGGCGTCCGGCCGTTCCAGCAGCCCGTCGTAAAGAGCGCAGAGCCGCGCCACATTGGCGTCCGCCCCGACGCCGGAACCCGCGTTTCCATCGAACATGCCTGTCTCCTGTCAGTTTCAGCCCAGGTGGAGCTAGGGGGTTTGCAGGTGCGAAGAAACCGGCCTGACGGGCTTGTGACGACTGTTCACAATCGCTCCATCTGCGCGTGTTCGGGCCTTTTCATCGACAGAAGGCGGCCCGGCGGCTATGGCTCCGCGCTCGATTTTCCTTCGAAGGACGCTCCCTTGCGACTGCCCCAGGCCCGGCTCGATCAGGTGCTCGACCGCTTCCATCAGGTGGAGGCCCGCATGGGCGCGGCGTCGGACGGCGCCGAGATCGTACGCCTGTCGAAGGAGCACGCCGAGATGAAGCCGGTGGCCGACGCGGTGCAGACCCTGGCCCGCGCCCGCGCCGAGGTCCAGGACCTGCAGGCCATGGCCTCGGACCCGGAAATGGCCGCCATGGCCGCCGATGAGCTGGAGGCCCTCAACGCGCGCCTGCCCGAGCTGGAGCGCGAGGTCGCCCTGCTGCTGGCCCCGCGCGACGCCGATGAAAACGCCTCGGCCGTGCTGGAAGTGCGCGCCGGCACCGGCGGGGACGAGGCCGCCATCTTCGCCGGGGACCTGTTCCGCATGTATTCGCGTTACGCCTCCTCGCGCGGCTGGCGGGTCGAGGTCGACAGCGCCACCGAGGGCGAGGCCGGGGGCTACAAGGAAATCATCGCCACCGTCACCGGAGAGGGCGTCTTCGGGCGTCTGAAGTTCGAATCCGGCGTCCACCGCGTCCAGCGCGTCCCGGCGACCGAGACCCAGGGCCGCATCCACACCTCGGCGGCCACCGTCGCGGTCCTGCCCGAGGTCGAGGACGTGGAGATCGAGATCCACGACAAGGACATCCGCATCGACACCTTCCGCGCCTCGGGCTCGGGCGGGCAGCACGTCAACAAGACCGATTCGGCGGTGCGCATCACCCACTTCCCGACGGGGATCGTGGTGACCTCGTCCGAGAAGTCGCAGCACGTCAACCGCGACAAGGCGATGAAGAACCTGCGCGTGCGCCTCTATGACATGCAGCGCCAGATGAAGGACGCGGCCCGTTCCGACGCGCGCAAGTCGCAGGTCGGCTCGGGCGACCGGTCCGAGCGCATCCGCACCTACAACTACCCGCAAGGCCGGGTCAGCGATCACCGCATCAACCTGACCCTGCACAGCCTGCCCCAGATCATGGAAGGCGACATCGACCCCCTGCTGAACGCCCTGATCGCCGAGGATCAGGCCGCCCGCCTGGCCGATCTGGAAGCCGAGTTCGGCTGAGGGTCTAGCGGCGCTTGACGCGTCGCTTCAGCACCCGATCCCCCAGGGCCTCCGCGTACTTCAGGGTGAAGGCCAGGGCGGCGGGATTGCCCCGGCGCGGGCCGACCGAATCCGCCATGATCGCCCCGCGCTCGCCGATGGGCCGGGGCGCGCCGGTGGTGGTGTCGATGGCGGTCTGATGCTCGATCTCGGCGTTCAGCCGGGCGCCCATCAGGATCACCTGCACGGAAAACCAGGTCCATAGCAGGAAGCCCATGGCCGCCGCGAGCGGACCATAGGAATCGGTGCGCACGAAGTTGGTCAGGAACCAGCTGAACAGGAAGGACACCAGCAGGCTGAGCGCCGCCGCGAACAGGGCGCCTGGCGTCAGCCAGCGCCAGCGCGCCTGCGCCCGACATGGCCCGATGCGATAGATCAGGGTCAGGGCCGCGACATAGCCGAGGTAGAGCAGGGGCCAGCGCAGGGGCGCCAGATGGGCCCATTCCTCTTCCAGCCCGAACACGGACAGGACGACCGGCACGCCGACCACCAGGGCCGAACTGAGCAGCACCGCCAGAAGGCCCGAGACGGTGATCCCCATGCACAGCAGGTTGTAGGTGATGATGTTGCGCCGCTCGACCTCATGATAGGCGAGGTTGAGGCCGTAAAAGAGGGTCTTCACCCCGCCGTTGGCCGCCATCAGCGACAGGGCCAGGGTCCAGACCAGGGTGAAGGTCAGCTGCCCGGTCGAGCCGCCCGCCAGGCGGGTCATCTCGGCGCCCAGGAACTGGGCCACGTTCGACGGCAGGACCTCGTAGAGGAAGCTCAGCTGGTTCCAGGCGTCGGCCGGATCGGCGAACAGGCCGTAGATGGTGACGAAGGCGCCGAGCGTCGGGAACAGGGCCAGAAGCATGAAGAAGGTCACGCCACCGGCGACGAAGCCGACCCGGTCGCCGAAGTAGCCCATGGTCGTGCGCCAGGCGATGTCGATCCAGCCCTTGCGCGGGATATGGGTCGGGTGTTGCGCCAGACGGCCGCGGCCGGGCTCCTCGGCGTCATAGTCCTCTGGCGTGGGGTCGCGCGGGGGCAGGGGTTCGGGCCGCTTGGGGCGCAACTCGACGCCGTACTTGTGGCCTTGGGTATAGAGCAGGTGCGCCGCTGTAGCCCCCGCCGCCAGTCCGCCCGCCGCCGCGCCCAGATAGCGCCAGATCGCACCGCCGTTTCCACGCCGTCGTTCAGGCCGTTTCAGAAGGTTCTGCATCCCCATCCGCCCCACAACGGCCACGCTGACCGCCCGTTCCCGGACCGCTTGCGTCTTGAATTCCCGTGCGGCAATCGCCAATCAGCCTTCATGTCCGAAAACGCCCCCGCCGCCCCGACCCTGCTGACCGCCTGGAAAGGCGCTCAGGCCCGCCTGAAAGCCGCCGGGATCGACAGCCCGTCGATCGACGCCCGCCTGCTGCTGGAGGCCTCGACCGGGGCGGGCCGCATCGACATCCTGACCGATCCCTACCGCGTCGTCGACGCCGACAAGATCGCCGCTCTGGAGGCCATGATCGAGCGTCGGCTGAAGCGCGAGCCGGTGTCGCGCATCCTGGGCAAGAAGGGCTTCTGGAAGATCATGCTGAACGTCACCCCCGACGTGCTCAGCCCGCGCCCGGACACCGAGACCCTGCTGGACGTCATCGTCCGCGCCTTCCCGCCGCATCGCGCCTTCGAGATGGTCGATCTGGGCACAGGCTCGGGCGCCATCCTGCTGGCGACCCTGATGGAGCGCGCCGGGGCGCGCGGCGTCGGCACCGACATCTCGACCGAGGCCATCGCCGTGGCGCGTGAGAACGCCGCCAACCTGGACCTGAACGGCCGCTGCACCTTCATCCGCACCGACTGGGCCGCGGGCTTCGCCGACGACAGCTTCGACCTGGTGGTGTCCAATCCGCCCTATATCCCGACGGGCGACATTCCCGGCCTGGACCCGGAGGTGCGCGAGCACGACCCGCACCTGGCGCTGGACGGCGGTCCCGACGGCCTGCAGCCCTATCGTGACCTGGCCCCCGAGATCGCCCGCATCCTGCGCCCCGAAGGCGTCTTCGCCGTCGAGATCGGCTGGGATCAGGGCGAGGCGGTCAAGGCCCTGTTCGAGGCGGCGGGCTTCACCGGGGTCAAGGTGGTCAAGGACCTGGGCGATCGCGATCGCGTCGTCACCAACGGCCCCGACCCGCGCGTCGACCCCCTTCCGGAAGCGTGACCGGACGGCGCGCGGCGCCGTGCAACAAAACCCTTGGAAACCGCTTCGCCGCGCGCTAAGTCGTTTCTTGTCTCCCACTCAAACGCAGTCTTTTCGAGCCGGTCTGCTCGCTCAAGCGCGTCTGGGCCAGTGACGGTCGGGCCGATCGGTTCGGCGGACCACAGGGCGGCGAACGGTTTTCCGAGCACATCGATACGGGGATTGGCCCCGACCGAACGGAACGACGAACTGGGTCCTGCCCGTCCTGAACCGACGGCGGCCCGCACCAGCACGGTAAGCTCCGATGAGAGATTTCAAGGGCATGAAGCGTCAGCGCGGACGCAACCGGAAGCCCGGCAGCGGCGGCGGCAACAACGCCAACGCCACCAACCCGAACCGGTCGTGGGATTCGCAAGGCCCCGAGAACATCAAGGTCCGCGGCAACGCCCAGACCGTCTATGAGCGCTACATGCAGCTGGCGCGCGACGCCGCCGCCGCCGGCGACCGGGTCCTGGCCGAGAACTACACCCAGCACGCCGAACACTATTTCCGCGTCCTGCGCGCCCTGCAGCCGCAACGTCCGGTGAGCGAGATCGCCCAGCGCGAACTGGCCGGTCAGGGCTTCGACATCGACTTCGAGGACGAGTCGGGCGCCCAGGCCGCCGCCATCATCGCCGCCGCCGCCGCCGAGCAGCAGAAGGCCGAGGACGAGGCTCGCCGCCAGGCTGAACGCGCCGAGCGCGACGCCAACCGCGACCGGGATCGTGACTACAATCGTGATCGCGACAACAACCGGGATCGTGAACCGCGCGAGCCGCGTGACAATGACCGCGAGCCCCGCGCCGAGGGCGAGGCCCGTGAGGGCGGCCGCCGCGAGTCGCGTCGGGAACGCTGGGAGCGGCGTCGCGAGGAACGCAACCGTCGGTTCGAGAACGGCGAAGCCACGCCCGAGGATGAAGCCCGCGTCCTGACCGAGGCGGAATATGTTCCGGAACCGTCTTCGGAAGACGCGCCCGTCGTCGCGACGGAAGAAGCCGAGGCCCGTCCCGCTCGCGCCCCGCGCCGTCCTCGCGCCGAGCGCGCCCCGGTCGAAGCGCCGGCCGAGGCCGAGGTTAGCGACGGCATGGGCCTGCCCGGCTTCCTGACCCGCCCGTCGGCGTCGTCCCCGGAAGCGGCTGAAGCTTCGGATGAAGCGCCGGCGCCCAAGCGTCGCGCCCCGCGTCGCAAGGCTGAGTCCGCCGCCGACGAAGGCTGATCCGTCGCGCACAACCCTAGCGCGTATTTTTACATAACGGCAATCTATAGGCGTCATTCTCGAGACATCGGGAGGACGTGCGATGGAACTCGTTCTGGTGGTGGTCGCCCTGGCTCTGTCCGGCTGCTGGGCGGGGCTGCGGCTCGCGGTAAAGGCTCGACGCGAGGCGATGACCTTGCGACGGATCAACGCCACGCTGGAGGCGCGGGCTGAGCAGCGCGCGCGAGACTTGCAGGCGGCGCTGGCCGCCGCCGAAGGGCAGGCGGCCCAGGTCGAGGCCGCCCACCGCGCCAAGGCCGAGTTCCTGGCCAGCATGAGCCATGAACTGCGCACGCCCCTGAATGCGGTCATCGGCTTTTCCGACCTGATGCGGCTGAATGAGGATCAGGAACCCCTGACCCACCGCCAGCACCAGGCGGTCGAACAGATCCGTTCGGCCGGCGCCCGGCTGCTGACCCTGGTCGATGAGGTGCTGAGCCTGGCGGACATCGAAGGGGGGCGGCTGGCTCTGAACCTTGAACGGGTGGACCCTCTGCTGATCGTGCGTCAGGTCTGCGAAACCCTTCGCCCCATGGCCGAGGCGGCGGGGATCGACCTGCGTGAACCTCCGCCTGTCGCCGGCCTGGCCGCTCGCGCGGACCGTGAGCGTCTGCGTCAGGTGCTGACGGCGCTGCTCGTCAACGCCGTGCAGTATAATCGCCCGGGCGGCATGGTGTTGATCGAGGCGAGGCAGACTTCCGACGGGGTCAGTCTCGGCGTCCATGACACCGGCCCGGGCCTGCCGCCAGACCGGCTCGAAGGTCTGTTCCAGCCTTTCAACCGCATGGGCCGCGAGGCGTCCAGCGCGCCGGGCGCCGGTCTCGGACTGGCGGTGGCGCGGCGTCTGATCGAGGCCATGGGCGGGCGACTGGAGGCCGAAAGCCGCAAGGGCGAAGGTGCGAGCTTCACCTTGCGCCTGCCGATCGCGTCCGATGCGCCGCGTGCCGTCGCCGTCTCTTCGGTGCCTCAGACCGATCTGCCTGAGGCGACCCTGCTCTACGTCGAGGACAACCCCTCCAACATCGTCCTGATGCGCCATGTGGCGGCGGCCTTGCCGGGAATCCGCCTGCATGTGGCCGAGACCGGCGGAGAGGGGCTGACCCTGGCGCGCGACCTGCGTCCCGACGCCATCATCCTGGATATCAACCTGCCGGACATGAACGGTTTCGACGTCAGGGCGCGCCTGGCCGAAGATCACCTGACGCGGCATGTGCCCGTGATAGCCCTGTCGGCCAGCGCCGCCTTCGCCGACATCCGGCGCGGCCGTGAGGCGGGCTTCTGCGAATACCTGACCAAGCCTCTGCAGATCCCGGCGCTCGTCGAGGCTCTCTCGCGGGCTCTGGCGGCGGATGGGCGCGTCCCGAACGCGGGGGTTGACGCCGCCTGACCCCTGGCCCGGCCAAGGGTGAAGCGCTCGCCCGGGGTTGACGTAGGGCGCGCAGAGGGCTTCCTGTAGAAACAGGGGCTTTTCGACCCTGCGCCAGGGAGAGCCCATGTCACCTTCGTCGGCCATTTCGTGCATCAAGTCGGGGCTTTCCCGCCTCCTGATTCCGAGCCTGGCCGCGACCTTGGCGGCATGTGCGACCACGCCTCCGCCGCCGCCTCCACCGCCGCCGCCGCCGCCAGGAGATGCTTCGGCGTCGGGCGCCGTCCTCAGCGACTGGCGCGCGGTGATCACGCCAGGCGACCGGGATCGTTATCAGCGTCGCGACGCGGCCTGGGCCCTGGCCCTGCAGCAGGCGAAGCGCCAGCCCGGATCAGGCGACCTGTCCTCCCTGGGCGAATTGATCGAGCCCGGCGCCGCGCGGCCCTCGGTCGCGCCGCCCGCCGGCGACTACCGCTGCCGCACGGTCAAGCTGGGCTCCCAGGGCGGCGAGCAGGGCCTGGGCTATGTCGTCTACGGCTGGTTCGCCTGCCGCGTGGAGCAGACCTCCGCCGGCTTGAAATTCACCAAGCTGACCGGATCGCAACGCCCTGGCGGCCTGCTCTATCCCGAGGACGACCGGCACATGGTTTTCCTGGGCTCCATGGCCCTGGCGTCCGAACCCGCCGTCCGCGCCTATGGTCAAAGACAGGAGCGCGACATGGTGGCCGTGATGGAGCGTATCGGCGAGCGTCGCTGGCGCCTGGTCATCCCCTGGCCGGCGAACGAGTCCAATCTGGATCTGATCGAGCTGGTTCCCGCGCCGGCGCGTCGCTGATGGGAACCCAGCCCGGCTGATATTCCGGGTGGCGTCTCCAGCGCTTGATCAGGATGTTGCCATAGGTGCCCAGGGCCGGCAGAGGGTCCAGGGGATCGAAGATGGCGTGGGCGCACTGGACGGCGTCGATTCCGATCTGCGTCAGTCGCCGCAGCGCCTCGCCCGGGCTTACCTGTCCGCGTCTGAACTGCTTGCCCAGCAGGGTCAGGTCGCCCTTGGTCCAGACATAGCGCACGCCGCGTCGATAGACGGCCCAGGGATCGGCGGGCGCCGTGATCGCCTGATCGGTCGCCAGCTTCAGTCCCCAGACGCTGTGCGGCAGGCCCGCGCATTCCGCGATCCGGCCCAGGCTGACACGCGGATTGATCTCCATGAAGGTCACCTCGCCGGTCGCGGGGCAGACGATGAACTGGGCGCAGCCGGTCGATGAATAGGCCAGGTGCGCGACCAGTTTTTCCACGCCCTCGCGCACCAGAGGCGTCGGCTCCACGGTCACGCCATAGGTCGTGTAGCCGGTGCCGTCGTACTCGTGAGTGCGGGCGGCCTTGATCTCGACCGCGCCCAGCAACCGTCCCCTGTCCGCGCTGAAGATGACGCTGTGGCGCGGCCCGGCGACGTATTTCTGGACGATCAGTTCGGGATGGATCTCCGGCCAGTGAGGCATGGCGACGGCCAGCTGGTCCGCGTCGGCGATGATCAGGGCCTTGCGCTCGAACAGTTCGGCGTCGACCACGGCCGGTTTGACGATCAGGGGGTAGCCGATGGCGGCGGCCGCGACGTGCAGGCCCGCCATGTCCCGCACGCGACGGTGGGGCGCCAGGGCGACCCCCAGGGTCTCGCACAGTTCGAACATCGCCGTCTTGTTCATGCAGGCCTCGACCGTATCGGCCTGGGGCATGATCAGCCGTCCGCGGGTCTCGAAGGCGGCGCGGTGGCGGGTGATGAAGCGTGATCCCGCTTCGCTGACCGGCTGGATGACGTCGACAGGGTTTCGGTCCAGCCAATCCAGGATGACCGGCAGGGCCTCGTCCGTCCCCGGCTCCAGCGGCGAGTGGCGGAAGGAGCCGCTGACGTGGCGCGACCATTCCAGGTAGTTGCTGGACGTCGAAACGCCCGCGAAGACCCGGTGCCCGGCCTGGTCCAGGGCCTTGGCCACCGGGAAGGCCATGCGCGCGTCGCCGACCAGAAGGACGCGTAGCGAGGACGGTCGAGAACAATGTTCTATGGTCATCGCGCCTGACTAGGCTCGGGGTATTGGGCGGTAAATCGAATACACCTGCGGCGCGATGTCGCGGCGCCGCGCTTGACCGGAACCACAGGCGGCGTTCACCCTGATCGCTGTTCAGATTTCAGGGGAGGCGCGAATGCGCGGCGTGGGTTTCACTATCGGTTCGATCATCGCGATCGGCGTATTGGTCGCCGTCGTTCTGGTCGGCTTCCCGACCTACAACGTCTATTCCAAGCAGATGGCCGGCAAGGCGGCCTATGAGGAGGCGGTGCAGAACCGTCGCATCCGCGTGCTGGAAGCCCAGGCGGCCCTGGATTCGGCCAAGCTGACCGCCGCCGCCGAGATCGAGCGCGCCAAGGGCGCCAACGAGGCCAACCGCATCATGGCCGAGGCCCTGGGCGGTCCCGAGGCCTATCTGCGCTGGTCCTACATCAACATGCTGCAGGAAACGGCCGGCAAGGAAGGCCGTCAGACCATCTACATCCCCACCGAGGCCGGCATGCCCATCCTCGAGGCCGGACAGCGTCCGGGGGCGCGCTAGCCCGTCCTGGTCAGCGCAAGGTCAGTTCCAGAGTGCGGTTCAAGGCGCCGCCGAAGCGCGCCTCGTACCGCCCTTCGCCCAGGCTGCGCAGGTCGTAGGCGCCGGTCGGCGTGACCAGGGCCGCGCGGCTCAGGCCATGGTCGGGGGTGACGCTGATGACCGGCAGGCTGGCGGCGTCCTTCTGCGGAAACTCGTTCAGCCACTTCGCCAGCAAGGTTCCGCCGTCCAGGGACAACTGGCCGACGCAGAGGCCGTCTTCCAGGGCGAAGCGGGCGGCGCCGTTCAGCGGCTCGCCGCCATAGCTTCCGTCGTAGGCCGTCGTCGCGACCGGGCAGGCGACGAAGGCGGCGTCGCCAGGGGCGGGCGTGAACGGCGCGGCCAGCATCTGCGCCGTCTGTTCGATGGCCGAGACCCAGGGCGCGTTCGACAGGACGCTGACGCTGGTCGCCTGATCGGGATAGAGCAACAGGGCGCTGCGCGCGCCGACCGTGACGCCGGCGTGGTGGAACAGGCGTCGGCCGTCGCGATCGCTGGCGACCCGCCAGCCGAAACCGACCTTGTAGGCGCCCTCGTCCACTTCGGCGCCGGTGTCCAGTCGGGCCGGCGTCGTCATCCAGGCCAGGGTTTCCGGCTGCACGACTTCGCCGGACAGCACGCGACCGCCCCAGCGGGCCAGGTCAGGCGCTGTCGCGGCCATCCCGCCCCCGCCCCAGGTGTAGCTGAGGTCATGGGGCGCGGCCCGCACCAGAACGCCGTCCGCATAGTCATAGGCGGTCGAGGCGTCGAGGTCGCCGCTGTCGGTCTGGTCAGGGCCGATCCGCAGGCCGGGCGTGATGGTCTCGCGCACATAGTCGAGATAGGGGCGTCCGGCGCTCTCCTCGACCACGGCGGACAACAGGGTGTAGCCCCAGGAGGAGTACTGGTATTTCTGGCCGGGGGGCGTCAGCAGGTCGCGATCCTGGAAGATGCCGACGGCCTCGCGGACCGAAGCGTAGCGATGGCCGCCACGGCCCATATCCATGATCTGATAGTGGGGCAGGCCCGAGATGTGGGCGGCGATCTGGCGACTGGTCAGCGTCGGCCAACGGTCGGGCAGCCAGGTCAGGCGGCTGCGCACCGATGCGTCGACATCCAGCCGCCCCTCCTGTTGCAGGCGTCCGGCGGCTGTGGCGGCCAGGAGCTTGGACACGCTGGCCAGGCGAAAGACCGTATCGGCGTCGACTGGACGACGAGCCTCCGCATCGGCGTAGCCGGCTGACCCGGACCAGACCAGTTCACCGTCCTGCCAGACGGCGGCGCCCATGCCTGGCACGCCGTTGACCTCCACCAGGGCCGTCAGGATCCGGTCCGACGCGATGGCCGCCTGCGTCTCGGCTGACGTCGATGCGCTGTGAAGGCCGGGAAGAGATATGAGAAGCGACGCACAGGCTAGTGGGATCATGGTCGTTTCCGCCAGGTGAGAGCCTAGATCCGCGTCAGCCGCAGATCCTGATAGTCGTAAGAGAAGTCGATGTCGGGCGAGACGCCCTTGACCGTGGCGGTCGCAGGCTTGGCCGTGGCGATGCTGAAGGTGATGAAGGCGTCTTCCTCGCGCTTGTCGGGGAAGCGGGTGCGGAAGGTCTCGCCGTCATAGGGCTCCAGCCAGCCCTGCAAGGCCGGGGTGTGGGTGAAGCGCAGCCACAGGCCCGACTTGCGGTTGCGGCCGCGTCCCTCGGTCTTCGGCTCGATGACGATGTCGCCGTACCAGGGATCGCGCCAGGTTCCGGCATAGGCCTCCAGCGGCATGGAGGGCGCCGCGCCCGCCGCCTGTTTGGCGTCGATCTCGACGGCGGCCTTCAGCGACTTCTCGGTCCCTTCGGCCTCGATCCGCTTGGAATCGGCGATCCAGTCGACGTCGACCTTGTTCATGGCGATGTCCGACAGGCCGGAGCGCAGGGCGCGCAAGAGGAAGCTCTCCTCGGCGTTGGTGAAGACGCTGAAGCCGATCTTGCGGCCAGGGATCAGAACCGTGGCCGAGATGCCGCCGGGCGAGCCGCCGCCGTGGGTCGCCAGCCGCTCGCCGCGATAGTCCTGCACCTGCAAGCCCATGGCGTAGGTCGAGGCCACGGCCCGGTTGGGTAGGGCCGCCGTCGGCCCGTTGGACGAGGAGACGACGATGTTGGGCTTGTACATCTCGCGCGCGGCGGCTTCGGAGAACAGGCGCGTCCCGTCGGCCAGCTTGCCGTCGTTCAGGCGCACGGCGATCCACTTGGCCCAGTCGTGGGCGCTGGCGCAGATGCCGCCCGCCGCCGCCGCCGAATCCCAGTTCCAGACCTCGACGATGGACTCGGCGATCTGGGTCATCGCCCCCTGATAGCGCAGGGGCGGGCCGACGCGGCCGTGCGGCAGGGCGGACTTCTTCGGATCGGCCAGACGCGCCAGGGGCACGCTCTCGCCCATGCCCACCTTGTCGAAGATGCGGGTCTGGACGAAATCCTCCCACGACAGGCCCGACACCTTCTCGATCACCGCGCCCGCGACCACGAACATCAGGTTGCAGTAGTGGTAGTCCTCGCGGAACCCGTCCTCGATCGGCACGAAGGCGGCCTGGGCCAGAACCTCGGCCCGCGTCCGGTCGCTGTTGGGCCAGAACAGCAGGTCGCCGGCGCCCAGACCGAACCCGGCGCGGTGGCTCAGCGTGTCGCGCACGGTGATGCGCTCGCCCACCATGGGGTCCGACAGGGTGAAGCCGGGCAGATAGGTGCGGATCGGCTCGTCCCACTTCACCTTGCCCTCGTCGACCAGGATGGCCAGGCAGGCGGCGGTGACGTTCTTGGAGTTGGAGGCGATGGCGAACAGGGTGTGTTCGTCGGCCGGTTCGGCCTTGCCCTGACGGCGCACGCCATAGCCCTTGGCCAGCACCGTCTTGCCGTCGCGGACCAGGGCCAGGGACACGGCGGGCTGTTCGGGCCAGGCCGTCATGCAGCGCTGCACCCAGGCGTCGGCGGCGGCGGCGATCTCCTCGTCGGTGCGCGTGTCGGCGCTGGTCTGGGCCCAGCCGGTCGCGGGAAGGGCCGCGCCCGAGGCGGCGACGGCGGAAGAGATCAGCGCGGCGCGGCGCGACAGGCGGATGGACATCAAGGACGCTCCCGGAGACTGAACGGCGACGCTAACGCCGCCTGTCCTCCGGGCCAAGGGGGGCGTAGCGCCTTCTAAGCCGCCAGCCGCCACCTTTGCAGATGCTCCAGCACGTCGGCGACGATCTGGGCGCGGGTGAAGCCGGTCACGTCACGCGGACGCGTGCCGTCGCCGGTCACGGCGCTGAGGCGCCACTCCAGGGCGCGTCGGCTTTCGGGGGCCTCCAGCGCGGTCAGGGCGGGCAGGGGCCGCGAGCGCGCGCCCAGCCGATACAGGAAGTCCCGCCCGTTGGCGTGTTCGACCCGCAGCCAGACGCCGTTGTCGTCGCTCTGGACCTCGCTGTTCTCCAGTCCCTCGGCGGCCACGGCGGCGCGCACCTCTTCCAGGGCCGGGGCGCCGTGACGGGCGATCTGGCGGTCGATGTCGCGGCGGCTGGCGGGCGCCAGGATGCGCTTGAGCTGTTCACGCAGGGGCGGGGCCTCGGTCTCCACCGTCTCGCCGCGCAGGTCGGCGTTCATCTGCCGCGCCAGACCGAAACAGGCCAGGATCATGATGACGGCGAAGGGCAGGGCCGCCACCAGGGTCGCCGCTTGCAGGGCGCCCAGGCCCCCGGCCAGCAACAGAAGCGCCGCCGCCAGCCCCTGCATCACGCACCAGTAGATCCTCTGCCAGCGCGGCGTATCCTCCGCCCCGCCGGAGGCCAGGGTGTCGATCACCAGCGAGCCGGAATCCGCCGAGGTGACGAAGAAGACCGCCACCAGGGCGATGGCCAGGACCGAGGTGATCGCCGTGCCGGGCAGGTATTCGAAGAAGTGGAACAGGGCCGTCGACAGGTCCGTCTGGACGGCGTCCGAAATGGCGCCCGCCGCCACGCCCAGGTCCAGGCTCATGGCCGTGTTGCCGAAGACCGTCATCCACAGGAAGGTGAAGCCCGACGGGACCAGCAGCACGCCGATCAGGAACTCCCGCACCGTGCGCCCGCGCGAAATGCGGGCGATGAACATGCCCACGAACGGCGACCACGAAATCCACCAGGCCCAGTAGAGCAGGGTCCAGTCCGCCATCCAGGCGCGCGGCTCATAGGCATAGAGGGTGAAGGTGCGCTCGAAGAAGTGGTCCAGATAGAGGCCGAAATTCTGCACATAGGCCCGTAGCAGGAACAGGGTCGGCCCGACGATCAGCACGAAGAGCATCAGGCAGACGGCGATGAACAGGTTCAGCTCGGACAGTCGCCGCACCCCCTTGTCCACCCCGGTCAGGACCGAGATGGTCGCCGCGCCCATGACGACGACGATCAGCCCGACCTGCATGATCACGTCGTTGGGCAGGCCGAAGACGTAGTTCAGGCCCGAGGTCATCTGCGCCACGCCGTAACCCAGGGAGGTGGCGATGCCGAACAGGGTCCCGCAGATGGCGAAGATGTCGACCAGGTCGCCCAGCCGGCCGTTCACCCGCCTGCCCAGCAGGGGATAGAGGCTGGACCGCATGGTCAGGGGCAGGCCCTTCCTGTGCGCGAAATAGGCCAGGCTCAGGCCCACCACGGCGTAGATGGCCCAGGCGTGCACGCCCCAGTGGGTATAGGTGATGACCATGGCCTCGCGCGCGGCGTCCAGCGTGCCGGGCTGGGCCTCGGGCGGGGCGATGTAGTGCTGCACCGGCTCGGCCACGGCGAAATACATCAGGCCGATCCCCATGCCCGCCGCGAACAGCATGGCCAGCCACGAGACATAGGGGAAGTCCGGCTCGGCGTCGTCCGGCCCCAGCTTCAGCCGCCCCGTCGGTCCGACGGCCAGCGCCGCGACGAACAGCATGAAGCCCGCCACGGAAGCCACGTAGAACCAGCCGAAGGTCTCGACCACCCAGGCCTGGGCGCGCCCGAACAACAGGTCGGATGTGGCGGGGGCCATCATGGCGAGCAGCAGCAGCCCGCCCGCGATGGCGCTGGCCCCCCAGAAGACGCGGGGGTTCATCTTGGTCGTCAGCATGGGGCCCTAGCGCACGGCGACGCTTAAGGTTCCATGCCGCGCCCCTTGCGTGTCATCCAGGCCACACCCACCTCCTTTGCGACAGCTCAAGGCGTCGCTTCGTGTAAGGGCGCATTGAGTCGAAATCCGCCTCCCGAGGGGAAACCAACGACATGAATCTCGACCTCTATTCCGACCGCGCCAAACAGGCCGTTCAATCCGCCCAGTCGCTGGCGCTGGCTCGTCGTCACCAGCAGTTCGCGCCCGAGCACCTGCTGAAGGTGCTGCTGGAAGAACGCGACGGCCTGGCCCGCAAGCTGATCGATCAGGCCGGGGGCGATCCGTCCGCCGTGGAACTGGTGACCGAAGGCCTGCTGAAGAAGCGGCCCCAGGTCGAGGGCGGCTCGGGCCAGCTCTATCTGGACGGCGACACCGCCCGCGTCTTCAACGCCGCCGAGGAGGCCTCGAAAAAGGCCGGCGACGCCTTCGTCACCACCGAGCGCCTGCTCGCCGCCATCGCCAAGGAAGGCGGGGCCGCCGCCGAGGCGCTGAAATCCGCCGGCGTCACGCCGAAGAAACTCGATGAAGCTGTCACCGAGATGCGCAAGGGCAAGATCGCGGACAACGCCTCGGCCGAGGACAGCTACGACGCCCTGAAGCGCTACGCCCGCGACCTGACCGAGGCCGCGCGCGACGGCAAGGTCGACCCCGTCATCGGTCGCGACGAGGAAATCCGCCGCACCATCCAGGTCCTGGCGCGTCGCACCAAGAACAACCCCGTCCTGATCGGCGAGCCCGGCGTCGGCAAGACCGCCATCGTCGAAGGTCTGGCCCTGCGCATCGTCAACGGCGACGTGCCCGAAAGCCTGAAGGACAAGAAGGTCCTGTCGCTGGACATGGGCGCCCTGATCGCCGGGGCGAAGTATCGCGGCGAGTTCGAGGAGCGGCTGAAGGCCGTGCTCAACGAGGTCGCCGCCGCCGAAGGCCAGATCGTCCTCTTCATTGACGAGATGCACACCCTGGTCGGCGCCGGCAAGGGCGACGGGGCCATGGACGCCTCCAACCTGCTCAAGCCCGCCCTGGCGCGCGGCGAGCTGCACTGCGTCGGCGCCACCACGCTGGATGAATACCGCAAGCACGTCGAGAAGGACGCGGCCCTGGCCCGTCGCTTCCAGCCGGTCTTCGTCTCCGAGCCCACCGTCGAGGACACGGTGTCGATCCTGCGCGGCCTCAAGGAGAAGTACGAGGTCCACCACGGGGTGCGCATTTCCGACAGCGCCATCGTCGCCGCCGCCACCTTGTCGAACCGCTACATCACCGACCGCTTCCTGCCCGACAAGGCCATCGACCTGATCGACGAGGCCGCCTCGCGCGTCCGCATGGCTGTCGATTCCAAGCCCGAGGCGCTGGACGAGATCGACCGCCGTCTGGTCCAGCTCAAGATCGAGCGCGAGGCCCTGAAGAAGGAGAGCGACAGCGCCTCGCAGCAGCGTCTGGAGAAGCTGGAGGACGAGATCGCCGATCTGGAGGGCCAGTCGGACGACATGACCGCCCGCTGGAAGTCGGAAAAGGACAAGGTGGGGCAGGGCGCCCAGCTGCGTGAAACCCTCGACCGTCTGCGCGCCGAACTGGCCGCCGCCCAGCGCGCGGGCGACCTCGGCCGCGCCTCGGAAATCGCCTACGGCCAGATCCCGCAGCTGGAACGCCAGCTGGCTGAGGCCGAAGCCGCCGAGAAACCGGCGGAAGGTCCCCTGACGCCCGAGGTGGTCGACGCCGAGCAGATCGCCGCCGTGGTCAGCCGCTGGACCGGCGTGCCCGTCGACAAGATGCTGGAGGGCGAGCGCGAGAAGTTGCTCAAGATGGAAGAGGAGCTCGGCCGCCGCGTGGTGGGCCAGAACGAGGCGCTGGAGGCCGTGTCCGACGCCGTCCGCCGCGCTCGCGCAGGGCTCAACGATCCCAACAAGCCGCTGGGCAGCTTCCTCTTCCTTGGACCGACGGGCGTGGGCAAGACCGAGCTGACCAAGGCCCTGGCCGGCTATCTGTTCGACGACGACAACGCCATCACCCGCATCGACATGTCCGAATACATGGAGAAGCACTCGGTCAGCCGTCTGATCGGCGCCCCTCCCGGCTATGTCGGCTATGACGAGGGCGGCGCCCTGACCGAGGCCGTGCGTCGTCGCCCCTATCAGGTCGTCCTGTTCGACGAGGTCGAGAAGGCCCACCCCGACGTCTTCAACGTGCTGTTGCAAGTGCTGGACGACGGCCGCCTGACTGACGGTCAGGGCCGCACCATCGACTTCAAGAACACCCTGATCATCATGACCTCCAACCTGGGCAGCCAGTATCTGGCCGACCAGCCGGAGGGCGAGGACGTCGAGGCCGTCCGCCCCCTGGTCATGGAACAGGTCCGCGCCCACTTCCGGCCCGAGTTCCTGAACCGCATCGACGAGATCATCCTGTTCCACCGCCTCGGCCGCGAACAGATGGGCGGCATCGTCCGCATCCAGCTGGCGCGTCTGGAGAAGCTGATGGCCGACCGTCGCCTGACTCTGGCCCTGGACGACAGCGCCCTGACCTGGCTCGCCGACAAGGGCTACGATCCCGTCTACGGCGCCCGCCCCCTCAAGCGCGTCATCCAGAAGGAACTGGTCGACCCCATGGCCAAGAAGCTGCTGGCCGGAGAGATCGAGGACGGCAGCGTGGTGGCCGTGTCAGCAGGCGCCGACGGGCTGGAGATCGGCAAGGCGCGGGTGCATTGACAACTTCAATGTAAGCCTAGCTTCAGCGGCCATCCATCTCCGATGGGGGTTAGGGTTTTCCAACTTGAAGTGTGGTCAAGGTGCTCCATTTCAGTGCCGTTGAAAGCTGCCCACGCATCAAACATTTGACCCATCATGGCACGGTCAATGTCCGGTCGGCGGTTTGCTCGCCATATTCCGAGTTCTGGAAAACCTAGACGCCCGTCTGGTAAGCGTATCTTGTGGGCCTCAATTGATATCCAAACGAAGTCGATCTGATCGAGCAGCGGTTCTCCGGCCCTCAAAGCTTCGCGAACAGCATGGGCAGCAATCGCTGCCTCCACCTTCTGTGGTTTATCGATCAGAACAATCGCAAGACCTGCTGCTTCCGGTATCCCTAGTTTGGCGCGGGTGTCGGCAATCTGTGGGTTGGCCTGTTTGAGTAATTTCCTAATTGGCCGCCCTCCGATGTTGACCATCAGTCGGTTCACCTCGGCACCATTGTCTCTGGTCGATAGAATGCGCTGGATGCCCACCTCTCCAAAAACGACCATACGAGGTTCGCTTCGCAACTCCTCATCGATCAGACGTTCAATGCGTTCCGTGGGGTATCCATTGACGGTCTTCATTTCTGCGATGAATTTTTTGTTCCAAAGCAAATAGTCAGCGATCTGGCCAGTTTTGTGGAACGAGGAGAATGCTTTGGTATCTAGGCACTCGCTTCCGTCCCCAGTTTTGAGGAAGGATTTCATCCGTTTTTCAAGTCCTAAAATTGTCGAGGTATCTGTTGGCCTCACAAAAACTAAAAGGCGGATGTCGTCGTGATCATTCATCATTCTATTTGCACATCTTTCTCATTTGAAGATCAAGAGAAGCGCATGAGGAATCCCCCTTCCGTCATCCTCCGGCAAGCCGCGTCAGCGGCGCAGACCGGGGGACCCAGCGGCGCGCGGGAGCGCGAAAGATTCACGCTCGGCGGCCGCCGAAGATCGCCTTCGGCGCCGCTGGGTCCCCCGGTCTCCGCTTCGCTTCGCCGGAGGATGACGAAAGAGGGAGTGCGGGTTAGCGTGGCCGCATGGCGACCCATCGCACCTTCATCGCGACCTACATCATGGCGAGCGGGCGGAACGGGACGCTCTACACCGGCTCGACCTCCAATCTCGAAAGCCGCGTGTGGAAGCACAGGACGCGCGCCTTTCCCGGTTTCACCGACGAGAACGACTGCACCCGTCTGGTCTGGTTCGAGCAGCACGCCCTGATGCTGGATGCGATCCGGCGCGAGCGGCGGATCAAGAAATGGCTGCGCGACTGGAAGCTGGCCCTGATCGAGCGGGATAACGCGGACTGGCGCGACCTCGCGGCCGACTGGTTCCCGGACCCGGACTGTACGCCGGGCGCCGACTGAGCCTCACCCCAGCACCGGCATCACCTCCACCCCGTCGCAGACGAAGATGCTCATGTGCGGGTGGTTCTCGAACAGGCGGGCGGCGGCATCAAAGCTGTCGGCGCGCACGACCATGAAGACGGTCAACAGGTTGACCACGTCGGTCACGGCGCCGTCGTCGCCGATGCGCTTGGTTGGGCCCAGCGGGCCGCCCTGAAAGACGATGGAGTCGCGGTGCTTCGCCTCCCATTCGGCGACGGCGGCCACGCCGAGGCGGGCCGTCTCGGCCTGCTCGGCCTCGCTCATGGCGCGCCAGGCCCGCCACTTGGGGCCGGTCTTGTCGCTGGTGAAGACGGCCAGATAGTGGGTCTCGGCGCTCATCGAAGCCTCCCGTTTGCGGGAGGGTCGGTCTTTCGTAGGCGTGAGGCAAGCGTAAGCGGTTCCTTCTCCCCTTGAGGGAGAAGGTGGGCGCCGGAGGCGCTCGGATGAGGGGTGTCAGCGCCGGTCTGTCAGGAAGAAGAACATCGGCGCCGCCTGAGCGATCAAGCGGCGCCGTCGTCACCCCTCATCCGTCATGCTCCGCACGACACCTTCTCCCTCAAGGGGAGAAGGGGACTTAGATGTGAATGGCGTGGCCCAGAGCGCGCAGGCTGGCCTCGTGGAAGGCTTCGCCCAGGGTCGGGTGGACGTGGATGGTGCCGGCCACGTCTTCCAGCACGGCGCCCATTTCCAGCATCTGGGCGAAGCTGTTGGACAGTTCCGAGACGTGCTGGCCGACGGCCTGAATTCCGAGCAGACGGTGGTCCGACTTGGAGGCGATGACGCGGACGAAGCCGCCGTCTTCGCCGGCTTCGATGGCCAGGGCGCGGCCGATGGCGGCGAAGGGGAAGACGGCCTGGATCACGTCGTCGCGGCCCTTGACGTCGTCGACGCCGAGGCCCGCCGAGACGATTTCCGGCTCGGTGAAGCAGACGGCGGCGATGGTGACCGGGTCGAAGACGCGGTCATGGCCCGCGATGATTTCGGCGACGACCTCGCCCTGGGCCGAGCCCTTGTGCGCCAGCATGGGTTCGCCGGTCAGGTCGCCGACGGCCCAGACGTTCTTCATGCTGGTGGCGCAGCGCTGGTCGACTTTCACGAAGGGGCCGTCCATGGCCACGCCCATGGTCTCCAGACCCCAGCCCTGGGTGCGTGGACGGCGGCCGACGGTGACCAGCACCTTGTCGGCGTCCAACTGCATCGGATTGCCGTCCTTGTCGGTGACGTTCAGCTTGCCGTCGCCGAAACCGCCCGCGCGGGCGCCGAGCAGCATCTGCACGCCGTGGCTCGTAAGCCACTTGGCGACCGGGTCGGTCAGGGCCTTGTCGTAGAGCGGCAGGATGCGCTCGGCCATCTCGACGATGGCGACTTCGGCGCCCAGCTTGCGGAAGGCGATGCCCAGCTCCAGGCCGATATAACCGCCGCCGACGACGACCAGCTTCTTCGGCACTTCCGGCAGGCTCAGGGCCTCGGTGGAGGAGATGACGTCGCCGCCGAAGGGCAGGAAGGGCAGTTCGACCGGCTCCGATCCCGTGGCCAGGATGACGTGCTCGGCGGTGATGCGAATGTCGCCGTCATCGGTCTTCACGGTGCAGGTCTTGGCGTCCGAGAACCCGGCCCAGCCCTTGATGACCTTGACCCTGGCCTTCTTCAGCAGGGCGGCGACGCCGGCGTTCAGCTTGCTGACGATGCCGTCCTTCCATTCGACCGTCTTGGACAGGTCGATGGCCGGGGTCGAGGCGGTGATGCCCAGGGTGCCGTCGCCGGCGGCCTTGGCCACCGTCTCATACTTGCCCGCCGCGTGGATGATGGCCTTGGACGGGATGCAGCCGACGTTCAGGCAGGTGCCGCCAAGGCCCGGCGAGGCGTCCACCAGCACGGTCTCCAGCCCCAACTGGCCGCAACGGATTCCCGCCACATAGCCGCCGGTCCCGGCGCCGATGATCAGGACTTTGGTCTTGAGGGTCTGGGTCATGGGATTGGCCTATAATCTTCAAGGATTTCCCGCACCTTCGAAAGATCGTCGGTGTAGGGGTAAACAATCACTTCTTCGAGGTAGTCATCGGGACTGAGGGCTGGCAAAGCGCTAAGCGGGTCACCCGCTTCTTCAGAGCTAGCCAGCATGTCGATGTAGCTCTGTCTGGCGGCCACCGGATCTCTCTCCAGCAACAACCAGACATGCTGGCCTCGCTTGACGGGGGAGGCTGGATCACAGTCATCGTTTCTGTCCCAGCGATAAATCGGCACCACACGAGGACGAACAGGTCCTATCAGCCTGAATTCGGCTTCGTAGACCCGACCCAGACGGCGCTGCGAACGATCGGGCCACCAGATACGGCGAACTTTTGTCACTTCGGCCTCATAGGCCACAGGCGATGTTCTGAACGTTGCCTCTAGTGGGAAGAGGGAGCAGGCATTTGCCGCATCTGCCGCCAACAGCGCGGCTATCGCCAGAGCTATAGCCGCGCTGTGCTTCACTAGTGCATCCAGAGCGTGGCCGGGTTCTCCAGCAGGCCCTTGATGCGCTGCACGAAGACCGCGGCGTCGTGGCCGTCGACGATGCGATGATCGAAGCTGGAGGACAGGTTCATCATCTTGCGCACGACCATCTGGCCGTCCTTGACCACCACGCGTTCGGCGATCTTGTTCGGACCGACGATGGCGACCTCGGGGTGGTTGATGATGGGCGTGTGAACCACGCCGCCCAGCGTCCCCAGCGAGGTGATGGTGATGGTCGAGCCGGACAGCTCCTCGCGCTTGACCCCTAC
>Ga0247827_10000202_pt1 | contig 28901 bp, 22 predicted proteins | sample 12C_Control_Day2_FD_194414 | JGI IMG/M metagenome (GOLD analysis project Ga0247827, IMG submission 194414) | Soil microbial communities from agricultural site in Penn Yan, New York, United States - 12C_Control_Day2 | ecosystem: Environmental > Terrestrial > Soil > Agricultural land | place... | reverse complement strand
GTGGAGGAACGGCTTGTCGTTGGCGATCTCGATGTTACCGACGCGAATGATCTTCTGGGTCATTGATCAGGCCTTGTTCTTCTGAGCCAGGGCTGCCTTGACGAAGCCGCTGAACAGCGGGTGGCCGTCACGCGGGGTCGAGGTGAATTCCGGGTGGAACTGGCAGGCGACGAACCATGGGTGGTCCTTGGACTCGACCACTTCCACCAGCGCACCGTCTTCGGAACGGCCAGAAACCACCAGGCCGGCGTCGACCAGTTGCGGCAGCAGGTTGTTGTTCACTTCGTAGCGGTGACGGTGACGCTCGGTGATCACGTCCTTGCCATAGCAGTCGTGCACCTTGGAACCGGCGGCCAGCTGGCAGTCCTGGGCGCCCAGGCGCATGGTGCCACCCAGGTCGGAGGCTTCGTTGCGGGTTTCGACGGCACCGGTGGCATCGGCCCACTCGGTGATCAGGCCGACTACCGGGTGGCCGCTGTTGCGGTCGAACTCGGTGGAGTTGGCGTCTTTCCAGCCCATCACGTTACGGGCGAATTCGATCACGGCCACCTGCATGCCCAGGCAGATACCCAGGTATGGCACCTTGTTCTCACGGGCGTATTGCACCGCGGTGATCTTGCCTTCCACGCCGCGCAGGCCGAAACCGCCCGGCACCAGGATGGCATCGGCGCCTTCGAGCAGGCTGGTGCCCTGGTTCTCGATGTCTTCCGAGTCGATGTAGCGCAGGTTGACCTTGGTGCGGTTAGTAATGCCGGCGTGGCTCATCGCTTCGATCAGCGACTTGTACGCATCCAGCAGCTCCATGTACTTGCCGACCATGGCGATGGTCACTTCGTGCTCGGGGTTGAGCTTGGCATCGACCACCTTGTCCCACTCGGACAGGTCGGCGCCATTGCACTGCAGGCCGAAACGCTCGACGACGAAGTCGTCCAGGCCCTGTGCGTGCAGCACGCCCGGGATCTTGTAGATGGTGTCGACGTCTTCCAGCGAAATCACCGCACGCTCTTCAACGTTGGTGAACAGCGCGATCTTGCGACGCGACGAGGCATCGACCGGGTGGTCGGAGCGGCAGATCAGCACGTCAGGCTGCAGACCGATGGAACGCAGTTCCTTCACCGAATGCTGGGTCGGCTTGGTCTTGGTCTCGCCAGCGGTGGCGATGTACGGGACCAGGGTCAGGTGCATCAGCATGGCGCGCTTGGAGCCCACTTCGACGCGCAGCTGGCGGATGGCCTCGAGGAACGGCTGCGACTCGATGTCACCCACGGTACCGCCGATTTCCACCAGGGCCACGTCGGCATCGCCGGCGCCCTTGATGATGCGACGCTTGATCTCGTCGGTGATGTGCGGGATGACCTGGATGGTCGCGCCCAGGTAATCACCACGGCGCTCTTTGCGCAGCACGTGCTCGTAGATACGGCCGGTGGTGAAGTTGTTGTTCTGGGTCATCGTGGTGCGGATGAACCGCTCGTAGTGGCCCAGGTCAAGGTCGGTCTCGGCGCCGTCGTGGGTGACGAACACCTCACCGTGCTGGAACGGGCTCATGGTGCCCGGATCGACGTTGATGTACGGATCCAGCTTGAGCATGGTGACCTTCAGGCCCCGCGCTTCCAGGATGGCCGCCAGGGAAGCCGAGGCAATGCCTTTCCCCAATGAAGAAACAACACCGCCCGTGACGAATATGTAGCGCGTCATGAAAAACCCTAGAAGTCTGCGTTAAAGCGGCCAGCGCCGCCGGAGAAAGCGAAGGAAGGCCGAAGCCCCCGATCACCTGCGTCAATCACAGTGCATCTCGAAAAACTGCCGCGTCTGTACAGACCAGGGGTTTCCCCGGCATGGAGCTCGCTCGTCATTTTAAGAAATCAGCCCAGCAAAAAACTGCTTGGTAATCGGCAACTGCTGTGTTTTCGATGAAGCCACAGAAGTTGTATCAAGAAGGGAGGGTAGTCTACCGGAATGTACCCTTCAGCTCAAACCTTGCGCGTTCGTCGGCATCTGCCAATGCAACTGGCAGTCGCCCTGCCCCAGTGCAGGCAAATTGGCCACTGCCAGCAAACGCTCGCCCTGATACAGCAAAGGCAAGCGTGAACGCAGGAAATGCGGGACCTGCTGCTCGTTGAGCAGGCGCTTGAGATCGCGCCGGCCTCGCCCGGCCAGCTCCAGCACTTCACCGCCCTGGCGATAGGCGATATGCAGGTTTTGCAGGGGTGAAGCGCTGCACAGGCGCACGCTGCCATTGCCTGGCAGGTGCAGCGGTTTGCTGGGATCAGCCCATGGCTGGGTACCCTCAGGAGTTTGGAGCCAGTCGCCGCTCAGCCACCAGATGCGGCCATGGCTGCGCTGCAGCACACCGTCGGTCAGACGCCACACTGGCTGAGCATCGACAGCGGCATCACGCAGGGCCTCCCAGCCTACCCAGTGCCGTGCGTCGGGTAACCGCGTGCGCGCACTGAGCCAATACTGCAAGGCGTTGCGCTGACGAGTGACTGACAACGCCCGCAAGGCATCCAGGGCCAGTGAATCCAAGCCCTGCCATGGCGTCGATGCACTTTGCCCTGCGCCGACAAGGTCATCGCGAGCGAGCTCGTCCAGCAAGCCCAGCGCTTCGCTCAGGTGTTCGGCACTGCGCGCCAGGTTCTGCTCAGCCTGCGGCCAACGCTGATGTAGCAGTGGCAATACTTCCCTGCGCAGGTAGTTGCGCGCGAACGTGGTATCGCCATTACTGGGATCTTCGATCCAGGCCAGCCGGGCGTGTTCGGCATACGCTTGAAGCTGCCTGCGCGACAGGTTCAGCAGCGGCCTGACCAGCCGACCCTGCCCTACCGGCCGGGATGCGGGCATGCCGGCCAGACCGCGCAGCCCTGCCCCGCGCAACAAGCGAAACAGCAAGGTTTCAGCCTGGTCGTCGCGGTGCTGCCCGGTGAACAGCACATCGCCTGGGCCGAGGGTATCGATGAAGGCCTTGTAGCGCGCATTACGGGCTGCCTGTTCGAGGCTGGCGCCGGGAGCGACCTGGACGTGGATAACCTGCAGCTCGATAGCCAGGCCGTCGCAGATGGATTGGCAATGGGCGGGCCAGCCGTCGGCAGCAGGCTGCAGGCCGTGGTGGACATGGATGGCGCGCAAGGGCGGTGTGACGTGGGTGCTGGCGTAGTCAGCCAGAAGGTGCAGGAGGACGGTGGAGTCCAGGCCGCCGGAGAAGGCGACGTGCCAGGCGGGGGCTTTTAGCCACGGAGTCAGCGAGGAAGTGAGGTCGATCATCTAAAGCCCCACTTAAGACATCTCGTGGGAGCGGGCTTGCCCCGCGATGGCGTCCGATCAGGCCAGCATGATGGGCCGATTGACGCTATCGCGGGGCAAGCCCGCTCCCACGAAGAGTGCAGTACGTTAGAGACCGTAGCTCATCAGGCGATCATAACGGCGCTTGAGCAGGGCTTCGTTATCGAGCTTGCCGAGCATATCCAGCTGCTCGACCAGGTCGGCACGGATGCTTTCGGACATTTTCGCAGGGTCGCGGTGGGCGCCGCCCAGCGGCTCCTGGATGACCTTGTCGACGATGTTCAGGCTCTTCAAGCGCTCGGCAGTGATACCCATCGCTTCAGCGGCATCGGCAGCCTTGTCGGCGGTCTTCCACAGGATCGAGGCGCAGCCTTCCGGCGAGATCACCGAGTAGGTGGAGTACTGCAGCATGTTCAGCTGGTCGCACACGCCAATGGCCAGTGCGCCGCCCGAACCACCTTCACCGATCACGGTAGCGATGATCGGCGTCTTCAGGCGAGCCATGACGCGCAGGTTCCAGGCAATCGCCTCGCTCTGGTTGCGCTCTTCGGCGTCGATACCTGGGTAGGCGCCCGGAGTATCGATGAAGGTCAGGATCGGCATCTTGAAGCGTTCGGCCATTTCCATCAGGCGGCAGGCCTTGCGGTAGCCTTCCGGACGCGGCATGCCGAAGTTGCGGCGCACCTTCTCACGGACTTCACGGCCCTTCTGGTGACCGATGACCATCACCGGCTTGCCATCCAGACGCGCAGTACCACCTACGATGGCGGCGTCATCGGAGAAGTGACGATCACCGTGCAGCTCTTCGAACTCGGTGAAGATGTGCTGCAGGTAGTCCAGGGTATAAGGACGACGCGGGTGACGTGCCAGGCGGGCGATCTGCCAGCTGGTCAGATTGCCGAAAATGCTTTCGGTGAGGGTGCTGCTCTTGTCTTGCAGACGGGCAATCTCATCGCTGATGTTCAGCGAGTTGTCGTTACCGACCAGGCGCAGCTCTTCGATCTTGGCTTGCAGGTCGGCAATCGGCTGTTCGAAATCGAGGAAATTCGGGTTCATAGGCATCCGTCTTGGGTCTACGGCCAGGCGGCCGGCCGGTTGATCCGTTTGGCGCCCTACCTTAAGGGATCAGGCGCGTTCAGGTCGAGATTAAAATTCGTCGCTTTAGCGGTATTGCAGGAAGACGTTCTCACGCCCGAACTGGTCACGCAGGGCCTGAATCAGGCCATCGGCTGGGTCAATTGACCATTCGTCGCCAAAGCGCAACATGGCTTTGGCATCACTGCCGGTATATTCCAGGGTGATCGGGCACCCCCCGCGATGGCGGGTGATCAATTCACCCAGCCAGCTCAGCCGATCGCCCTTTAGGGCGTCATGCGCCACTTTAAGGCGCAGGCTTTCGGCCAGCCGCGTGCGCGCATCTTCCATGGTCATCACTTGCTTGACCCGCAGGCGCAGGCCGCCGGAGAAGTCGTCGTTACTGACCTCGCCTTCGATCACTACCATCGCATCGGTCTGCAACAGCGCTTGCGCGGCCATGAAGGCGTCGGCGAACAGCGAGGCCTCGATCCGCCCAGAGCGGTCGTCGAGGGTGACGAAGCCCATCTTGTCGCCCTTCTTGTTCTTCATTACCCGCAGAGCAATGATCATGCCGGCCACCGTTTGCACTTCACGGGACGGCTTGAGGTCGATGATGCGCTGGCGGGCGAAGCGGCGGATCTCGCTTTCGTATTCGTCGATCGGGTGACCGGTGAGGTACAGGCCGAGGGTGTCTTTCTCGCCCTTCAAGCGCTCCTTGAGGGTCAGCTCACGGACCTTGTGGTGGTTGGCGTAGACGTCGACATCTTCTTCGACGAACAGCCCGCCAAACAGGTCGACGTGACCGCTGTCGGCCGTACGCGCGGTCTGTTCGGCCGATTTCACCGCTTCTTCCAGTGCCGACAGCAGCACGGCCCGGTTGCGGTCGATGTTGGCCTGGTAGGCCTTGATCTCGTCATGGAAGTGCGGGCCGAGACGGTCCAGCGCACCACTGCGGATCAACGCATCGAGGGTACGCTTGTTGACTCGCTTGAGGTCGATACGCTCGCAGAAATCGAACAAGTCCTTGAACGGCCCGCCCTTGGCCCGCGCCTCGACGATCGCTTCCACCGGCCCCTCCCCGACGCCCTTGATCGCGCCCAGGCCATAGATGATGCGGCCATCGTCGTTGACCGTAAACTTGAACTCGGACATGTTCACATCCGGCGCATCGAGGCGCAGCTTCATGCTGCGCACTTCCTCGATCAGCACCACCACCTTGTCGGTGTTGTGCATATCCGCCGACAGCACCGCAGCCATGAACGGCGCCGGGTAATGCGTCTTGAGCCAGGCGGTCTGATAGGAAACCAGACCATAGGCCGCCGAGTGCGACTTGTTGAAACCGTAGCCGGCGAACTTTTCGACCAGGTCGAAGATGTTCCCCGCCAAGTCGCCATCGATGCCGTTGTTGGCACAACCTTCGATGAAGCCCCCGCGCTGCTTGGCCATCTCTTCGGGCTTTTTCTTACCCATCGCTCGGCGCAGCATGTCGGCGCCACCGAGGGTATAGCCGGCCATGACCTGGGCGATCTGCATCACCTGTTCCTGATACAGGATGATGCCGTAGGTCGGTGCCAGCACCGGCTGCAGGCCTTCGTACTGGTAGTCCGGGTGCGGGTAGGCCAGCTCGGCGCGACCATGCTTACGGTTGATGAAGTCATCCACCATGCCCGACTGCAGCGGGCCTGGGCGGAACAGCGCCACCAGTGCGATGAGGTCTTCCAGGCAGTCGGGCTTGAGCTTTTTGATCAGCTCTTTCATGCCGCGCGATTCGAGCTGGAACACCGCCGTGGTTTCGGCCTTTTGCAGCAGCTCGTAGGTCTTCTTGTCGTCCAGTGGGATGAAGTCGATATTCAGGTCGGGCAGGCCGCTCTTGGCCTGCTCACGGTTGATCGTCTCCATCGCCCACTTGATGATGGTCAGGGTCCGCAGGCCGAGGAAGTCGAACTTCACCAGGCCAGCAGCCTCGACGTCATCCTTGTCGAACTGGGTTACCAGGCCGCCGCCTTCTTCGTCACAAGCAATGGGCGAGAAATCAGTGAGCTTGGTCGGTGCGATAACCACACCACCGGCGTGCTTGCCGGTACCCCGGGTAACCCCCTCGAGCTTGAGGGCCATGTCCCAGATCTCGCGGCCATCCTCGTCGCCCTTGAGGAAGTCACGCAGGATCTCTTCCTGCTCGTAGGCCTTCTCCAGGGTCATGCCGACTTCGAACGGAATCATCTTCGACAGACGGTCGGCCAGGCCATAGGACTTGCCTTGCACCCGCGCAACGTCGCGCACCACTGCCTTGGCCGCCATGGTGCCGAAGGTGATGATCTGGCTGACCGCGTTACGCCCGTAGGCATCGGCCACATACTCGATCACTCGGTCCCGACCGTCCATGCAGAAGTCGACGTCGAAGTCGGGCATCGATACCCGTTCGGGGTTGAGGAAACGTTCGAACAGCAGGTCGTAGGCCAGCGGGTCGAGGTCGGTAATTTTCAGTACATACGCAACCAGCGAGCCTGCACCCGAACCCCGGCCTGGACCTACTGGCACGCCGTTGTTCTTGGCCCACTTGATGAAGTCCATAACGATCAGGAAGTAACCGGGGAAGCCCATCTGGATGATGATATCCAGCTCGAACTTCAAGCGGTCGAGGTAGACCTGGCGCTTGGCCTCGTAATCTTCAGTGGTGTCCTTGGGCAGGATGACCGTCAGGCGCTCTTCCAGGCCTTCATGGGAAACATGGCGCAGATAGTCGTCGATACCCATGCCGTTGGGCGTGGGGAAGTCAGGCAGGAAGTGCTTGCCCAGCTGCACTTGGATGTTGCAGCGCTTGGCGATCTCGACGGTGTTGGCGATGGCATCCGGCAGATCGCTGAACAGCTCGGCCATCTCTTCCGGGCTTTTCAGGTACTGCTGGTCGCTGTACATGCGCGGACGACGTGGGTCGTCCAGGGTCCAGCCCTCGCCGATACAGACGCGCGTCTCGTGGGCATCGAAGTCGGTTTGCTTGATGAAGCGCACATCGTTGGTTGCCACCAGCGGCGCACCCAGCCGGTCGGCCAGGGCCACGGCAGCGTGCAGGTACTCTTCGTCGCCGGCACGATTGGTGCGCTGCACCTCGACATAGAAGCGCTCAGGGAACATCGCCATCCAGTCGCGCAGCAACGCCTCGGCGTCATCGGTGCGACCGCCAAGCAAGGCCATGCCGATATCACCCTCGCGGGCCGCAGACAGGGCAATCAGCCCTTCGCTGGCCGGCGCGATCCAGTCACGCTGGATGATCACCAGGCCATTGCGCTGACCATCGACCCAACCGCGCGAGATCAGCTCGGTGAGGTTGCGATAGCCCTTGGGGTTCATGGCCAAAAAGCAGATGCGCGACAGCGGTGCTTCCGGGTCTGCACCGGCCAGCCACAGGTCGGCGCCGCAGATCGGCTTGATCCCGGCGCCCATGGCGTTCTTGTAGAACTTCACCAGCGAGCACATGTTGCTCTGGTCGGTAATCGCCACCGCCGGCATGTTCATCCCGGCCAAGGCCTTGGCCAGCGGCTTGATCCGCACCAGGCCATCGACCAGGGAGAACTCGGAGTGCACGCGAAGGTGAACGAAGGAAACCGACATGGAGGGTCCTATAGCAGAGCAAGACAACAAGCGCGGGATTGTACCGCAACAGGCAAAGATTGAGTGGCGCGGTGAAACAATTGGGGCCGCTGCGCGGCCCCAATAAGCGGATCAGATCAGCGAGGTAGAGACGCCCTCACGCGCCTCCCAAGCCGCACGCACCGGCGCGAACGAGCGCCGGTGAATCGGCGTTGGCCCTAACCGTGCCAGCGCTTCCAGATGCACCGGAGTCGGATACCCCTTGTGCCCGCCCATCCCATAACCCGGATAGATCAGCTCGAACGCGCTCATCTCCCGATCACGGGTGACCTTGGCCAAAATCGACGCCGCAGCGATCGCCGGCACCTGGCCATCGCCCTGCACCACCGGCGCCGCTGGCACGGCCAGCTTGGGGCAACGATTGCCGTCGATCAGCGCCAGTTTCGGCGTGATGCTCAAGCCCTCCACCGCGCGCTGCATGGCCAGCATGGTCGCCTGGAGAATGTTCAGGCGGTCGATCTCTTCGACCTCGGCGCGAGCAATGCAAAAGGCCAGGGCCTTTTCACAGATTTCGTCAAACAGCGCCTCGCGCTTGGCCTCGGTGAGCTTCTTCGAGTCGTTCAGGCCCAGGATCGGCCGCTTGGGGTCAAGAATCACCGCAGCGGTGACCACCGCGCCGCACAGCGGGCCGCGACCGACTTCATCGACACCGGCGACCAGCTCTTCGACCAGGTTGAAATCCAGTCCCATCTGCATCTAGCGTTGCTCCAGCAAGGCAAGCACCGCCTCTGCCGCCTGGTTCGAGGCGTCACGACGCAAGGTGCGGTGAATCTGATCAAAGCTTTCGGTTTGCTGGCTGCCATCGGCCACCAGTGGGGCCAGGGTCTGCGCCAGGGCCTCGCTGGTCGCAGCGTCCTGCAGCAGTTCGGGCACCAACAGGCGCTGAGCCAGCAGGTTGGGCAATGACACGTACGGGCTCTTCACCAGGCGCTTGAGGATCCAGTAGGTCAACGGTGCCAGGCGATAGGCGACGACCATCGGCCGTTTGTACAGCATCGCCTCCAGCGTCGCCGTGCCCGAAGCGATCAACACCGCGTCGCAGGCTGCCAGCGCTTGGTGCGACTGACCGTCAAGCAAGGTCAACGGCAGGTCGCGGCCTTCGAGCATCTGCTCAACCTGGGCGCGACGCGCCTGATTGGCGCATGGCAGCACGAAGCGCACCCCCGGCACCAACTGGCGCAGGCGCTCGGCGGCATCCATGAACAACGCGCCCAAACGGCCGACTTCACCGCCGCGGCTGCCCGGCATCAGCGCGATCAGTGGCCCCGCGCTCAAGCCAAGTTCAGCGCGCGCGGCTTGTCGATCAGCATCCAGCGGGATGGTATCGGCCAGCGGATGACCGACGAAGCGCACCGGTACGCCCTGCTCTTCGTAGAACCGCGCCTCGAATGGCAGCAGCGTCAGCATCAGGTCGCAACCTTCACGGATCTTCAGCACCCGCTTCTGCCGCCACGCCCACACCGAAGGGCTGACGTAGTGCACGGTCTTGATTCCGGCCTGACGCAGCTTGAGTTCGATATTGAGGGTGAAATCCGGCGCATCGATGCCGATGAACACATCCGGCTTCTCGGCGATCAGGGTCTGGATCAAGGCCTTGCGGCGCTTGAGCAGCTCGCGTAGGCGCCCCAGCACTTCCACCAGGCCCATCACCGCCAGGCGCTCCATGGGGAAGTACGACTGCATGCCTTCGGCTTCCATCAACGGACCGCCGACGCCGATGAACCGCACCTCGGGATGACGCGCCTTGAGCGCACGCATCAAGCCCGAGCCAAGAATGTCGCCGCTGGCCTCGCCCGCGACCAACGCTACGCAGAGCTGGCCCATGTCAGCGGGTGATGCCGCGAGCGGAATTCACGATCGACTCACGGAACAGCGCAACCTCAGGGTGTTGGCTGGCGAGCTCTTCGAGCTCTTTGAGCGCGTCTTCAACCGTCAGGCCTTGGCGATAGACCGTCTTGTAGGCGCGTCGCAAGGCATGGATCACTTCATCGCTGAAACCACGACGACGCATACCCTCGAAGTTCATGCTGCGCGCTTCGGCAGGGCTGCCGAACACGGTGACGAAGGCTGGCACGTCTTTGCCGATCGCGGTGCCCATGCCAGAAAACGCATGCGCGCCAATATGGCAGTACTGATGCACCAGGGTGTAACCAGACAGGATCGCCCAGTCGCCAACGTGCACATGGCCCGCCAGGGCAGTGTTATTGACCAGGATGCAATGATTGCCGATCACGCTGTCGTGGCCGATGTGGGCATAGGCCATGATCAGGTTGTGATCGCCCAGGGTGGTTTCCGCGCGGTCCTGGATAGTGCCACGGTGGATGGTCACGCCTTCGCGAATGACATTGTGGTCGCCAATCACCAAGCGCGTGGCCTCACCCTTGTACTTGAGGTCAGGGGTGTCTTCACCAATCGAGGAAAACTGGTAGATGCGGTTGTGCTTGCCGATCCGGGTCGGCCCTTTGAGCACAACGTGCGGGCCGATGACGGTGCCCTCCCCGATTTCGACATCGGGCCCTACGATCGACCAGGGGCCCACCTCGACGCCATCGGCCAGCTTGGCCGAAGGGTCGATGATCGCCCGCGGATCAATCGAATTCATAGGGAACGTTCCGCGCAGGTAATTTCAGCCGAGCAGACTGGCTTGCCATCGACCAGGGCGCGGCACTCGAACTTCCAGATCATGCTCTTGCGGCTGAGGAACTTGGCTTCCAGCACCAGTTGATCGCCCGGCAGTACCGGCTGACGGAAACGCAGCTTGTCGGAGCCGACGAAATAGTAGAGCGTGCCATCGGCAGGCTTGGCGTCAAGCATCTTGAATCCGAGAATCCCGGCCGCCTGGGCCATCGCCTCGATGATCAGCACGCCCGGCATGATTGGATGCGCGGGGAAATGGCCATTGAAGAACGGCTCATTGATGCTGACATTCTTGTAGGCACGAATGCTCTGGGCCTCGAAGTCCAGCTCCGTCACACGGTCCACCAACAGGAACGGGTAACGGTGAGGCAGGTATTCGCGAATCTCGTTGATGTCCATCATTTCGGGGGGAAGCCTGTAATAAGAATAGGGAGCGCAGGTGCTGACCACACGCTCCTTTTGCAATCCAAAGAGGAGCCAGCTAGCGACGGTTCACTCTTGCTCAGGAAATGGTATCAGCCTTCTGATGTCGGCTGGCCACCTGAGGTCACGGTATCGACACGTTTTTCCAGTTGCTGGAGACGCTTGGCCATCTCGTCCAGCTGACGAATGCGCGCCGCGCTCTTGCGCCAATCGCCCAAGGTCTGCATGGCGGTACCCGAAGAATAGCCACCCGGCTCGGTGATCGAACGGGTAACCATGGTCATGCCGGAGACGAATACGTTGTCGCACACATCGATATGACCGACCATGCCGACGCCGCCGGCGATGGTGCAATGCTTGCCGATGCGGGTGCTGCCAGAAATGCCGACACAGGCCGCCATCGCGGTGTGGTCGCCAATCTGCACGTTGTGGGCGATCTGGATCTGGTTATCCAGCTTGACCCCGTCGCCAATGCGCGTGTCCGACAGCGCGCCGCGGTCGACCGCAGTGTTCACACCGATCTCGACATCGTCGCCAATGGTCACGCCGCCGATCTGGGCGATCTTGCGCCACACACCCTTCTCGTTGGCAAAGCCGAAGCCTTCACCGCCGATCACGGCGCCGGACTGAATGGTCACGCGCTGGCCGATGGTCACGTCGTGATACAACGTGACCCGCGGCGCCAACCAGCCACCTTCGCCAATCACGCAGCGAGCACCGATGAAGCAGTGCGCGCCGACGGTTACGTTGGCCGCGATCTGCGCACCACTCTCGATCACCGCGAACGGGCCGATGCTGGCGCTGGCGTCCACCTGGGCATCTTCGGCAACCACGGCGCTGGGATGAATACCCGCCACAGCCTTGGGCTTGGGATCGAACAGATGGGAGATGCGTGCATAGGCAAGGTAAGGATCAGCAACGATCAGCGCATTGCCCGCGTAACCTTCGGCATCCGCGGCCTTGAGCAGTACCGCCGCAGCCTGGGCGTTATCCAGGTACTTGCGGTACTGCGGATTGGCCAGGAAGCTCAACTGCCCGGGACCGGCCTCCTGCAAGGTGGCCAGGCCGGTGATTTGCAGCGACTCGGGCCCCTTGAGGGTGGCGCCGAGCGCCTCGGCCAGTTGGCCGAGCGTCATGGTCAGGGTCATATCAACGGGCTTGGTTCATGCGCTCGATGACTTGGCGAGTGATGTCGTACTGCGGTTTGACATCGATCACTGCGCCGCGCTCGAGCACCAGGTCAAAGCCACCCTTCTTGATCACTTCTTCCACAGCGCCGTCCAGCTTAGGCTTGAGCTGCTTGAGCATGTCGCGGTCGGCAACGGCCTTGGCTTCGTTGAGTTCCTTGGACTGGAACTGGAAGTCACGTGCTTTTTGCTTGAATTCGAGCTCCAGGCGCTCACGCTCTTGCTGCTGCATCTTGTCGCCGCCCTTGATCAGACGGTCCTGGATGCCCTTGGCGCTGCTTTCAAGGCTCTTGAGCTTGGTCAGTTGTGGGCCGAATTTCTTCTCCGCATCCACTGCGTACTTTTTCGCAGCGTCCGACTCGAGCAGTGCCATCTGGTAGTTCAGCACGGCAACTTTCATTTCGGCGAAAGCCGGGGTGGCGACCAGCGCCGCGGCCATAACGGCCATTTGAGTCAACTTACGCACGATGCACTCCTGAATAAACCGTTGTCGTTAAGCAAGGGCCGACCTTAGAAGGTCTGGCCCAGAGAGAATTGGAACACCTGGGTGTCGGCTTCGTCCGGCTTCTTGATCGGCATCGCCAGGCTGAAGCTCAGCGGGCCCAAGGCCGTAATCCAGGTCACGCCCAGGCCGACCGAGCTGGCCAGGCCAGACAGGCCGACTTTCTCGCAATCAGGCTTGGAGCCGCAATTGGTGTCGAACACGTTACCCACGTCCCAGAACACGGAAGTACGCAGCGAGCGCTGGTCCTTGACGAACGGCAGCGGGAACAGCAACTCGACCCCACCTTGGACGAGGACGTTACCACCGAATGGCAGCGGATCCTGATCCGGGTCGGCGACAGTGCCTTGGTTGCCGGTAACGCCCGCACCACGGCTTGGCGTACTACGTGGACCCAAGCTGCTGTCCTTGAAGCCACGCACCGAGTTGAAACCACCCGCGTAGTAGTTCTCGTAGAACGGCAGGCCGGAAGTGCCGCCGAAGCCGTCGCCGTAACCCAACTCAGTGTGCAGACGCAGGGTGTAGTCGTTGTTGATTGGCTTGAACAGCTGGCCGCGGTAGTCGAGCTTGTAGAACGACAGGTCGCTGCCCGGCACGGTTGTTTCCAGGGTCAGGCTTTGCGAATGACCACGGGTTGCCAGCACGCCTTTGTTCAGGGTCGACTCGGACCAACCGACCGACGCCTTGAAGTTGAGGAAGTTATCGCCTTCCTTCTCGACGAAGTCGAAGATCTCGTCAACGGTGTAACGGCCAGTCTTGAGTTTGTCCTGCTGTACGGTCAGGCCATAGGTCAGACGCGAGGTTTCGCTGATCGGGTAACCGATGCTGACACCGGCGCCCAGGCTGTCTACTGCGTAGCTGGCTACGTCGACGTCGAGGTCATCGTAGTCGGTGCTGCGGTAGAAGGCGTTGTAACCCAGGCTGACGCCATCGGCAGTCCAGTAGGGGTCAACGAAGCCGAAGTTGTAGCGGGTCTGGTATTCGCTTCGGGTCAGGCCGATCGACACCTTGTTACCGGTACCGAGGAAGTTGGTCTGGCTGATCGAACCACCGAGGATCAGGCCCGCGCTCTGGGCGAAACCGACGCTGGCGGTGATCGAGCCGGAAGCCTGCTCTTCAACGCTGTAGTTGACGTCGACCTGGTCGTCGGTGCCTGGCACTGGCGGGGTCTCGACGTTGACTTCCTTGAAGAAGCCCAGGCGCTCCAGACGGGTCTTGGACTGGTCGATCAGGTAGGTCGACGCCCAGCCGCCTTCCATCTGGCGCATTTCGCGACGCAGCACTTCGTCTTCGGTCTTGGTGTTACCGCGGTAGTTGATGCGGTTGACGTAGGCACGCTTGCCCGGGTCGACCACGAACATGATGTCGACGGTATGGTCTTCATCGTTCGGTTGCGGTACGCCGTTGACGTTGGCGAAGGTATAGCCTTCGTTACCCAGGCGACGGGTGATCAGGTCGGACGTGGTGGTCATCACCTTGCGCGAGAACACCTGGCCAGGCTGCACCAGCAGCAGCGACTTGACCTGGTCTTCCGGCACCTTGAGGTCGCCGGACAGCTTCACGTCACGAACGGTGTACTTCTCACCTTCGTTGATGTTGACGGTGATGTACACGTGCTTCTTGTCCGGGGTAATCGATACCTGGGTCGAAGCGATGTCCATGTTGATGTAGCCGCGGTCCAGGTAGTAGGAACGCAGGCGCTCCAGGTCACCGGAGAGTTTTTCGCGAGCATACTTGTCGTCGTTCTTGAAGAACGACAGCCAGTTGGTGGTCTTGAGCTCGAACAGCTGACCGAGTTCTTCATCATCGAACACGGTGTTGCCCACCACGTTGATGTGCTGGATGGCAGCGACCGTGCCTTCGTTGATCTTGATCTTCAGGCCAACGCGGTTGCGCGGCTGCGGCACCACCTCGGCGTCGACTTCAGCCGAGTAGCGGCCCTGGGCCACGTACTGGCGCTGCAGCTCGTTACGCACACCTTCAAGGGTGGCGCGCTGGAAGATTTCGCCTTCAGCCAGGCCCGACTGCTTGAGACCTTTCATCAGGTCTTCGGTGCTGATCGCCTTGTTGCCTTCGATCTCGATGCTCGACACCGACGGGCGCTCGACCACGTTGATGATCAGGACATTGCCGTCGCGGCTCAGCTGGATGTCCTGGAAGAAGCCGGTCTTGAACAGCGAGCGGGTGGAATCCACCAGGCGACGGTCGTCGGCCTGATCGCCCACGTTCAGGGGCAAGGCGCCGAACACGCTGCCGGCGGACACCCGCTGCAGGCCGTTGACACGAATATCGGAGATGGTGAAGGACTCGGCGTGAACTTCAGCGATCATCAGTGCGGAGAGGACCGCAGTTAGCAGCAGACGTTTCATGAAGTCCTTTTATTCCAACTGGCAATAAACAACCTGCCGCGAAAGGGCGGCAGGTTCGCAATGCGAAGCTTTTATAGTCGACCCAGATCGTTGATCAGGGCGAGCAACATCACCCCTATGACCAAACTGATACCGATCTGGACCCCCCAACCTTGCACCCGATCCGACAGCGGACGACCGCGCGCCAACTCGATCAGGTAGAACAGCAAATGCCCCCCATCCAGTACTGGAATGGGCAGCAGGTTAAGAACCCCCAGGCTTATGCTCAGGTAGGCCAGGAAATTCAGGAAATCCCCAACGCCCGACTGGGCTGAAGCGCCCGCCACTTTAGCAATGGTTATCGGTCCGCTCAAGTTTTTTACCGAGAGCTCCCCGAACAGCATTTTCTTCAGCGATTCAAGGGTCAGTATGCTCATGTTCCAGGTACGCGAGAGGCCCTCGCCCACCGCTTCGAGCGGCCCATAGCTGACTTCGCGGAGCATGTTGGCGGGCCATTCGCCACCTTTGACGCCAGCCCCGAGGTAGCCACCGGAGGCTTGACCTTCGCCTTTACGGGCCAAGGTCACCGGGATATCCAGCACCGCGCCGTCACGCTCGACGCGCAATTGCACCTTGGCCTCGGGACGGGCACGGACACTGTCGACCACTTGTTGCCAGTCGTTCAGGGCAACGCCATCCAGGCTTAGCAGCTTGTCACCGGTCTTGAGCCCGGCAGCCGCAGCCGGCCCCTTCGGATCGATCTCGGCCAGCACCGGGCTGATCACTGGACGCCATGGGCGCAAGCCCAGCGACTGGATCGGGTCAGGCTCATCCGCGCCTTTGAGCCATTGATCGAGCTTGATCTCGTGCTGACGCTCGGCTGTGGCGCCTTCATCGAGAACGCCAACACGCAGCACACCGCTTTCGCCAAGACGCCGCACCAGCTGCAGATTGACCGCTGACCAACCATTGGTCGCCTTACCGTCAACCGAAACGATCTCTTGACCTGCGACCAAGCCAGCAGAAGCGGCCAGGCTCGCCGGCTCAACGGCACCAATCACCGGGCGCACCTGCTGGGTGCCGAGCATGGCCAGGGCCCAGAAGAACACGATGGCCAGGAGGAAGTTGGCAATAGGTCCGGCGGCAACGATGGCGATACGCTGCCCGACCGGTTTGCGATTGAACGATTGATCGACCAGCGCAGGCGGCACGTCGCCCTCGCGCTCGTCGAGCATCTTGACGTAGCCACCCAGCGGAATCGCCGCGACGACGAACTCGGTGCCATGGCGGTCATGCCAGCGCAGCAGCGGCGTGCCGAAACCGACCGAGAAGCGCAGCACCTTGACCCCACAACGGCGGGCCACCCAGAAGTGGCCGAACTCATGGAAAGTGACAAGTACACCCAGCGCCACCAGGGTGCCGATAATCATGTAGAGCGCAGTCATATCCATCTCCGAATGACGTTCAGCACAACTCTGGAGCCACTACGCATCAGCGAGCGTGACGCCGCAACCATTCACGGGACAGCTCCCGGGCACGCTGGTCGGCGGCAAACACCGCATCCAGCGAGGGCAATGACACCACCGGCTCCTGGTCGAGCACCTGTTCGATCATACCCGCGATCTCCGGGAAGCGGATACGCCGCTGGAGAAATGCCTCGACCGCCACTTCATTGGCCGCATTGAGTACCGCCGGGGCGCTATTACCCGCCTCCGCAGCCTGACGCGCCAAGCGCAGGCAAGGGAAGCGCTGCTCGTCGGGAGCCTGGAAGTCCAGGCGAGCTACCGCGAACAGATCCAGTGGGGCAACCCCGGAGTCGATCCTTTGCGGCCAGGCCAGGGCGTTGGCGATGGGGGTGCGCATGTCCGGGTTGCCCAACTGGGCCAGCACCGAGCCATCGACATAATCCACCAGCGAGTGGATCACGCTCTGGGGATGCACCACCACTTCCACCTGGGCTGGCGCCGCATCGAACAGCCAGCAGGCTTCGATCAGCTCCAGGCCTTTATTCATCATGCTCGCCGAATCGACGGAAATCTTGCGCCCCATCGACCAGTTGGGATGCGCGCACGCCTGCTCTGGAGTGACGTGCTCAAGCTCGGCTGCCGACGTCTCGCGGAACGGCCCACCAGAGGCGGTCAGCAGGATGCGTCGCACCCCCACAGCACTCAAGCCCTGGGCATAATTGCCCGGCAGGCACTGGAAGATGGCGTTGTGCTCGCTGTCGATGGGCAGCAATACCGCGCCACTGCGCCGCACGGCGTCCATGAACAGCGCGCCGGACATCACCAGGGCTTCTTTATTGGCCAGCAAGACCTTCTTGCCCGCCTCGACCGCCGCCAGGGTTGGCCGCAGGCCGGCAGCGCCGACAATCGCCGCCATCACCGCATCCACGTCGCTCGCGGCGGCCACTTGGCACAGCCCTGCCTCGCCTTCCAATACTTCGGTGGCGCTACCCGCGGCACTTAGACCTGCACGCAAACGGCTAGCAGCCTCGGCACTCGGCACCACGGCGTAGACCGGGCGATGACGCAAGCACAGGGCCAGCAACTCATCCACCTGCGAGTAACCGCTCAGGGCGAACACCTGGTAACGCTCAGGATGACGGGCGATCACATCCAGCGTGCTAAGGCCAATCGAGCCGGTGGCACCCAGCACCGTAATGCGTTGCACTCGGCTCACATGACACCCCATTCAGCAGCCCAGAGCAGCACGGCGAACATCGGAATCGCGGCGGTCAGGCTGTCGATGCGATCGAGCACGCCGCCATGGCCAGGCAGCAGATTGCTGCTGTCCTTGATCCCTTCGCGGCGCTTGAACATGCTTTCGGTGAGGTCGCCGACCACCGAGGCCAGGACTACCACCACGGCGCCCAGCAAGCCCAGCAGCAGCTGGCCGATGCTCCACTCGCGCACCAGGCCGACACCCAGCGCAATCAGCAGGCTGACGGTGAGGCCACCATAGACGCCCTCCCAGCTCTTGCCTGGACTGACCTGCGGGGCCAGCTTGCGCTTGCCAAAGGCACGACCGGAGAAATACGCGCCGATATCGGCGGCCCAGACCAGCACCATGACCGACAGGATCAGGCCGTTCCCCAGCGGCCAGTGCTTGAGCAGCACCAACCCCTGCCAAGCCGGCAGCAACACCAGCAGACCAATCAACAGACGGCAAGCGGCACTGCTCCACAGCTCGCTGCTACGCGGATACGTCAGTACCAGCCAGGTGGCCAACCCCCACCAGATCACCGAAGCGCCGAGCACCCAGGGCGCCAGGTCCGGCATCAGGTACAGCAGCATCAGCGCCCCGGCAACCACTGCGGCGTAGGCAATGCGCAGCGGCTGGGCCATCAGCCCAGCCAAGCGTGCCCATTCCCAGGCGCCAAGCGTTACTACGAAGCCGATGAAGAGGGCGAAATCCCCGCCATTGAGCAGGAAGAAGCCACCCAGCGCGATCGGCAGCAGGATCAGCGCGGTAATGATGCGTTGTTTAAGCATTAAGCACGAGCTCCAGCCTCGACCTGCTCGCTGGTCTTACCAAAGCGGCGCTGGCGCGAAGCGAAATCGGCCAGGGCGGTACGCATGGCCTCGTGTTTGAAGTCCGGCCAGAACAGGTCGGAGAAGTACAGCTCGGCATAGGCCAGCTGCCACAGCAGGAAATTGCTGATGCGGTGCTCGCCACCGGTACGGATACACAAGTCAGGCAACGGCAGATCACCCGTCGACAGGCAGGTCTGCAACAAGCCCGGGGTGATGTCGTCCGGGCGCAGATGACCGGCCTGGACCTCACGAGCCAACCGCTGGGCGGCCTGGGCGATGTCCCACTGACCACCGTAGTTGGCGGCGACCTGGAGAATGAAGCGATTACTCCCCACAGTCGCAGCCTCGGCCTCACGCATGGCTGCTTGCAGTTCCGGATGGAAGCGCGAGCGATCACCAATGATGCGCAGGCTGATATTGTTCTCGTTGAGGCGCCGAGCCTCGCGGCGCAAGGCCGTGAAGAACAGCTCCATCAACGCGCCGACTTCTTCCGCCGGACGCTGCCAGTTTTCACTGGAGAAGGCGAACAGGGTCAGCACCTCGACCCCAGCCTCGGCACAGACCTCAATCACCGCACGCACGGCATCGACGCCTGCTTTGTGACCGGCAACGCCGGGCAGCAGACGCTTCTTCGCCCAGCGATTGTTGCCGTCCATGATGATCGCAACGTGGCGCGGCACCGAGGACGGTGCCGCTTGCTTGGTCTTATCCATGAAGAAAACCCTGGCCTCAGACGGCCATCAGGTCCTTCTCCTTGGCCTTCACGGCAACTTCGATCTCGGCCACGAACTTGTCGGTCAGCTTCTGGATGTCATCAGCGGCGCGACGCTCTTCGTCTTCGCTGATTTCCTTTTCCTTGACCAGGTCCTTGAGCTGGCTCAGGGCGTCACGACGGATGTTACGCACAGCGATACGACCGTCTTCTGCCGCATCACGCGCCTGCTTGGTGAAGCCCTTACGGGTTTCTTCGGTCAGCGGCGGCATGTTGATCAGCAGCAGTTCGCCAAGGTTGGTCGGGTTCAGGTTCAGACCTGCACTGGCAATCGCCTTGTCGACCGCGCCGAGCATGTTGCGCTCGAAAGCGACGACCTGCAGGGTGCGCGAATCCTTGACGGTGATGTTGGCCACTTGCTTGATAGGGGTGTCGGCGCCGTAGTAAGGCACCATCACACCTTCCAGAATGCTCGGGTGGGCGACACCGGTGCGGATACGGCTGAACGCGTGCTGGAGCGACTCCAGCGACTTGGTCATGCGTTCCTGAGCATCTTTCTTGATTTCGTTGATCATGCTTGGCCTTCCTCGATCAAAGTACCTTCAGCGCCACCCACCACGATGTTCAGCAGGGCGCCAGGTTTGTTCATGTTGAATACCCGCAATGGCATCTTGTGGTCGCGGCACAGGCAGATTGCGGTCAGGTCCATCACACCAAGCTTGCGATCCAAGACCTCATCATAGGTGAGGTGATCGAACTTCTCGGCATGCGGATCCTTGAATGGATCGGCAGTGTACACACCGTCGACCTTGGTCGCCTTCAGCACCACGTCAGCATCGATTTCGATGGCACGCAGGCAGGCTGCGGAGTCGGTGGTGAAGAACGGGTTGCCGGTACCGGCGGAGAAAATTACCACATCCCCGGAGTTGAGGTGGCGAATAGCTTTGCGACGATCGTAATGATCGGTGACGCCAACCATGGAAATGGCCGACATGACCAGGGCCGGGATGTTCGAACGCTCGAGGGCGTCGCGCATGGCCAGGGCGTTCATCACGGTGGCAAGCATGCCCATGTGGTCGCCAGTAACGCGATCCATGCCGGCTGCGCTGAGTGCTGCACCGCGGAACAGGTTGCCGCCACCGATGACCAGGCCTACCTGGACACCGATACCGACCAACTGGCCCACTTCCAGGGCCATACGATCCAATACTTTCGGGTCGATCCCGAACTCTTCCGAGCCCATCAGGGCCTCGCCGCTAAGTTTGAGCAAAATGCGTTTATAGCGAGGTTGGCGACCACTCACCTGCTGAGCCATTGCGAGTCTCTCCTGCGGCGTCTTTAAGAAAATTCTGCGCGGGCTGGATACAGCCTGCTAACTGTAGCGTGGCGCTGCTTCAGCGCCAGCGGAGCCAGGTCGGATAAACCCGGCACCGGTTTGACAAAGAGGCTGCGCGCGTGAGCGGGCAGCCTCTTTGGGGCGACAGACGGAGTCTGTCTTACTGCTTGGCAGCAGCCAGCTGAGCGGCAACTTCTTCAGCGAAGTTGTCAACTGGCTTCTCGATGCCTTCGCCGACTTTGAAGTAGGTGAAGGAAACGATTTCAGCACCGGCTTTCTTGGCCAGTTCGCCGACCTTGATCTCCGGGTTCATGACGAAGGCTTGCTCTTTGAGCGAGGCTTCGGCTTTGAACTTGGTGATACGACCGTTGATCATGTTCTCAACGATGTTCTCAGGCTTGCCAGCGATTTTGTCGGCGTTCAGCTGCAGGAAGACAGCCTTCTCGCGCTCGATGGCCTCATCGGAGATTTCCGACGAATCCAGGAACTCTGGGTTCGACGCGGCAACGTGCATGGCGATTTCTTTGGCCAGCTGGACGTCGCCGCCCTTCAGGACCACTGCCACACCGATCTTGTTACCGTGCAGGTAGGTACCGACCACGTCGCCTTCGACGCGCACCAGGCGACGAATGTTGACGTTCTCACCAACCTTGGCAACCAGGGCTTCGCGAGCAGCTTCGCGGGAAGCGATCAGCGGCGCAGCGTCGGTCAGTTTCTCGGCAAAGGCTTGCTCAACGCTTTCAGCGACGAAGTTCTTGAAGTCGTCTTGCAGAGCCAGGAAGTCGGTCTGCGAGTTCACTTCCAGCAGGACTGCGGACTTGTCGTCAGCCTTGATGGCGATGGCGCCTTCAGCGGCAACGTTGCCAGCCTTTTTAGCTGCCTTGATGGCACCCGAGGCGCGCATGTCGTCGATGGCTTTTTCGATGTCGCCGCCGGCCTTGGTCAGGGCCTTTTTGCAATCCATCATGCCTTCGCCGGTACGCTCGCGCAGTTCTTTTACCAGCGCTGCAGTAATCTCTGCCATTTCAAAATCCTCTTGGAAAGTTTTTCAACCATTCCACCCGCTCGTCACGGGCGTTCAATTCTGTAAATCCACTGCCATCTCGCCTGCGAAACACATGATGCGGCGCTAATGCTGACAGGAGGATTTCAGGTGGCAAAAAGGGGGCCAAGCCCCCTTTTCGCGTGCTAAGTAGACGCCAGGCGTCAATTACTCAGCAGCTGGTGCCGCCGCTTCTTCAGCGTAGACTTCGGTGCCGCCAGCAACGTTGTTGCGGCCGCGGATGACAGCGTCAGCCATCGAAGTCATGTACAGCTCGATGGCGCGGATGGCGTCGTCGTTGCCTGGGATGATGTAATCAACACCTTCCGGGCTGCTGTTGGTATCGACAACGCCGATAACCGGGATGCCCAGCTTGTTAGCTTCGGTGATCGCGATGCGCTCGTGATCAACGTCGATAACGAACAGAGCGTCAGGCAGACCGCCCATATCCTTGATACCACCCAGGCTGCGGTCCAGCTTCTCCAGATCGCGCGAACGCATCAGAGCTTCTTTCTTGGTCAGCTTGGTGAAGGTACCATCTTCGGCCTGGGTTTCCAGGTCACGCAGACGCTTGATCGAAGCGCGGATGGTTTTGTAGTTGGTCAGCATGCCGCCCAACCAGCGGTGATCAACGTATGGCGAACCGCAACGAGCTGCTTGCTCGGCGACCAGTTTGCCGGCGGAACGCTTGGTGCCGACGAACAGGATCTTGTTCTTGCCCTGGGCCAGGCGTTCTACGAACGACAGAGCGTCGTTGAACATTGGCAGGGTTTTTTCCAGGTTGATGATGTGGATCTTGTTACGCGCGCCGAAAATGTATTTACCCATTTTCGGGTTCCAGTAACGGGTCTGGTGACCGAAGTGCACACCGGCCTTCAGCATATCGCGCATGTTGACTTGGGACATGATAGTTCCTTAATAAGTCGGGTTTGGCCTCCACGTATCCCAATGACCAACCAGCAGCATCAGCTGAAGGCACCCAGGTCATCGTGTCGACACGTGTGTGGATTTAGGCTTTTCGGGGCATCCCCGGAAAGCGGCGCATTTTATATCATAGGGCAGGGAAAAACGGAACCCGGATTCTGAAATCCTGGCGACCAAGGGACTGCCGCCCTTGGAATCCGCCCAGAATGCACCATTCTATAGAGAGAAGCGATGCACAGAGGCGCGGATTTGCGCTGATCGTCTGATAGAATCGCGTTTTTCAGGGCTGCGAAGATCGATTGCGCAACGCCCTTTTCGTTAAGAAAGCGCCATCGAGCGCAGAGAGAGCCTGTATGACCGTCACCCTCAAAACCCCCGAGGACATCGCAAAAATGCGCGTCGCCGGCAAACTGGCCGCCGATGTGCTGGAAATGATTGCCGAACATGTCAAACCGGGCGTGACCACCGAAGAACTCGACCGTATCTGCCATGACTACATCGTCAACGAGCAGAAGGCCATCCCTGCCCCGCTCAACTACAAGGGCTTCCCGAAATCCATCTGCACCTCGATCAACCACGTGGTCTGCCACGGGATTCCGAACGAGAAGCCACTGAAGGATGGCGACACCCTGAACATCGACGTGACCGTCATCAAGGACGGTTACCACGGTGATACCAGCCGCATGTTCCACGTCGGCAGCGTGCCGGTCTGGGCCGAGCGCCTGTCGCAAATCACCCAGGAGTGCATGTACAAGGCCATCGAACTGGTCAAACCCGGCTGCCGCCTGGGCGACATTGGTGAAGTGATCCAGAAGCATGCCGAAAAGAACGGTTTTTCGGTGGTTCGTGAATTCTGCGGCCACGGTATCGGCAAAGTCTTCCACGAAGAACCACAGATCCTGCACTACGGCCGCGCCGGCACCGGCATGGAACTGAAGGCCGGCATGACCTTCACCATCGAGCCGATGATCAACCAGGGCCGCGCCGACACCAAAGTGCTGGGTGACGGCTGGACCGCGATCACCAAGGACCGCAAGCTGTCGGCACAGTGGGAACACACCCTGCTGGTCACCGACACCGGTTACGAGATCTTCACCCTGCGCAGCGATGACACCATCCCCCGCGTCTCGGCCTGATCCCTTACCGAACCCAGCCTATAGAAAGGAAAGCCAATCGATGCCGCAGGTGGATCCCGAACTCTTCGACCGCGGCCAGTTCCAGGCTGAACTGGCCCTGAAGGCAAGCCCCATCGCTGCTTTCAAGAAGGCCATCCGCCAGGCCCGCGAAGTGCTCGATGCACGCTTTCGCAGCGGCCGGGATATCCGTCGGTTGATCGAGGATCGCGCCTGGTTCGTCGATAACATCCTGCAAAAGGCCTGGGAACAGTTCAACTGGAGTGAAGACGCCGACATCGCGCTGGTCGCGGTCGGCGGCTACGGTCGCGGTGAACTGCACCCGTATTCCGACATCGACCTGTTGATTCTGCTCGACAGCGCCGACCACGAAGTTTTCCGTGATTCCATCGAGCGTTTTCTGACGCTGTTGTGGGACATCGGCCTGGAAGTCGGCCAGAGCGTTCGCTCGGTCGACGAATGCGCCGTCGAGGCCCGTGCCGACCTCACAGTGGTGACCAACCTCATGGAAAGCCGGACCATTACCGGCCCCGAGCACCTGCGCCAGCGCATGCTGGATGTCACCAGCACCGCGCACATGTGGCCGAGCAAGGAGTTCTTCCTGGCCAAGCGTGCCGAGCAGAAGGCCCGCCACCACAAGTACAACGACACGGAATACAACCTGGAACCCAACGTCAAAGGCTCGCCTGGCGGATTGAGGGATATCCAGACGATTCTGTGGTTCGCCCGTCGCGAGTACGGCACCTTGAACCTGCGGGCTCTGGCCGGTGAAGGTTTCCTGGTCGAAAGCGAAAACGCCCTGCTCGCCTCTTCCCAGGAATTCCTGTGGAAAGTGCGCTACGCCCTGCACATGCTTGCCGGTCGCTCCGAAGACCGCCTGCTGTTCGACCACCAGCGGGCCATTGCCGGGCTACTGGGGTTTGAAGGTGACGACGCCAAGCAAGCCGTCGAAAACTTCATGCAGCAGTATTTCCGCGTCGTCATGAGCATTGCCCAGCTCAGCGACCTGATCATCCAGCACTTCGAGGAAGTCATCCTCGCGCCGGAGGACGAAGCGCCGCCGCAGCCGATCAACTCGCGATTCCAACTGCACGATGGCTACATCGAGGCGCGCAACGACAACGTGTTCCGGCGTACGCCGTTCGCCATGCTCGAAATCTTCGTGTTGATGGCCCAGCAGCCGGAAATCAAAGGCGTGCGCGCCGACACCATCCGCTTGCTGCGCGAAAATCGTCACCTGATCGACGACGATTTCCGCAATGACATCCGCAACACCAGCCTCTTCATCGAGCTGTTCAAATGCAAGATCGGCATCCATCGCAACCTGCGCCGGATGAACCGTTACGGCATCCTCGGGCGTTATCTGCCGGAGTTCGGCTTCATTGTCGGGCAGATGCAACACGACCTGTTTCACATCTATACGGTCGATGCCCATACGCTGAACCTGATCAAGCACCTGCGTAAGTTGCAGTACACCCAGGTGTCGGAAAAATTCCCGCTGGCCAGCAAGCTCATGGGCAAGCTGCCCAAGCCTGAACTGATCTATCTGGCCGGCCTGTATCACGACATTGGCAAGGGCCGACATGGCGATCACTCGGAAATCGGCGCGGTGGACGCCGAGGCTTTCTGCCAGCGCCATCAATTGCCGCTTTGGGACAGCCGCCTGATCGTCTGGCTGGTACAAAACCATCTGGTGATGTCGACCACCGCCCAGCGCAAGGATTTGTCCGATCCGCAGGTGATCCACGATTTCGCTCAGGCCGTGGGCGATGAAACCCGCCTCGACTACCTCTACGTGCTGACTGTCGCCGACATCAACGCCACCAACCCGACGCTATGGAACTCCTGGCGTGCCAGCCTGCTGCGCCAGCTCTACACCGAGACCAAGCGCGCACTGCGTCGTGGCCTGGAGAATCCGGTGGACCGCGAAGAGCAGATCCGCCAGACCCAGAGCGCTGCACTGGACATTCTGGTGCGTGGCGGGACCGATCCGGATGACGTCGAGCAGTTGTGGGCACAACTGGGCGATGATTATTTCCTGCGTCACACCGCCGGCGATGTTGCCTGGCACAGCGATGCGATCCTCCAGCAACCGGCAGACGGCGGGCCGCTGGTGTTGATCAAGGAAACCACGCAACGGGAATTCGAGGGCGGTACGCAGATCTTCATCTATGCGCCCGACCAGCATGACTTCTTCGCCGTGACCGTGGCCGCGATGGACCAGCTCAACCTGAACATTCACGACGCCCGCGTCATCACGTCCAGCAGCCAGTTCACCCTCGATACCTACATCGTGCTCGACACGGACGGAGACTCGATCGGTGACAACCCGGCGCGGGTCAAACAGATCCGCGACGGCCTGACCGAAGCCCTGCGCAACCCGGACGACTACCCGACCATCATTCAGCGTCGCGTACCGCGCCAGCTCAAACACTTCGCTTTTGCACCGCAGGTGACGATCCACAACGATGCCCAGCGTCCCGTGACCGTGCTGGAACTGACTGCACCTGACCGCCCAGGCTTGCTGGCGCGGATCGGCACGATTTTCCTGGAGTTCGACCTGTCGCTGCAAAACGCCAAGATCGCCACCCTCGGCGAGCGCGTGGAAGACGTGTTCTTCATTACCGATGCCAACAATCAGCCATTGTCCGACCCGCTGCTGTGCAGCCGGTTACAGGATGCAATCGTCGAGCAGTTGAGCGTCAACCAGGAACCCGATATCAAGCTGTCGCGCATCAGCATTTGAATTAATACCCCCTGTGTAGGAGCCGGTTTGCTGGCGATGGCATCACCCCGGTGTGTCAGGTTGCATCGCAGTGATGCGATCGACCAGCAAGCCGGCTCCTACAGAGTGCAGGTCCTCACATTGAACGAGACACATCGATGAACAACGCTCTGTCCCAGCTCCAGCCCTACCCGTTCGAAAAGCTCCGCGCCCTGCTCGGCAGCGTTACACCCAACCCGGACAAACGCCCGATCGCCCTGTCGATCGGTGAACCGAAGCACCGCTCGCCAAGCTTCGTCGCCGAAGCCCTGGCCAGCAATCTGGAAAAAATGGCGGTGTACCCGACCACCCTCGGCATTCCGGAGCTGCGTGAAGCCATCGCCGCCTGGTGCGAGCGGCGTTTCGGCGTGCCGACCGGCTGGATCGACCCGGCGCGCAACGTACTACCGGTCAACGGCACCCGCGAAGCGTTGTTCGCTTTCACCCAGACCGTGGTCAATCGTGGCGATGACGCTCTGGTCGTCAGCCCGAACCCGTTCTACCAGATCTACGAAGGCGCAGCCTTCCTCGCCGGGGCCAAGCCGCATTACCTGCCATGCCTCGACGAAAATGGCTTCAATCCGGACTTCGACGCGGTCTCACCGGACATCTGGAAGCGCTGCCAGATCCTGTTCCTGTGCTCGCCCGGCAACCCGACCGGTGCGTTGATCCCGGTCGACACGCTGAAGAAGCTGATCGCCCTGGCTGACGAATACGACTTCGTGATCGCCGCCGACGAGTGCTACAGCGAACTTTACTTTGATGAACAAACCCCGCCAGCCGGCCTGCTCAGCGCCTGCGTGGAACTGGGTCGCAAAGACTTCAAGCGTTGCGTGGTGTTCCACAGCCTGTCCAAGCGTTCGAACCTGCCGGGCTTGCGTTCGGGCTTTGTGGCCGGCGATGCCGACATCCTCAAGGGCTTCCTGCTGTATCGCACGTACCACGGCTGCGCGATGCCGGTACAAACGCAATTGGCCAGCGTTGCCGCGTGGAACGACGAAGTACACGTGCGCGCCAACCGTGCGCTGTATCGCGAAAAGTATGACGCCGTACTGGAAATCCTCAGCCCGGTGATGGATGTCCAGCGGCCGGATGGCGGCTTTTATCTGTGGCCAAATGTGGCCGGTGATGATGCGGCTTTCTGCCGTGATCTGTTCGAACAAGAACATGTCACCGTGGTGCCAGGCTCTTACCTGTCGCGGGATGTCGATGGCGTTAACCCGGGGGCCGGGCGTGTGCGGATGGCGCTGGTTGCGCCGCTGGCGGAGTGTGTAGAGGCTGCCGAGCGCATTCGCGAGTTTATAAAGAACAGAAGCAACTAATCGCCATAGTTACTTGCACCGCGCAATGCGGTGCAAGTTATTCGACAAACCCAACCGACAAAAACCATTAACTTCAGCAATAAATCGAAACCCCTCACAACTGGACAATTACCCACAACTTTCAATACTTTGACGACTCATTAACAACACAAAAAATACAAAAAATGACCAGTCAATACTATTGCAAAACCATCGCAACAACCGACCCTGTCGACTCTTACTACGCCGCCAAAAACGAACGCGCCGACAATATCCCTGAAGCCAACAGCACAAGAACAAAACGCGGCATTGGCGAGCACACTAAATACTGGGCCCCAGGAAAGACCTTGAAAGTCCTTGTGTGCACTTACGACGAACATTCTTTTCAAGCAGTAAAAAATGCTGCGAATAAATGGTTGCCGTACGTAAACCTGAAATTTGATTTCTTCGAAATGGAGGAAGAGGATATTTATCAATCAGAAGAATTTCTCGGCGACATTCGAGTTGACTTCAATCCGTTATACGACGGAAGTGGTAGCTCAAAATTAGGCACCGACTCACTTACGGGAAGCCCACATCAGGCATCGATGGTACTGGGGACCGATTTTTCTTCTGATAGATTTGAATTTAGAGGTGTTCATGAGTTTGGACACGCTCTGGGATTGCAACATGAACACCAACATCCTGACGCTGGCATCCCATTCGACCGAGAAAAAACATACACCTACTTTGGCCATTTAGGTTTCACCAGGACGGATGTCGAAACCAATGTCTTTGCATTCGAGCGAGTACCTGGCCGAACCTATGAGCCGTACGACAGCCAATCCGTGATGCATTACTCCATTCCTGACTCAATCACCTTGGGCGACTGGAGTCATGCAGGAAACACGCAAATCAGCGCTGGCGATATTGCGCTCATGCGAAAAATCTATCCATAAGCTATCAATTGACTGCTGTCTCTTCGACGCAGAGACAGCAGATAACCTTAAAAGTATAAAGCCTGGACGATAACAATACTTCGACAAGGAGACAGTCGATGCCCCACCAACACC